>Ga0115555_1002461_pt1 | contig 12370 bp, 9 predicted proteins | sample COGITO_mtgs_1104_2_FD_87285 | JGI IMG/M metagenome (GOLD analysis project Ga0115555, IMG submission 87285) | Pelagic marine microbial communities from North Sea - COGITO_mtgs_110407 | ecosystem: Environmental > Aquatic > Marine > Epipelagic | place: Germany:Helgoland, sampling site Kabeltonne... | reverse complement strand
GTGTGTATGTCGTGACTGTCTTTTTCTATTTTATACTCTATTTTATACATCGTTTATCTGTTTTAGTGTATCTCATCAGGTTCTTCTTGTTCTTCTTCTTGTTCTACTACTTTTTAGGCGCTCCCAAGAGCCGCTTTTGCACCATCAGCCGCACTTTTCATATCATCTTTCTTCTCTGGCACGACCGCTTCGGCGTGTACTTCGACTAAAAACTTTGGATCTTTCAACACCGCCTGCGTCGTTAATCGGACGGGTAAGTCTTCTTCCTTCATGCCGTTTCTTTTTATGAAAAACTCTTTCCACGCGCTCGCCGTCTTCTCCATGACTCGAATGTCGCTCACGTGTAACGTGACTCTTAACAAATGTTTCAAGTCAGTCCCGGCTTGCGTGAGCATAAATTTCATATTCTGCAAAGCAGAGAGCGTTTGTTCTCCCGCGTCGTTGGACAGTTCTCGAGAGACGATACCAGTGAGCCACAACAAACGTCCGAATTGAATGATCGGGTTGTATCCCGGGTTCGCGCCAGGAGCTTTAATCCGCTTTATTTCCGCCGTAGGGTCAAATGGAGGTAGCCATCCAGTTTTGATATTCTGCGACATTAACAAGCACTGGTCGGCGAGCTTCTTAATCGCAATATCTTGCTGCTGAATGCGCGCGTTTTGCGTATTCACAACTTCAAGAAGTTTCGCAATTTCCGCCGAATCTGCCACCGCAGTAACAATACCTCCGCTAGACTTGTTGTTGGGTACAGTCAACGCTAAAGAGGAGCTGCGTTCGTTTCGTTTCGTGCTAACGACCGCGACGTCTTTTCTTGGAACCGACGGTGAGGCGACTCCAAAGTCCGAGGAAGGCGGTTCGTTGCGCCGCTGTCGCCTCGTTCCGACGGTGCCCACTGCTTCTTGTAATTTTGCCGCTGGGGCTATTGCAGGCGTATTCGCATTGAACGCAGCGTTAGCTCCTTTGCAAACTCTCACGTGACCCACAAACCCAGCCTTATTCCTCAAAACTTTACCACATTTTTGGCACGTCAAGTCCGTCTCCGCGGGCGCCGCAGCCATGGCAGGTGCCTGCTGAAACAAAACTGGAGCGGATTTCGCAGCCGCGATACGAGCCGGAGGACGAGAATCCGGCAGAGTCAAAGGAGACGGAGACGGAGAAAGTATGCCTGGAGCGGCGTCGGGGTCGTATCTGGGCATTGTTGTCACCCCATCGACCGGAGAATTCGATACCACGACTTCCGTAATCCCGTGTCTCGTCTTCAAATGCGCCACCATATCTTCTCTGTTTTGGAACTTCTCGTGAGTGCAATACCCGCAGAACCTGGTTGTAGAACCAATTCGAACAGTCGTTTTCGCTTTCTTTGCTGCTGGTGGTTCTGTTCCCGGTACAACCTCGGCGGGTCTCTTCGCGACTCCTTTCTTTTTCGTATGCTTCTCACAAAACATATGTGTATCACCGGGAAGTTTAGCTCTGTTGCAGCACCAATTTCCTCCCCTGGCGCGGCACATCCAATCCGGCTTTCCGTCATTAGACTTGTATTGAATCGCCGGTGCTTCTGGCGGTGGCGGGGTCGGTTTTGGGAGTTTTTCTGGTACCATCGCAGTCACAGGCACATTTGAGGGAGGTCGACCGAGTGCGCCGACGACGAGGTCGTATTTGGGCATTGTTGTCACCCCATCGACCGGCAATTTCGATACCACGACTTCGGTAATCCCGTGACTCGTCTTCAAATGCGCCACCAAGTCTTCTCTGTCTTGGAACTTCTCGTGATTGCAATACCCGCAGAGCTTGGTTTGAAAAGCAATTCGAACAGTCGTTTTCGCTTTCTTTGCTGCTGGTAGTTCTGTTCCCGGTACAACCTCGGCGGGTCTCTTCGCGACTCCTTTCTTTTTTGTATGCTTCCCACAAAACACAGTATCACCGGGAAGTTTAGCTTCGTTGCAGCTCCAAGTTCCTCCGTTGGCGCGGCACATCCAATCCGGCTTTCCGTCATTAGACTTGTATTTTTTAATCGTCGGTGCTTTTGGCGGTGGCGGGGTCGGTTTTGGGAGTTTTTCTGGTACCATCGCAGTCACAGGCACATTTGAGGGAGGTCGACCGCGTTTCTTCATTGCAGGGGCGACTGGCGGCGCGGCGATACTCGAGCCGTTGCCTTTACACGATCGCACGTGCATCGTCAGAGGACCTTGACTTTTGCAAACCTTGCCGCATTTCTCGCACGTAAGCGCACTCGAAGCGGCAGCTTTTGCGGGCGGTGGTGGTGGGGCGACAGGAGCTGGAGCAGGCGCCGCCGCGACCTTTTTGACCACTGAGACCGATTTTACAGGCGAAGGTGTAAGTGAAACTGAATTTCGAATTTTCCCTCCCGCGTTTCGAGTTTTGGTTACGCACGCGCGAATGTGCGAAGATCTTCCCGGACTATTCTTCTCGAAACGTTTCCCACAATGCGGACAATCGAGCGTTTTCCCAGTGAGCGAGACCGGCTTCTTCACCGCATCACCAGACACGAGAAGGTGCGGCTTCCGACCTCGAAAGCTCGTATCTTTCTTATTCGGTACCGCTGTCTCATCCTCTTCCTCCTCTTCGTCATCGGTCAACAAATCTTCCTTCTCGGGTTCGATATCATCAACCGTCTGTTTCCCGCGCCCGGACTTTCCTTTTGCGACTATCGATTTCACATTCGCGGACTTTGGCAAATGTTTTTCGCAAAATATCGCGCCGGCAACCTTTTCTTTTGAACAGCGCCACACGCCGTTTGTTCGTGTGCACCTCAAAGCTTCTGGCACTTTATCATTCGATTTGTTCGCGAATTTTTGCGTTTGAAAAGCAGGTCGTTGCTCATCGTCGCTTTCGAAATCGTCCAATTTGTTGGTATTTTTCGCACCACCACCTCGACTTCTCGTTGAATTCGTCGCCGCTGGCGGGAAATTGACGTCGTCGCGAAGTAATCTCTCCGCGAGCGCGTCGTCGGGAGTAACTCGAACACTTGCACCGGCGCGTTGTTTTGAAGGCGTCTTTTTCTTTCGCGAGGCGACATCCGCCGCATGCGTTGCAAAATCTCGGTCGTCTGAATCGCTGTCTCCGTCACCGAGTAACGTTTCCTCGATGCCTTGCAAAGTGCTCTTCTCTTTACCCAACGTCGCGTTGTTCTTTTCATCACCGCTGTCTTTGCCTTTTTCATTCAATTGCTTTTTAGAAGGGTGAAAGATTTTCGGTTCTTCCGAATCGCTGTCGTCGTCCGTAGCTTCAGTCATCGCTTTCGATGGAGTCATTTCTGCAGACGCCGCGTCTTTTTTCCTTTGTTGCGCCGCGTCTTTCCCAAGCTGTAGAGCTTCGCGATGCTTAGCCGCCACGTAGGCGTTGATTCTGTCGTCAGTAAGTAAAGCCATCTTGCTACCACCGGCGTGCGCGCCACGACATTTTATAACGTGCACGCGCAACTTGGACGAGCCTTCGAAATCTTTCGCACACGCGGGACAAGATATTTTACCTCGATACTCTTTCGCGGGCCCGGCTAGCGGCACCACCGCTGGTACCGCCACCGGCGGTGCTGCCGCGCTTTCTTTGACAGAGACCGCCGCCGCCGCTTTCGTCGTCGCGGTAATACTGCTCTTTTTCGCGTTGTTATTATTATTTTGCACTTCCGGTGGCCCCGGGGAGTCCGTAAGGAGCGACTCGTTCTCGGTGTAGATCGCGTCCGCCGGCGGCGAGGCTCGTCTTCTAGACAGCGGTTGCGTTGGAATCACTTTAGTGGTGTTCGTATTCGTCGTCGCAGTAGTAGTTGTTGTGGCATTCGTAGCGTTAGATCGACTACCGCCGGCAGCAGCACCACTAGATAATTTCGTAGGTACCGATTTGTTCGTCACAGAAGTCGTCGTCGTCGTTGTGTTCACCGGACCGGCGCTTGTGGGAGCATCCTTTGTCGTCGCCGTGCCCATAGGTTGAGGATCTTTCGGAAATTTTGCGACTTCAACGAGTGGCGATTTCGCTTTCTCTTTTTGTTGTTGTTGTTGAGGTTGCTGAATTTGCTGTTTCGCCACGGGCGACGGTGTTCCCTTGCTCACATTACTTACTACCGTTCGTTGTTGTTGTTGTTGTTGTTTCTTCGTAATCATCGACGCGTTCGTTTGCGTCGCCACGGTCGATTTAATATTCGCAGTAGCTCCGGTGCTCTTGTTACTATTGTTGTTGTTGTTGTTCTTGTTGCTAGTAGTATTACCATTGCTCGCCGGCGGTGATGGCACCACTGCCGCCGTCGCTGGAGCCGCCGGAGCCGCCGGAGCCGCCGGAGCCGGCGAAGGCACTCCGTTCGGAGACGCGCCGCGAGCTCCTCCAGCCGGCGCCCATGGACTCGCCACCGGACGCGTCCACACGTTCGCCTTCTTCTGTCCAGTGCTCGCGGGAGGAGGATTACTCGCAACAGCAGCAGCAGGAGGAGGAGGAGGCGTGGGTGACTTCCCAAACGCCGGCTTATGCGTCGCTTGCGAACCAAACACGCCTTTCGCCTGTTGTTGTTGTTGTTGTTGTTGTTGTCGCTGTTGTTGCTCTTTTTGCTTCTGCTTCGCTAATAACACAAAATCCTCCGCGTTCATCGCACCTCCGGCGGGCAAAACGCTGTGTTCCCTCGACTTCGTGCCCGTCGACGTGGTGGGTATCATCGTCGTCGTCGCTGCTATTTTACCTTTATCGGAAGAAAAAGCCTCATCGGTGGTGGTGGTGGTGGTCAAAGGCGGCGACGGCGTGACGTAATTCGGAGGCGGAATAATCGAAGAAGGTTTCGACGACGACGACGGTTTCGTGATGTGCGCGAGCGAAATCTTCGTGTTATTATTATTCGTAGTAGTAGTCGCGGTAGCGTTGCTCTTCTCGTCGTTGATGTTGCTGTTGGTGTTGTTCGCCGCGGTGGTGGTGCTCGTGCCGTCGTTTTTCGGCGACGACGCGCCGTTCGCCGAAGACATTCTTCTTCTTAAAGAGAGATCTCTGCGTTTGAATTCTCTCTCGTCGTCGTCGTCGTCGTCGGAAAAAAAAAGCGGTTTTTGTGTCTTCTCACTCCCTCTTCTTCTTATGAATGAGGAAAATGAGACGCTTTAGCAGAGATGATGCCCTCTCTTTCGTTCTCTCTCTCTCTTTCTTTCCTCCAAAGGAGAGTTATAGTGTAGTGCAAGACGCAGAAGAGAGAAGAGAGAAAGGTGTGACGATGAATTCAATTCTGAAATTCTGTTTACGAGTTTTGATTGGTTTTTTTTTCTCACGTTTGAAGAAAAAAGCGAGAAAAGCAGAGAAAAGAGAAAAAGAAAAAGAGAATTCGAGAAGAAGAGCAACACAAACACAGACACGCGAGAGAAAGAAAATTTCTCACACGTTTTTGGTCGAAAAAAAAATGCCTCAAATTACACCAACCATTTCTCATCAAAACATCAGAACATCAGAGAGTACTTCTTAGGTAAGTTTTCTCTCACAACAAATGACGCATTACTAAAGGAGACTTATTAAAAGAGAATACGAAGAAGGAAAAATAATGTCGGCATCGTGCGCGCGATGTGGATATACCATTTACTTGCGCGAAGCGTCCGAGCTGATTTCGTGTCAGAGCTGCAACTTGACGCACGCGACGGAGACGTTGTTTAATGATGCCGACGATGATGATGATGAAAACGAAGATGCGCTCGTGACGACGGGTGGAGGAAAAAAGATGATGAAAACAATCTCCAACGCCGCCAGTTTCTTGTACAAGTTCAACATCGAACCGAAAAACCCGGACGGGACGAAGATTGGGAGCGAACGAGACGACGAAAATGTGAGCAGAGAACGAAGAGCGACGGTGGACGAACCGTGTCCGAAGTGCGACAATCACGTGTTGAGGTTTTATACCATGCAGTTGAGGAGCGCGGACGAAGGGCAGACGGTGTTTTACGAATGCGAGAAGTGCAAACACACGTTTTCGCAGAACAATTGATTCTTTTTCTCTCGTCGGAAGTGTTGCTCTCGTCAGAAGTGCAAACACACGTTTTCGCGGAAGAGTTGATTCTTTTATTCACGATGACGATGGGCAAAGAAGAAGAAAAACAACAACAACAACAACAACACATTCCGTGGCGTCCGAGAGATTTCTCGAGCGTGAAGAATCATCCTTTGAGCGGGATAACTTTCGCGCAGTGGTATCGGTTGGTGAGGAAGTATCGCGGGGACATCGAGTACTTTCGGTATTTCCCTCGACTGGTTTTTCTGACCGTGATGTCGATGTTCAACGCGCTCTTTGCGTGCGTTGAGATGGTGTGTTACGGTAGCGCGATTTCTAAAACGATCGTTGACGATGATCCGGTCATCATCGTCGGTCATCCGAGAACTGGGACGACGCATTTGCACAATCTTTTAACTCTAGACGAGGATTCGTTTTACACGTGCACGACGTTTGACGTCGGGTTTCCGAGTTCGTTTCTGTTGTTTCCAAAACGAGTGAGGGAAATGTTAAAAACAATCATGGACGACACGAGACCTATGGATAACATGAGATTGGCCCACGATTCGCCGCAAGAGGACGAAGTGGCGACGAACCAGTTATCCAGTTGTCTCGCGTCGCCGTACGCGCCTTTGATGTTTCCAAAATTGGAAGAAAAGTTTCGACCGTTTTATCGCTTGGACGGAGAAGACGAAGAGTATCCGTGCAAACTGGAAGACGCTCGAATTTGGCGCGATAATTTTTGGTATTTCGTGCAAAAAGTCACGTATGCCGCAGAAAACAGTCGAAAGAAAGACGATGCTCTGAAGAAGAAAAGACGAAGATTGGTGTTGAAATCGCCCGTGCATATGGCTCGGATCAAACTTTTAGCGCGCATGTTCCCGAAGGCCCAGTTTTTAGTGTGCCATCGTCACCCGTACGAAACCTTTCAAAGCGCGGCAAATATGGCCGATAAGTATTACTGGTCCTGTTTCTTGCAAGCACCCAGAAATCGAGAAGAAATCGAGGAGTTTATATTTCGACAAGGTGAGATTTTACACGACGCGTACGAGAAGGATTTGAAAGATATCGATGATCTAACACCCCGCGTGATGGAAATTCCTTTCAAAGAGTTGGACGAAAAACCGCTTCAAACTTTAGAGAAGATTTACAACAAGTTTGAGTTTAAACCCAGAAAAGAAAAGTACAAAGGGAGCGACGCAGAAACGAAAGCGAAAGCATACATCGAATCCGCGGCGTTAAAAAACTTCAAGAAGAACGCGTTCTCGGCGGATTTGAGCCGAGCGACGAAAAGAGAAATCAACCGGCGCTGGAGAACGTGGTTTCGCTTGTTCGATTATACCAAGTTTTAGGACACAAAGTAAAACACGACGATTTTAGTAGGTAGATAGATAATATGTTTAGATATAGATATAGATATATTTAGTATATAATTTAAAGTTAGATATACAACGCGCGTTATCCTCATCATAACAGAGCCACATTCGTTCGTTTTCGTCGTTTTCTTCTTCTTCTTCTTCTTCTTTGACTTCTTCTTCTCTCTCTCTTTTCATACCGAAAGCGCGCATTCACAAAACTTTCTTCCTCTTGAAGAACGCCTTCAAGTAGAAAATCTGCCAAAATGCCAGCCCAACGCAAACGACCAAACTAATCAATCCCATCCAAACGACTCTGGAATTCGTCGCCTCGTTCTTATCTCGCATGTCTGCCTCCAATTTCCTCAACTCCAACATCGTCTCGTGCACTTCGATCAAATCCGCCTCCAACCTTCGCAACGACTTCGTAAACACGTCCACGTCTGTCTCCTTTGCAATCTTCCCCCACGTTGTCGCCGCGACTCCAGACTTCCACTCCAAACTCACTCGGTGCTTCGCGCGATCTTCCGCCGGTATTTGCGCCGCAAAAAAGCACGCCTTGTAATCGCCGCCAACCTCCGCGGTGAAGCCGTAATCACCCTCCGAAACGTCCTCGAACTGCTTCACCACTTTCTCGTTCGGATCGAACAGTTTAATCGACAACTTCACGTTATCTATAGATTTAAACGAAAATAATACTATCGCGCGCTCGTTGTGTTCTTCCGAGACGCACTTCATGTCGTCGTACTCCGAGTCTCCGCGGTGCACGAGATCGAATTCCAACGCCTCCGCGACAAAGAATCCATCGTAAACGTCGTTTTTTCTCCACGTAATCATCATCGCTAAAGAAGAGAAAAGGAAGAAGAAAAACGACGACGAAAATAACGGTTGTTTAAACCTCCTCGTTCTTCTTTTTAAACCTTTCGTCGTCGTCGTCATTTTCGTCGTCCCAGGTGAATTCAATCAGTGAGAGTGATTGATGTGTGATGATGATGATGATGATGATGATGAGAGCAGTGAGTCGTCTTTTTTTATGAATTGTGGTGTACTTTTGAAGCAGTTTTGGTGAAAAAAGGAAGCTTGCAGAGAATTTTTCATTATCGCGAGCGAGAAAAAAAAAATACCACAAGTTTATTATTCAACGCGTGAGTGCATGGAAGTTCTTCGTTTACAGTAGTAGTGTTATTATTAATCCGCTTTCTTAGTATTACGAGTCACTGCTGCGTTCTTTTTTTCGCCGGTGGCGTCGTTGGCCAAACCGCCGACGGAGAACACCTCTCTCGCTTTCTGCGTGCGTATTTGATACGGATGCGCCATCCATACGCCTTTCCAAGCGCGTTTTTGCGTCCAAAACATGGGAACGGTAAGTATGCCCTGGATGGAGACGACCAATACGATCATCACGATCGTTTCGCCCGTGGTGCATTGCCAGCACACCGCGGTGGCGACTTGTAAGGCGGTGTGTAAAATTTTCACGGTGACGTCCCACGTCGGTCGCGCGCTGTGCATCAAGCTAATGATTGCAGCCGTGACGACGACGACGATGAATCCAGAGAAGCGTTCTAACTGCGGACAACGGAAGTTTTCAACAAGTTTTAAATGTTTCGTGTCCGAATCTACTGTTGCGTTGGCACTTTCGAAAACCACCGATGTGGCGGCGTGAATCGAGAACCAGCCATAGAACATTGCGTGGATGCGCATCGCCAATAAAAAGCGCTCACGCATTTTCGAGTATAACGACGTCCTCGTGACGCTAGAATAGTACATGAGAAACATAAGCGCGACAAAGAAGATGTTCGGTGCGTGCGAGAGGAACAGCTTTTTCCTTAACTTGGCGCAGGCTTCCGGACTCGCAATTTTTCTAACTTTTCGGTAAAACTTATGTGCCGAGGCGAATAGAAAGCCCGAAAGTAAAATTTCGGCGTACGGGTCGCATACGTTCGCTAACGCTTTTTGTATAGAGACGTAGAAACGCTCTCTGTCGAGCCGCCGAAGCTCATTCGCCAAAGCGCGCAAGTTCAACGCGTCCATGGCGGCGATCGTGCACTTCGTCACTACGCCGGTGGCGACGCGTTCGTCTTCGCAGTTCTTCGCGCACGAGAGGAATGCTCGTCGCGTGATTGTGCCCATCACTTGCGGATCTTCCCGACTGCAAAAATTTGCATGAATCTCTCGATGAATGCGCTTTGAAGTTGTTACAACGATCGGTTCCGCTTCGGAAGCGTTGCAATCTCGAACGATTTGGAGCGTGGCTAATTTCACCTTACTCGACGACGCTTGGAAGAGCGAGGCAACGGACGAGAGAAGTGCGGTGTCTACGCCACCATTGCTTGTATTTTTCTTGTTGCGAGATGAAAACGCTGACTTATTGAAGCGAACGTACGTTCGAATCATCACCGGTGTCACGTTCATGTGCTGGTCTCGCTCCAAAATCGAATATTCCAACGTCGTGTTCACCTCCGGATCCAAGCACACTTCTTGGACTTCATCGTTAAACTTAATGTTCAAATAGGAATTTTCGCCCAATAAGTTCGCGCCGATGATAGCAATAGATGCGACGTAACCCGACAAAACCGAGCGCGCGCTCACGTGGAATACTTGTGGTTTTGTAGCATCTCCGATCATTTTTTCAACTTTCGTCATTATCTCAATGTTTCGATGTCGTACAGAGACTGAATTTCTTCCGCGTTCAACGACGACCGTCGCTTTCGTTTTTTCGTCTTGAACGCTATTCCGGACGCCCTTGACGAAGGCTGCGCGCAGCCGATTGAAAAGAGAGTTGTCTCCGGAGTGAAATATCGACTGAGCAAATTCGGTTTCAAGAACTTGAGGGTCGCTTACCCAGAAGGAAAAAGAAACGCAACCAGGTCTGACTGTTCCCAATAAATCATTGCTGTTATTATCGTGCGGAAAATCTTTTCCATCGGTAGTTCTTGCTCTCGGCGACTGCGCTGCTTCTTCGCCGCCGTCGCCGATGGCGAGCGGTTCCATGTGTAAAGCGTCGCGAACAAAATGCACGAGATCCGGATGTAAATCTGGCGGCGACGCGTTTTGCACTTTGACGTGCACCCCATCTTCCGAGGCTTGATTCAGCTCCCACGAACGTCTCACTTCCATTTCGGCTTCGTAGGCCGTTTTACGCATGGCATGGAATACCAAGCGATCACTTTTTGTCAGTGCCGGAGGAGATACGGAGAAGATGTCTGGAGAAATATCCGGGATGACCAATTTTGCCACCGGATTATACGTCGAACCTCCAACAAGCGCTTTATCAAACGCAGCTTGTTCGAGACCATATTTACCAATTTCTTGTGTATATTGATCGCGTTCGTTTCTGAAGGCGTTTCCGATAGATTTTACGTGCTCCTTATCCAAATTTTGTTGTTGTTTCCTGATATCTTCCAAAGACTCTTCACTCGCATCTCTCGAACTATCACAAACGAACGATCCTCCTTCTTCCTTTTTCCTCGTCGTCGCGACACATCCTCTCGCGCTTCTTTCCCCGGCGTTACTACTGCGTTCCGCCGTCGCTTTTTCGTCCCCGTTCGACGTCCTCCGACCTTCGATCAAATCGTACTTTCCCGCCCGTTTCAACCTCGCAATCCGATGCACGTTCAAACTCTCTCGACAACTCTTCATCCCGTACTCAAACTCATCCTTCAAGTGCGGTTTCCTGCACTGCTGACAGAACAAAACCGAAGCGCCGATACTCGGCACGAACGTGCTCGACGTCCTCAGCACGCACGCGTCGCAACAGAAGTATTTGCGAAACTTCGACCCTTTTTCATTCTTCTGCTCGTTCTCGCACATTTTACACAAAATCGCGCCGTTTCTTTCCATCTCGCCTTTCCTCGGCCTCCCTTTTCTGCCTCGATTGATCGATGCGCTGTACGCCTTTCGTTGTTCCTCAAGCTTGAACCGTTTTTGCTCTCGCGGCGATAACGTTTGTTGCTCGTGCGACGGGATTATGCGCGACTCCTCCTCACCGTTCCTCTCTTTCCTCCTCGCGACACCTTTCGATTGGCTCTCTTTTTCTTCTTCTTTTTCGAGTGGGAGGATTTCCTCTTTCTCCTTCTTCCCTTTTTTCTCGTCGATCTCTTTTCGCATGCTCTCGTTCGCCACTCGAAATGTCCTCCCGTCGAACGCGATCGAATCTTTCGTCCATCTCTTGAACAACGGCTTTCGCACTAAAACCGTCATCGAATTCGATGCATCATCCTTATTAAACTTCTTTAACCCCGCGACTTCTTGTTGGACGACGAGAACGTTGTTTTCGCCTTCGATGTCCTCTTCTTCTTCGACTCTTTCTCCGCTCTTATTCTTCTTCATCTTCTTCGATAAGCGATGTCGATGATGACGATGAGGATGTGTTCTTTCACGCGATGATCTTTGCCCGAAACCATCCTTTACCGTTGTCCTCTCGTTGTTCTTCTTGTCGTCGTCGTCTGAATCGTTGGTGGTGGTGTTCTTCCTGAAGCGGTTCGACGATCGAGTCTTCGAGGACATGTTCACTTTTTTACCTCCTCCTCGCGAGAACTTCTTCTTTCTTTATCTGTTTGAGACGGAATGAAGTTTCAATGTGTTTGTTGACAGAAGGGGTTATCTTGCTGCTGAGTCCTTTGTTTGTGAGGGAAACAGTTCCGGAAACTGTGGCGTGAGGAAAGAAAAAGAAAATACTATTCAGGTTGGTTCTGAATGTAATGCAAATGTATGTGGTACCAGGTACAACAGGACTATGTTAATGAGCTAATGAACGTTACGCGTGTGCCTTTTCAAGCTACTAGATGTACGAAAAGCTTTATCGCACACATCGCATTCGTACGGTTTCTCGTTCGTGTGAATACGCATGTGGCTGGCCAAATTACCAGCTAGAGTAAAACGCTTCTCGCACACATCACATTCGTACGGTTTCTCCTTCGTGTGAATACGCATGTGGAGTTTCAAATTACCAGAATAACGAAAACGCTTCTCGCACATATCACACTCGTACGGTTTCTCGTTCGTGTGAATTCGCATGTGCTTTGTCAAATTACCAGAATCACTAAAACGCTTCTCG
>Ga0115555_1002458_pt1 | contig 12376 bp, 8 predicted proteins | sample COGITO_mtgs_1104_2_FD_87285 | JGI IMG/M metagenome (GOLD analysis project Ga0115555, IMG submission 87285) | Pelagic marine microbial communities from North Sea - COGITO_mtgs_110407 | ecosystem: Environmental > Aquatic > Marine > Epipelagic | place: Germany:Helgoland, sampling site Kabeltonne... | reverse complement strand
GGAGGAGGAGGAGCCGAAGGCCGACGAGGGGCCGCAGTACGAACGGACGCAGCCGAGCTGGCTCGCGCCTCGGGTCACGTCGAACCCGCGAGAGGTCATGTAGGAGCATACAAGGGAGGGGGAGGGGACGGAGAGGGGGTAGAGCCAGTATTTGTGGTTGTTGCGGCTGTTTTTGTGGCTGTTCCCGTTCCCGAATCCGACGTTGTCGTTCGAGGCGGCATCGTAAGTGCCGATGAGACGAGGACGAGCGGTGCTGTTGTCGTTGATGTTGATGTTGTCGCTGTTGTTGTCGCTGTTGTTGTCGTTGTCGTTGTAGGACGGAGGACCACATCCGACGCACCGTTCCTGGATCATACTGTTGATTGCCCTGGCCTTCTCTTGTCTGCTTTTGACGTAAAGTTCCGTGTCAGTCATCATCTTGCCCCCCTCGAAATTCGTCGACATGGCGTTGAATAGCGCCGAGCATGGACGTCGTCTGATCTGACTGATGAGAGACCTCGACACGCCGCCCCCCTTCGAGGTGTTGAATCCTCTTAAGCACGAGGTCAATAAGGAGTCGAAGTTTACTCCGAGGAGGGAGGAGATTCGGACCAAGAGACCGAAGAGTAAAGGGGTTGAGATGGCATGTAGGAGGATCGTCTTCGCTAATTTCGAGGCGTGGGACGAGGGCACCTGGAGAGGATACGTGCTCTGGATGGATCTTACTTTCGAGACGATTGTGTCCATTCTAGGAGAACTTCGAGCGACCAGGAACCCCCCTCCTAATGCAGTGTGCGTTTTTATTGTCCCGAACGAAAATAGGCTGACATCCGTCAGGGGATGCGGCGTGTCGGTGGCCGATGCCAACGACGCCGATGACATTACTCCGGTGTACGATTCGGCGCAGTCTTCCAAGAGGATTATGTCCGGGTGGTGGGAGTGGACGTACCTCGCGATGCTGTCGACTCCCTCGTAATCGACGTAGCCGAACGCGTGCGCCAGGAGGATGACTTTCGTCCGGGGGTTATCCTTTGGATGATGGATTCGAGGGACGGGGAGGGACGCTCGAAACTCTGGATGTCAACGGGGACGACGCGGAGACAGTGGTGGAGTGCTATGGAGACCATCCCGTCGATGTTTATTGCGGACATTATTATTTCGGAGTCGGGGGGCGGAGAGAGGGCGGTCAAAAAGGCGTCAAAGAGGCTCCGGACGGAAAGACCGGCGACGATGTTTCTGCAGTTAATGTTGTTCCCGCCGTTGTTGACGTTGCTGTTGGCGGAAGAATTGTCATCACCGTCATCGTCATTGTCATAGTCATTGTCGGCAGAGGAGGACGACACTTCGCTCACTTGGTCAAAGTTTATTTTGTGGAAGTTTCTCTCCGCCTTTTCCCGGGAAGAAGCGTTCCGAACGGGCGTTTCGATCGTGGTAATGGAGTTGAATAGATTGGCAAAGAGGACGCCGAAGGAAGTCTCAAGGCGCTTGCGGGGGAGGACGGGGAGAGAAGGGAAGGGCAGGAAACTGCTTGAGAGCGCATCTACAGCGGAGCCAAATGGTCGGTGGAGATGGGGTGGAAGCGGAGCACTTGCGAGTAGTGCTGTCGCTGGCTGGGACAGTAGCGCTGTTGTTGGTTTTGTGAACTCACAAGTCTCTGGGTGAGGTGACTGCGTGCGGGTGCTGCCCCCGTCGCTACTACTGCTGACATCCGTCTGAGTTATATCGCTGAATTCCTCCTTCTCGCTCATACAATCAACGCAGTCCTGAAATTCTTCCACCTCATTTTTTTTCGCCCCCTCCACCATGCCCCTCAAACGCGGCATCAACTCATAACACAGCTCAATATATTTCTTCCTGCCACCCTCCTTACCCCTCCATCCTTCCCTTTCCCACGCGTCAAACTTCTTCCGACCGCGCACGTCAGTCCACGGTGGTCGGATGGCGTCAGGGGGCATCGCACCCACCGTTCCAACCTTGTATAGCCCATACAGGAGCAACGTGGAGGAGGTCGAGAGAGGAGGGTTGGGAGGGGGCAAAAGAGGAGGACCTGCACGAACTAAATCTGATACAGTCTCGAACAGAGAATATTCTGACGATGACCCGGAGGTTGACGATGTAAAGCTCGGCGAGGTGAGGGAAGGAGGTGAAGGGGGCAGCCCCATTTTTTTAGGCAAGATCTGGGACGGAACAGGGCTATAGGCAGAGTGAAAACGTATTATAATAGAGAAATTGTTGGAGAAGGGGAAGAGAAAAGGGAGATGAAGTTAGATGGGACAAAGAGCGAGGAATTTAAAATTGTCAGATGCCGCTGATTCAACAACCTCGTCGTGGCAAGAAAAAAGAAAAAAGAGAAAACAAAAAGAGAAGAGAAAATTGAAATTATTAAACGACCGTCCTTGTTCCAAACGATAATCAGTAGGCTGTGTGTACTACTAATTATCGAAAATATCTTTAGTTTTTAGCACATTCACTCCATCCAATCAATCCTCTGACAAATGGGTCGAGTGAGCCGATACAAGAAGACGAAGGCCTCAGCTGACGTCATATCTGACCAGTATTTGACCCGAAAGCAGCGAAAGCGATTGGCCGCAGGGAATGGGTCTCGCGATATTGATCCCACCGACTTGGGCTTCAAGAACAAAAAGAAGAATGATCCTTGGTCAGATATCGGGGAGATGGACATGAAACATGCAGAGGCGGTGACGCGGCATGCCATCGCTAAGAGTGGGACTGCGGTAGACGGGAAGAAAAGAAGCCGATCTAGGAGCAAGGCGACCAAGCTAGAGGGGCGTCGCGAGGGGGAGAGCATGAATGCTTTCAACAACCGCTTAAAGTTTGAGACCAGGGCGGTTCTTAGGGAGGAGGCGAAGAAGGGGAGTCGCACAGTGGAACGTAAAAAGGAGTACCTGAAAGAGAAGAAGAAGAGGAGGAAGAGGGGGAAGCACAATCGCGGGGGAAATAGTGGTAGTGACGACGTCAATGGCCATGAAGAGTTTGCCAGTGACAGAGATGATGGCCAACAAATTAAAAAACCGCGTTTTGGGGACACAAACGAGCGACCACCTGAATTCGATCTCCTACCCTCCGTAAAGCGTGACAAGGGGGCGGGAATTGTTGTTTTTGACTCGGACGAGGAGCAGCACTCTTTGGGGGGTGACAGCAGCGACGACAGCGAGGAAAGAAACCAGACAAAAATGAAGATGGCCATCAAAGGGGGAGAGTCCGATAGCAAGGGGAGTAGAAAAGATAGAGAACTGGCTCAACAAAGGCAAGCGGTCATGGAACAGTATAAGTTAATGAAGCAGAAACGAAAGAGTAGCGGTAGCAGGGGGAATAGTAATTTGTAAAAAGAGTGTTTATGTACATAGTAATCATGTAAGCTTACACTAAACTAAAACCTGTAGGAACTCGGATGTAAGACCGCAGTTCTGAAAAAAATCAATCCTCACGTTTCCGTTCTCGCCCCAACTACTCCCCCACTGATTCTGAACGATCCAATAGCCTCCGATGATTTCCCCCTGTTCTCCAAATTCCGCAGAGTAGCCAGTCAATAATCCGCAGTGATTCATATCGGTGAACTTATTTGAGCACCGGATTCCATCTAAACCTCTCCCAATCACTCCTCCTCGATAAAAGGCCATGTCGTAGGCATCGAAACACACGCTACCTGGGCCGAACTCTTTCAAATTAGCCATCGCAACTCGAATATTGTTTTCCTCCTTTTGATCTAGGCAGTCACAACCCCTCCCGGAACGGTAGCAGCGGCAGGGAGGGGAACCGTATACAATTGATTTTATCTTGTGGCGCTGCAGATTACTGTTGCTGTCGGCGTCAACGGAGAATCCTTTACAAGGCCAGTGCTGGGAGAAGAAATTCTCGAGTTGGCAAGAGGCTGAAGGAGATGATGAGGAAACTAAGCCTGTTGACATGGCATACTCTAGTGCAAGGCGTGGCCAGCCACCTTTGCACCCTCTGTTCATAGTGTCACAGAAAACGAGTTGCTTGGCGCAAATTCTCCAACCCACCCCAGTTTTCAGGAATAGCGCTGATTCTACGGCTTCGACGGCACTTATTGCCCAACAGCTACCACATGAACCCTGAGTTCGAGTTGGCCCAACCGCACCAGCTTCATCCCAATCCAGGTATTTAGGAGGTTTACGTAGGAGGATCTCAGGTGGCCGGTTCACATGGAGGTCTTTTAGGTAGCCAGAGCCTCCAAAGATGCCGGCAAAGAAGCGGGCGATATCCCTGACGATATAATGTGTACCCTCAACAATGGTATGAGTGGAAGGGCTCGCAGTTCTAGAGCTCTCTTCCTCAGTTAGTCGTGCCATCACAGTTATAGAGCTCTCTTCCTCAGGTAGTCGTGCCAGTCCCGAATGAAACTCTTCCTCTGTCAAATCCCCATAGTGGTTGAGGGCAAATTTGACGTGAACACTTCTTCGATTCTTCTCTTTAATTAGGAGTTTGTTGTTATTCCAACAATTGTAACGATACATTTTCTCCTCCGCGGTTCCATAAGTCTTGTTGGCTGTCAACAGCATCCACTCCTCGAATTCTGGAGAAACATCGCCTTCACTCTTCACACGGCGATCATTGTCCGGAAATGCCAAGGCTGGAATGGAGTCTATCCCACGTGCCAAGATTGATGGAAACGGAGTAGAAAGCGGAGAAAAAAAAATGAGGAGGATTGAGCACAGAAGAAGTACCGTCAAATAGATGAGCGGAGGTATGCTTGACCTTGAGTGTTTGACGTCGTTAAGGACGCTCTGAGGTGTTGAACTGGTTTTGTTTTTGTTCTCCTCCATCGTCATCACTCCTGAGTAGTTGTTAGTGTTTCCCGGGTGGTTTTTCCTGCAGTCGTTGAGAGAGATGAGATGAAAAGTACTTTGGGTTGGTTGTTAGAGATCACTTATTAAAATTTACTTCGTTAATGCTTTTTGGGGTGTATTTCGTTTCTTTCAGCCCCCAAAAATGTTTCCAAAAAATGTTGCTAGCCGGTGTCGGTGTAGTAAAACCTTCTCCCTTATTAATTTCTTTCGTTGCTTAAATATTATCACCGTAAACTCGTAGCACAACGCAAATTACTGAAGCACTGTGAATTTTTCTCATTACATCACGTTCATATCAAGCCAGCACCTCTGTTTTCTCAACTATGATCCCCCTTGATTCAAGTGACCCGGCTGTCCATGCTATGATCCCCCTTGATTCAAGTGACCCGGCTGTCCATGCTGTACATTGGCAATCGACCGAAAATGACGTTGATTCTCCCCTAGAAGATCATATAAACCGAGTGTCCCACCTTTATGAGGATGCAAAGCTCTCAATGACACGACAAGTTGCCCAAAAAAGAATCAACTTATATCGTCGCTCATCGTCAAAAGGTAAAATGAGGGAAATGACAGATGGACAGGATGACTTGGTCAACTCACGTGCGCTTGCATCAAAGCGCGCAAACGAGAGAATACGCAGAGACAGAAGTGAAAGCAAAAAGCATGCACAACAGAGGGAATCGGAGAGAAATACATACTGGTTCACCCAAAGAAGCCCTCACTTTGCGGTGTCTCTTTCTAAGGCTCGAAGTAAACACCACTTCAAAGAGATTGGGAAGGAAAAACGCCGACTGGCGAGAGAAGAAACTGAAATAAAAAGAGCGAAATCGCTCTGGAAGAAGACATTCCCTAAACTTCGAGAGGCTGTTGCGGAGCGCAGACGCAGACAGCAACAATGACGGAGAGAAAACACGCACGAAGACAAGAAGCAGGATAACGACAACAAGCACAGTGTCACTAGTATTAAGAACGCAGCATTTATACAGTTATATTTGTAAAATGTTACACCCATGAACGCGAACGCGATCTTCAAACATCATCTTCACCGTTCCCCTCTTCATAGTCAGCTGTACTGCTGCTGCGACGCATCTTATCCCTCTCCTCTTTCTCCTTCTCGGCGGAGGGAACAGAATCGATTTTGGCCTCTACTTCTTCTCCCTTGTTAGGATTGACAAACTGTGTGTGAAGCATGGCCAAGAGAACACCTGGGGCATTCGTGAAGAATTCCAGCAAATCATCTTTAGTGCATACCATAACAAAGCCCTCCTCCGCTGCTACCAGTGTTGTCTGTAACGCTTTGTTTTCTAATAGCGCGTCAATTTCGCCAACAAAAAATCCGCTTGTAAAGGCGGGTGGAGGAGGCGGGCCCAGATGTCGAAAGACACTTGGTGCTCGTCGCCTTTGGCTTTTCCTACTTTTTTTGAATTTGAAAACACCAGTGTCAATCAGCACCGCGATAGTCGCGTCCATACCTTCCCGCCAAACCTCTTCTCCTTTCTGGTAAAACACTGCCGAGCAGCGCTGCTCGAGTTGCGTCTTTTGGGTAGGTGTCAAGAGCGACAAGACACTGTTCATGCCCATCAAATCCCAGCAGGCATCCTGGCGCGCCATAATCATCCGCTCAATTTTAGACACTACGGGCGTGCCTTGTAGCAGCCAATTAAAGTCTTGCCTTTGGAATTGATAGACCACTAGATCTGTCACGGCAACAATATCAGCAGATCTAACGCAATCTGGTGCCACCAAAGCCTGTTCCCCAAAATAATCACCCGTTGTGAAGGTCTTGAGCGTAATACTCGCGTTTGCGTCCGAATCGGCAGCGACTCCCGTCGTCCCGTTCAAACTCCGTCGCCTACTTCCTTCGTCCTCGTTCTGGACTGATCTGGCTGATCTGGGGCTGGTGCTCCTGCTCGCCAGGCTCACCTCATCCTCTTCCTCGCCCTCCTCAAACGTTGTCAACGATCCGCCTGGCAGCGGTACGTGTTCAGTGCTCTTGTGTTTATTCGCGCTTATCTGGCTCTTTCTTTCGGTGTCCCGATCTTTCTTTCCTTTCATTTTTATTCGAACCTCCGCCTTCCCACTTGCTATAATCATCATATTGTGTCCCTTATCACCCTTCTTTATTACAAAATCGCCGGCTTTGTAGGTAGCCTGCTCAGCAATCTGTAAAATTTCTCTTGCGTGCTGTACAGTCAGTTGACTAAATAGGTCAATACTTGTTACGAGATCAAGCACTTCCAATGCTGCAGCATTTTCTGGCTGTTGGACGTCCAAAGTTAGAGTGTTCTCGACTCCTACAGGAGCAGGCTTCAGGCCGTACTCATCCTTGAACGCATTGCTACCGACGTGAACTACGTAGAGCCTCTTCTTTACATCGTCAGGAAGCGCCGCGAGTGTCGCCATCGGGGTGTGAATGGGAGGAATCCCAGCCTCGTGCAAAATTATGTCTCGGTTCCATGGGAAATTGAGGAGCTGGTCTTTACGCCAGTCCGTCAGCACCCCATCTTCGTGAAGCTGTTTGATCTTAGGAGGATCGTTCATATGATCTGCACTAAAGACAATGCTCTTGTCACCCAAAAATACCTCAAAACCAACGCAGGGAATGGCGTGGAGACTATAGAAAAAACGAAAAGTACCTCCCCTCATCTTTATATCCTCCCCGATTTTTACGGGTCTAAAGTGGAAACTCTTCGATAGAAGCTGGTAGTCGAGACCTGACAAGGCTGCATATTTCCTGAGGAAGGAGTCATGGATCGTTTTGGTGGTCATCATTGTTATTCGACCTTCGTTCAAAATCTTTTGGAATGTTCCAGCGTCGTGGTCGGCATGGCAGTGGGTGATAATGACACCAGTGATCAGGGAAGGGGGGATATTATTTGCCAGTAGGATGGAAGTGGATTGAGGGGGGGGATCAACCATGTAGCCCCTCCGAGAGAGCCACAATACATACCCGGAAGTTCGACCAGTCGGGTCGAAGCCGTGGCTGTTTCCGAGGACTGTCACGCCAAACAAAGGGGGCTCAAAGACAGATGAAATCTGGGCGGGCAAAGGCGGCTGAGGGAGGGTTACGGTGTCGAATACACTGCCACAGTTAAAACCGTCCTGGAGGATAACATACTCTCCGTCATCGTGTTCCCCCTTGGTCCTCCACTGCAGGTAGACCTGCTTAACTTCCTTGACCTTGGACTTTTCCCCTGTCGTCTCATCCACCTTCTCAACATCGACCTCTTTCTCAATTTTAGCGACGCCATTGTTATCGAATACTACGAAGTTTAGTAGATCCTCGAGCTGCATCAGCTTTCCATCAAATACTCGAAAGTAGTCCAGTTCCTTTTGCAAATCAGGCATGTCCTCTGGATCGGTGCCATGGGGAAAATCCTGGGTGAGATCAATTTTGTCAGGTCCAAAGAGCGTCTCCTGAAAAACCTTGCGGATCCTTGTCTCCACTTCTGCTGAAGATACAATTAGAGTCACTCTACGGCGGTAGAAAAAAAAGTTACAATAGGCAGGGAATTCAAACTCGGCAATGTTCATCCCAATATTGGGCCCTAGCTGCCGCACGAAAGACACAGTCGGAACCACAAAAAACTCGGGAACCATCAGACCAGAGGCCAAGCAGTCCTGGTGTAAGTGTTTTTAGCGGTTGCAGAATAGTGTCGATTGGTGGAGTGGGGTGGGGGATTTATATATAGTAGAAGGTGTTAAGAAGGAGTTGTTCGGGAGTCTGGTTTTTCTCTTCCTCTCTCACCTTGATAGTCTCTGGAGGCATCCCAAACTGCAAATTCCCAATGCTTGTCTCAATGATAATCCCTCCACGCGGCTGCTCCCACCGCTGCAGTGGGGGATCCATCATCGGCTTGTCTGAGGCCATATCATTGAAATGCTGTGAGTTCATAAGTCGTTTACGGAGCTCGTCATTGAGGGAACGTGAGTTGTTTGTTGGCTGAGGGGAGATTGATGCAGGGGATTTTGTTGGAGGAGACATCGCCTCATCGGATCCGTCTGTTCGTTGAGGTGGTTAGTTTGACATACTCAAAGAGAAGATGACACATTTCAGAAGATGACAATGAAACAGCCAGCTCCAAGTAGTTAAATGAGGATGACGGGACCGAAAAAAAATTTGCGTAGCTCACCTTTCTCCGCAGCTTCTATGGGCTGAACCTTTTTACCCATTTCTTTCCTCCCTTAATGAATGTATATATAGGGAGTTGGCATGCAGGGGGGGCTTCTCGGCCTCGAGGCCGTCGGCTGTGGGATCAACACACAGAGGAGGCTCTTAGTTGTAAGTACCACTCAACTGCCTTTAACATTTTCAAAAATTGTGCTCTCGCTGAATCCTGATCCCCTCTAGTATCCATCGTTCCCCCTTCAGTATTCAGCCCAACTGACCTTTCCCTTCTTCATTCCATCAAGATCCCAGACTGCCCTCCATGTCTCTCTTGGGGGAGACTGCCGCTGCTGGTGGAAGCGGACAAAGTGAAGAACTCGTCCAACGGCTCTTGACCATAACGCACCTCCACGAATCGTGCTTGACTACGCACTCTTCTGTCTATCTATCATCTTCCAACCCACCTCAGGCCATCTCCCGCAGAATGGAGAATGCTGCTGCAGGAAACAATTCAATGTGGGATGAGGGCGGCGGTTGGTGCGAACGAAATTCCACGCTTGATGGGTATGGCGCCCACAGCGCGGTGGTTTCTAGTGTTTCCCTGACGGTCCCGGAGAAGGTTTGCCCCCAGCATGTTGTCACTTCAGCCTTTGAACGAGATTGGGAGGCAATCGACAGCAAGACGGCAAGCCTTGAGCGCGAGGCTGTCAAGGCGATTAGTGCGTTGTCTTACCTTTGCGATGAAGCCAACGAGCTTGACGAAGTCTCTCAGACCGCCTTTATTCCGGGAATCTTGATGTTCTGCCCCAGGCCCCAGAGCAAGATAGCAGAGGGTGATGAGATAAGCGAGGAACGCTATGATGAACTGGTTCTGTGCATGGGCAATGCCATGCCATTTTTTCAAGAGTTGTCAAATTTCACTTTGCGGTGCCGACGGTTGGCGAGGAACATCATCTGCCAGATAGCTGGGGCCAAAGAAGATGACGTCTTTGGGATGGTTCACATTATTCCATTGGCAGAGGCGCTGACAACCGTACTGAGGATATTGATCACGATTGACAGTGCAATTTCGGGGAATGGCGATTTGTGTGATGCCTGGAGCTTCTATAAGAACATGGTCAGGGCAAAGAGCATGCAAGATGGAGAAAATGTGGGGGCTGAATTTGAAAAGTTTGAGCGCATGCTTGTTGACTTGGATACCAACTTGCTTTCGAGTAACGCATTTTTGCACTGTATTGAGCAAAATTACAATGCAGGGGGTAGATCGATGCAAAAAGATGCTAGGAGTAACGGAGCGCTACACAGTGAGCTCAAGTCATTGCTCAATATTTTGTACGACCGCTTCACAAGTGTCATCAACACCAACAGTGAGACGACAGAGAGACACCAGATCATTGGAGTGTACGGTTTCTATGCCCTCTACCGGCACATTGTTCCCGCAAAGGTCGAACCCGATTCAAAGCTGTACAAGAGACTGTGGACTGTCTTCCCCAACAAGTGCCCCATGATCAATATCTGTGGGGACTTGACTTTCACTCCCTGCGAGTTTCTGAAAACCTATGCCCCGTTTGAGATGAAGGGAATCGATCCAAACAGTGTTCAGAGTGCGACCCTAAACTATGCTAAGAAGCTTGACGAAGCATTTCCCGCACAGGCGGAGAGATTCAAGCAGGAAGCGCTGAATTGGGTGTCATCGGCGGATGGAGAGCTGAGTGCCAGCGCAAGGAACTTTGCAACGAGCGGGAACGACGGCAGCGCGGCTGATAATGTCGAGCATAGAGGGGGGGTGGTGCTAAAAGGTGTCGTCATAGCCTTCAGAGCGTCGACAATATGCCGCACACTGCTGTCCATCCACAAAACGCTCGGTATTCCCCTCCAGAGCAAACTGATTGGCCCTCTGAGGGACATGATCGAAATACTCAAGGCCATCGAGCAGCTAATTGGTAGTAGGAGGAGAGCTGCGGTGGCAAGTGTACAGCCTGTGGCGCTGAAATTCATCGCAGCGGCAATATATCGCCGCTTCAGAACTTTAAGGGCGGCATTGGACAGTAGCAGGGTCAAGAAAAGCAAGAACCCTGTTAGTCGCAAGATCATCAAGATCTGGGCGTGCTTAAAGGCAATGGACAGAGGCTTGAAGAGTACTAGCAGCTTTGGACCCGCGCGAAGATATGCTGCAGCCGTCGCGGCGTGTGGCTGCTGTGATACCAACATCCCGGGGGGGGTGACAGTAGCGGACAGCGAAATGGCTGAAGCCCTGTTCAAGAGGCTCAACATATTGAGCGACTTGGACTCTTTGCTGAAGAAAGCGTGCGACTGCAGCTTTCTTTATTTTCACCGCGAACTTCTTGGAGTCTTCATGAGCTCGGTTTACAACAACAGGAAGGCAAACGTAGTAGGCCTCCAATTTGTGGTAAGCGGAATGACCGACTGCGAGAAGTCTCTACTGCGCTGTGTTAGCCACATGGGGGGGGGCGGAGAAGACGAGTCCGCGTCGAATGATGCCTATGTGAAGGAGTATCGCAAGTACCTCATCGATACCGTGCTTCAAGATGAGATCATAATTCCTATCTGCCGAGATCTTGAGAATGATCTGAGGCTGGCCGTCCATACCAAAAACCTTACCAACATGAAGTCCATAAACCCCAAGACGGAGAAGACGAAGAAGCTTCGCCCTTACCTAGAAATGGAACCACTAGTAGTCTTCGATGAGGTCATAGACTTGAAGCAAAAGGTGATCCACCACTTGGAGACGAGCTTCTACAACCTAACAACCGTGGCACTTCATGACTGGATGACCTACGCTGAGATGAGGAGCTTCGCGAAGGAGAAGTACGGCATTGACTTGGCCGACAACCACTTGCCCATGGGAAGCTTAGACCAGGGGCTAGACGTGCTGCAGATCATGCGAAATATTCACGTCTTTGTGGCCAGATTCAACTACAATCTAAACCAGCAGAATTTCGTGGAGAGGAGACCAGATCGTGGCGCGAAGTACCTGAATACTATCAACATCCAGAGCATTGCGGCGAGTCTGCGGCAGCATGGACTCGGAATTCTTAACACGACGGTGAACTTTACCTACCAATTCCTTGCGAGCAAGTTCCACATCTTCAGTCAGTTCTTGTTTGATGACTACATACACAGCCACCTGGCCAAGGAGAGCAGGTGGTACAAGAAGAACGCTACGAGTCTGGACAACAAGTTTCCCTTTGACCATGCTATGAAGTTCGTCAAGGAGATCCGGAAACTTGGCGTTACTGACGGCAAGTCTTTTTTGGACCAGTTCCGCATACTCATCACCGAAATCGGTAATGCTCTGGGCTACGTCAGGATGGTCAGATCGGCGGGGATGAGCTTCTGCAGCGAGGCGGTCGAGTTTTTGCCGAATCTGGATAGGATGGTGGAGGACGGAGCCCTGGCGGGGGAGGGGAAGGGGGAGAGGGAGGGGGGCGGAGGG
>Ga0115555_1002454_pt1 | contig 12381 bp, 8 predicted proteins | sample COGITO_mtgs_1104_2_FD_87285 | JGI IMG/M metagenome (GOLD analysis project Ga0115555, IMG submission 87285) | Pelagic marine microbial communities from North Sea - COGITO_mtgs_110407 | ecosystem: Environmental > Aquatic > Marine > Epipelagic | place: Germany:Helgoland, sampling site Kabeltonne... | reverse complement strand
TGAGCGCAGCATTAGCAACAGCAACGGTTATAGTCACTACGAAAATCCATAAGTCAGAAGTCACCCTGCTCCCTGCTGTGAAATAGCCCACATCATTTTTAACATTTAACATTTTACAGTCCATTCCATCCTTTTGCCGCTTCACCACCCACCCACCCTCCACCCACTTTAAAAAAAAAACCTTTATAAATTGAAGACTAAGAAGCTTGGTTTGACCTTTTTGAAAGGGCAACCAGCAAAGGTAGTAGTGCCGTCCCTCCCAAAGCTTGTTTCTTCAACGACGAGAGCATACTCGGCACCGGCGGCGGCAATTTTCTCGCTGAGGACGATTCCAGAGAAATTAACTCGGCCTCGTAAGGACTTCAAGCTGATTGCATCCACCGGGTCGCACCCATCTCTGATTTCCGTTGGTTCCTCAACTTCGACGAAATCTGCTTCCTCTTTTCCCTCGTTAATGCTAGCACGTTCCTCGTTGAGAGTAGCGAGCTTTTGGTTTCCTGCTGTTGTGGACGCTGTCGCTGCCCTCAGCTCTTTGTAAACCTTTGTTCCTCCCAAGACCCTATTGACCCCACCGCAAGTGCCATTCCAGATCCCTAGGTTCTTGGCGAAGCAATTGCGAACGTTGAGAGTAACGCCCTCTCCTCCTATTCCAATTGCTGCTGCTTCTTCTTCATCCAAGCCGCTTTTTTTTTCCTCTTCGGCTGACCCAACTTCTACAGCAACCTCTCCCACCGTAGAGTTGGCAATCCCGGCGTCATCTTCGGCATCCCCAATGTTGGCCTTACCGCTGACGATATTTCCGTCGATGATTACAGTCGGAATCCCGCCGTCCGGTCCGACTTTGCTCACGATGAGGCTGTGCCATTCACTTCCTCCCTCGTTGAGTTCTTCGCATGGGGGCAAGACCCACTCCCTCTCCGCAAAGGATACCTTAAATGAGTTCTTATTCACGATGGAAACGTTGAGAAATTCGCTTTCGATGATCTTCTGGTTCCAATCAACCGCGCTCTTTTCTTCTTCAACTGCCTTTTCCTCGTTGTCGTCCTCAGCGTCACCTCGTGACTCTCCTCCCAACGCCGCTCCACACTCTTCTCTCTGCAGATTAAAATCCAGGGCTACTGTGAAACTCCCTTTTCCAAAGTTCTCCCCTAAATGTGTTGATGTCGCAAGCGCTCCCCCCTCGCCAATAATGTTCAGACAAGGATTTCCCATGAGCTCGGCTACCTCAGTCGCAACTAAAGTCATGGCCTCGCCACTGACTGAATCCAAGTTTGTTTCGAAGAAGGCCACAAGGTTGGAGTTGGAATCGACGGGAAAGCGAGCGTCGTGCTTGTTGAGAACTTGAGAAACCGCGCTGGATGTAGGTAGCCGTCGAAAGAAAGGAATACGTTCAGTGCCAATCCATTCTGGGAAGGCTTCGCTCTGCCCCTCCTCCTTTTCCTCCTTTTCCTCCTTCCCTTCCGCCCCATCACCCTCATCACCCTCATCGCCCCGCTCCATCCTAGCAATATGAGCATCTCTAAGCTCAGCGTCAACATTCCTGAGCGAGAGCTCGACCGTACGGCCGCTCTCACAATCCACAACTGCCCGTTCTTCCACCCCCACCGCCAAGAGCACATTGACAGTGGGTAAGTCCCCGCCTGCAGACGCGCTCAGTACGCTGACGGGTTTGTTAATGGTCGTGTTCCCTTCTCCGCTACCTCCGCCCCCAGCACCCTTCTTCCCCTTCTCTGCCTCCTGTGCTGCTACTTCAAATGTTGCATCAAGGTATTCCGGCTGAGATTTGACGCTGTCATCGACCCAGTCACCATCGTAGCTAATACCGCTCATGGTGCATTCATAGCGCCCGATACCATTTTTCAGGTCATTAGCCATCATTCCGTCATAGGTACCGCGGTTATCGTTTACGTGTATCTGACCGCGACCTTCTCTCTTTCCCCGGTTAAAATCGCCATTGTAGATACTCCCTGGGATGCCGTCCCTCTCCTGCACTACCAGCTGCCCGTTAGGCCCATGGAGCCTATGCCTCACGAATACGCCCTCCTGGAGATCGCCGTTCATTAAAACCAATTTTCCCTTCCCCTCGCGCTTGTTTCCTTCCCAGTACCCTTCGTATTCCTCTCGCCCAAGAACATTGAACTCCTCGTCTTTCACCACCTTTGTTTCGACACCATACCCTCTCCTCTCCCCGTTCTCCCAGTTGCCAGTATAGACGCTCCCGTCGCGATATGTCCGCACGCCCTTGCCTGTCATTTCGCCGTTCATAAACTCGCCTTCGTAAATGGACAGGTCACGGAGCTCAAATTTTCCACTTCCGTCCTTAACTCCTCCCTTCCACTCCCCCTCGTAACTGTAGAAAGTGTTGGGTTTGCCATCGGCTAGTGGGCCATATCGATAGCTTCCCTTTCCTTCCCTTACTCCGGGGCCCGAGCTTACCCTTGATAGCTCCCCTTGGTAGCCAACTCGAACCATCTTTGCTTGAAACAGCTGCGATCAAATGAGCAGTTGTCAACCAAACACGCAAGCTTGTTTTAAAAAATCACAAAACTCGGTGCACAATTTGCTACTAGGTGAGTGAGTGAAATGAAGTTTACTGCTGTTCTGTCTGAGTTTTGTTGTCGTACCACCTCTATAACCTCCACTGCTAAATCTCGGAAATCTTGAAATAAATCATTTTTTACCCTTGACATTTAACAAAGCTTCATCATCTGGCCAGTAACCATTTTATTCACATACGACACGACCGACCGACCACAATAAGGTCGAAAAACTCGCGTTGCTTCCACCTTCCCCCAATACATAAAGGAAGGTGGACGACCAACTTTGACCAACTCTCGGACAATACAGTCTGTAGTTCCCAATTGTTTCATCTTCCAATCAACTCACCTACTACTTCTGTCGTGTCATGGTTTTTCTTACCTGTTGCTGTCCTTCCCTTCCTCCTCCCTCTGCCGACGTTATGAAATCCCTCTCCTCTCACAATGTCATTGACGCACGGTCCTCGCAATCATCTTCAACGATGCTTTTTCCTTCAATTTTTCCGGTGCAAAAGAAGACAATTTTGGTGTTCACAAGAAATTTTGCATGAGTGGCAGGAGAGGTCCAGGCAGCTGCCTACAAGCGCCTCTCTGGCATTCTAGAAGAGGGGGGGATAAATTTAGTTCTGATGAACACAGCTAATCATGACCAAGCTGTCGAGTATCTCAAGCGATACGAGTCTGTGGAGCCTTTCCCCGGACATCTTTTTCTGGATCCGTCGAAAACTACTCATCGACACTTTGGCCTCTTTTATGGTGTTTATCGCAGTTTGATTCCGCCCATACTTTTAGGGGTGCCAAAGTACGGCTTAAGGTGAGAGTAATAATAGTTTTTCCTCTAGTGAGTGGTGGTTAGAAACCTAGAAAACGCATCATTTGATTACTAACATGCTTCGTCTTCTTGCTTTCGGGAAAATCAGGGGTGCGATTGAAGGCGCAGTGCTGGGATACAAAAACTTCAGCCTAGCCGGCTCATCCTGGCAGCAGGGTGGAGTATTTGTAATCGACCGGCCTGACGAAGAAAGATTTAAGGTAATATTTTCCCATCGAGAACAGCATCCTGCAGATTTTGCCGACCTCAAAGCAGTTTTGATGGCCGCTGGTGTTCCTACAGAATCGATTGAGAATACTGATGACAGTTTGTTTGACTATATCAACTCACTGAATGAGTACCTCGAAAAGAGAAAGATGGGGGATGACGGGTTGGAGAAGACAGCAGATGACGGGTTGGAGAAGACAGCAGCGGCTGCCTCTTGCTCGTCAGGTGCATGTGCTTTTCCGCCCCAAAAGAAAAAGAATAGCGCCGCCGCCACCGCCACCGCCGCCGCCACCTCCACCGCCACCGCCACAACTGGTGCCATCGCCACCTGCTCGTCAGGGGCGTGTACGTTACCCAAGAAGGATAATAATGTTGTTTAGTGTCGAAGGTGTTTTGAGCGTTAAGGCTTAGCTGTAATGACGCGGGAATCCTCAAATGTGTGACCTGCCGAGAGGAGTGAGCTAATGACAACAAAAAATCGTCGGAAATAAATAATTGAAAAAGTTTTGAAGCACTCTGGCCCTTTGTTTTTTCAATTTAAATTCTTGCAAACAACCTACTCATCCAACTACTACTACTACTACTACTTCCTACAATTTTGATCTCGAGCCAATCACAAAGACCTCCCTCAAATTCCCTCCTCCCCCCTCCTCTCCCCCAACTATTTCCCTCCCTAAAATCTCTACCCCCTCTATAACTCCCACTGCCTGCTCGATACCAGCACTTCCTCCGCCGGTGACTTTTTTTCCTGGCCCCGAGGCATTTCCCGAAACGCCGAAATAGAACCTTTTGGTGAGAATGATTGCGATTCCTCCTCTCGCTTCAATGGCACTCGCGGATATCCTCACGGTATCCCATGTCGCCTTTGGAGTGTAGCAAGTCTCGCTAGCCATGACAATGTCGAAACAATTGGCACCAACGCGGCTATCGGTTCTGATGCTGGTATTTACAACGTCATCGCCACCGCAGCTACCGACACCGACGTTCAACCCATTCCAATCACCCGCCAGACAAGTTACAAGGGATTTAATAGTTTCTGCGTCCCCTCCATTCTTCTCATAATCGACAAAGCAATTCAAGAAAATGTTTGGCCAGGTTGAGTTGGACAGTACGGTGTCGTTGTAATCTATGGCAGTGAATTTAGGCATCTTTTCATCACCTTCGTTCTCCTTCTTATTCTTGTTCTTGTTCTTGTTCTTCAAGAACCTGCGAAGGAGGTATATGGTGGGGAGGGCAGAGCCGCACCCAAGCTCAAGGATGGATTTTGGAGGAGATGCGATCAACTGTCGTACCTTCTCCATTGCTTTTTCCTCGCAGTTTTTATTGCCGTTGTCGCCGTCGCCGTTTTTGCCGTTTTTTTCAATGTCCCCACTTCCATCCAAACACTTGTCAATGAATCCCACCAAATCCAGCGAACCCTCCCAAGTTTTCAGTCCCCCCTCATAAATGCCGTCGATTAAATCCGTATTGTACCTCTCTTCGTCTTCGTCGTCCTCGTCATCCGAACTGCTCGACGAAGAGTCGGAGTCGTCATCCTCGCCTCCAGCCCTCCTCCTCATCTCCTCACGGCTCACCTTCCAACCCCTCGGGATTACAACCTTGAGGCTAGGGAAGGTGGATTCGCCGACGACCCTGTAAGGAAGTCCGGTGGGAAGTGGAAGAGGAGGTGGCGGGATTGGAATAGGAGCAGGTGCTGGAGGTGCCACCTCCTCGGCCTCGGCCTCAGGTGGAATAGCCTGTTCCGGAACAACTAGCGCTGGTGCTGGATCGGCATCAGAAGAAGCTTCAAGAGCTTCGGGGAAAAAGTCAAATGAAAACGCGCTCATCGAACGATGTTGTGCTTGTTGTCTTGGCAGTTTTTCAGCACGAAATACGACTTAATACAAGATGATTTTGCTCACATTCTTCCGAAACCAAAGAAAAATTGCAATGCTAGGGTGATCACCGATTTAACGATAAATTGTTGTCAAAAGCAATCAGAGCAGTACGCCGCATAAAGCCACCTTTGAATTCTCCGCCTTGTCGGTCTATCACCAGACTTGCTTCCAACATAGAAGCCCACAAGTTTCTGGCTGATTCCTAATTCCACGATGGCGTATACAGAGCTATCCGGCTCAAAGCTAAAAGCGAAGCTCGGCGCCCAACTGAACGAGTCAGCTGCCGTTCCGATGACGAAAGACAAGCAGTCATTCGCCATGCGTCAGATGTCTAAGATGGGTTGGTCTGAGGGTGATGGTTTGGGGAAGAATGGGGAGGGGATGAAGACGCATATACGCGTGAAGAAGCGGGAGGAGGAGCAGGGGATTGGACAGGAAAAGGTCAGAATTGCGGAGGGACAGAATACCTGGTGGGCTGATGGGCTTGAGGGGACTTTGTTCAAGGTTAGGGAGAAGAAGAGACTAGAAAAGGAGGCGCGGAAGGCGCGGAAGAAGGAGAAGAAAGATAAGAAGAAGAAGAAGAAGAAGGGTTCGAGTGGTGAAGACGTATATGAGGCGGAGGGAGGCGGCGACGACAACTCAGAAGTGGAAGTCGGCATTAGCGATGAGGCCATCATGAAGAAGTTTCGCCCGGCTGGCCTCGTGGACGACGAGGTTTTGTTTAATGCCACGGGTGGAGCGAGGTTTGGGATGCGGCAAGGTGCGAGGGCGGAGGGAAAGTGGAGCCGTGCGGAGGGGGAACGTATCATGGAAGAGGAGAGAATCGCAAGAGAAAAAATTGAATGGGAAGGGGTGGGGGAGGCACGTGTTATTGATAAGGTTGGGGAGACAATAAAGAAGAGGAAGAGGGAGAAGAAGGACGGTGGGAGAGAGAAGGGGGAAGACGAAACTAAAAGGGAGAAGAAGGACGGTGGGAGAGATAAGGGGGAAGGCGAAACTAAAAAGGAGAAGAAGGAGAAGAAAAAGAAGAAGGAGAAAATTAGAGAGATTAGATAGGAAGGATAGACTGGGGACTGGAGATGAAAGTAGAAATAACTAATTGCCAGCTTTAAACTACTGCTACCACTACTACTGTTCATGTTCCAAAAATCATTCTTTTTGTTTACTTTGTCAACTTTTATCTCTATCACAACCCCTCCAACCCCTCCATCTTTCCCCCCCTTGCGTTTCACTTACAGCTGAAATAGTTCCTCGAACCCGATCCTCTCCCACTCTCCATCTGGCGAATCGTTCATGGCGGCGTCGAGTGCGCTCCTCGCTATGAGAAACTCCATCATGTCCGGTAGGAATATAATGCTGTGCTCGCTGGTGCCGTGTGTCACGGTCCTGAGCAGCTGCTTCGCGTCGTCCACGGTGACATATCGCGCTCCACCCGTTCCACCCCCCTCTCGAACGTTCCTCCTCTTCCCACGAAGCATCGCCTCCACCCTATCCTGCCCCGCCTCGTACCTCCATATACTCGAAAACGTCGCGGCCTTACCGTTGCACATTGCCGCCCCATTCCCCGCCACATCCAACGGGTCCACGCCTCGAGACCAGTAGTGGTTCGATGCCATTATCATCGACGAGTCGAATGGGCGAACGTGAGGGGTTTTCGGGACCCGCATCGTCCCGCCCCAAGTGTCCCCCTCGTAGAGGAAACCCTCGGGTCCGCCTTCAACGTCAACGCCAACGTCAACGTCACCGTCACCGTCACCGTCCCCCAAACTCGGCATACCAAAGACTAGGATGCAACCGTCCAAGCACGCCCCACCGTGCGTCCCGGACTTGAACTTCAAAATGGCCCCCTCCGCCTCCTCGACGGTCGGCTTCCTCCCCAGTTCCGCGTTCGACAAGACCTGGTAAATTACGTCCCTAAGAATTGGCTCGTCGGCGGGGACCCTGCCAACCGTGCCGTTCAAAGGGGGGTTGCACCCGCTGTTTTCCATGAGGTACGTTCCCCTCTCGTTAAACCCGCTGGACGCGCCAACGAACCCGGGCCACATGACGTGTGCGACTCGGAGCTGGGACTCCCTCTCGCTGAGGGAGGGCTCCTCGGCGAATATCGTGAGGCTGCGGACCGTCAGCTTGCGGAGGTCGTTCTCGCCGTCCATGTTGCGGGCGCATATCGTGCCCAGGTCGCCCGTCGTCGAGGGACCGAAGAAGATGAACTGTGTGCAGGAGTTTGAGCTGTCGTTGACGTCGTCGACGTCGTTGACGTGACTACTATTGCCACTCGGCTCCTGGTTCATCAGCTCGCTGATCTTCCCATAGCTATTGTACGTGTTGATCGCCATGATATCAGCGAATTCGAATTCCCTACCCAAGACCCCGACTTCCATCGAAAAGTCCTCCTCCTCTTTGGCCCGCGCCCTCATCCCCTCCAGCATGCCCTCCGCCCTGACTCTGAACTCCTCGCTGACTTTCATGTGCTTCAATATCCCCTCCTTGAAACCACCCGGTCCGTCATATTTGTACTTCTGTTCTTCCAAGGATCCCCTGACCCTATCGTCCAGCAAGAAGAACTCGAATAGGTCCAGAATCTGCCCCCCCAGGATCCTCCCGTGGGAAAACCCTCTCTGCCAGCTTGTCCCCTTGTTGTGGAGCGCCCTGAGCCCCTCCCGAACCTCGGAGTAAACCGCGACCCCCTCCTCCCCCGTCTCCGGGTCCACGGGGGGAACGAACACACCGAGAGGCGGCAGAGGCGACAGCTTTCGGATCGCCACGTCGACGTTCTCAAAACTCTCCCCCTCCCCCTTCACTCCCTCCGTAACCGAGACCACCGTGGAGCATATAGTCGACGAGGAGGAGCTCATAAGGCAGCCGTCGTCTTGGTGGTACCCGACCTGGGGCAGCGTGAAGTCGACCCACTCGTTTGTGCTCCCCCGCTCATGCAGCCAGGACATCACAGTGTAGTTCCCAGCTTCAACTCCCCCGAATTCATAGTAGTTGTCGTTTTTGCCGTCGGCGTCGGTGATGATATCGGCGGGCGTGACCCCTCCGAATCCACCGTCGCAGTCCCGACCCTGAATGACATCCTTGCTCATGGCCACAAGCTTACCGCCGTGCATGTAGTGCGGCACCAGACCAACCTTGATAGAGTATTTACTCAAGTCGTAGGGAGACACTTTCACCTTTCCGCTTATAGAGGCGGACCAAGCCGCCTGTAAGAAGGTTAGAAACAAGCAAAACTTCATAGTTGTTGTGCTTGTTTGTTTGCAATCGATGTTTCAGATTTGGTTCTTCTTCTTCCTTCTTCTTTAATTCTTCCCCCCCTCGACCCCCCCCCCCTAATCTGTTTGTCCAGCCTCAACTCCGCAATTTAAATGAGATTTATTGTCGCCGGCATAATAAATACTCACTTGTCGGTAGCTTCCGGAAAACTTTCTGTTACAAAACCTCTTTCCATCCAACCTTTTCTTCGCCGGGTCATGACGACAAATGCCCATTCATTCAAGGTCGATACTTGTCCGATAGGCAAGGTTGGCGACACGCTATCTTCTCTAGATACCCCCTGTCTTGTCGTGAACAGGCAGGCTTTTTCACGCAACGTCGACAAAATGAGTTGTCTTGTCAAATCTCTGGATACGGAGCGTTCAATCTGGCTACGACCACATGCAAAGACACACAAGTGCCCACAGATTGCTCATCTTCTCATGAAGGACAACTCTGTCCGCGGTATTTGCTGCCAAAAACTTGACGAAGTGCAGGCCATGGTGGCTGACAGAAGCCTCGGGATAAATGATATCCTAATTACGAATGAGATTGTCGGTCGTCGCAAAATCGAGCGTCTCTGCGGCATTATGAGATGCAATCCCGACTTCAAATTTGCCGTTCTGGTCGATAATTTTACAAACTTAAAGATGATCAACACGATTCTGAATGAATCTCCTGTTGACATTACACTGGGGATTTATATTGAGATCAATGGAGGGCAGAATCGTGGAGGGCTCAATTCAAGCGATGTAGAGCCTATTAAGAGTATAGGGGCATTTGCGAGCGACAGCAGCAATGACAGGCTGACATTCGAAGGAATTCATTGCTATGGCGGCTGGCTTCAACATGTCAGAGAAACGAGCGAACGAGACAAACTGATTAAGAAAGAGGTTGTTGACGAAGCGAGATCGGCCGTCGACACTTTGAAATCCATCGGTGTTCAATGCGGCGTTGTGACGGGCGCGGGCACTGGAAGCTTTCGGAGCGAAATAGCTGGGGGGGTTCATAATGAGCTTCAGCCAGGGAGCTACATATTCATGGATGCCGACTACGCCAAGAACGAGGAGGGCGCGAGAGAGTTTGAAAACTCGCTCTTTATCCATACAACAGTTTGCAGCACTGCGGTGTCCAAGTCGCGTGCAGTTCTTGACGCGGGCCTAAAAGCTAGTAGCTTCGATTGTGGACCACCTGTCTTGACAGATCGAGAGGTACACTTCGGCCTCGATGGCTCAGCTCTTTGCCCTGATTGCGTTGTTACCACCGGTGGCGACGAGCACAATATTGTCACTGGCGAGGGTGTAGAAAGACTAAAGTTAAAGGTCGGTGACACTGTCCGTATGATTCCTGGTCATATAGACCCTACCGTAAATATGCACGAGTGGCTCATGGTACTTGATGTCGAGAATGAGGGAGATGAACCAGTAGTTGTCGATGTGTGGCCAATTGCTGGTCGAGGGCCGGGGCTGTAGTTTTGAGGAGGAGGTTTGCGTGGTCCGTTTTCTTGCTTGAATCAAGCACGTTATGGAATAGCATGGGGGTCACTCACTTGGGGCAGCCTACGCATGCTTGGACAATGACGAATGAATGACAAAGCGAATGACAGAAAGCAGCAAGAATTTTTTAAGTAGGCAGGCAGGCACAAAAATTGGTTTCCAAACACTAATTATTCACTTCTTCGTTGCATTGAAAGGACAAATTCATCTAATTCGACCCCTGCGATACCATCTCGGTGATGCTGTTATATTCGCAGGCACTTTTCATAACGATGCTTCTTGCCTTTTGGATCACTTCGACCTGTTTCGCCGGCTGCTTACCTTGATTCAAGTAATAGTGCGCCAGAGACATTGTGGTGGCCCGGCCGATCCCGCCCTTGCAGTGAATAAACACTCGCTTACCTGGATTCATCTCCAGTTCCTTTTTTATGAATGCAGCTCCAATCCTGAGATTTGAGAGAGAAGGCGCACACGTATCAATTTCGTTCAAATTCAGGAGCTTTACCCCGTGTTTTTTATAGGCTTTTTTAGGGCCGTGGTACTCGTAGGTCATGTTTACCACTGCACAGACATTATACGGCGCTTCTTTTAGCGTCTTTACATCAGAGGGGAAAGGCATACTGCCCTGAATGATTTCTTCGTCCAAAATTGTAGCAAAAGGGGTGAACAATCTCAACCCAAAAACTTCCCTCAGGAAATATGCAGACATCGTCAAGGGAATGTCAAAAGTAACGTGGAAGGCGATTCTCTGCAGTCCCACGTAGTGAGTGTTGCGGTCGGCTCGACTCGACATAATTACAAAGGGCGTGTAGATGAAAAGTGAATGAAAACTCGATATGATTGGGAACTTCAAAAGCAATAACCCTGGAAGTGTCGCCAAGCAACCAAAGGCGACACACACAGCGCACCAAAGAACGGAAAATACCGCGAGTTTCGTTAATTTCCAGCCCAATCGATTTTCTCGGGCATTTCCGGGGTCATCATGTAACATACGCCTTCCCACAAAGAAAATTGGCAAGCAAGGGGCAGCTGGATTGCCAGGGAATAAATATGATAGGCTCAATGTAATCGCAATTGGTTTCGCGAATTTCTTCAAATCAAGAGACATGTGCGTGGGTCTGTTCTTGTTTTCTTTTGCTCTCTTTTGCTCTCCTCGCTCCCCCATTCTGATGACGGGGAGAATGAAATGATGATGTGTGATGTATGTTCGTGATGTTCTCAGCCTAAATTGATACAGTTACCAATTTCCTGATAGAATTTATCGAGTCAAAGGATGGTTTAGTATATCATCAGGTGACTTTTGGAAGCGTTTGTGCTTTTGATACTTAATTGACCACAATACAGTGCTATGTTTTTTGGCAACTTAGTTTTCCCTGAAAAGAACTTCCTTCAGCTTTATACTGCCAGAGAAGAAGGAAATTCACTTTTAAAAACCCTTCAAGTGCAGGAAAGGAGGGTGTTAGGGCTTAGGGAATCCGCACGATAAACCAGGAAGTCCAAGTAGGACCCAACACCCCACCAACCCATTCCCTCTTCACCTACCACGCACCTCTGAACAGGCAGCAGCACACCGCCAACTATGGCGAAAAACATGAACGAGAACGGCATCCCTCCGCTAAGCTCTCTCTTGACAAAGCCTGCTGATCCCAACAGCAAGAAGTCTGCCTCCAATACCAATTCTCAAACTCCTGTAATGACTCCTGAGGAGAAACTTGACCTCTCACCTTGGGCGAAGTATAGGCTGTTCGGGAAGTTTCCCTTTAAGCTCTCCATCCATATCCTGCTGACGATTTTGATGACATACCATGCTATTGCTGTCAGCTCAATCTTTGATGGGTACAATAGATCGATTGCCAGAAGCTGGTCACCTTTGCTTTTTCCTGACAATGGTGCTAGTGAAGAGGAGAATTGGGGAAAAGACTACGAAATATACACCGTGAACGGAACTTTGACGGTAGGTAACTTATTGATCAATCATCATCACTTGATGCGACTACGCGTTGAGCGGATTTTTTTTCTCTCTCACAGTCCATTCTCACAATCCATTTTCCCAATGCAATGAAATGAAATGAATGCAGCATGCGCAATATCTCATTGAGAAATACTACCTCATGCCGGCTTCAAGTGTAGATGAAATTAGCGTGTTTGACTTATCGAGGGGGGACGAAGACCCTGAGGAC
>Ga0115555_1002449_pt1 | contig 12390 bp, 9 predicted proteins | sample COGITO_mtgs_1104_2_FD_87285 | JGI IMG/M metagenome (GOLD analysis project Ga0115555, IMG submission 87285) | Pelagic marine microbial communities from North Sea - COGITO_mtgs_110407 | ecosystem: Environmental > Aquatic > Marine > Epipelagic | place: Germany:Helgoland, sampling site Kabeltonne... | reverse complement strand
TGATTTGAATTGGAAGTAGTTGGCTTAAAAAACTGTTGCTTGTGATTTTTTTTCCATCAATCAAAACCTGGCTCTTTTCTTTGGTCTTGTTTAGGCTTATTTTTTTCCCATCTACAATAGCAGTTATTTTTAACTGTTGATCATTAAAAGGAACAATATCCTTAAGGTTTTTGGTTTTAAAAGACCTTCCATGTCCTAAGTAATACAAAGACTCAATGAAATTTGTCTTGCCCTGTCCATTAAATCCAACAACAAGATTTATTTTACTGTCAGGGTTTAAATATTGGTCTGATAGGTTTCTAAATTTTAAGATATGAATCTTTTCGATAATTGCCATTTGGCTAATATCTATATTCGCATTGGCATAATGATATATTGATAGCTCTCGTCATCTATAGCGCTGATAAGACAAGATTTGTTCTCACCACCAGGTATAACCATATTAATGCTTTGTGAAGAAAGCTTCTCTAAAACAGAAATTAAGTAATGAATATTAAAAGCTATTTCAAGCTCTTTTTCTTGTTTGGTAACCTCAATCTGGGTTTCAGCCCGACCTCTTTCTGAGTGGGAGAAAATACTTAGCTTGTCATCTCTAAAAACCAGCTTTACCCCTTTTGTTCTTTCATCTACAAATATTGAGGCCTGCTGAAGGCTTGATAAAAAATCTTCTCTATCAATCACAATTGTGTTGCTAAAATCTGTAGGCATTACTTGCTTATAATTTGGAAAATTACCATCTATTAGTCGACTAATAATCTTTGTATTACTGTCGATCAATGAAAAGTAATTATCAGAAAGATGGATTTCCGCAACATCCTGTGAGCTTTTGTTAAGAAGCTTTGTAAGTTCAAGAACAGCTTTTCTAGGCAAGATAACTGTCTTTTTTTCATCTAGGTTGTTTGTTTGGCTAACTTCACCAATTGACAACCGATGTCCATCAGTTGCAACCACCGTTAAAGACTCCGCATTTAATTCAAAATAAAGCCCATTTAAATACGCTCTAATATCTTGATTTCCCATAGAGAAGCTTGTGTTTTCAATTAACTCTTTTAGTGCTTCTTGTCTTATTTTAATGATGCTTGTATTTTGTGTTTTTGGTAGCGCAGGAAAATCTAAATGATTAAACGTGTTAAGTTCAAAAGTGTTTTTGTTTGCATTCAAATAAACTTTATTTTCTTCAATTTTGAATTTTATTTGTGTTTTTTCCGGTAGTTTTCTAACAATATCTATAAGATCTTTTGCATAGATAGTAAAAGTTACTTCTGAGCTGCTTTTGATTTTAGATGAAGCGCTTATTTCTAACTCCATATCTGTTGTTGTGAGTGTTAGTGTGTTTTCAGCTAGTTGAATTAACACATGAGAAAGTATAGGAAGCGTTTGTTTTTTTTCTACAACTCCGATTACTGTTTGTAGGGGGTCAATCAATTCTTCAACGCTTAATTCTGTGTTCATAATGTACCTTCTTTATAAATTAATTATTGTTATTATTAGCCGAGCACTTTCTTGTTAGTTTCTTCCTTTTAGTTAATAAAATCAATAGACTAAGTTGTGATTATTTTGTTGATATCTTTGCTTATTAATTATTAACTTGTTAGTTATTATTCTAATTATAAAATGTTTTCTTTCTTGCTAACAACGCAACTAATAATTATTTTGTTTATAAGTTAGTAATTTTAATTTTAATGTTTTCTACGTCGTTTCTTATCTCACCATTGGTCTCTATTAAGGTCTTGAGTTTTTCACATGAATACAAAACCGTAGAGTGGTCGCGGTTACCAAAATTCTGGCCAATTTTTGCTAAAGATAATGAGGTAAGTTCGTGACACAAATAGATTGCCATCTGTCTTGCTTTCACAAGGTGTTGTTTTCGTGAGTTTGAAACCAAGTCTGAAACAGTAATACCATAATACTTGCTTACTGTTTTTTGAACCTCGTTGACCTCAATTAGCAGTTTCTTGGGTTTAATTAAATCACCAAGCGCACCTTCAACAACATCTTTGGTAATAAAAGAATGATCAATTTGAGAGAAGTCAACAAATGCCTTTAGTTTTAATAAGGCCCCTTCTAGGTCTCTAACATTTGAAACTACATGGCTTGCAATAAACAGAGCAACATCCTCAGTAAGGCTAAGTGAAATTTGTGGGTTTTGAGACTTCTTTAGCAGTATTGCTGCCCTCATTTCTAGTTCGGGTGGAGAAAGTTGTAAATTTAACCCTTGTGAGAACCTTGTTTTTAGTCTGTTTTCGAGATCTTTTATGTTTTTAGGCGGCTGATCACAAGTAAAAATAATTTGTTTTTTGGTGCTAAACAAAAAATTAAAAATATGAAAAAACTCTTCTTGTGATTTGTCTTTTCCCGCAATAAGATGAATGTCGTCAACCAACAATAAGTCAGCTGACTGATAAAAAAGCTTAACATTCTCGATGGTGTTGTGGCGAAGGCTTGTCGTAATATTTCTAACAAAATCCATAAGCGGCACATAGATTATTTTAGCGTTAGGATTTTTCTCGAGCGCAAGGTGCCCAGCGGCTTGCATGAGGTGTGTTTTCCCCAATCCAGATTCGCCATAAACAATAAAGGGGTTGTATGGTGATGTGCCAATTTTTTCTGCAATTTGCCTACTGGCCAGAGCCGCCACTTGGTTTGCCGACCCCAGCACCAAGTTATCAAAGGTGTATTCAGGAAAGAGCGGGGTTGTGTGGTGTTTGGTTTGACTATTTGCTGTTTTTTTAGATTCCGCCACTCCAAACCTAACCTTAATTTTTCGATCTTGTTCAGACACAGCAAGCACAATTGATGACTCAAGACTTTTATGATTGTTGATATATTTCAATGCAGATGCACTTGGGGCCTCAAGATAGAGGGTTTCATTTCTTTCTGAGGCTTGTAATGGTTTCACCCAAACACTAAATTCGCCCAATGGCAGAGAGTTTTTTAGAGAGGCTAAACATTTGGCCCAGGTCTGTGACATTGGCTATTAAAAAATTTGAAATAAAATTCTAATGATACCTGTAATGACATTAAATTTGATTAAAGCATTGAGTAGAATAGTTTGTTTTAACCCCCTCTAATATTGTATAACTAAGCCATGAATAAGAATCCGTATAGCCGACTTTTTGAGTCAGTTAAAATAGGCCCTGTTGTTACAAAAAATCGTTTCTATCAAGTCCCCCATTGTTGTGGAATGGGTCATGTAAGGCCAAGGGCCCATGCTGCGATGAGGGGAGTTAAGGCCAAGGGCGGCTGGGGTGTTGTTAGCACTGAAGAGGCAGAGATTCATCCAAGCTCTGATTTGGCGCCTTATGCGGAACAGAGAATTTGGGATAAAAAAGATATCCCAGCTCTTCGACTGATGACAGATGCTGTGCATGAGCACGGGGCACTAGCGGCTATTGAGCTCACTCATAGTGGTCACAACTCAACCAATCTTTTTTCAAGAATACCACCCATGTCGCCTAATGCTCAAGCGCTCAATTTTTTGTATCCTAAACAAGCCAGAAGAATGACCAAAAAAGATATATCTGATTTTAGGGCTTGGCACAGGAAAGCTGCGCTGAATGCAAAGGCGGCTGGTTTTGACATTGTTTATGTCTACGCTGGGCATGGCATGTCGGTGGCCCAACAATTTATATTGCCGGACATGAACAATCGTTCTGATGAGTATGGAGGTAGCCTAGAAAACAGACTAAGACTCACAAGAGAACTGCTTGAAGAAACAAGAGAAGCTATTGGCGATAGTTGTGGTATTGCCTTTAGGTTTGCTGTTGACGAGCTTAAAGGAAAAGACGGGATGCAGTATCAAGAGGAAGGAAGGGCCGTGGTTGAGCTTCTTGCAGAGCATCCCGACCTTTGGGATGTAAATGTCTCTGACTGGTCTAACGACTCTCAAACCTCTCGCTTTCAACCAGATGAGGCTTACCAAATGCCTTACGTAGAGTTTGTCAAAAAGTTAACAACGAAGCCAGTAGTTGGAGTGGGCAGGCTGACCTCCCCAGATCTTATGACTAAACTTATCGAAAAAGTAGCTCTAGATTTAATTGGCGCAGCTAGACCCTCTATCGCAGACCCTTATTTGCCAAATAAAATAAAAGAGCATAAGGTAGATCAAATCAAAGAATGTATTGGTTGTAATATTTGTGTTTCGAGTGATAATTTTACAGTTCCAATTCGTTGCACTCAAAACCCAACAATGGGAGAAGAATGGAGAAGGGGTTGGGATCCAGAAAATATCAAGCCCAAAGTTACAGATCAAAAGGCCCTTGTTGTCGGTTCAGGGCCAGCTGGGCTAGAGTGCGCTGTTCAACTCTCAAGGCGTGGTTATGAGGTTGTTCTTGCAGAGTCTAAAAACAAGTTGGGCGGGAGAGTGCTGTTTGAATCTAGCCTTAAGGGTCTTTCAGCTTGGAAAAGGGTTGTTGACAATAGGGTTCATGAGATACTTCAGAAAAACAATATAGAGGTTTATAAAGAAAGCAGGCTAACTGCTGAGCTCATTGATGAGCTTGATATTAAGAACATTTTTTTGGCTACTGGCTCAAGTTGGCGAAAAGATGGAATTGGAAGAAGTAGAAGAAATCGAATTCAAGGCCTAGAGACCATCAATGTTTATTCTCCTGAGGAGGCTGTAGAAAATTACAAAGACTTTAATGGACCTCTTGTCATTTATGATGATGAGCAGGGCTACTTGGCTGGAGTTGTTGCAGACCATCTTAATGACAAGAATATTGAGGTCATTTTTGTAACGCCTGCCAGCGTTGTCTCGCCATGGACTGATTCAACTTTAGAGCAAAAGAGGGTTCAGGGGGCTTTGATCAACTCTGGAGTCAAAATTATTTGCAACCAGTCAATCAGCAAGATAGAGAATGATAAGGCCTTTCTAGAGTGCACCTATACAGGCACAATTACCAAGATACCTTGTGAGTCTATCGTTATGGTGACAGAGCGAATTTCTGACAATGAGCTTTATGATAGCCTAACGCAAAGCAAATTAGAGGAAAAAAAACAATACAATATCAAACTCATTGGCGATGCTGAAGCACCCGGCCTTATCGCCGACGCTGTTTATTTAGGCCATTTGGCAGCCCAAAACTTTGAGGCAGACGAAGCTGATATTCAAAGAGGAATGTTTATGAGAGAGATGCCGAGCCTTAAATAGGCGCTAAAAGCCCTTTCTTGATTGATTTTCTAAGTCTTTTAGAGTAACATTGCCCTCTTTTTATAAACGCCAAATAGGATGCGAAAAACAATTGTTGCTGGGAACTGGAAGATGAATGCGAGCAAAGAATCCGTTGATTCTCTTATTAAGGATATTCTTTCAGGTATGCATGAAGTTTCGTCTGATGTAATAGTCTGTGCTCCTTTTCCATACCTTTCTCAAGTAGAGGCCTTAATAAGCAATTCGAACCTAATGCTTGGCGCGCAAAACCTGAACGTAAATTCAAAAGGAGCCTTTACAGGCGAGGTTAGTGCCAACATGATCAAGGACTTTGGCGCTCAACATGTAATTGTTGGACACTCAGAAAGAAGAAGCCTTTATGGTGAGTCAAGCGCTATAGTTGCAGAAAAAACAAAAGCTTCAATTGATGCTGGCTTAACCCCAATACTTTGTGTTGGAGAGTCGCTTGAAGATAGAGAATCAGGCGACACTGAAATTGTTGTTGCAGAACAACTGAATGCAGTTATTAGCCTTCTTGGTATAGAGGCTTTTAATGGTATTATTGTCGCGTATGAGCCAGTATGGGCTATTGGAACAGGTTTGACAGCAACACCTGAACAGGCCCAGTCGGTTCATTTGTTTATTCGCAATCTTCTAGCTGCTAGCGATGAGAGTATTGCAAAAAACACACCTATATTGTATGGCGGAAGTATGAATGCTAGCAATGCTGCTGATTTAATATCTTGTCCAGATATTGATGGCGGGCTCATTGGTGGCGCCGCTCTTAAGGCAGCAGATTTTTTACAAATATGTAAGGCAGGTTAATATGACGTTTCAGATTATTTTAGTAATTCATGTGTTATTGGCTCTTGGTCTTGTTGGGCTTATTCTTATCCAGCACGGCAAGGGTGCGGATGCAGGAGCCGCGTTCGGCTCTGGAGCAGCAGGCTCAGTTTTTGGAGCTCGAGGAGCCCACTCTTTTTTATATAAGCTTACTGCAGTTTTGGCCATTGGTTTTTTTGTTACTAGCATCAGTCTGGCTTACTTTGCATCTAATGAAAGAGCCGCCTTAGACCCTGAGCAAAGCATAATGACTCAGAGCCTCATGAGTGATGATAGCGCTGATTCAGATACAAGCGAAATTCCAAGTAACTAGCTTAAGCCGTCGTGGTGAAATTGGTAGACACGCAGCCTTGAGGGGGCTGTAGCGCAAGCTGTGACGGTTCGACTCCGTCCGACGGCACCACCTAATTTACCTGTATTAATTCTATTGGTTGTTGTACAATCAGCATAGTTTCTTACTCTCTACTCTATGAACTTTCTGAATAAAACTGTCCTTAAGGGGATAGGCCTCATGCTTTTAGGTATGAGCACCGTTCCCTTCTTAGATGTCTTTGCAAAGCTTTTAAGTGAGGATTATTCTGTGATGCAGGTAACATGGACTCGATTTTTCTTCCACGCCTGTTGGCTGATACCCATAATACTATGGCAGCAAGTAAAGTGGAAACAAGTCCCAGAAAGTCTAGGGCTACAGTTTTTGAGGGGGCTGATGTTAACCCTGGCAACGCTTTTTTTCTTTGCGGCTATTAAGTCCAATCCTATTCCTAACGCCCTCACCTTGCTTTTTATCTCTCCTTTAGTTGTTGCTGTTCTTTCGCCTGCCATGTTGGGAGAGCGCTTTGATTCATTTATTGGGGCTGGGGTTGTCATAGGATTTCTAGGCGTTGTAGTTGTCTTACAGCCTACCGGAGATGAGTTTAAGCCAAGTCTTTTGCTTGCAGTAGTTTCGGGTATTTGTTATGCTCTTTATATTATCTTTACAAAAAAACTTACCTTTAAGGCGCCACCGGTTCTCACTCTTTTTTACTCGGCAGCTGTTGGCATTTTAATAATGTTGCCGCTTGCTTTGTTTACTTGGACACCTCCCGACATGCGCGGAGTTATCCTAGGCGCAGCTATGGGGTTTTTTGCAGCCGCATCGCATTTCATGATTATTAAGGCCTTTGAGTTTGCCAGCGCCTCTGAGCTGAGCCCTTTTAATTATTTTGAAATTGTAGGCGCCATTTCGTTAAGCTATATTATCTTTGGCTATATTCCAAATTTTCAGGCGGTTATCGGCTTGTTTATTATTATGGGAAGTGGCCTGTTTGTATCTTGGCGCGTTATGAAAAATAATGACAACCATACAGAAGACAAAGAAAAGCTGATCGAACCTTTGTGATCTGCTCAAACGCCTCCAGTGAATTTTTAAAGTTTTTTATCTGGATTTTGAACAATTAGTTTTTCAGTTCAATATAATATCCCAGCTTATTACACAATAAGTCTTAGACAACAAAAATCTTTCAAACCACCCAATACCTATGAACTGGCGAACAAGAACCGAAAATAAAATTGAGCATTTTTCTGACTGGCTTTATGAAAACGCCAAGAAAATCATCACAGCCATTTTTGTTTTAGTTGTTGCAATTGGGTCGCAACTGCCCTCCCTAAAGGTAGACACCACAACAGAAGGATTTTTACATAAAACAGATCCAATGAGGGTTGAGTACGATGTTTTTAGAGACCAGTTTGGTCGAGATGAAAAACTCATGATTGCGGTCAAAACTAAAAATATTTTTGATATAAGCTTTTTAGAAAAGCTCAATAGTTTTCATCACGCTCTAGAGAATGAGCTGCCAAACATTAAGGCTATTGACTCCTTAATCAATGCAAGAAACACCTATGGAATTGAGGGCGAGCTTATTGTTGAGCCTCTTATAGAAAGTCTTCCAAAAAACGATGACGATCTTGTGAGGCTAAAAGAAATAGTAACAAGCAACAGTCTCTATGAAAACTCTCTTTACAGTGAAGACTTCACAATGACCACTGTCACAATTGACACAGAAACGTATTCGAGTTCGGGCCCAGCTCAACAAACAGAAAGCTTTGAGTTTGATGACGGCCTAGAGTTTGATGACGGCCTAGAGTTTGATGACGGCCTAGAGTTTGATGACGGCCTAGAGTTTGATGACGGCCTAGAGTTTGATGACGATGCCCTCGGTGACCAAAGACTATATTTAACAGATGCCGAAAATGATGAAATCATTGCTGAAACACAAAGAATTATGGAGCGGTTTAATGACAGTAACTTTGAAATCTATTTGTCAGGCTCGGCCGCTATTGCGGGAATTTTTAAGCAAGCGCTTATGAATGATTCAGCTGTTTTCATTAGTTTAATGATGATTGTCATTATGGTTGTTTTATTTGCTCTTTTCAGAAGAGTTTCTGGAGTTGTCCTTCCGCTCGCTTGTGTCTCATTAACACTAATAATGACCGTATCATTAATGTCAATTTTTTCAGCGCCATTCACAATGGCTACCCAAATTATGCCCACGTTCCTTTTGGCGGTTGTGACTAGCGCATCCATTCATTTGTTGGCAGTATTTTATAAAGACTTTGCTGCAACAAACGATACAAAAAAATCTCTTAGATATGCGATGGGACATTCAGGCCTAGCTATTATTATGACTTCGATTACAACCGCTGTTGGACTGTGGTCATTTTCTTTTTCTGGTGTCGCCCCTGTTGCAGACCTTGGTATTTTTGCCAGTAGCGGCGTAATGGTTGGGCTAGTTTTTACGCTAGTCTTTTTGCCAGCTTTGATTTCTGTAACTAACTTTAAGCAAATTAAGCAAAAAGCAGACAAGGACGGACAAACTTTTATGGATAAGGCGCTTATTGGAATCAGCGTTTTTGCAACCAGCAAGCCTAAACTCATTATATCCGTTAGCGCTGTTTTAATAATCTGTGCAGCTATCATTGCCTCCCAGCTAAGGTTTTCTCACTTTCCGCTTCAGTGGCTACCAGAAGATAATTTTGCACGAGTTGCAACAGAGGCGGTTGATGAAAACTTAAAAGGCTCATTAACTCTAGAGGTTATTATTGATACTGAGAAAACAAATGGTTTATACAACCCAGAAGTTTTGAGAGTTATTGATGATGTCTCCCAAAACATTAACTCGATTTCTACTGGCAACATGTTTGTGGGAAAAGTTATCAGCTACATTGATGTTATCAAAGAGACAAATAGGGCTTTGAATGAAAATCGAGACGAATATTATGCTATTCCAGATGATCCTGACCTTATAGCCCAAGAGTTTTTGCTTTTTGAGAGCAGTGGAAATAATGACCTAGCCAGCCTTGTAGACTCTAACTATTCTAAAGCAAGGCTAACTTTAAAAACTCCATTTATAGACTCTCTTGAGGCAAATACATTTATTGATAATGCGCAGCTTTATCTTGACCAAAAGTTTGGCTCTTTAGCAAAAGTGACCTTTACTGGCATAGGCACATTGATGACCGTAACCTTTGAGGAGGCAATATATAGTAGTGCAGTGAGCTATGTTTTGGCATTTTCGCTTATTGCTATTCTGATGGTTTTACTAATAGGCAATGTTAAGATAGGGCTTATTAGTATGATTCCAAATCTATTGCCCATAATTGTTCTTTCAACAATTATGGTGATTTTTAAAATGCCTTTGGATATGTTTACTTTATTAATTGGGGCTATTGCGCTTGGCCTAGCTGTTGATGATACGGTTCATTTTATGCACAACTTCAGAAGGTATGAGCTGCAGTATAACGATGTAGACAAGGCCGTACGTTTAACGCTGCTGGGGACTGGAAGAGCAATAACGCTCACATCTATTGTCCTGGCCCTTGGTTTTCTCGTGCTTACTTTTTCTCAAATGAACAATATGTTTGATTTTGGCGTTTTGACAGCAAGTGCAATCTTGGTGGCACTGCTGGCTGACTTTTTTCTAATGCCAGCAATTATGAAAATCATTATCAAGGACAAAACGAGTATCTAAAAGCCACAAAAAAGGACGCTACAGAGCGTCCTTTAATTTGAAAGTCCCTGTGTTTTTAAGCTTGCGCCTGAGCCATAACCTCCTCAACAAAGTTGTCTTCTTTCTTCTCTATTCCTTCCCCAACCTCATATCGAATAAAAGAAACAACCTCTGCGTTTTTCGACTTCACCAGATCTCCAACAGTCATGTCTGGATCTTTAACAAAGGGCTGCCCATAAAGAGTCACTTCGTTGACAAATTTTTTCATTCTTCCCACAATCATTTTTTCAATGATATTGTCTGGCTTGCCACTTTCTTTGGCTTGTTCAATAAAGATTGCCTTTTCTCTCTCAAGTAGGTCATTAGAGAGCTGGTCTTCACTTACACATTCAGGCCTAGAAGCAGCAATATGCATAGCCACATCCTTGGCTAATTCAGCATCTTCTGATGAGAGCACAGTAAGAACTGCGATTCGATCGCCATGTTTATACGCCCCTAAGACCCCACTATCTGTGCTTACAATTTGTACTCTTCTAACTGAAATATTTTCGCCAATCTTTGCAATAATTCCTTCTCTGGCTTCGTCAACAGTTTCTCCAGAGTCAAGCTTTTGGCTTACAAAGCTTTCTACAGACTCGGGCTTGTTCTTGAGGGCCAGCGCCCCAAGGTCCTCTACAAAATCTATAAAGGCAGAGCCTTTTGTAACAAAGTCAGTTTCAGAGTTGACTTCAAGAATTGCAGCATATTTGTGGTCATCACTTATAGTCACATTAACAAGACCTTCAGAAGCAACCCGTCCAGCCTTTTTTGCAGCTTTTGCCGCCCCTGATGCGCGCATCAAATCAATGGCTGCCTCAAGATCAGCATTGGTTTCAACTAGTGCTTTCTTGCAGTCCATCATTCCGGCGCCAGTTCTTTCTCTTAATTCTTTAACTAAAGCGGCTGTAATTGCCATATTGTTGTCTCCTATATAAGCTGAGCTTGTTTACTTGTCAGCTTCAGTTTTTTTAGTTGTAGTTTTCTTTGCTGCAGGCTTCTTTGTCGCAGGCTTTTTTTCTTCAGCAGGAGCTTCTGTTGCAGCAGCTTCTTCAGAAGTCTCTTTCTTTGCTGCAGGCTTCTTGGCTGAAGTTTCAGTCTTTTTGGCGACTGGTTTTGTTTCAACAATTGATGCTTTGGCCTCCAAAACTGCGTCTGCAATTTTTCTTGCATAATATCCAATTGCTCTAATTGAGTCATCATTTCCAGCTATAACATAATCAATGCCTTCGGGATTGTGATTAGAGTCCACAACACCAATTATTGGAAGGCGAAGCGTTTGAGCCTCCCTAACGGCATTTTTTTCATGACCGATGTCTACTACAAACACAACGTCAGGGATGGTACCAAGGTCTTTTATTCCACCAAGGCTTCTTTCTAGCTTTTCCATCTCGCGAGTCATCACAAGAGCCTCTTTCTTGGTAAATTGTGCAAAGTTTTCTTCAGCAAGAAACTCGAGATCCTTGAGGCGCTTGATAGAGGCCTTAATAGTTTTGTAGTTTGTCATCATTCCGCCTAACCAGCGATGATTAACGTACGGCATGCCACAGCGAATAGCCTCTTCTTTGATTATATTGCTAGCAGCTCTTTTAGTTCCTACAAAAAGAATTGACCCGCCCTGGGACGCAGTTTTGCTAGCAAAATTTAGAACATCATTAAATTGTGGCAGTGTTTTTTCTAAATTAATTATGTGAACACCGTTTCGAGTTCCATAGATATAGGGCTCCATTTTTGGGTGCCAAAAACGAGACCTGTGGCCGAAGTGAACTCCGGCTTCTAACATTTTTTTCATTGACGCTTTCGCCATACATTTCTCCTGGGTTAAGACTTCCACATTGCCTATTAGCCAACCCCTTTTACAGGGCACCCTGACTAATATTGGGGCGCTGTGTGATACATTAAATTACTGACCCTGATTTTACAAGGCCGTTCCTTTTTCAACTAAATTGCTGAAAGGCAATAATTATCCCATATTTTTTATAAATACGCAAAAAATATTTGGATGTCTCCGTTTCTCAGGAGGGCTTATGGGCCGTTGGATATAATCTAAAAAAAGACTCGTTATAATTAAGCCTTTTTTCGTTCCTCGAAGCTAGTTTTTGTTTATGATAGTGGTTGGGGCTACTAAAGGGGAGGCTCAATATTAAATATTTGATTGTTGTTTATGAAGGTTGCTATTATTGGAAGCGGTATATCGGGCTTAACCGCTGCCTATCTTTTACAAAAAGATCACGACATTGCTGTTTTTGAAGCGAACGACTATATTGGTGGACACACCCATACCCACGAAATAACCCAAAACAATAAAATATGGAAAGTTGACTCAGGCTTCATTGTCTTCAATGAAAAAACCTATCCTAACTTCATAAGACT
>Ga0115555_1002448_pt1 | contig 12392 bp, 6 predicted proteins | sample COGITO_mtgs_1104_2_FD_87285 | JGI IMG/M metagenome (GOLD analysis project Ga0115555, IMG submission 87285) | Pelagic marine microbial communities from North Sea - COGITO_mtgs_110407 | ecosystem: Environmental > Aquatic > Marine > Epipelagic | place: Germany:Helgoland, sampling site Kabeltonne... | reverse complement strand
TGGATTTAGATTTAATAAAAGATCGCAGATACTAACAGAATAGAAGTTTTCCATTCTTAAAACGCGTCGTCGTTAAAGTTGTTTTGTTGTACTCGTCGTTGTTGTTCTTCTTCCGCGCGCTCTAAAACATCCGCGAAACTCCTCTTTTTCCTCACATTTTTGGTTCTTACTTGACCAAATTATCTTCATTCACATCTCCCATCACACTTCGCTACTGTGCTTTCTGAGAAGAAGAAGAGTAAGAACGCGAAGGACAGCAAACGACGCGTTATACATACACACACAAACACACACACACAGAGAGAGAGTGAGACTGAGAGCTTCTGAACGAGACAGAGAGGAAAGACATTGGAATTTAAGACACAGGCGACCTTTGGCAATAAAAGCGGACCTTTTGGATAAATTGGAACCCTCGAGTTGTTTCTGTTGTGTACGAAAGAGCAGACATTAATTCGATTTAGGACAGGAAAAGGAGCGAATAAAGTCGTTTGAAATAGAGAATACGGTGTTTTTAAGCGCGCGAGTAGTCTGTCCGTCCGTTTTCAAATGACCTCGTACTTCCGCTCGCTCGCCTTCGGCATACACGGGTACAGTCAGTACACCAAAGATGGATTCGCGAAAAATATCAAAGACGAAGACGCGGATGACGATGAATCGAAGGACTGCTTGAAAAGAGATTTAACGAACGTTTCGGTTTTAATAACCGGCGCGAACGGAGGGATAGGGTTTGCCACCGCAGTCGCATTGGCGAGAAGAAACGCGACCGTGCACCTCCTGTGTCGATCCATGCAGCGAGGCGAGAAAGCGGTGAAGGAGATTCTGGACGCGGTGGCGAGAGAGCGAGGCGGCGGAGGAGGAGGAAGACCAATGCCGCAGTGTAATTTGCATTTACACGTCTGCGACGTCGGCTCGAACGTGGAAGTGCGCGCGTTTGTGGAGGAGTTTACGAGATCTGGGCATCAATTGCACGTGTTGGTGAACAACGCGGCGACGTTGAGCACTTCGGAGGCGATCGAGAGAAGCGTGGACGGGTACGAGACTTCTTTCGCGGTGAATACGCTCGGTACGCACTTGCTGACGAGCTCGTTGCGACCGGTTTTAGGGAGGACGAGCGAGTCGCAGAGAAATAGCAGCGTCAGCGGGAGGAATGGTGGGTATTTTGGAAGCATGAGTGCGAACGGAGGAGGAGGGGACGGCGGGAGTCCGGGGTCTATTTTGTTAGACGGCGAAAGCGGGAAACTAAACGCGTTGACGTACGTGCCGAGAGTGATCACGGTATCGTCGGCGGGAATGTTAGCGGAAGAGTTGGTGATTGACGATTTAGAATACACGAAACCGAAAAAGTATTCGGGCGTATCGCAATACGCGCGAGATAAGAGACGTCAGGTGGCCTTGACCGAAAGATGGGCGCGACTGGAAGCGGAGAAGAAACTGCCCGGAAGTTGGTCGCCGGAGAAGGAAGTCGCGAAAAGTAAAAAGGATACTAGAAAGGAAGTTAATAACGATAATCGCAGCAATAGCAGCAGCAAAAAAGGAGACGCGGTAAAGCGCGTCCCGGATATCGTGTACGTTTCCATGCACCCGGGCTGGGTGGACACGCCCGGCTTGCGTTCCTCGTTACCTGGATTTTACAACTCCATGAAAGGCAAACTTCGAACACCGGAACAAGGCGCGGATACGATCGTATATTTGATCTGCCTAGAAGCCGCGAAACTGGAACCTGGTGCGTTTTACTTCGACCGAAAACCAACCGCGAAACACATCAGGATGGGATTCACGCAATACTCGGAAAAAGACGTGGAAAAATTGGCGAAGAAGTTGGACGCCATGGCGTGCGAAGCGAGCGTGCACGGCAGCTTTCGCAACGGAAGAAATTTTCATCAAACGCACGCCGCAGGTGAATGGCGACCGAAGAAATCATCTGATTCTCGTAGCAAAAATAGCGATGGCGTTGGAATCGCGGGTGGGAGAACGAGAAACGGCGTCGGCGCGGACGGCGAGGACACTAGCAACAACGAAAACAAAAACAAGAACAACAAAATAACCAACCAACTCTTTCGCCCGAGATCCATCGGCGACGACTTTGAAGGGTTGGACGGCGACGACTCAATTGAGAACGAAGTATTCACGCCCAGGAAATGGCACGGATTTAACATTCGATGACAGCATGATATTCTTTCTATTAGCGCTCTTTTTGTACATATAATAATCAGACTACTACTGCATGTGTAATTCTTCTTGGTTTACAACATTATTCGCGCTATTTCTGCTACTACTTCATTCTTTTCTACATCAATACATTGTTTTTTTATTCACCGAAGGATTCGGTAAAAGCATCTTGCGATGCATCTTTTGGCGCGTCTTTAGTGGTTGTTCCGTCGCGTCTCTTCTCTTGCCGAGCTCGGCGAGCTTCTGCGCGCGTTCTCGTTCGTTCCCGAGCAACGAATACTTACTGAACCACTCGTCCAACTCGTCGCCGTCCGTGGATTGGTTCAATCGGTCTTGCTCGTCCTCGAAATCGTACCGATGGTGGCCCATGTACGCCTCGGTGACTGGCGCTGCTTCTGTCGTTGGCACCGTTGATGCTTCTTCAGTCGCGACTGGCGTAACTGCTTCTGTCGTTGGTACCGTTGATGCTTCTTCAGTCGCGACTGGCGTAACTGCTTCTGTCGTTGGCACCGTTGATGCTTCTTCAGTCGCAACTGGCGTAACTGCTGCTGCAGCGGCGGTTTCTTCTTCCGTCGTTGCTACTGCCGGAGTAGCCGCGGTAGCGACGACGGTTGTCGTCGCCGCCGGCGTGGCAGCCACGGGCACCGCCGTAGCCGCAGTGGCTGTTGCATTTGCGGTAGTAGCAGATGGGGGTACGGTCGTCGACACCGCCGCATCGTGCGCTGCATTTGAATACTGATCAATCTCACTCTTCACCTCGTTGTACTTTTCCAACACCGGCGTCAAACCTGTCGCATCTAAAATCTTCGTTTCCGTTTCGTTCAACGTCTTGTGAACCTTTTCCTCTAGCGTGTCCAAACCGACCGCGTGCTTTGCGTACGCTTCCGCGCCAGTGATTAAGTTTTCGCGCTCGAGTTCCATTTCTTGTTCCATCTCTCTCTTCTCGTTAATCGTTGCCGTGATTTCGGCGTCGACGATATCGTTGATGATGAAAAACGCCGACATGACGAACATGTATAATGAACCTACGATTAAGACGACAAATGTGACTTTCTTGACCATATCGGGGCCCATGATTAACGCCAACGACCCGAGCGGGTTTAGTAAACTCAAATGCGCTCGATCAGGTTCCTTCAACTCTGGATCTCGATTCGGCAAATCTCTCGCTTTACCAACCGGTCTCTCTTCCGCTTGCTTTCGAGGCAACAAGGTGATCATAATCTCGACTTCCCCTTGAGACTCACCCGGTAACGTCGGATGGAACATCTTCAACCACTTGCCTTGCATAGGGCCGTCCATCATGCTTTTGAACGGGTTCAGAGAAAACGGTTCTTCGTTCGCGTCGTATTTGTGTTCGATGACGCACTCTGGCGACATCTCGCCAAACGTCGAAACATTTCGGATCAACTGTTTACACATTTTCGATAAGTTTATCTTGTTTTCGCCGATGTTATCATCGCCGGAGATCAAATCTTTATCGTACGCGGAAACTCTCAAGGCAATGCGATTACACGGTAACGTCAACTGGAAAATGTTTCTGTAATTGAACGAACCGACGCCGTCTCTGGCAAACCAGTGAATGTCCGTGGATTGCGTTTCTGTGAATCGAGAAGAAGTTCGATCGAGACCGATAACATTCAACTTGAAATACAAATCGTTCTTTCCACCGACGTCTTTGTTCACCATATTTCGCGCTTTAAACACACAGACGCGCATTTCGACTTCAACCACGGGTGGCGGTTGAATCACCAACGCTTTCGGAATGTTGTCGTGACCGTCGTGGATTTCGACGATGATTTCGAGCTCGCCGAAACCGGCGTTGCCGTGTTTGTCCAACAGTTGTTTGATTTCCAGAGGAGGCCTATCGCCCATCTCCGTGTTCCATCGCTCAGAGAGTAATCGCGCTTCCACGTCGACCAAACATTGTCCCAGAAAAACATCCGAGGAATACTTTTCGTAATCGAAGACGTCAAATTTCAAAAGACCGTTACCGGGTAATTCCGTTTTGTACTCGAAGGTTTTGTAAAACCACGGCGTGCACGTGCGATCGATTCTCTCCTTCGAATTGCCAAACTTAATATTCGTACCTGGGACGGAAACCACTAAGTACGGATCGCACAAGCCGGATTGATCTATTGGTCGTAAATCTTTCCCTCTGATGACGTACGCTCTCACGGTTACCGGTCGCGGTTGTTCGCCCATCATCGGTTGGTTGTCGTTGAGATAACCGCCGGCTTGCTTTTGGATTCTGAGAAACTCTTCTTCGCTTATTGTCGCCGTGGTCTTGTCCGGCGTCCAGAGAGTGTTTTGCATGATGGCGGCATTTTTGGCTTTCTTCGCCGCCACCGCCGGCTTATCTTTCTTCGGGTTACCGAGGTAATCGAGTTTGAGAATCTCTGGTGGGCCGTGAATGTACTCGTGCTCTTCTTCGGAAGAGCCGAAATACTTTCGTCTCAATTCCGACACCGAGTAGCAAAACTTGACGTAACCTCCGACCTCTCGCTTCGACGAGTTATCTTCGAAACCTTCGGCGCGGTAGATCGGAACGTTGGTCATCGCCACGTCGCCGAGCTCTTCCTCTAAAGTACCGATTGGTAAGAGCATGCGGTCGTTCATCCACTCTGGAACGTTACCGGAACCGTCGTCGAAAGTGGCCACTTTCTTCTGCTTCTTCTTAGATCGGTTCAATTCTTCATCGTCTTCGTTACTAGCTTTTGCCTCGAGCGCCGCCGCCGCCGCCGCCGCCGCGGCCTCCTCCTCTTCGACCTTCTCCTGCTCTTCTTGCAAGCGCTTGTTCAACTCGTTCTCATCCACAGCGTTCATATCGCCATCGACAGACTCTGGTTCGCTGTCTGTGGCTGCACCGGAGCCATCCAAAGTTCCCGAATCCGACGAGCCCTGATCTGAGGACGACGACTCTCCGTACTCTCTTCCTTCCGTGAGCGTTTTCATCCGTCTCGATTTTGATTTCGTAAACCTCGACATCATGTCATCAATTTCGTGTTGAGCGTTAGCGTATTGCGACTGCGTTTTATATGAATCTACGCCATCGCGCAACATTTGGCGTTGTCGACGAGTTTCTTCTTTGCGTTTTTTGAAGTCTGCTTTTCGCGATTTGCGCATTTGACGTAAAGATTTGCCTTCGCTCCTCGATTCCTCAACGTTCGTCGCATTCGCCGCGAATTGCTCGGTTTCGTACCGTTGCGAGATGGATCGACTCAACGCTTTTCGCTTCTGCTTCGAGGATAAAAATTTAGTCGCCGTAGTTGGATTCGTGCGATTGGTACCGCCGTAACCGCTCTCGATATCGAATTGCTGCTGCTGTCTTGCCGACGCCGCCGGCGGACCGGAGGAGCCGCCGACGCCGACGCCGCCTAAAAACTTGGAAAGGACTGATTTCCCAGCTGAACTTCTCACCTCTTCGTTATGTCTCAAACGTTCCCGTAAAACCTCTTCTCTAGCTCTCGCGACGTAATCCGAGGACGCATCTGTCATCGTATTTGATTGCGAAACCAGCGTCGCAGTGCCGTCGTCGATGTCGAACGAGTAGTCCGAGATTGTTTCGTCTCTGAGGATTTCCAGCAACTTTTCCCGTTCGTCTGCGGTGGTACCTTTTCGCTTGACCGAGACTAAGTTCGAGCCTTTCTTCTCGAGTAACGCGAGCTCGTCTCGTCGCAGGAAAACTTGTTCCTCGCCAGTTCCGATTAAGCGTTTTATCGGGCGAGCGTCGATGACTCGAATGGATAACGAGGTATAAATCTTCGTTAGTCTCGGTACTAAACCTCTCAACGTTAACGTTTGCCCGTTGAAGTTTGCGTTCGGACCGTTCGGTAAATTCCTGAACGCGCTCGATTTCACGTGTTCCGTGGAACCTTCGAACAACGGAACGCATCCGGTCAACTCAAATTCAACCTTAGGCATGTGCGCTGCAAATTGCTTATACGGCAACAAACCTCTGACGCCCATCAAGCACACGCTCACTTCCACCGCTTCGAAACCAAAATAATCTTTGATTTGTCTCGTGGCTACGTGTTCGAGTCGCGGTTTCACATTTTCCCACTGGACTTTGATTTGCGGACCTAAAACGAAGTTCGCCACGCCCATGATTGGCAACGGCAACACCTCGTAGTGCATGAGCAACTCGCCACCGTTAGCGTTCAAATCGGAGCTGTTCGGGTTCAGTTTCACCATTTCGTACCATTCCGGAGAAGGATGTTTATCTTCTGCCGCGTGTTGCACGTGTTCCAAGACTTCATCGTATCGATCGGGTTTGTTGGGATCGAGCGAAAAGTCGCTAAAGAAGGACACCGAGGACGCTAGACCGGAATAGCCGCCTAAAGATCCAGCGTTTTTCGCGCGCATTTCGGACGGGTGTAACAACGGTACCATCAAAACCGATAACGGATCGATATCGGCGCCTGAGATGAGCGTCTCTTCGTCTTCGTCGAAAACTAAGATGGTCATCGCGGGCGCTGCCCACCACGCGATGCCTTCGAGACCTTGTAATCCCCCGCCTTTTCTACCTCCTCCGGATTTGTTGGCTTTGTTCATTTTCCGATAGTCTTTCATTCGTTTCTTGAGCAATTTGGATTCAAGCTTGTCTTCGTCCGAGGAGGAATCGTCGTCGTCGTCGTCCGAATCCGAGTCTGAATCAGAATCCGATCTGGTGGGATCAATCGCTGTCGGTGGCAACAGCGGCAACTCAATCTCCACGAATAAGTCCCGAAACCAAGACGGCGAGACGGTACTTTTGAGCGTTTGCGTTTGAACAACTGCTCGACCACACCGAACGACCGCGACGGGATCGCTCGCACCGTTCGGATCCGCCGCCGGTAAGTTCATCGCCTGATACGCTTCCACGTGTAGCATAAACTTCCGCTTCTCCATCGGTTTCAACGGTTTCGCTTCCAGCTCGTCCACCGCGCCTCTCATTTTCCTCTCCATTTTCTTCCTTCGTTTTTCTAATTCTTCTTTCTGTTTTTTATCGGCTGGATCTAAATTTTTGTACTCTTCGTTCAACGCTAACGCTTCGGCGTCGCCGTCTTCCTCCGCGCCTTCCTCGGCGTCCAATTTCGCTTGGCGTTTCAAGTTTGGATTACCTCGTATGATCATTCGAATCAAGACTTGTCCTACTGGTTTAACGTGCTCGAGAGATCGCGATTGGCCCTTCTTGTGATTCGTCAACGCGTCCGCTTGTAACTGAAACCACCCTTGAACGTTCCATCCGTTTGGTAAGTTTTTCTCATCCGGCGGTTGCAAAGGGCCCATGGTTTCGTCCACCGGAGTTAACCTTTTCGCGGGAACTCGGGCAAATCCGATCGACTTCCCCGCGACGCATACGCGAATAAACACATCCGGTGCACCTTCTCCGGCGTGTGGGCCATCGAAAGGCATCGGTAAGTTCACTTGCAACGGCGCCAACGCGGTGTTGATTTCGGCGTAACATTCTCTCACCAAAGGATCTCGCTCGGATTTCAACGTCGCTTTTGGAGACGTGCGTTTGGATAATCCCATCTCGACTTCCACGTAACACTTTTTCCCTTTCGAGTTGGTTTGAAACAACTCGACGTCTAACACTTCCGAGTGTAAAATACACGGCCACTCTCGGCTCAGTTTATCGCTCACTTTGGGTATCCGAGTTTTGGCGCGACTCGCTCTTTTCCCGGTTTCCTCTCGAGTCGCCTCGAAGGACATCAACACCCTTCCTCTATACGCCGAGCCTTCTAAATACCCAGCGTTCATTCTTTTCGCTAATTTTGAGACGTGACCTCGAAACGAGGACTCTAAGTTTCTCGTGCCGCCGTAGAAGCAGTACCATTTCGGTTTCGCGTGCGCCTTTGGTTGCGCGATAATATCTCTGATCAACACCGAAGTAGACGCGACGTGGTCGTCGTCGCCGGTTAAATCGTAATCCATCACGGATAAGCGCAGCGGCGGCAACGCGCCGACGCCACCAAACTTCCCTCCAGCCACTCGCGCTCGCATGATGACCTCTTGGTTCCACTCTGGATTTTTCGATCGACGAACTTTCGAATTTGCCGGAACTGCGCTCGACCCGCAAGACAACTTCACGTACGCATCAATTCCGGCGCCACCTAAATTCGGCCAATCCATTCTCGGTAAATCTTTCCCGATGTACACGTTCGCTTTAATCGCCCAAATCTCGATTTCGCCTTCCTCCGCCGGGGTATCCGTTTCTTTTTCCATCAAAGAGGCTAAGAACGACTTCTTCGCCAGTTTGTTCTTCGCTTTGTCGTTCTTCTCGTCGTCGTCGTCTGAATCTGAATTTGAATCTGAATCTGAATCTGAATCTTCGGGGTCCATATTCGCCATCGTCGCCTCTTCGTCGCCTCTCCGTAAAACTTGCACGCAAATCTTCACCTGTCCTTGACTCCCTTGCCTCTTCCCGCTCGGATCTGTCAAATGGTACCACCTGTGCCAAACCTTGTGTTCGTGCTCTTCGAACACTTTCGAACACTCCAATTCCACGGAACCAATCGTCGCGTCTTTCCCAAACTTCCTCCTGTCCGACACCTCGAAGTTCACCGCGCACCCGTCCAACTCGCCGTTGGCCAAGTCCATCCCTTCGAAATAAAAACACTGGTTCCAAAGCGGCTGCGACGTTTCTTTCTCCACGATTGTTTTCCTCTTTTGTTGCGGGAACCCAGCTCTGGATAGTTTCACTTTTGTCGTCACGTTTGGGAGCGCGTCGGCGTTCTCCGTCGCTTGTTTCAAGGAGAAACTCGTCACCGTTTGCCACACGTCAAAACTTTTAATCGATGGTAAATCTTTCGCCTCGATGACTCTCGCGACGACGACGTAATGGCCTCCCGGAATCACTCTCGGTTGTTCTTCGTACATTTGCAAGTGCCTGTCGTCCGGGTACTGGTCGATGTTGTTTTCATTATTCGCATCGTCGGAATCATCGTCGGAGACGAAACCGAACCAACCCATGATGATGATGATGTATATCTCTCTTTACTCCAGAAATGGCCGCGCTTTCATTTTCATCTTTGAAAGGAGGAAAAAATTCTTTCTTATTAAACGCTAAAGCCTTCTCTTGAAAGTAGTATGTATATATATATATTAAAGTAAATAACACACGCAACAACAATCAATAATGTGCTCTGTATATTCAACACTCGTGCTGTTGCGCTTTATTCTTCTTAAACAATAGCGTTTACGTGCTGCTTTTATAAGCGCGTCAGATTTTGCAATTTTTTGTCTTCTTTCTCTCTGTTGTTTTTTAATCGCTTCAACCCTAATTGCATTTGCTTGCATTTGAAACCCTAAAATTGAAGCGCTACAATTTTCTCTTTTTGACAGACGAAAAACTTTTCTTCAGAAGAAACGTCTGACGAATAAAAAACATGGAATCGATCGAAGCGACTTTACACTCGTCTGAACTTTCTCCTGAGACTCTGAGCGCGTTTTTCGACGCGTTAAAACCTGGAGGACGGTTAGGGGTTTTCGTGAAAGGAGGAGGTGAGCAGGATTCGTCGTCCGCGATGATACAAAAAGAAGTCTCCAAGCGGTTGACGTTGGAAGGATTCGAGGACGTCGTCGTTTCCGAGCAGACGACGAGCGTTTCCGGGACGCGCGCGACGAAGGTTTCGGGGAGAAAACCCAAGTGGGAACGAGGCGTAACGTTTAGCTTAGGAGAGAAAAAGACAAAAAAGACTTTAGTTTCAAAAGCCTCGGCGTGGGAAGAAGACGACGACGACCGAGACGAAATGATCGACGAGGACGCGTTGCTCACGGAAAAGGACAAAGCGAAACCAACCGCGGAAGGAGAAGGAGTTGGATGTCCGCCGACGAGGAAACCGTGCAAAGATTGCACCTGCGGAAGGAAAGAGGAAGAGGAGATGAAGGAAAACGCAACTCCAGCGAGTTCTGTCGTGAAGATGGATTTAGAGAACGACCCGAACGACGAGACGTTTAAAAGCGCGTGCGGGAACTGCGCGTTGGGAGACGCGTTTCGATGCGCCGGGTGTCCGTATTTAGGACAGCCGGCGTTTAAGGAAAACGACGAGGAAAATAAGGTGGTAATGTTAGACGATTTAGGAACGGTGGATTTATAATGTAATGAAATGGTGTGAAGCGTTTGCGCGCCGCGGTAATAGACTTTTCACGTGTACAAATACTTGAATATTTTTACTTAAGTTTTGAAGCTCCCGTGTTGCTTGAGAATCGCCTCGGCGACGACTTTGACTCCCATCAAGACCAAGGGAACGCCGTTCCCGGGTCTCGTGCTCGCGCCGACAAAGTGTAATCCAGAGACGCTCGGCGTGTCCAAACTTTTAATTCCAGTTCTGGTAGGCGGTCTAAACGCGGCTAATTGCAACAGTCCGTGCGATAAGCCAAACACGGCGCCGTTTTTAATGTTATACATGTCCCTCCACTCCGCGGGCGTGCGAACGTCCTCTTTTTCAATAATCTCGGACAGTTCACCGTGTCCAGCTTCGCGAAAACGTCGAAACAACGCTTCGCGAGCGGCGTCGACCATTTCCTTCTCCGTCGGCACCGGAACGCCTCTTTTTTTGCAAATGTCGATTTGTTCTTGGATGTTCGCCACCGGGAACTCAATCATCAACGCCGCGCAACCATCCGGCGCGCACGATTTGTCCGTGTACACCGGGTTGCAGCAATAAAAGTTGTGCTGTTTTGGTGCGGCGAAATCTTCCGGAGTCGCCGGTCGGTTCCATCCGGTTTCGTATTCGCCGGATAAAAAGACGTTGTGATGTAACAAATCCGGGATCTGCGTCTTCAAACACCAGTTGAACTCGATGATGGAACAGGAGTAATCCATTTGTTCTTGTCGAGAAGCTTCAGCGGCTGCTTCAGGGACGGACTCTAATAAATCATCAAACACTCTCGGAATGTCCGGGTTCGCAACGACCACGTCCGCGTCTAAAACTGTACCGTCTTCGAGTTTCACCCCGGTTACTTTCCTCCCGGTGGAGCTAAACTTCTCGTCCACGGAAGCGTCTTCCTGCGTGCAAATCTCCGTGACTTTTGAGTTCAATCTCGTCTCCACGCCAAACTTATCGCACAGCGTTTGCAACGCGTTCCCGACGTTTTTAAACCCACCCATGGGGTACCAGACTCCATCGGTCAACTCAGTCGCCGCTAACAACGAAAACACTCCGGGCGCGTTATACGGCGACAACCCGACGTACAAATTCTGGTACGTAAACAACGCTCTCAACCTTTTATCCTTAAAGTACGAGGACATTTGCCGGTGTTGACTCAACAACAAATCCACCGGGTTCACTCTCAATGCCAACGGCACCACTCTTTGTGGATTGACGAAATCTAACACCGAATTCGCGTCTTTATCGATAAACGCGGCGACTCCGTAATCTAAACTCGCTCGCGCTCTTCCCAACCAATCTAAATACGCGCCGCCGGCGCCTTCCTCCACGTCGTCTAACTGTTTCCTCATTTTTTCCGCGTCGTACAATAAATCCAACGTCGTGTGATCCCCAAAGTGTGCTCTGTACGCCGGGTCGCACCGTTCAATCGATACGTACGTTTCAAACGTCTCCCCGACCGCGGTAAACTGTTCGCGATATCGATCCGGCAAGAGCAACAAGGACGGTCCGGTATCGAATCTAAATTCCGAGTCGAACTGTTCGGATCGACATCGGCCGCCGACGGAATCGTTTTGCTCTAAAATCGTCACTTTATACCCGTTAAAAGCGAGGCGAGAGGCCATGCCTAAGCCTCCAACGCCCGCGCCAACCACGATGGCTTTATTTTTGTTCTTCTTTCCGTCTGAATCGTTTACATTACTTCGTGCGACGATGTCATTCTCGTTATCCATTATCGCCGCTTTTAATAGTATACTACGTTTCAATTTTTGATGACTTCTATTACGACGCTTACTAGTATTACTACTGCTACTGTTATGATTATTAGTAGTACGCAGTGATGATTGGTGTCTTCTGGTGTGTGATTTCGAGGACGACATATCCGAACTCGTCGTCGTCGTCGTCGTTCGAGAAGACATCGTCGTCATCGTCGTCATCTCTCGCGAGGCGTTTTTCTCTTATCTTTGAGGCAGAAGTGAGCAAAATTCGAGGCAAAGAAAACCTGAAAAGAGGGCAAAAAAAGCCACACATTCTCACGCGTACACGCGAGACAAACATAACAACAACAACATTGTTGTCGCGACATTTTATAGACACAAATAGTTAGCACACATCATGAGCGCGAGTTTT
>Ga0115555_1002427_pt1 | contig 12433 bp, 7 predicted proteins | sample COGITO_mtgs_1104_2_FD_87285 | JGI IMG/M metagenome (GOLD analysis project Ga0115555, IMG submission 87285) | Pelagic marine microbial communities from North Sea - COGITO_mtgs_110407 | ecosystem: Environmental > Aquatic > Marine > Epipelagic | place: Germany:Helgoland, sampling site Kabeltonne... | reverse complement strand
CTTTTTTTTCGTTTGTCGACATATCGCCGCAATTCTCCGTCTTCATATTTTCGGGTTGGGTAAAATTGGGGGGGGCGGGGGGGGGGGGGGGGGGGGGGGGGGGGGGGGGGGGGTTGTAGGGGGGGGGGGGGGGGGGACCACATATGAACATTAGTACCCGCGAACACCACCGCGAACAAAGAATGACCACAACTCACCTGCTGCAGGATGCTCAGAGGGCACTTAACCTGAATCTCGACCTTCTTCGGCATGAGCTTTTCGACCTCAACCTTCAAGCGACGCAACATGAAAATTTTCAACAATTTGTGAGCGTGCCCCAACACCGAGTCGTCGCAAATCTGGTTTCCGATGTCGAAAGCGTCGTCGAAAGGCTCGCTCTCGACGAAATAATCAGGGCAGAGGTAGTTTAAGAGGGCCCACAATTCGTGCAAATTGTTCTGGAGGGGGGTACCCGTCAATATGAGAGTGCTCACGTAGTGTAACCTACGAACCGCTTCTGAGATGAGCGTACTCTCGCACTTGATTATGTGACCTTCATCCAGGACAACCATATGCCAATAAACACGTTGGAAGAGACTTTTTAGACTCGGATCTACGTGGTGGTGCACGGAACGGGTGCGTGGTTAGTAAGTGAAGGCGAAGGCCGGCCTAGATACACAAGAATAAAATGAACTGAAACTCACTTTTGACCATTTCATAAGTGGTGATAATTGCGTCGTACTTCCTTGGGTCCTTCCTTATTTCCTTGGCAACTTGTTCCCTTCCGGCAACATCGGAATCGTGCATCCTCAGAATTTTCATGTTTGGCGCCCACTTTTTAAACTCGTTGCACCAGCTGTTGAGGACACTAAGGGGACATATAATTAGGGAGGGCCAGCGAGTGCCTCCCTGAACCGTCTCCTTCAAGTGGGCAAGAAGGCTGATGGTTTGCAGAGTTTTTCCGAGGCCCATCTCATCACCCAAAATCATTGGGCACCCATTGTGGTACTGCCTGCGCATCCAATTCAGACCGTCCAATTGATAGTCTCTAAGATCAGCCTCAATTTCAAAGGGTTGCAGCTGCAAGTCTTTCACCGGCACAAGTTTACCCTTATGCTGCTCGAGAGATTCCGCAAGCATAGGATCGATGAAGGGCCGAATACCGTCATCAACATGCGCCGAAAAATAATTGCGCATGAGACTGGACTGGTTTTGTTTGTGCTCTTTCATGAGGTCGTGGAGAGCTGTCGCACCAGCGCGTTCTTCAGCGCGTTCCTGCCGGATGAGAATCTATTTATGGTATGATATGATATGATATATATGTTCGTATCGACATTATTGACAGGAACAGGGAGGCGGGGTTGTTCCCGAGATTATTGTTGTGTTGTTAGCTACGAATGAAGGAACTTTTTTTTTGGTCGGTCTCGTCAAAAACTAAACGAAAACAAACAAACATACACAAAGCAAACAACACACAAAGCAGCAAACAGAAAACGAACGACGGGAACAACTACAAGACACGGATTTTGCGCACCTGTTTCTCAGTCAAGGGTCGCGCAGTAGCACTCTTGACGACAACCTTCTTGTTCTTATTCACCATGCCCACCGAGCCAGGAATATCTCCGTCAACCTCATTTCCATCATTGTGATACACGTACGATCCGCCAACTACGGTGTAATTATTTTCCTTGGCAACCAAGTGCCCATCAATTTCAACAAAACGCGAATTTCGCTTGCGCCCTGATGTCTTTCCCTGTTTGGGCCTGGCATGAGGCAAGTCGATTTCCTCCTCGATTTCCACCTCGATTTCCACGGGATCAGCCGCAATAGCACGCACGGAAGACGATTCTGCATCCGGCGGCGATGCCGGAGGCGTTGTTGATGTTAACTGCTGCTGCTGTTGTCTAGGCTGATCTGGAGTCTCCCCAGAGATGGGAGCAGCAGTGCCAAAACCTCCCATGATGCCACCGGCATTCGTCACCTTCCCCCTCTTCTTCACTTTCTTAGATCCGGTTTTTACCAATATTGGAGTTGCAAAGGCAACCGGAATATCGGTTAAACTTTTGTTACTATCTTTTTGCTGCCGAAGGTGGTCAGGAGGGGAGGTGGTTAATGCAAATGCACCCGAAACCATTTCAAGTTAAACAAATCGGGTCTCGGAAGGAGCACTGAACCGCAGATGGGAACAAAATCTCAGGTGAGAATTGGATTCACGCCACTTTTTCAATTAGAGGTTTTTGGTGGCGGAGTCGGTCGTGACTTGGGATGTAACTGATACTTCGTTGAATAATCCAAAAGGGTAGAACTCAATGCCCTCTCTCATGAGCAAGTTTAGGCCTTGCACACTTTTATTCGTGTTTTTACTTCTTCTAGCCACCCTCCTGGCCCCGGGCATTTTCTTATTGAATAGGCTCTCCCACTCTACGTGTTCGATGACATACTCCGCGCCTCTCTACCACGAGCACTTCGGCTCCGAATTTCCAGATAACTACAAGTTATACCAATACGTGGACCGCCGCCTCCCCGACCTTGACCAAATTTCCTGTATAGCAGATCCCGTCCTTTTTGTTCCGGGTCACTGGGGTACGCACGAGCAGGGACGTAGCTTGGGCAGTGTTGGTCTGGGATTCGGGGGCCTTCACGACAAGCCAAAAAAGTGGGATATTTACAAAGCATTTAAACCGGCCGGTGGCTCCGATCAGGTGGAAAGGACTTTCTTTTCCACCTACATTTTGGACTTCAACGAGGAAGGAACGGCATTTCACTCCACCTTTGTGAAGAAGCAAGCGATTTTCTTTTCCGAGTCCGTCGACCATATATTGTCTACGACCAAACTCTGCTCGACGAACCAGGCCCCGAAATCTGTGACCGTAATCGGCCACAGCATGGGTGGCATCGTGGCCCGTTATGCAATCGCAACTTCCGACGATCTCGTGGAGAAAGTAAGGACCGTCATAACTCTCGCGACTCCCCACGTCACTTCTCCCGCGAATTTCGATGACGGAATGAGCGACGTCTATGCCTTGATCAATGGCGCGAATAATTCCGGGGACGAGGACGTCGCCGTTTTGTCGATTTCTGCCGGGAGGAGGGACGAGCTCGTTGCCGCCGAGATTGTAGACACAAGCAAGGCTTTCAAGAGCAATCCGGGGAAACTCCAGTCATCCAGAACCGTCCACCTCGACAACGTTTCGCAGTCGCGGAATGTAGGCGAAAGAAATTACGGCGTCGGCGGCTGCGACCACAAAGCCATCGTCTGGTGCAAGGAATTACTAACCAACTTGGTGCCTGGTGTACTGGAGTCATTCAAGGGGGCAGATCTAGGGGGGGGGGAGAGACTTGATAGGATCCTTGAAGCTTTGTCAGTCGAAGGAGGGGTGGATTACGTCAAGGTGACGGAAGACGAGGACAGGTCGGTGCAGGAGGCGAACAATGGTTGGGCAGTTTACGTATGGAGAGCTATAAGGAGTGGGCCAATTTTTGAAAAAGCGGCAAGTTATTTCGTCTTGAACTGCGTATTCTGGGGCGGATTCGGTGCTGTTGGGAGGATGATAGTTTTGTTCGGAGCGTGTGAGATAGGATGGGCCGCATTCATTTTTGGAGGGGACTGGATAATAATGGCAGGGATTCTCATGCTCCAGGCATCCATTTTTGCCGTGTGCGGAATAGTCAAGTTAGGGGGCGCTCGTTTTTTGGAGTTCGCTGGTCTAGTTGGCATCGTAAATAAAACTCGGGCCATCGCTGGGATATTTCAGTGTAAGTGATCCATGATCCCCATGCCCCCCCTCCCTGTCCCAGCCCTCCCTTACTTTTGGTTTAGCTGGTGAGACTCACGAAAGACTAACCCCGACACAAACAACGACACAAACAAATGTAAAAATGCTGCCGTGAACACCTACCTCATCTATGATCATCATCCCTCCTTCCTTGCAGGCCTTTCAATTCCGTCAAATTATGTTCCCTCGGGAGCCCTTCCTTTCTACATTGGCTTAAAACTCACGCCACTGCATTTCACAGATACCTCGTCGCTGTTCATGCGTTTAGCGTTGATTGTCCTTTCCTTACCGGTTATCGCAAGCTTAGTCAGAATCAATGAGGTGGTTTCTCCCCCCTCTGCGGATCGAATTTTAAACCTTTGCTCAATTATTGCGTTCATGGACTCTTGGGGACTGGAGATCAACAGCTCGAGGAATGATAAAAAAGTGAAACAGTCAATGGTAGGAATAACCACGAGGGGGTTGCTCGCGACTCCTGCCTTGCTCTCAATTTTATGCGCCAGTAAAGATAGAGGTGTAATTTTTCGTAGATTTGGCCTGTCCATGGTTGGTCTCAATTATGGACAAGCTTGGCAGCTGTTTTATGGGCTTCAGTTCCTAGTGGTTGTGAGATTTGCCTTAATGGTGTTGGATGCATTCAAGCTAATGTTGAAGAGACGAGAGACATTACGAAAACGGAAAGAAAAGAAAACTAGATAGACAGTGGACGCATTTTTAAGAGAAGATTTTGACGTGATAGATAGATGTAGATAGACAGTGGACACATTTTTAAGAGAAGATTTTGACGTGTGCGGTTTAGTTGAAGAAAATCTTCGCCTATTCGCCTAGCCCCACAAACTTTAGCGCAAAATTCGCACACAAATATTTTTTCAATTTAATAAGACAGTTTCGTGCCACACAACACACGATTTTTCAATCCCTCTCGAATGGACCAGACTGGAGCACAATCGTATTGAGGTTCGCTGGTGTATTCAAGAAATAGGCGACCGAAGTCACGGGGACCGCAATTGCCAGCGTTGTCAGTGTCTTCAACACGACCGGTCCAGCTGTTGGGCAAAGTCCAACCTGGAACAGGGTCATCATAGCTGCTCCAACGATACTCTTCATCGAGCCAATTTTCTCCTGGTTCTTCGACGGCAAGAATCGAAAGCATTTCAGTCATTTTCCTGTGGTCTGCATAGCGGAGGTCGAGGTTGTACAGTCGGTCTGGGTACTCTGGATTGAATATATTTAACCAGCCAACACGGTGAACGAGCTCTCTGAGCTCACTCTCGTCAAGCAGACGGAACAGGAAGTGAAACTTGTCGGATTCAACGATGCTCCTGTGGAGGATAATTATCGCCTGAACACGTGCAAACTCCTGACGGGGGAAAGCGTCTACGATGGTCATGGCCTGCCGTATGCTTAGTTTGGCAGCGAAAGCAACGCACTGAAGGCGTTGGAGAAGGTAGTACAATGCAAGGTACGCGGGTGAAGGTGTTGCTTTCTCAAATTTCAAATCGGCGAACTTCTCCTCCGCCGTTTTCTCAATAACGATCTTATCCTTATCGCGGGCATTTTCTTTTCTATAGTAGTTGAATCGTTGGTGCGAACTCTCTCGGAAGTCACGCCAGTGGCTCGTGCTCTCAATGACAGTGAGGCAATCAGGAATTCTGAACGGACAGTGGAATTTCAGCAAGCGCGACTCATCAAGGCGGTCCTCGTCATCCGAGCTGTCTTCGCTGTCGTAGACTACATGATCTTCTTTGTGGGTAGATAAGCCCTGTTCATCTTCATAATCTTCCAAAATTATACTGCGTCGTCTGACTGGCTCCCCCAACACGCTAAGCACACGCCGATTTTCTCCTTTCGGGGAATTTTGCATTTCAAGAAGCTTCGCTGGCGCAAACAGAGAGGCATCGACACCACCTCGCCTCGTTTGCAGGCGAGTATCAAGAGTGTCTTTGCTGTCCTTTTCGTAGAAACCCATTGAGCGCGCTCCGCGCGTGAGAGCATCTACGGCGGGCGTCGCCTTGAGGCTGTTCTTGGTCTTCCTTTGCATAATTCGGTCCATCTTCACTGCACTTATTACCTTCACAACAGCCCCACGTAGCCGTGTGGATTTCTCTGCTTCGTCAAGCGCCTTTTTTTGCTTCTTTTCTTCCTCATCTTGCAAACGGATCCATTCCTCTTCGTGTCGGCGGTTGATCAGGTACTCGTATTCCGAATACCACTGACGAATAACCTCCACGTAATCGAGCCGCAATTTGTCAAGCAGGCACTTAAAGCGCTTCTCGCTCATAGGTTTTGATGCCTTGCTGTGGCGCGTAGTGGAAATGTAGTCAAATCGAAGTTTCCCAAACTGGGGAATTTTGTTGAACCAGTGCGAGTCGAGCTTCAACAACTCCTTGTTTATGCTCTCATTGCGAAAGTTGTCCCAAGTTCCCTTTTGAGAAGTGTCACCTCGGCCGCTCTTCGACTTCGAGAAGCGTTTCTCGAAGTTGTTGAGCTCGCCGAGTTTACGAGCAGCGATTCGGTGCAGCGGATTCTCCAGGTCTAGCATGTATCGCCCGGTTGCATTTCCGAGGACTACATTAAAGGCTGGACCCATCCTCTTCTTCAGGAGTATAATTTGGTCGATAGTGAGGTTGCCCTCAACTAGCTGACACGATTGCTGCGGGTCCAACATTTGAGGCAATAGCCGTAAGATCGTATCGATCTCTTCGCCGTGTGGACATATGTCCATCAATTTTTGGGCCTGACCGGACGTCATGAATATGTCACTATTGCTCGTAGCCTTGTCAAAGAGTTTTTCACGCTCGCTCGGCGTCGCCGCGTGCTGAATATTTTCAATGAGCCGGTTCACTCCCTCGTCCGTTCCAACCTCGGAAGTCGAAGGAGGCATTCGGTCAGCCTTGAAGTCAACTACCATGAGCCCCTCCTCGGGAGGCGTCCAACTTTCTCCGTTTAGCCTCACAGGTGATTTGTCAATCTCGTTGGGCTTACAGTAGGTGTTGGCCATCCAAGAAACAAACTCGTCCTCTTCAATCTCTCCGGATTTGTCTACATCGTATTCTGCGATTATGCGGTCGGCCTGATCATCATTGATTCTGACCCCCAGAAGGGTCATCGCCCGTTTCATCTCTCCCCTATCCACACTTTTCCCATGGTCCAAATCTACCATCTGAAAGATGGACCTAAAAATTGTATCTATCAAGGTTTCCTCCCTCAAATTGGTAAGGTCCAGCGCCCACATGATTCGGTCTACTGTGTCCGTGTTGGGGTACAGTTTCATTTTTTTAAGAAGCATAGTCAAATCGTGATTCAGTTGTGTCTGATCGTCGATGACGCCGTCACCGAGTTCGTCCATAATTTTCACCATGAAGATTTTCCACTCGTCCACAATAACGGATGACTTACGGAAAGACTTTTTCGCGACATTCGAAGCGGTCGTCTCCGAATGGACGAGCGGCAACTCTTTCAACTCACCCCCATTTGGTGGAGCATAACGCACAGACTTGAAAAATGCCCCAGGTTTCGAATTTGCCATCCGCAGGAGCTCACCAGCGACCATTCGTGAGTAAGGCTCATCCATCTTCAGCTTGTAAACATTTTCGGGCTCCACGGGGTCGAACAATGTCGGGTCAATATATTCGCAGTCGCAGTTATTTATTTCGATCACCAAATCGTTGTCCACACGAGTTGCCCGCCGGAGAGACTGCATCAAACTCTCCGCTCCCCGCTTACCGATCGTGTTGCCGCTCAAATTCAGCAAACAAATCGACTTGTTCACGCGTAAGGAACTCGCTATGACCATTGCAGCAGACGGCGAGACACCATTGAAGGATAGATCGAGGTGCATCAGAGTATCGTTCCTGGTAAGTGCGTCCCCAAGGAACTGGGAGGGCAGATCTCCAAACGCGTTGTGGGCCATAATCAGAGTCTTGATGGAGTGGTTCTTTTCCAAGCAGACGGCCAGCTCCATGGCGCTGTCGCCACGAATGGAATTCCAACTGACATCCAAGTGCGTAAGGGTCTGATTGATGGTTATCATTTCTGCAATTGCCTCGCCCCCCGTTATTAACTCGGGCATCACTACGTTAAGCTGCTCCTTCTCCCCAATGAGATTGTCCTTCAAATCGAGCGTGAGAAGACTTGTGTTTTTCTCCATGGCAATCATCATATCTCCGCATTCAAAGTCGTCTACGTCCGCGTGTTCCATGCTCAGGCTCTTCAGGGCACAATCATCGTGCTTGAGGTACTCGAGGATTGACTTACTGCTGTCGTCAATGTCGTTGTAGCTTATGTCGAGCTCTGTGATGTTGGGCATCTTCGTAACCTTGTCGCACAGCTCGTGAAGGCTGTCGTCGGTGAGTCTGTTGTCCGCAAGTAGGAGCGTATCGAGGCTAGGAAGATTCTCCAACACTTTTGTGAGCGCAATGACCACCTCGTCTCCGAGGCCCTTTCCATTCAGATCGATATTTCGTGGGTTGTTGAGATTGCGCCTGAGTATCGGCCAAGGAGTTAGCTGATTCTTCACAATCTCCCTCAGAAACTCGCTTCGCGGAGACCTTCCTGCACTACTTAGTACCTCACTCGCGTTGGGAATGGTCAAGTTCTGCTTGGAAATCTGCTTGTACATGTAGAAATAATCCTGGCGACTCTTCTTCCCAAAGTAACAACAGCGATCCTTTACAGTGAGAAATTCGTCTTTGGCGGCAATGCTTTTCCGACGAACGTCAAGCGTGGATTCATGGTTAATTTTATAAATTTCCTTGTTCAATCTGGCAGAATCAAGAATCTCAATGTCTTTCGTGCTGTCGGTATCATCGACGTAAGTGGAGTTCTTGACGGGGGAAAAGGGGAGCACAAACTTGGGCCGCTTCCCCGGCGATACGTGTCCGAATACTGGCTCTTCAGGTGCTGCTGCTTGGGGGGTGGGTGAGTGTGACTGTGACTGTGACTGTGAGTGGATACGGCGACGTGAATACACGTCGTCGTCGTCGTCGTCGTTTTGAATTTTACGTGTCTCTTTGTTGACATCGACATCGGCATCGGCATTGACATTGACGCCTGCTCCGACAACGAATCCAACACCCGATTTACGTCCCAGCGGTGTGCCAGTGCCAGTACCACTGACTCCAGGAGAAAACGTCGTTATTCGCGGTTTCTTTTTAAGGATTGTTTTCTTCTTTTCTTTGTGATGGAAGGGGGGCAGTGACAAATTATCCGCTGAAGAAGAAGAAGAGACATCATCGGCGATGTCATCATCATCTACCTCAGCATCTTCGCCACAAATGTCATCGCCATTGAGGCCATCTTTGGAGAAAGTAGCTTTTTTTTGCCGCAGATACTCATCTCCAAAAGAACCAAAGATACTATGTTTCCTGCCATCTTCCAAAACCCCATGGCTTAGTGTCTTTAGTTTATGTTCCGTCCATTTTGTCGAATTTTCTCTGCCCGTAGAGCTCTTCGAACGTCGACGGGGAGAACGACGCGCTAATCGGCGCGGGGAAGAAGAATGAAGCAAAGCAGTGTGACGTCCTGGGCGCTTATATTTCTTCTTCCTTGACTTATTGGGATTCTCAAAAGTGATCGAAGGATTGAAATCAAGCGAAGCCGTAAAATCAGAAAATGTTGGGATGGGACTACCTTTTAATTCAGGCAGGGAGGTCACATGGGAGAGGGTTGTGCTTCTGGAAGCAAAAGTGTGGAAAGTCTCTGCAGAATAATCATCAAAGTCAACAAGGTGGCGTAAAACACTACCCATGGCAGAGTCACTCACTTCATCATCGAAGCCGTAAGACATCCTTCAGTTAAAATTTTAATGAAAGAGTTGGTTGCCCTCTCCTTCCCTTTTCAGTTGTTCTGTCCACCAGCAGCGACATCCGAACGACAGCATGTCAAGTGGGATGGAAAACATTACAAAACCAGGCAATGAAAGAATCGTAAGTGCTGATTTTTTCCTCACACGCATCACTCATAACAATATAGAAGAGACAAAGGCCACTTGAATCGATCCATTTTTTCGGCTGCAGTTTTCCCAATTCTGACACACATCTCTGACACACTAATTCTCATTACGACACAGCACAATGCAGGACAATGCATGCAACGCGCATGCGCTCTCAGTCACTCTTCTCTTCTTGATTCCAGCATTAGGAGGTTTATTATTCGGCTATGATATTGGCAGCACAGCATATACTGTTAAACAGATGCAGAATTCTACGCTGAGCGGAATAACTTGGTCTGAGAATGCTTCCGACCCGGTTGTCAAGGGACTAATTGTGAGCGCTACCTCTGCTGGAGCTTTTATCGGGAGTTTTATCGTTTTTGCTGTCGCGGATACTATTGGGAGGAAGAGAGAGCTCCAGACAGGTTCTCTTCTTTATCTTGTTGGCGCAATTTTTCAATACTTTTGTTGTAATGATTCGCTAGATGCGATAGTTGGCATTGCCTGTTTGATCCTCTCCCGTGTCTTATATGGTATCGGCATCGCCTTTTCCATGCACGGAGCACCAACGTACATAGCTGAGATGTCCCCCCCAAATTTACGAGGCCTACTTGTGAGCATGAAGGAAGCTATGATTGTTGTTGGCATTCTTTGTGGTTATCTTATTGGGTGGGTACTGGAAGACACACCTAGGGGATGGGCATACGTGTACGGCTGCTCCTCTTTCCTTTCGGGAATCATGTTTTTCGGGACGTTTACTATCCCATTTTCCGCCCGTTGGCTTCTTTTGAGAGGCAGAGATAATGAGGCGATTTTGTCCCTGAAGTGGGTGTTCAAGGGGGACGACGATAATATCATGGACATTTATAAAAAAATGAAGAACCTGGTGGCCTCTCAAGCCGAGGCTGCCGTTCTCCGAGGATCGGCTGATAAGTCCATCTTCGCAACTCGCTGGCGTGGTGCTCTCACGGCTGGTGTGGGGCTCGTTATCCTCCAGCAAGTGACTGGCCAGCCCAGCATTCTTAGCTACGCTACTCCTATCTTGGACGATGCTGGGCTCGAGTCTTATAGCAGTGTGCTGGTGGGTGCATTTAAGCTTGTTGCGACCTTGTTTTCGGTCTTTTATGTGGATAACTACGGTCGACGGAAGCTCCTTTTCATTGGAAATGGGCTCATGCTCGTTGCTCTCGTGACTTTGAGCATCAGCTTTTGTGTAGATGACTCTGAATCTTCAACCAACAACAGTGGAGATATTGGTTTCAAGCAGATTGTGACACTGGTAGGCATGTTCGTGTACATCGGTGGCTATCAGGTCGGGTTCGGTCCTATAGCCTGGCTCATGATATCAGAATGCTTCCCACTTGAGATTCGAGGACAGGCCGTCGCATTCGCCGTCTCAATGAACTTCTTTTGGAATTTAGTGGTACAGTTTGGATTGCCAACAGTTCAGGAACAAATAGGGAACGCGAGCATGTTCATCATCTTCTCGACACTGACGGCTTACAGTATATTCTTCGTCCACAAGTACGTCCCGGAAACAAAAGGCCTGAGCCTCGAACAAATCGAGAGCTTCTTCGAACAACAGCACAGAAAGATGGCAGGAAATAACAAAAAAACTGCAGAGACGCCTCTAATTACATCAGACTTTGTGTAAGTGAAACACTGTAGAACAAGAACTGTGACCAGACATAAATAAATTGCAAGGGGGAAAAGAAGAGCGATATTTTTATCGATAGGGTCCCTACCCGGGTATTTTTTTTTTCTGAGAAGGAAAGGAGGACGAGAGAGTCTATCATCAAGAGCGAATGTGATGTGCTCTAGGGTGGTACAATGAAGCACATTTGGCTTTGAACTTCATATTGATCCTTACTGTTTAGAACCGGGGCAAAGAACAAGGAGCGAGACTGATCACAGAGAATTTCGGGTTATTTATATTTGGTGGGCCAAATATGGATTAAAGATCTTAGCTCGTATCTCTAATGTATTCTCGAAGCGGGTTGAAGTGTTTTTGCCGGGTTTAGTTGTAAAAGAAGAGGTGCAGAGGCTTAATGAAGAAGAAAAAGTTCTGCCAAGCTTCGGATCTTAACTGCAACTTGATTCTCCTGTAATTATTATTGAATAACGCAATCGAGGTACACTGTCATATCTTACATTCACTCGAAATGGGGAGAAAGAACACTTCTGTTGCTGCACAAAGCAGCTTAGACGCAAGTCAACGCAGAAGGTCGGAGGGTTTCCGGAGGAGGTCGGTGGATGCCGGGGTTACAACGGATATCGTCAAAATAGTGGAGATTCCGTCGATATCCGTGGTAGGGAGCTCAGACAGTACTCTCGGAGTCTCTTACTTGAAGGAACTAGTAGGCGACTTTGTCGATACCATCAAAGCCGCCAACAATGTTCAGGAAAGCGTTACGAAGTGGGTCGACGTGAATAACGTTTACGATATACTGAGCGCAGACAAGGAAACGATGAAGCAGTATTTCGGGTATTTGGCAGAGGATATTAAGGTCCCTATGAAGATGGCGAGGCGGGGTATGGCTGGCAGCCTATTGATGTCGTTGGCGTGCACTTACGGCGACGTCATCAGCGACACTGTGATGGTCTTTTATTATAACGAGAAAAACATGACGGGTGCATACAGGACGTCCTTGGGGATATTGATCGGGGCTCTTGCTGCTCAAGGGGTGGTTACTTGGATGAACACCAAACACGTGAAGCAGTTAAGTGTGAGGATACGGAGGGTGGT
>Ga0115555_1002422_pt1 | contig 12450 bp, 6 predicted proteins | sample COGITO_mtgs_1104_2_FD_87285 | JGI IMG/M metagenome (GOLD analysis project Ga0115555, IMG submission 87285) | Pelagic marine microbial communities from North Sea - COGITO_mtgs_110407 | ecosystem: Environmental > Aquatic > Marine > Epipelagic | place: Germany:Helgoland, sampling site Kabeltonne... | reverse complement strand
TCCAAGGACGATCACCACCGCCCACGGCAACCACGACGACAACAACAACAACCACGACGACACCGACGCGGACTCAGGACTCATCGCAACTACTCGAAATACCCCAACAACAACAACAACGACAACGACCCAACTACCCCCGTGGGAATCGCTCTACACCATGTCCCCCTCCGACTTCGAGTCCGCCTTCGCACCCGTGCGACTGAACTACGACCGCACGTCCGTCGTATCCTCCCCCGGCACCTCCTCCTCCTCCTCCGGCACAGCCGGCACAACCGGCGCAACCGCTTCTTCGTACGTCCCCCCCGTGGTCGTCCGCGTCGGTGTTCGTCGAGGGGAGGAGCGGGTGATAAGGTCCGCGGAGGAGAGGATCCGGGAGATGCTGGTGAGGGAGAAGGGGAGGTGGAGGAGGAGGGGGGAGTGCTGAGAGGGGAGGGGAGGGAACGCGACGCGACGGGCGATGGAGGGATGGATGGACGGACGAACCGAACCGACACGAAGGCAACACCCGGACGAAAACGACAAAACGTGAGGGAAGGGGGAGGGACGAACGACGACCGACAAAAACCACCCACCACGCCACTACGCGGAAGCAAGGGAAGGAAAGGATTACAAAACCTTCGCACCACACAAAAACAACAACAAAACTACATGGATGGAGAAAAAAGGACAAACAACAACACACACACACACAGACAGACACAATGTGCAGAAGCAGATATCGATATTAAAAAACGACAACGCAAAAACATATAACAACAACAACAACAACAACAACAACAACAAACAAGACGTAGCGTAGCCAAAAAGGTGTGTGTGTTTTTTCTTTCTTTTAGCGTTTTTTTTCTTTCTTTTTCTTTTTCTTTTCTTCTTCTCTTTTCCTCTAGCGTTTTTTATTTTATTTTATTTTCACCGGAGCGTTCGTCGTCATCTTCGTCCTCCCCCTCCTCCTCCCCCTCCCCCTCCCCCTCCTCACCTATTATCCACCTTGACCTCATGTTCCCCATCGACCTTCGATCCCTCCTTCACAGGCACAGAAGAGATAATAAGCACCTCATCTATCTCCTGCAACATAATCTTCTGAAGTCTGTGCGCCTCGTCCGTAAGATCTCCCACCCTCTCCCGTATCCACCTCCTCATGTCCTTGAGGTAGTCATCCTCCTCCCCCCTAACCCTCGCGTCGAACCCCTTCGACACCTCGAGGAGCTCCTCGTCCGTGAGCCGCCCCTCCTCCAACCTCTCCTCGAAAAAGAAGCTCGGGCTGAACTCCGCGAAGCACCCGACGCGCTTCAGGTACTCGCAGTCAATGTCCCTCCTGATATCCTCCGGCCCCACCCTCTCCCTGTCCAGGTCGACCTGTATACGGATCGCCTTGTCCCTCACGGGCAGCAGCTCCCCCGCCTCCCCCCAGAGCTCCACCGCCCGGGGGAGCTTCGACGAGTGCTCGATGGTGCTGAACTTCGCCAGGAAGTTCAGCCTCTTTATCATGGGGGTGGAGAGGGACTTCCAGACGCCTTCCAGGCGGTCCTGCAGCGTGAGGGCCGGGGAGGCGGCGCCGCCCGGGTTGGAGGAGGAGGAGTCCCCCCCCCCCCCCCGCCCGGGCCTCCTCCTGATTTTCATCGAGGAGCGCCGGCGGTTGAAGTCGCGACGGGGGGGGGAGGAAGGCGAGGGGTCAGCCCCGCTTTCTGGGAAGCCCGAGGGCACGTTGTTGCTGTCGTCGACTTCGTCGACTTCGTCCGATTCCCACGATCCCTCTTCTCCCTCTTCTCCCTCTTCTCCTTCCGAGCCCTCTTCTTCCCCCTTCTTCTCCTCCCCGGCACCATCCTTTCCCTCATTATCTTTCTTGGGAAAGTGCTCATTGTCCCCATCCTCGAGAAACTCATTATGAAATCCCCTGCTCGTGCTATACCTCTCCCCATAACTGGGTTTCCTCCCTCCTATTTCACTGGGGAACCAGAGTTTATCGCTGACATCACCCGCAATCAAATTATCACCATTTAATGCGGCCCTCGCCTTCGCATCCATTCCACTCCCCCCTCCTCCACCGCTGAGCAGGCCACTGTAGGCCCCGTCAACATTGTAAGTAAGCGGTACCGATTCCCCCCTACGTACGCCCCCCCTCGCTTCCATGCTCTTGACGTGTCGGAATTCGGCGAATTTATCGTCCTTGCGCATCGTCTCCTTGGCCTCCCGAGCCATCAAACTCCTTTCGAGAGGCGACAAGCCGGACCCCTCCTCAGGTTGATTTTGACGCTGGAGATCCTTGTAATCATGTAGGTTCATTATGTTTCTGTTGGAGATATTCTTCACAGTGTTGCCAGTAACAGCGTTATTAACAGGGACATTCACAGTTTCCCCCAACGGCGACAACATCCCAAACCTCTCCCCAATTGTTTCCTCATTCTTTACCTCTTTCTCCCTGTGTTCCCCGACAATCTCCCCGAAAACCGTATTGGCAAACAACTTCCCAAACCTCTTCTCCAGGTCCCTAACCTCATCCCCCTCCAGCACCCTCCCCTCATCCGACCTCATCTCCTTCAGCACGACCCCCGCGATCGCGTCGTCGTTCAGGGCCCGCTGGAGGCGCACCAGCATCTGCGTGTGGGCGCGGTGCGCGTTGGCGTTGGGGTGGAAGACGCCCTTGGTGTTCATCGCCGCCTTGCTGCCGACGGCCTGGGAGTGGATCGCGAGGGATATGGCCCGAGCGGTCGTCGTCACGCGGGAGCGGAAGTCGGCGAGCTGGACGGGGGCCAGGGAGTTGTAGTATTCGAGGAGGTCGGGGGGGAGGGTGCGAGGCTTGGAGTAAGGGTGCAGGTTCTGGACAGCGATCGTCTGGGCGAGGCTGGAACTTGTTTGGAGGATGTTGGCGCTCGTCTTGTCCCCGCTTTTGTCGACGTTATAGTTTGAGTTATCATTGACGACAGAATTAACGGTGGTACTGTTATTGCGGTTGTCACCGGTATCTGGGGTAGCTGAAATCTGAGGTGCGACAGGTGCTGAGAATGCACCATCATCCGACTTTGAAATATCTTCATCCACGACAGCATTGCTATCCCCACCTCCCAGCCCCCCGGGTCCTCTCTTACCCTTCTTGCTCCCTCCCCTACTTGCTGTTCTCTTTACAGGAGAAAGATTGTATGCCTTTCGCTTGTCAAGCAATGCAGTAACATCGATGGAATCAGCACGGACTTGCTCGAGACGGAGAGATGCGACGTATGAAAGAGGTTTCTTACCCGAAGGGGAAGAAGGGGGAGACATCATAACAGAGGGAAGTTTGGAAGGCAGGAGTTCAGTTTTTGATGCAGTTGTGGGAGTTGTATTTGCTCAGATCTATTCAGAATGGGGGACAATTTAATCAAAGGAAGAGTTCAAACACGTCTCTGGTGAGTAAGGGAGAAAAAAAGAAGAGAGGAAATTTCCTCCTGAATAGATTTTTTATTAACGCCCAGCACACGCACTCATGCAAAAAAGCTGAAAAAACACAGGGAGAATAAAAAGCAGAGACAAGACAATTCTCTTACGAAACAAGCACAAAAAAACAACCACTTCCAAGAGGATCTACCGATATAACCATGTGGTCTGTTCAAAAACTATAGTACTAACTACAAACATACATCATCATCACTCTCCCCCACTTCTCTTGAAAACCCCCCCCCCTACATACAAAATCATACGCCTGTGCAAAAGCCTACATGTCAAATTCCACTTTCTCAACGCAATACAGTAGTGACCCTAAAGAAGTAGTCTGCACTACAAAGGACCACATCCATATAGTATTTTTCCTCTCAATCCTCCTTGTCCTCCTAATTTACTCCATCTACAGCTCTACCTCATTGTTCCGCGTCCGGGCAAAGTTAAAATTGATCTTGTCCGATCCTCGGAACCGGATAGCCGGGAAGCGACTCACCCAGCGAGAAGAGGGGCGTCTTGTCGCCGGAACCCAAAATACAGATGTGCAGATGGGGAGCAAGGAGTTGGGGAAATTAAAAGTCAGGGCGGAGAAGTCAATCTCCAGGAGGTCCTCAAGGCGTTTGTCATTCTCCTCTCTGATTGAAAATTACAAGGACAAGAAGGAGTACGAATGGGAAATTAAATGGAAAGAAATCAGACTGCTAGAAAAAGTGGGAGAAGGAAGTTTTGGCGAGGTATTCAGGAGTGTCTGGCTTGGCACCACTGTTGCTGTCAAAACAATGAGGGCAGAGAGCAGCAACGCTCTCAAGATGGACAAATTTTTTGGAGAAATCGCTTTGACTTCAACTCTACACCACCCAAACATTGTCCTTTTCTATGGTGCCTGCGTTGAGGTCCCCAACATATGCTTGGTGATGGAGTATTTATCTGTGAATCTCTATGATTTATTGCATACAGAATCAAAGCATTCCCTCCACTTTCTAGTGCTGCACCGCTTTGCATGTGACACAGCGCGCGGGATGAAATACCTTCATCGCCGGGCAAAGATTATCCAGAGGGACCTGAAGTCGCGCAACATTATGGTTGACCTGAATTTCAATGCGAAGATTTGTGACTTTGGACTGTCACGGTACATAAAAAATGACAAAACGTTGACATTCTGTGGGACTCCGTACTGGACTGCACCAGAGATTATCAGACAGGAGGCTTATACTGAGAAGGCGGACGTTTATTCCTACGGAATTGTCCTCTGGGAAATAATAACACACCAAGAACCGTACAGTGGCATGGAGTCCATGGAGGTTGCTTATGCAGCAGCAGAGCGTGGATTACGACCGACAATCCCTAGTATATGCCCTGAGGGTTACGCTTGGCTAATGCAAAAATGCTGGAGTGACGATCCAGACGATCGACCCGATTTCAGTGAGGTTCTCGAGTCCCTGTTCAAGCAGAAGAAGGAATTTGAGAACTTGCTCACCCCCGGGATGAAGAGAAGGGCAAGCAGTAGCACCCTCAATATGGAGGAATATCTGTAAATAAGAATTTGTGCGCATGCACTTCAGTGATTATGATTAAAAGAAGGAATAGTTTTTTTTAAATTAGAAAAAATCCGAAGGTTGCAGTGTCACCAGCGGAGGGGAGTCAAGGAGGGCGTGAAGATTTTTTTCATGCCTGATATTATCATGGTAGCAGCGATAGACTACTCACGGCACGAGAGGAATAAAAGAGAGTAAAACATAAAAAAATGTGACAAGGAGAACAATTTCTGTGAATTGCATTTTGGGCTCAATTCAACAACTTTTCTCAGGTCGTCCCTAACCCAACACAACAGACATCCCGAAGAATCACCTCCTACCAAAATAATTGTAATTAACCCAGCCTCCGTCCATCTCTCACTACACAACCCCTCTCTGGATTATGAATCCGGAGACGGACGCGGATGAGGCTCCCCTCGGCACCACAGACCTTCGGAGCTTCTTCGCTTCCGAATCTCTAGGCCAGACCCCTGCACAGACTCCATTCACCCAGACTCCGGCAGAATCATCCGAAGAATTGAATGCGATTCGAATGCGAACTGCAGCTCTGAACAAGCTCGTGGATAGCGAATATGATTCCTCTGCTGAGTTTGACCTCTCGCAAACGTACAGCATGGAGATGGAGCTGAATCGTCAGCAGGAGGTTGAGGATAAAAAGCAGCGGAAGAGGATGTCGCAGTCGTACGACATAGAAGCCGCACGAAAGAAAAAAGTTACTATAGCAGAGAACGAAAATAAGAACAAAAAACCCAAAAACACAATAGCAGGGATGTTAGACTTGGACATGATGAAGTCTCTCTTCAGTCAGTCTTTGGACACGCGGGTATTGACGACCTCCAACAATGACGATGACAACAGGAACCCCCGAGCACCACCTAAATTGACAAGAGGGAAGGCAAAAATGTTAAAGCAGCGTCGCAACCGTGCTCTTAGTAATGTGATGAGGGATGACAGTGCACTAAATTCCATTCTTGTCGAAGCCGAGGAGTACAAGCGCGCCTTGCTTACTGCAGACCCTTCTGCCCTTGACGACGACCGACCCCAATCCGAGCCTAATATTCAAGGAACAAACAAAAAGCGGGCCGAGAAACTCCAACAAAATGATCAGCCACAGAAGAAGAAGCGGAGAAAACAGCACAAGAAGCAGAAACAGCTCGCTAAGTTCCAAAATTCTCTTCAGGCGCCTCCTCACTACGTCAATAACTCTCAAATATCTGCCCCATCTAATCACATCCCTTCTGTCAATTCGGTAGTTAACCGAAACAAAACGATGCCCCTCAAGGAGTTCCAGCTGATTGAGATGAGGTTTGCTGAGGTCCTAAAATCGACTTCGGAAATGCCCTCCCTTCTCAACGATGCATTTAACAGCTACGACCCTGAAAACAAAGACACAATTAGTGTTGAGCAGGCATTAATGACGTTAGAATCGAACGACATCTTTCTCTCGCACGAGGACATGGACCATTGTATCCGAACATCGCTTGATAGCAACGATCCCTCCCTGATCCGTTACAGAAAGCTGTGTGCCAAAGTAATAAAGCGGCTTCGCTTCGACTTTACATGCCAACAGCTTGGCAGCGCGATTGCACGCCGCAATGCCAACATCCTGGACGATCTTCCTCCCAACCCCGATGATGAGAACGATGACATCAACAACTATAATGAGTTCGCGAACCCAAACCAACAGTTTATGGACAATTTTAATGGAACGAATGTGCCCTCATCAAAAGCTAACCTCCCACCCCTGAAATTGAAGGAGATTATAGCTAAGCGTCACTTGAAACGTGACGGCAACTTCGACAATAACTTTGCTCGAGAAACTCCTCACATTCTCAAGGGGCAGTCAAGCAACAACGGCAATAACCAGGCGATGATAAGCGAGCTCCGAAGGGAGCTGCAGTACGCCGAACAAGGACTGACTATGCTCAACGAGGAAGTTAAGAAAGGTGTACAATGGGTACAGCTTAATTGTCCGGCTCCGAACAAGAATAATCGCGCAAAGAAGTACTGCAAACAGTGGGGAGTGGAAAAGCTAAAGCATTTCCTTGCGGGTCACGACATGCACAGCTTGTCGCATGCTTTCTACAAATGGCTGGACCTAAGACAGTACATCACGAATCAGAAGAATGTGCAAAACTACATCAAGATTAAGACTTCTCACAAGATCTACAGCATGCTCTTTACTTTTTGTAGCAGGCAGCTGGCGAACGGTTTTAACCACTGGCTCAACAACGTGATCAGCGATCGGAACGCCGAGTTTAACCGCTGCTCCATCCAAATTGAGAGAATTGTCCGCGGTTTTCTTGACCGTCGCTGGACGATGGTCCTCCGCAGGGAGGCCTCTGCTAAGAAGATACAGGGCTGCTTCCGTATGAGGAAGAGCAGAAAGCTTGCGAATGCCATGAAGGAGAAGAAGCAGATGCACGATGCCGCTGCTTTTCTACAGCGCCGCTACCGAGATTACCAATCGCGGAAGATGGCTCGAACGATTGTGCACGCCAAGAAGATGGAGCGCGGTGCTCGGATGATACAGAACCGCTGGAGAACTCGCAATTCGATGATGCGCGTTACGGAGATGAGGGAAGCAAAGGCTCAGAGGGAAAGTGCCACGTTGTTGCAGCGACGTTTCCGTGGCTTTGAGGCTAGGCGTGACGTCGCCAAGATGAAACGCGAAAGGGAGATGAATGCCGCCGCTAATACAATCCAGCGTCGCTACCGAGGAGTTCAGGGTCAGCTCAAGTACGCGATGAAAAAGCTGGAGAAGGACAGTTCGAACAAGATAGCCAATTGCTGGCGTGTCTATAAGGCTAAACAGACGACCGCAGGAAAGATGCAAGCTTTCTTAAAGAAGAAACAGATGGAGGAGGAAGACAGAGCGGCTCGAATCATGCAAGGGAGGGTACGCATGTACGGTTCAAAAAAGGTCGTAAATGCTCGCCGTGAAGAGAAGCGGAGACGTTTGGAGGCCGAAGAGCAGGATGCCGCAGCGCGTCTGATGCAAGGCAAGGTTCGAGGTTACGCCGCTCGTAAACGAGTGAATGCTATGAGGCAGGATAAACGCGAAATCGAGGAGCAGGATGATGCAGCCACGAAGATGCAGAACAAATTCAGAGGTTTCCAAGCCAGAAAGACCGTAAAGCAAAAGCGAGAGCAGAACAAGTTCATGGAGACGGAGAGGAAGAAGCGTTGGCAGGCTGAAAATGATGAGAACATCAGGGCCGAGCTCGAGGAGCAGGATCGTGCCGCGCGTCTGATGCAAGGCAAGGCACGGATGTACGGCGCTCGCAGGAAAACGAATAAGCTTAGGGCGCGAAAGCAGAAGGAAATAGAGGACGCCGAAATGGACAATGCGGCAAGAATCTTGCAAGGCAGAGCAAAGGGCTTCAATGCCAAACGGGAGCTCAAGCTGCGCAAAAAGAACAAAAAAGATCGCGAGAATTGGGCCGCCACGAAAATTCAGGTGCATTACAGAGGAAGACAAGGCCGAGTAAAGTTCCAGAACAGATACCGACAAAACCAAGAAAGGCTTGAAAAGATAAAGGAGCAGGAGCGGCTGTTGGAAGAGGAGGAAATGAATGCCGCCGCTACTAAGATTCAAGGGGTGTTCAGAGCTCGTCGTGCACGCCGAAAGATGGAAGCAAAGAGGAGCGAACTCGCCAAACTGGAGGCTGCTGCTGAGGAGAAACGCATTATTGCGGAGCACAACGCCGCCGCGCAGCGAATCAGTAATGTCATGAGGGCTTTTGTTGCCGTTCGTAAGGTCCTCAAGAGAAAGGCAGAAAACAAGAAGCGTTTGGCGGAGCTTGAGGCGGCGGGAGACGCTAGCGCCAAGGAAATCGAGGAAATGAAAAGGAAGATGCAGGCAGAGATCCAGGCAATGGAGATGTCAGCGTCACTGCAGGCTGCTCAGGATAAGAAAGATTTAGAGAGGGCCCAGAAAGAGCACGCGGAAGCCCTCGCGATTGAGCAAGAGCTCGAGGCTCAGCAAGAAGAGGTCGAAAAGGAGCGTTGCGCATTGAAAATCCAAGAAGTCTGGAGAAAGCGGCAAGACAGGCGAAGGCGAGCCAAGGCGAGGGCAGACAAAATCGCTCTCAAGGAAAAAATGAGGCAGGAGAAGATTCGCCAAGAGCTCGAAGAAAAGTTGCGGAAGGAGAAAGAGGCGGAGGAAAGGAAAGCTCAATTGGAGTTGGACAAGAAAAGGCACCGAGGTGCTACTAAAATCCAAGGATTATACAGAACAAAATTGGCGCGGAGGAAGCTGCGAAAGAAGAAAGAAATGAAATTAAAGGAGGCCGAGAGAAAACAGAAGGACGCGGACAAATTCGCTGAAAAGCTAAAAGCCAAGGAGACAGAGGTCGCCAAGATGAAGAGCGGGCCTGGTAAGAAAAAAGCGCTTGAAGAGCTCAAGAAAATGCAGGCCGAAGGGGAAGAGAAACAGGCCAAAGCAAATAAGGCAAAGGAAGAGGCCATCATGGGAGGAATGGCCGAAGAAATGGCGCTGAATGCCGAGGCCAAGAGGAAAGAGGAAGAAGCCGAGGCACAGATTGTAGAGATGGAATTGAAAGGTCGTCAAGAGGAGAGCGCAATTATGATTCAAAATTGTTACAGGTGCAGGCAGGCAAGAAGGGAAATCCACGAAAGGAGAGAAATCGGCCTGATGAGGGAGCGCAAATCTGAGCTGGTGTACGAGCCCCCTCCCAAGGGGAAAGAGCTGGGTACTTTCATCAAACCGGGAGCCTTTGCACGGCTGGAGAAGTACGGGGGCGACCTGAGGGATTACGGAGATGATATGGAAGCCTTCCTTGACGCACAAGCTGCCGAGTTTGTCAAGAGAGAGAACGGAAAAGCTGCTAAGGAAAGAGCAGAAAGGATGAAAGTGGAGAAGGAGAAAGCCCTTGCTGAGAGGGCTATAGTGATGAGGGAGACGGCACTGGTTCTGGGAGATGGTTTTGACGTCCCCGATATGACCAAGGTCAAGAAAGAATTAGAAGAGGCCAAGGCAGAGGGGAAGAGGATGGCCGAAGAAGCAGCTCGAATCGCGAGAGAAGAATCCGAGGAGAGAATTAGACAGTTGGAGGAAAGGATGGAAGCAAGGCTCCGCATTATTGAGGATAAAGAGAGGGACTTAGCTGCGAGAGAGCAGGGAATTAACGTTATGGCCAGAGACGCGGAGACTCAGAAGTTGTTGAGTTTGCATGCCCAGGCCAATGCGGACGCGGCTAGCCGAGAACTGATGCTTGCCAAGGAGAAGGAAGACATCGACAGGCAAAGGAGGGAGCTGCTGGAGCTGAATCGTCGCGGGAGTGGGGCAGGGGATGCGGCCGCTGGGATCATGGTTTCTAGTGGTGGACCGAATACTATGAGTAGCGGGGGACCAAGAAGCCCGGTCGGTCCCCCTCCACCTAGGGGAGGGGGAGGGAATGGAGAGAGAGCTATCACACCTGCGAAGAATTCTGACTGGGTCGAGTACTATGATGATCAGGCCAAAAGTAGTTATTGGTTCAACACTGCTACAAACGAAGCAAGTTGGGTCAAGCCCGATGATATGGTAGGTGGTGGCGGAAGGGGAGGGGGAGGGGCAAGGAGGGGGAAGAATACTCAGAGTAGCACTGGCGATGTCAGTGATTATGACACGGACAATGGTGAAACTGCCGGGTTTGGAACTGGGGGGAGTGCTTCAACTGGGGGTGCGGGCCAGTGGCAGGAATTGTTTGACGAGAGCGCAAACGCAAAATATTACTATAACCCCGAGACGGGTGAGGCGAGGTGGGATGATCCTAATGGCGGTGGAGGCGGCGGGGGTGGCGGAGGGGGAGCAGGGTCGGACGAGAAGAACTGGTCCTCGTTTATCGATCCTGAAACAGGGAGTGAATACAAGGTTCACAACATTACCGGCGAGACGCGTTGGGACCTGTAAAAGCTAGAGCTATGTAATAAATAAATGTGCATTGTGCTGTTTAAAAGCTAAGAAGAACGTCTTGCTCTCTTTTTGTTTTTTTTTTTTTCGTAATGGTTCAAGACAAATTCCTCTTCCTCATCATCAGAGGAAGGAATTTCTTGGCCACTTCCGTTGACATAATCTTCGTCATCATTTTCAGCGTCAAAATCGTCAAAATTATCGACCTCATCGTCATCATCAGCATAAAAATTCTTATCGTTCTCGAGCATGGCATCTAAGAGGCCCTCTTCCTCCTCACTGTCCAGCTCATTTTTGTTTGTATTGAGCTCCCTAGTCGCGGTCAAAAACTCCTTGACCACCTTGGCTTTGTAGGCGGGCTCTAGATTTGCGCTATCCCCTCTTCTCTTCACGATACCGTAAACAGTATTTAAATTCCTAAAATCGATAATAGACGGAAAACGCTGGTAATATATGATCAGCTGAGCACAGCACAAGACCAGTCTCTGCTCAAAGGTTGGATTTAAGAAATCCTGACCTATTCTTGGGCACGACGTTAAATAAGGTTTCTCGAAGTCTGACGAACTGAAGACGAAAGAGATAGCAATCCTAGGGTGGGGAGAGTTCTTAGGTGATCCAGAAGAGCCCCAGTGGATCAATCGGTGCGTGAACGTTATCGATTCACCAGCTCGCCGTGCGAGGCAGCGGATATTCTGGTAGGATTCTTTTGTCGGAAGACATCGACGCAGAGGGTCTGTGATGTTCTCGTCGTTGACATTAGTGGCATCATTGCCATCATTGCTCAAATCATCATCTCCTTTGAGATAACCTGGGTCATATGGACGAGGAATCACATAGAGACAGCTGTTGTCTGGTGTCGCATCACTCATCGCAAGCCAAACGGTCTGATACTTAGGGTGCGCGCACTTTCCGTCATGAAAAGACGACAGAATTCTCTCATTCTTTGGTTGACGGTCACGGTGAGGAGAAAAGCCAACTTCACCTTTCTTTGGGTCAACGCACCAGGCCAGGACGTCGAAATTAAATACATTCCAATTTGACGACCTCTTATCTGCGACCATTTGGTTGTTTATATCACAAATCATTCGGTTGTAAATGTCAGCAAGCTCCCAAACTTCATCGAAGAGCATGATGAATGTGGGAGGCAGCTGCTCGTCCGAGAGCTTCTGGATTCCTTCTTTTACTGCCATGAACTTTGCTTTGAAAGCATCCCCTGCACTATCGAGTATTGGAGGAAGTCGTAGGCTAAAGCCGTCGTCTCCAAGATCATCTAAAACACTGCTCGCATTTTCGTTGGTGATGGGGTTTTGGTGCCTCCGATTTCCCCCTTTTTTGACGGATTTGAGGGAACTTAATGTTAGCGATGGGAGGAGAGATCTCCAGAAGCCTTCATCTTCCAATTCAGTAGACAAAGGGAACATCCTGTGGTGTCCAAGCCAGAAATTTTGGAAGCATCATGCCCAGAAAATGGGGTCTCCAATGGAAAAGTTGGAAGAGCTCTAGCGCAACAGTCTTTACCGATTTTTCATTAAACGATCGTCAGGACGCATCCAATAGTATTCACTGATAGCTACAGCGACCAGCAAT
>Ga0115555_1002417_pt1 | contig 12457 bp, 7 predicted proteins | sample COGITO_mtgs_1104_2_FD_87285 | JGI IMG/M metagenome (GOLD analysis project Ga0115555, IMG submission 87285) | Pelagic marine microbial communities from North Sea - COGITO_mtgs_110407 | ecosystem: Environmental > Aquatic > Marine > Epipelagic | place: Germany:Helgoland, sampling site Kabeltonne... | reverse complement strand
CGTCGTCGTCGTCGTCGTCGTCGTCGTCGTCATTCTGGCCTCACCTCGCCCGCGCGTACGGCTGCAGTCGGATATTCCGTCGCGGCATCGTCCCCCCCTCCTCCTCCCACCGCGTGACCGGCCACACCCTCCTCTACCTCTCCCCCTCCCTCCTCCCCCCTCCCTCCCCCCCGGGTCTCGTGACTATCGTGGAGCACGGCATCGCCCAGTCGTACGACGCCGAGAGGGTCATGTTCTCCAGGGGGAACGTCGGGGAGAAGGGGAGGTTCGGGGGGATGGTGAGGGAGGGGGAGGAGGTGCTGGATATGTACGCGGGGATCGGGTACTACACGCTGCCGGCCCTGGTCATCGGGAAGGCCAAGATGGTGTGCTGCTGCGAGTGGAATCCGGAGGCTGTCAAGTGGCTCCGGGTGAACCTGCGGGGCAACGGCGTCGACCCGGACAGGTACGAGATAAGGGAAGGGGACTGCCGGGTGTCGCTCCGGGACGTGAAGGGGAGGTTCGACAGGGTTAGCCTCGGGCTCATACCGAGCTCGGAGGGGGGGTGGGGGACGGCGGTTAGGGCCGTCAGGTATCCCCAAGGGGGTTGGATTCACGTCCACGCGAACGTGAGGGAGGGGGAGGTGCGGAAGTGGACGGATTGGATGGAGGTCGTCGTGGGGGATTTTGCCAGGGGGGTGCAGCAGGCGGAGGAGGAGAAGGAGGGGGAGAAAAGGGGGAGAAAAGGGAGGTGGGGGGCGAGGGTCAACAGGCCGATACAGAAGGTGAAGAGCTTCGCACCGAGGGTCGGGCACTACGTCGCGGACGTCTTCGTTGGGGAGGTTGCGGTTGCGGTTGCGGTTGCGGGCGCCGCCGGGGAGGAGGAGGAGGAGGAGGAGGAGGAGGTAGAGAGGAGGAGGAGAATCATAAGGGAGGATCCGCCGACGTGCGCGCTGGGGAACGGGGAGGGGGCGATTAAGGAGGGGTGGATGCGCTGAGCAGCAGTAGGACATTGTAGAGTTTGTAGAATTGAAAGGAGAAATGTTTACCCTGTGTAGCGAAAAAAATTTTCTAACCAAAAACACCAAAAACTAACTACCGATCCGATGGTCGTTTCTATTCTACTATTCTTTATCCGTCTCCGTCTCCGTCTTCCTCTTAAAAACAAACACCCCCTCCACCCCTTCCGGCACGGTGTACCCAAACCCCCTTTTCTCCGCCTCCTGAAACACCAGATCAATCTTGACGTTCCTCCTCGCGTACGCCAGTAGGAAAACCCCCCCGACGTCCAGCAGCTCGTCCACCGTCTCGAAGATCGGTCCCACGACCCCCTCGACGTATATAATGTCCGCCCCGACGACGACCTGCACCAGGCCGACCCCGCCGAGGGCCGCCTTGAAACCGGCCAGGTTCACGCCCCACCGCAGCTGCATGCACTGTACGCCATCATCCCCCTGCACGTGCCCGTTCCGACCGACGTTCCCCCTCAAGTTCTCCAGCGCGTCCGTGTCCCCGTCCGTCGCCACGACCCTCCGGGCCCCCAGCCTACGGGCGTACACGGAGCACAGACCCAGGCCGGCCCCGAGCTCCAGGACGGTCAGGGAGCGGACCAGGTGGGGACGGTGGGAGAGGAATGAGCAGAGGAGGGACGAGGCGCGCCAGTGGGTGAGCCCGGTGCTGGCGAGGGTCTGGCCTAGCTCGGCTTTGTGACCGTGGAGGATTATTGTCGTGGTCGTGGTCGTGGTCGTGGTCGTGGTCGTGGTCGTGGTCGTGGTCGCTGTGGCGTCGTCGTCGTCGTCGTCGTCGTCCGGGGCCTCGGTCGTGGAGGGGAGAGGGAACGTGAATTTGAACGTGTCGTACGGGTCCGGGTCGGCGAACATGGAGCAGAATCCCGACTCGTCGGAGGCTTCCTCGGAGCCGCTCGCGGGGGCCGTCTCGCACCAGGGGGACTCGGTGTACGGGGCGGAGGTCATTGGGAGGGAGGGGGGAAATTCGTTTGGGGGGAGGGAGTGGGCGGAGATACAGACACACGAGAATAGGTGGGAATGAATTTGGTGCTGCCGGTGAAAGGGTAGAGATATATGGAAAGGAGAGAAGGTGGGTTTTCCGTTCATTCGATACGACCATCGCACCAACATTCACCTGTTTTTTTTCACCCCGACGACGGCGCACATATCACATTCATACATTCACTATACTAAATTATATTTTTGTGCTTCCTTGCGTCCCACGAACCCCCCTACATCCGCCCCCCCCAAAAACAAAAAAAACCTTCCCATCGAATTCCGATGTCCCTCCCCGGTGGTCCCCTTATCCTCCCTCCCGGGTGGCTCGCGAAGGAGTCTGCCTCCCAGCCCTTCAGCTTCTACTTTTACAACCTGGAGACGGGAGTGTCCCAGTGGGACCAGCCGGTGGACGAGGACGCGGAGAGGGCCCGAAACGCCGGCGGGAGCGCCACGGACGCCGAGGTTTCCAGCGGCGACAAGAGGACTTCCTCTGAGGCGCTTGGGGGGGGGGGGTCGTCGAAGGGGAGGGGGGGATCGTCTGTGGGAGGCAGGTCGCAGCAGCAGAGTGCAGGACAGAGCAACGCCGACGGCGGAGCGGCAAAGCCCCTCAAGGTCCGCACTCTTCACATCCTGAAGAAACACCGGGGGAGCAGGAACCCCACGAACTGGAAGAAGGAGAAGGTAACTCGGAGCAAGGGTGAGGCCGTCGAGGATCTCGAGGGTATCAAGGTTATGTTGGAGGAGGTGATGCAGGGGGGTGGCGGGGGCAACGAGCTGAAGGAGACGTTTAAGGAGTTCGCTAGGTCGGAGTCGGACTGCTCGTCGTCGAAGAGGGGGGGGGACCTGGGCTTTTTCGAGTACTCGAAGATGCAGCCGCCGTTTAGCCAGGCGAGCTTCAATTTGGCGGTAGGGGGAATGTCCGGCGTTGTTGAATCGAAAAGCGGTGTTCACCTCATATTGAGGGTTGGTTAGAGCTGAAAGATAATGTTGAATCGAAAAGCGGTGTTCCCCTCATATTGAGGGTTGGTTAGAGCTGAAAGATGTTAAGCCGTAAGCGGCAAGTTGTAAAAGAAAGTAGAAGGTTTTTTCTTCCTTTTTATGTTTTCCTAAACAATTGTGCAGATACCGGTAAGACAAGACACAACAGCCAAGTACCTTAGCAGTCCACAGAAAATATCTACATCGTATCAATGCATTGTGTGTGGATAAGTAGCTTAACCAAATGTTTTCGAGGAGCCCCTTGTACTCTTAAACCGATTTGACTTGTTGTGACCAATGGCATCCTGGAACATTGCCATCTTCTCCTCATTCTCATCCTGAGCAGCCCTTGCAAACATCAAGGCAAGTTCCTTCTCGAAGACGTCCTCAACCTCTTTAGTACGTACATTAAATGTTGCGAGGGACTCTCGCCGAACTTTGTGGTCGACACGCTGGAAATATTGAGCATTGTCCTCATTCTTCCGTCGCTGCAAGGTGGTGACAGAAGTGAAAAGAGTCAGACTTGTTTAGCCACAAATGATAAGAGCCTCCTTATTTATTTGTTTCGACCCACCTGAACGTTTTCGTACACGCTCCTTTCGCCTTCACTTTTTCTACTTTCGGGTTCAGGCACCCCTGACTCCATTAACTCCCCCCTGTTGTTTCCTTGAGTTGAGTCACTTCCTATTTCATCTGTGTCACTAAGCTTTTCGCCGCCCATATCTGGACAGGATACAGAGGTAGGTACACTGCCTACCTTTAGCATCTTTGATAGCTCAGGGTTAAGTTCATGGCCAGAACCAGCAGGTTGCACTGGGACTTTGTCTACGCTAAAAAGCCTTCTGATGAAAGAAAACGGGTTCGGAAAAACCATCAGCGAAATGAATGATGGTTTTGTATGATTTCCATTAAATATATTCTTTCTGTGTGTAGAAACAGTGTTGAAACAACGCCTGACTAAGTCTTAAGTCAAGTCTCCCGGGCCTCGGTTCACTCGGGCAAAATTGAAATAGCGGAAAAAAAGCAGGTTTCTATAATTGTGTTGGAAAAAAGGCTCGTCGCGGCCGATGCGGTCACTGAGGTATATCAGACACGCACGTAAAAAATAATAATAAGGGTAAAAAAAAATTAAAAAAATTTCAAAGCAAAATTCGAAGAAAAAAAATTGGACAGCCGAAAAGGCAAAAGGCTGCAAATAATATTTTTCACCGACGCTTATGCTTGCTCTTGGACTTGAACTTCCCTGAACCCTTCTTTGCTCCTTTCTTCTTTCTGCCGACAAGGTTCGGGTCAAATTCCGTGAAGCTGTACTTTCCGGCACTTGCACCACCACCCTTGTCCTTCTGTTCGGCCAACCTCTCCTCGTTTTTCTTTTGCCGCTGGGAGAAGGAAATTATTTCATCATCGAACAGTCCACCTCCATCTCCTCCCATGGGCCTCTTGATTTTCTTTTTTGCCTGCTGTGCCTCAGTTCTCTCCCTATGGTCTTCGTCGGCCACAGCATCGTCATACGCATCAACGTCGCGTTTTTTTGTCACCTTCATTTTTGCCGCCCTCGCTGAGGCCTTCATTGACTGATCATTCATGACTTTCTTTTGAATATTGCCACTCTCCTCGAACTCCTTCCTCCTCTCCTCTTGTGCCTCTTCTATTTCTCGCCGGATTATCAGCCGCCGTTTCTTCTTCCTTGAAAGACCCTGGTCCTTCCCCCGGCTGTGGGCTAAATACTGTTTCTCGTAGTCACTCAATTTTTCCTGCTCGGCCGTTCCCTTCTTCTTTTTGCTTCCATCGTCGGCCAGCTTCCCCTTATTATTTTCGAGCATTTGGTTTTTTATATCGCGCTTATCGTTCTTGTTCTGGAACCAAGTACGTTCAGGTCGGGATTTTATCTCATCAGCATGGAGAATAATGTTTTCAGCCTTTGTCATTTCCATTTCAGTTCTCCTGTCCAATTTGGCAACGGCTTCAGCCGCGATCACCTCTTTGATGTGCGGCTGGAGCTTAACAATTTTTTTGTTGAAGAAAGAGATGACACTAGTCGGAATAGTTCGACTCTTGATGATTGCTTCGACAGCTCCTGCCCCCCCCTTACTCCCTTTACTATCTTTTTTCTTCTTCTCAGCGTCCCTGACAACGTCCTTCATTAGGTGACGCCTGCCTTCGCTGATGAGAGTGCAAGACTTCCCCCCGCAGCCTGCCCTAGCCGTCCTCCCGATCCTGTGAACGTAAGTTGTTACATTAGGCATCTCATAATTTATGACAGCCTGAACATTGTTGACGTCCAAGCCCCTGGCAGCGAGGTCTGTGCAGAATAGTACCTCCATCTCTCCGTTCTTAAAGGCTTCAAGCGCCTCTAATCGTTGCACCTGCGTCAAATTTCCGTGAAGTTCCCCGACCTTGATTCCGCACAACCCGGCGATGATCATCATTCTGTGAGCAGCCACCTTGGTGTCAAAGAAGCAGATTACTCTTGACTTGAAGGTTCGGGTAAGCAGTGACAGTAGCATCGCCTCACGGTTTGCTTCGTTGCCCGATCGTATGCGGATGAATTCTTGCTCCAGCCTGGGAGCAACCTCAACGTGAGAGTCTGTATTCTCCCTCCCAGCCCTGACACGAACTGGTTTTTTTAGGCTCAGCTTGATGAGCTCGTCGACCTTGGTCCCAAAAGTTGCGCTAAACAGCATCGTTTGGCGGTTGACTGGGATCGACTTGATTATTTCCGTGACCTCTTCGACAAATCCGAGTTCTAGCAGTCTGTCGGCTTCGTCCAACACTAGCATTGACACCTCATCAAAGTCAACGGACTGACTGTTTGTGACATGGTCAAGGAGGCGGCCAGGTGTGGCAACAACAACGTCTGGACGGTTCCGCAGCTCCGCGGCCTGTGCATTGACGTTCTTAGCCCCCCCGACTATCAGGCACGAGGTCAATGACGTGAATCGTGCAAGTGATGTCATCATACTAATGCACTGCGCCGCCAACTCTCTTGTTGGTGCTAAAATTAACGCCCTGGTGCATCCCCTGGGTAAGTGAATGAGTTTCTCCAAAATGGGAAGCAAGAAGGCACCAGTCTTCCCGCTACCTGTGACAGCAGAGCCGCATACGTCTTTTCCCGCCAAAGCATGGGGAATCGTCATCGCCTGGATAGGAGTGGGCTGAGAATAACCTATTGCAGCTATTCCCCTCATCAACGGCCTGGAGAGGTTCAGTTGAGAAAAGAGGATCACCTCGTCGTCTGAGTTGGTATTTTCAGTCTTGTTGTCACCGCCGTCTTCAAAGAATTTGGCTGCCTTAGCTTCCTCAAGGGCGGCTTCGCGGTCTTCAGAAGAGTCCGAGTCGCCATCAGAATCCTCATCAGAAGCAATCTGATTTCGGATATTGTCATCATCAAGATCTTCTTTCTCGTGGTCAGAGTCGATTCCATCCTCTTCGCCGTCAGATGAAGAAGAACCTGAAGATGCTTCATCGGAAGAGTTACCGTCTTCTTCGCCATCTTCGGAAGAAGATCCGTCGGAAGAGTCATTGTCATCATCGCAATCGCCACGGCCTAATTCATCCTCTCCCTCCAACATTTCCCTTCTCTCGGCCTTTATTATATTGCCCACCCCCACGCGCTCCGGAAAACCCTTATCATTTTCTGCCAGAAGCGCAATCGCGCCCTTGAAGTTCCAGCTACCTGTCCCACCCAACCCAGATGCCAATGCTTCCACCGCAGAGGTGGAGGAGGAGTAATTATCAAAGATGTCGAAGGAGTCATCCAGGACTTCGTTGCTGGCAGAATTGTCCGAGTCAGAGTCGATATCGGGTGTTTTGATGTTCTCGTCGTCACTCTCGATCGTCATCCCAAGAGATGCCATGGCAGACTGCGAAAAGAATGACTGGTGGTGCTTGCAAGATGCCTTCTTGTGTTTGGCTTGTTGAGTAAGTGTAGCGGTCAAAAAAATGCTGTTTATGTGTTTGGACGATTTTTTTCACCCGGGACTATGTTTTTTGGTGCTTATGGACGTAATGGTGCTACGTTAATTCTTGGGGAGAGTGAATTATTTCCACAAAATTGATTCATGTTGTTTACCGCTTTCCAGAGCGGTAAGGTATTGTTTAACTTCTCTCTTCGCTGATTTTTTCGTGTGACCCGTGATTTTCGCGATAATTTAGCGGAAGAAACCTCTCTACAGCCCCCTTTTTTCTACCCTCTCTCCTCCCACGGATAACACTCAACAATGCACGGACGCAATCGCCGTGAGTATAACCTAAAGATGTCGGACTCTGCCGTCGTTTCGGCCCTGACGAAGAAAGTATCTAATCTCCAGACGCTAAAGGCTGCTCTCATCGCGCGACGTAAGTCTTCGTCATCATCGTCCTCCTCCGATGTTGCCGAGACAATGGGTTATCTGAACAAACTGTTGCCAATCAACCCCGATTATTATTCGCTGTGGAATTACCGTAAGGAACTTATTCTGTCCTCATCCCCGGCATTCCCATCAACTTTGTTTACCTCTGAACTCAAACTCACCGAGATGTGCCTCCGAAAGAACCCCAAGTGCTACTCCGCCTGGCATCATCGGAAGTGGTCCATCTGTCAGTTCCTCTCTTCCACCTCCCCCCCGCCTACCCCTTCTGAGATGACTGGTGCATTGGAGAAGGAGAGGGCCACTACGGAGCAGTTTCTGACTCTTGATGAGAGGAATTTTCACTGCTGGAATTACAGGAGATTTGTAGTCTCCAAGATGGTTGGCGACGGTGAAGGTGGGGAGAGTTTCAAGAGGGCATTCGGCGATCAGATCGCTGCTCTTCCGCCAACGTCACCAATGTCGGTGCTAACGGCTACAAATACAAGCTTTAGGGAGGTCATTTTGGGGGAGTTCGAATTCACCTCAAACAAGATTGATATCAACTTCAGCAATTATTCTGCCTTTCACTATCGCTCGAAGTTGTTGCCTATAGTTCTCGACCTGAAGATGGGGGAGGAACAAAGAGCGGGAAAGGAGGGAACGGCGGCGTCGAGAGATTTAGTCAAGATCAGGATAGCTAAGGAGGAACTCGCCCTCTGTCAGAATGCTATCTTCACAGAACCAGATGACCAATCAAGCTGGTTTTACCACCGCTTCGTTATTGACTGGGCGGGAGTTCCGGGGGCGGTGGGGGGACTAAAAAACGAGGCTGTAAGAGCATATGTTGAAATGCTGCAAGACGAGACAGTGCCGCTTAGAGAAATCATCGAAGAGGAGAAAGCTGAGAATAAATGGTCGCTAATGGCACTCCATGACATTCTCATGCGTATGGACCGTTTGGTGGGGGATCTTAAAGAAGATGCGAACCAGCTCCTGGAGCTGTTGAGAGTAATTGACCCAGCAAAAAGCGCGAGATATAGAAATGCTTAGTAGAAAATTTTATGGAAAATGCCTTGTCGGTATTAAATTTGCCCCAAAGTTTCGTTATTATTATTTTGAGGTCCTCGGTCGACAACAGTCTCGTGCTGCATGTCGCAGTCGTGAGTTCTGTATAGTTTAATTCTTGCTTCCACTTCTCTCACTAATTAAAGAATTGTTTAGAGGGCCTTAACACCAGCGGCAAGCTTCTCGCAAGTGTCCTTGGCATCACCGAGAAGCATGTCAGTGTTGTCCTTCAGGAAAACAGGATTGTCGACACCAGCGTATCCCGCCGCCATAGAGCGCTTCATGACAATAACCTGCTTGGAGTTCCAGACTCGCATCACGGGCATTCCAGCGATCTCACTGTTGGGATCGTCCTCGGCAGCACTGTTGACAGTATCATTAGCACCGATGACAAGAACAACATCTGCTTCATCAAAGTCGTCATTGATCTCCTCAAGCTCCTCAACAATATCGTAAGGGACTCCGGCTTCGGCAAGTAGCACATTCAACTGACCGGGCATACGTCCCGCAACAGGATGAATAGCAAAGCGGACCCTCTTCCCTTGGGCAATGAGGGTCTCACACATATCTTTCAAGGGGTACTGTCCCTTGGCGACAGCAAGCCCGTAACCCGGCACGACGATGATGTCATTGGCCTCCTTCAGGAGGCTAACCGTCGAATCTACGTCAGTCATGGTTGCCTCGCCCTCGAATTTCATGGCCTCACCACCTCCAGTTGCCTTTGTCCCGAAACCACCAGTGATGACAGACAATATGTCACGGTTCATGGCATCGCACATGATCTTGGTAAGAGCAGCACCACTGCAGCCAATCAAAGCTCCGATAGTGGTCAAAACGGGTTGGTTGAGCATGAAACCCTCAGCGCAGAGAGCCCACCCAGAGTAACTGTTAAGCACAGTAATCACAACTGGCATGTCAGCACCACCAATTGACCTGGTCATGTGGTAGCCGAGGGCTCCAGATCCGAGGAAACTCGTGCCAAGCATCGCCATTCCAGTCCCGTAGGTAGGCGCTCCCATGAAAATCGCACCGGCACCGAGCGTCACGGCCCCCAAGCCCAAGTTAATCTGGTCTTTCATAGCCAGCTGAAGAGGGGCAGAGTCCATGCGCTCATCGAGTTTAGCGAAGGCGACAAGGGAGCCGGTCGTGGTCACACTACCGATCACATTAGCGAGGTAGATGGAAGAAAGGTGGACGCCATCAAGCTGGGTCACATCAGTACAGTTGATGTAGTCACCAATAGCTGCAGTCGAGGCAGCAAGCCCGACCAAGGAATGGAAAGCTGCCACCGTCTGAGGCAGACTAGTGGGTTCAACCTTGTTTCCGATGACATAGCCGGCCGCGCCACCCAAGGCCATGCAAGCACCGATGGAGGTGGCGGATCCCATCCCGCAGTGGAGGGTTCCCAAGGTGGAAGCAACTGCCATAGCAACCCCAGCCTGGCCAGAGGCCTGGCCAAGGCGAGCAGTTGACTGGTTAGCGAGACCAGCAATACCACCGATACATAACATCCCAGCAACGGTTCCGGCGGCGGCGTCGACCTGTGCGTACCCGGCAGAATGTGCCATTGCGTACGCGCCCAAGGTGGCGGCTGCAGGAGCTCCGTAGTAATGGTAGTATTCGGGGGGATCATCTGGGCGCTTGAACATGTCAAGCATCTTAGCAGAAACGATGAAACCGCCGACAATGTTGACGGTACTGATGGTTGTAGCGAGGGCGCCCAGGGCAGAAACTGACCCATGCTGACTGTGCGCCAAAAGATGCATCCCACCGAGGGCTGTGGTTCCACTGATCGCATTGGTAACGGCCATGAGAGGACTGTGGAGAGAGTGGGCGACTCCAAGAACAGCATTGACTCCGATTATGTTGCTGAGGCAGAAGGTAGTAAACATGGAGCTGAACATGACGTCGGGCGCGGCCATTCCGAAGCCAATGGCGGTGAGGCCTACCGCTCCGGCAGTCTTTGCACCGCTGATGTAGGGCGCCTTGTAATCAGGGGGCAAGTTGGCCAGAGCTTCAGCAAGAGCTTGAGCCTTGAGCTCCTCGATAGTTGGAGGGGGGGGAGGGGGGGCGACCGGGGCAGGCCACATCATTTTTCCCTTCTCCAGCACAAGCATGCCGCGAACAGCCTCGTCCTCGTGGTCAATGTACCAGTAATCCTTGGTCTTGGTGGTCATGGGACCGACGCTGGACAGAAACTTCTGGGCATTGTTGCTGTAAAGAGAGGAAGAAGTGTTGGGCAAGCGAGAAGGGAGGTCCGTGTAGCCCAAGCAGGTGACGCCGTTGGGGGTGACAAACTTCTTGTCGGCCACAGTCGTCTCAATATTTCCGCCGGCCTCAGCAGCAAGGTCAACGCAAACAGAGCCAGCCTTCATCGAGTGAACCATCTCCTTCGTAATCATTAAAGGCGCCTTGCGCCCAGGGATCAACGCGGTGGTAATGATAATATCAACTTCCTTAGCCTGGTCGGCGAAGAGCTTAGCAGCAGCCTTGTGCCACTCGGGGCTCATCTCCTTGGCGTAACCACCACTTCCGCTGCCATCCTCCTGGAAATCGAGCTCCAAAAACTCCCCGCCCATGGCCTCTACTTGCTCCTTAGTGACTGGGCGCACGTCGAAAGCCCTAACGACAGCTCCCATATTCTTTGCGGTCTGGATCGCTGCCAAACCAGCAACGCCAGTGCCCAGGACGAGAACCTTGGTTGGAGGGACCTTACCAGCAGATGTCATCTGACCGGCAAAGAAGCGTCCGTACTCGTTGCTAGCTTCGAGAACTGCTCTGTAACCACTAATGTTCGCTTGCGAGGACAGCGCATCAAATGACTGGCCTCGAGAGAGGGTACGGGGAATGCAATCCATCGCAAACACTGTCGCCTTCTGCTTTTCGAGCTGGGAGACCAACTCCGGGTTTTGGGCAGGGTACATAAAAGACAATAGCGTACGATTCTCTATTTTGGCGGCTTGTTCCGTAGTGGGGGGACGGAGCTTCAAGACGATATCTGATTTGAATGCGGTATCCGCATCAACCACTTTCGCCCCGGCAGCCTCGTATTCGCCATCACTGAAAAACGAAAGAGCTCCGGCACCAGACTCAACTTGGACATTGAATCCACTCTTTTTCAGCTTTTCCACAGACTGATATTTGCGTTGAGTAAGTGTAGGTACAAGAAAATTGATTGAGGATGCCGAGAAATTGTGAAAGAGGGAGGTAAGTGGGTGAGAGAGAGAGAGAAAGTTAGGGTTAGCAGTTGTTTTTTCTTGTCCGTCATTGTTGGCTTTAATTAAGTTACTTTCGGTAGATTACATCTCGCAGGGATCGTGCGCGTATATTTAGGCATGTGCGCACCCAGAATGAGGTTGACGATGCGATAAATGACAGATGACTATCCAAGTGCTATAAATGGAGATCCGGCGGTTCAAACATAAGTCCTTTTTTTGGATGCAATCAGTCGTTGGCGCCCTCTTCGTACAGCTACAGTCCGGAATGACGTAAAAACGTACCTCTGGTGTGGCGGCCACACGCTTCTCGAGATCAGTGGTTTCCTTAGGCACACCAATCGTCAGGCTGCTAGTTTTTACCCCAAGGGGCTTTACGTCGGAGAACTGCCGGGCGATAACGCGAACGCTCAACGGCGTTCGAATAGCCCGATATGAGGTAGCAAGCATCGGAAATATTATATGAAAAAAGGCACTATTCCGCACAGTTTCGGCAATTTTCCTTAAAGCAGCTGGATTGCAGAGGCGCCGAATCTATTGTCTCCATTTTCGTTTTTTTATCTTTGTTCATTATCCAACACAACCCTCCCTCCAACCCGTTCAGCTTTCCAACGTGGAAGTAACGAAAAAAAGGGTTTCTTTCGAAAAACCATCCTTGTTTTTCAAGTAGACCAGGGCTATTTTGGTCTAGTCTCCAATCCGACTGATCGTCTGAATTCTTCATACTGCGCTCGCAGAGTCGCAGATTCGCTAATCCTTCCAACGAAGGTCCCTCACAAATGTTTCCAAATGTCATGCTGATTTTGTTTGCTCTTGTGCTGTTGGTGCTGGTCTCGCAGGTGTCGTGTTCGCTTAGGCCAAAAATTCTTCCAAAGAAGAGCAT
>Ga0115555_1002415_pt1 | contig 12464 bp, 12 predicted proteins | sample COGITO_mtgs_1104_2_FD_87285 | JGI IMG/M metagenome (GOLD analysis project Ga0115555, IMG submission 87285) | Pelagic marine microbial communities from North Sea - COGITO_mtgs_110407 | ecosystem: Environmental > Aquatic > Marine > Epipelagic | place: Germany:Helgoland, sampling site Kabeltonne... | reverse complement strand
CTGCCCCTCACTCGCAGCTAAGACCTCATTGGCAATCTCTTGGTGAACTTCGTCAGAAAAATTAGAACGAATGACATGGACTGTGCCTCCGACGAGACAGTTCGAATAGCGACGGCCCAGTTCAATCGAAGGCATTGCACGGAACGTGTGAGTGCTCAAGGTATTTTCCGCCATGTTGAAGGAGAAGAAGAGAGAGTTGAGTGAGAGAGAGAGTGTGTGTACCGAGGGGGGGGAAGGGGTAGGCAAGAAAAAACGAAAAACGGTTCGAGGGTTTCCCAAGGATAAATACGCACGTGTTTCGCCAGCTCATTCAGCTCATATTTTCCCACCACCCTCACCACTAACGTAAGTGTATCTCTCGTGCCCCGCATTTTGGCCGCTGACGGGCCCTATCGCTTGTTTCCTCCACCTCGTCCAGCTTATTGGCCACTTTTGTCAACCCAACATCACACAACCAACCTTCCACCCCATCATGGCCTCACCGCCCTCCCACAACCACCCCTGATCCACCCTCCAAAACGAACCTCCACTAACCCCCCCCACACCCACCGCCCCCTCGCCCTGTAGGAATCATGCTCAGAGCCAGTATCACGGACAAGACCACGAAAAAGAAATGGCCATCTGGCCCAGTCACCCTGGACAACTTTGACACCACCCCAGCTAACACATTGCACAGCAACGTTAGGTGCGTGGACGTCTATTGCGACGTGGGGGATGTGGTAAGATCCAGCGAGCCATCCACCTTCAATCCCGTGGCAAGATCTGACGTTGCCGATTTCAAATTCGGTGAGGAGAAGACTCTCCGATCGATGAGGGCGACGACGGGGGGGAACGCCGCTGTCAGGTTGGGGATAGGAGTCCACCTGGTGGAGGATGGGGTGAAGGTCAACGCGGTGAAGGGGGGGAAGAAGGGGGGCAAGAACAACATCGTTGTTCACATCAAGAAGAGGAAGGCGCCCAGCGGGAAGGGGAGTTCCCCCAGCCAGATAGCCTACAACCTTGCCAACGGGGGGAAGCGTTGTGGCGAGTACGCCGCCCGCGTGCACTGCAGGACGTGCAACGATTTGATTGATCTGCATTGCAACAAGGTGAGGTTCTTTGGGTTGCGAAACAAGAAAGGGGGTTGCCGAAACCCAATGGAGAGGCACCTGGAGGACAAGTCGACGTGCAGGAAGACGGAGGGGAGTAGGCAAGATGAGGTCTTCGAGAACTTCCAAGTTTTAAAACACGACGTTTCGGGTTGGAAAGTACGACTGGAATGAGACGACGACGGCGGAGACGACGGCGGAGGAAGCGGTGGTGGAAGTTGAAGGACCACGCGATCAAGAAAAAAAAAAAGGGAAAAAAAACCTTTCAAAGTCTGTTTTTCACTAAAAATACATTCGTAAATTCATTATTGGTGTTAAGTTGCATACACGTGCTCTATGCATGGGCCTTGTTTTGCGTTATATTTGCTGGCAGTAGAGCGTCTTCGTCAAAAAGCCGGCGCTTTCTTCCACTTTCACAATTAAAATTTTTTACACACAATATCTCAAAGCTCCTCCTCACCGTCTTCGTCACTGTCGTCCTCGTCGAAGAGATCCATTTCAGGGTAGTCTCCAACTGTAACATTCTTTCCCCGGATCATACCCCCACAGTTCTCCATTGCCTCGAAGTACACGGTTGCCTTGACGCGGCCACACATCTTTCCAACGGGTTCATCGAATCTAATCCCGACCCAATGCCCCCCTCCCGCTAACTCCGGCACCTCCCCCACATACATAACTTCTCCCCTCCTCTCCCCAGGCATGACCTCGCATCTGTCGCCTACTTTGATCCCCTCCACACTCTCCGCCCCTGGGGCTATATTCTCCTGGTTCTCCGATTTAATTCTGACAACCTTACCATCTACAACCTCAAACTGGGGAGGTAGAGGGAGGCCCCGTTTTTGGAGCTTCACGGCGTCGCACAGTTCCTTGTGCTCGCGGGCGTGTTTCTCCAGAGTAAAACTTGAGTCCTCAGCCTTCTGCTTCTTCGCCCAATCACGAAGGGTGCCTTTCCTGCGTTGAGGTTTCACGTATGGTTTTAGTGTACGTGCATTCGATTTTCGACCCACAAGAGGCATTTTGGACAAAAAAAAGGCACAGCTCAACCTTGAAATCTCCTAATCCTTTCACTTCAATATCATCCTCTCACCTCTTCTCGTACTCCTCATCAGACATCTTGTATTTCTTCACCTTACTAACATCTTCGTACCCTCCCCCCGCACTCGCACTGTGGGGATTATGATCAATACAATGAATCGTCATGCCGCTCTCAATGGAAAAAAACCCCAGCATCTTGTCATTGTGCTGCCCCATAGGGATGGTGCACATAATCATCCCCCCGGATTTTATCTGCAGCTCCTGAAAGTCCGGCGGAGTTCCAGTCTGACGGTAGATTCGGTGTCTGAGCGCCTCGATCTTCTCGTGCTTGTCGAATCTCAGCTCAATGTGCCGCTGCACCAGATTGCTGTGGGTGCAGTCAATCGAAACAGTACCCTCTGCTAGATTCGAGAACTGCTGCTGGTCACTCGCCATCACGTATTGACGCAAGGCCAGCATATCCTGGTTCTTCATTTCACTCGAGTGAAAGGTAGCCATACTTTTACTAGGGGCAAGGGTTGTTAAGCAAGTTTAAAGTTTTGCCTTGTCTTTTTTGAGAACTGCGGAGAAGTGTATAAAAAACAATTAACGCTGAGGCGAGACGAGCGAGTTCACGCGTTTGTAGAGGTGTAAAGAGCAAGCGGTGAGATGATGAATTCAAGACAAATACCCCTTCTTGGGGGCTCGAAAAAACAAAAAAACCGGTTTCCCTAAAAGAAACATTTCCGAGTTTAACCTCGGACCTTTCGTACTTATCCCATCCCTACTCGCTCAAAGAAGCACCAATTACTTCTAAATATTACATTGGAGGGCTCTGAAACCCAGAAAGCGGCTTTTCCTATTTGCCCCCGGCACGGATGTCTTCTTCACTCCCTCAGGCTGCCCTTCCCATGACGACGCTTCCTCCCTCTATGCAGAAGCTGCTTCAAACATTGCTCTCTCACCCACCTTCAACGATTCATGAGGACTTGCACCGTTCTCTTGAACCCCTCTTTGCCCCTCCTCCCCCAGATAATGCACACCACAATAACCACAACCACCACCAATCGCTGTTCTCCGGACCTTCCTTTCCAAAGACACCAGAAGTGACGATATCATTCCTCACAGCAATAGCGAGCTGTGTTGACGACCCTGCAAAAGTCGGCGGCATTGTCGAGAGAACTCTTGGGCACTTGTCACGAAAGAGAAAACTTGGTGGTGATGATGAGGGCGGTACTCTTCTTGACATAATCAGTTCTTGCTTTGCGGCCCTTAGCTCTGGCAGGGCTCAGTGGCCATCTTCCGTGGCCAATACGCCCACTGCTGCTGCGGCCTCGAACCCATTGAAAAACAATCCAACCAGCAAAAACAACAATGCCAATGCCGTTCCCGACAAGCTCCTACCCACAATTAGACAACTAAAAATCCAGGCGTCATCGCGCTGTCACTGCCTTCGGAAACTTGGGGAGTACGTAAGGCTCGGTTACTTAGGGCCTTCACCTTTTGGAACAGCTCAGATTGTTAACAATGTGGATGCCTTGACAGAAACAACAGAAATTGCGAAGGGCATATGGTCCCTCCACTCCAAAATCTATGAAGATTCAGGTGACGAAGGAAAAGGCAGCAGCAGCACCGATGTCGACGATGAAATCGGGCAAAACGAAACCAGGGAGATTGTGAGAAGATTCAAATCTATGGTCGGCTGCGTGTGCTTTTTCGCCGGAATTTTCGTTGGCCCTTCTGACTCTGATCCTAAAGAGTTGGACACGGAGAAAGATAACAAGGACGACGACGGCGAAATTGGCGAGGAAAAAAAGAAGAGGAGTAGGGGAAAAAGTTTGGAAGACGATGGTATCAACGCATTAATAATGATGCCATCGTCGATATCGATGCCTTCCGCTCCCTCATCCCCAAAGAACAACAACACCAGCAGCAATTACGACAAGTGCACCACCCATCTTTCTTCAGCCGCTCATTTGACTCCCGAGGAACTGTCTACGATGGCTACTGATTTTGGTGGGAAGGCTTGTGAATTTGCTGGTATCAGTGATGAAAATTCTATTTCGGACAAGATATGGAAGGAATATTTTGGTCGTCGCTCGGAAGGTGGCAGCGACGACGTTGTTTTGGAAAGTTCGGAGTCAAAATCGGAGCAGGGGTTTGTCCCAGATCCGTCGGTTTTTTTCGATTCTGGTGGGGTTACGGGGGGAGATTGGGAAGGATTACTCTTGGAGGGCTCAACTTCGGGAAACGGAGACATTTCTAGCGGCACTACAAACTTAGGGGAGGCAGGCGATCTGAATGACCAGGGAATCGAGTCGCTTCTCTCCAACTTAAAAAATACGAAGGGAAACTTGACGGAGATCGGGAGAGATTTCGAGTCATTCAGCGGCGGTTTCAGCACTGGCAATGTCAGCACCGGCAGCGGAGGCTTCGGGGGCGGGGGCATAAGTCTATTTACTTCTCACGTTCCTCCGCCTATTAACACCTCATTGCCTCCAACACCCAATGTCGCCGGATCGACCTTTGCACACTATTCATTCCCACCATCGGCGCCAATATCACCGGCGCGATCTCTCTCACGGTCCGTTTCACTCCCTCCCTATCTACCATCAACGCACTATAACTCTGCGCACCCTGCTTCCTCCGCCAACGACGTCGCATCGAACAATCCCTCCTGTGCCACTACTAACGCCAACAAGACCAGCTCCTCCGCAAGTAATGGCGTATGTGGCACTCCCATGTCCTCAGCAATACAACTCATAGACTGGGTGGCTCACATTGAGAGGGAACTCCCCGTTCCCGACGACCAACTCCTTGCTTTCTTTGGCGTGGAGAGGGGGAGGGGTGACAGCGGGTCCACGCCGCCTCGAGCTCAGTCAGAGACCTACCACGGACCTGGCGAGGAGGTATTCAGGAGGACAGTCAAGCTCCTCGACCGACTCCTGCACGATCTCTCGTCTGTGACCTCTGCGGAGAATTCATTCAGGGCTGATGGTTCGGAGGGCAAAACTATATCGTTGAAACCGCCTCTATCATCGTTGACGTCATTGAAGACCTCGTCGAAAAAAAATGCCAAGGTAAAAAACTCGACCAAAAATTCCCAAGGCGATGATGACTACGGCGATGATGACAACGGAAGACTCAAATATCTCACTCCTCTGGGAGCCTATTCCCCCCAGATTCCTTCATTTGGCCGTCTCCCTTCTCTCCGTCTCCGCTCAGTACTCTCTTTGTATTACAAGTCACTGACTCTCATTTTGTCATCTGAGTCCTCCCGTCTCCTGACAAACGAGCACCCAAAGCTCCTCTCCAATCCCCGCTTCCACAAAGCCGTCCTAGCAATGTCAGCCCTCTCCATCTTCCACGCGTATTCTTTGACCCGTCCCCGCCTCCTTCGCACGGTGATGGACAGGATCCACCTCGAGCCTATCGACTTCGTCAAGGTCTGCGAGACGTTCGTGAGGGTCTGGATGAATGGTGAGAACGGCGGAGGAGGGTTGGGAACGTCCGGATTGATGCCCGGCGCCGTGGGAGAGTTTCTTGGAAGGTGCGAGGGGAGGGTTCTCGAGGAGGGAATATGGGAGGGGTGGGAGGGTTGGGATTATGCGAAGAAAAAACCGAACAACTCCAATGGCGACGACGTTGCCGCCTGCAACGATGATGTCGAGTACAAAGATGAAAGTATATTTAATAGCGATTCTTCAACGACGGTTGACGCCAAGTCAAAGGGCCCAAAGTATACGAAGTGCAGGAAGGACTCGAAAGACACATCAGAAGATTCATCAAAAGATACCTCAAAAGACACCTCAAAAGACGACGGTCTCACTCCCTCAGATGTCGAGTCGGATTGCTTGTCTGACACCTCCACGTCCAACACGGCATCATCCCTTGTGTTCCGCAAGGTTCTTACCCTCGCTTTCCACCGCATCCACAAACTTTGTTCCCTGTCATTGTCCCTTCCCCCCCAAACCGTCGCCAAAATTCAGGAGGCCTTCTCCCACCTCCTCGCCACCCAACAAAACCAACTCCTCCCGAACCGGCACCTCGACCAACTCATCCTATCCACAATATACGCCGTGTGCAAAATCACTCAAGTCAAACCCGAGGTATCATTCAGCAGAATCATCGAGGCGTATAAGCAGGGGAGGAAGGGTAGGGACTCGGAGAATTACATGGTCATCAGGAGCGTCAGGCTGGAGGACAGCGCAGGGGACCGTGTGGAGGACGGCACGGAGGACGGCACGGAGGGTGATACGAAGCCACTGGTCAACAAAGAAGGCGCGAACGACGAGAAGCAAGACAGCGAAAAGCATACGGTAACGACGGCGACAATAACAGCTGGTGCGGTGAGGGGCAACCTCATCGAGTTTTACAACCAGGTCTACGTGCCCAGGATGAAGAATTATCTCGTTGAGCTGAGGGAGGATGACCAGAGAGGCGGTGGAGAGGGAAAGAGGGGAGAGGAGGGCGGATCATCGATACGTACCGCGCAGGACGCTTTGGCGTTCGCGACGGAAATCGGCAGAGGAATGGTACCCCAAACGGGACACAACCTGCAGGGTATCGACGAGATGGAATACGTTGACAGGACGATCAAAAGAGCCTTCGGGCGATTGTCGGGCGATTGTACAATCAAGGATGAAAGGAAGGACGCGAGAGCGAGAGACTCACAGCGCAGCAAGAACAACAAGAACAAAAACAATCCTGTCAAGGTCGGGATGGGAGTTAAGATCAACGAGAACTTATTCCTAAGGACCAGGGAAGACGGGTGCGGCGGCAGCTTGAAAGATTCTACAGGATCAGGACTTGGATTCGGCGGCCCGGGATCCGGCGGATTCGGATCTGCCCCCACAGGCTTCGGATCCGGGAACCTCACCCCTCGGACCAGGAGCCTGTACGCCTTCGGCGGTGGCGATGAGAGGACCACGGAACTCAAAGCAATCAACGAGACGATCAAATCTCTTGCCGCTGCTTCTCCTCAAAACTGGGAGACAACGAGCGCGCCGGGCAATAAAGCTACAAGGAAACGTAGGACCGAGGACGCCTATGAAGACAAACAAGCTGAAGGGGAAGAGATTATGCCGAAGACTGCACACCGCACAAGACGACGAAGGACGTAAAAAAGCAGTGAAGGAAGCCCAATATAAAAATAAGGCTACTTGGGAACGAACTGAAAATGTAAAAATTGATTACGAAAGAAGATTTAACCGGAGGAAAAGCGGGCTCTTTGTGCAAAAAGAAATCTAAGCGCAGCAGGTCAATTCGCATTAGCGTTATCGTCAACATTCTCCTCTTCATCGTCATCGTCACTTTCGACCAACTCAACCCCTTTTTCCAAAATAAAGCTTCTTCTTTGCCCCCTACTACTGAAGGAGAAATTTGGTGGTTTGTCAGTTGATGATGCACAAATAGCGTGCAGTCAGCTCCTATTTGGGCTTACCTGTTTTTTTTGCTACGTTTCGACGGGCTGGGGCTCAACATGCACCCGATGTCTTCATTCATTTTCTTTAGCTCTCGCTCAATGTTGTCAATGTCGACCTCACCCGTAGGATTAGCCTCACTGTTCTCTTCTTTGTGCATGTCAATATTCTGAGCCTCCCAATAGTCCTCGGCCTTCTTAATTTGTCCAAATGAGCCTCTTCGCCACTTGTTCTTCTTTTTCCCCTTGCCCTTACTACTTTCATTTTCCTGCGCACCCGTCTCGGGCTTTTCAACAGTCCCCTCCTTTGAGCCATTCTTATCGTGGAGCTGGTGAAGAAGCAACCTTAACCGCTTCACCTCTGAGATGGCTTCATCGGCTGTTTTGAGGTCCCCGCAGTCTAATGGTTTGGAGAGCTCTTCAACAAGGTCTACTTCAACGAGCGAGGCGACGGATCCCGCGCTTCCCATAGGCAGGAATGTAGCTTGAGGTTAGTGTCTCTAAATTGCCCAACTAACTTACTGAATAAGAAGACTTTGAAATCTTAAATTTTATCGGTTTTGAATATAGCTGGAGGCAATTATATTCAGAAGCCGCAGAAAAGCCACAGTTTACCTAAAAAGTGGAACGGAACGGAAAGGAGCGTAAGCAAAAACTCAAAAAATCCCACCACATCAATCATACACAAATGATTTAACACAGACCTTGACCAAACACTGGAAGCGAAAGTCATAATCGCTCATTCTCTTTCTTCCTTCTGTGAAACTCCTCCGAGCATCGACCACCCCCCAACCCGCATTCCCTCCTCTCCCTCCTCCTTTCTTTTCGTATAATGCTGATCCCTGCCTTCACTTTCAAGCTCCCCTCCCAGATCTCCACTTCCCTCATTACCATCGGGAAGTATGACGGCAAGCACTCTTCACTCACTGTGGGCACTTCCGCCGGCAAGGTCCTAATTCACAATCCGCACGAGCATGCCACGAGCAATGAGGGTGAAGAGTCCAACCATCAGCTCAAAACCTTGAATATCAACAAGGAGATCACTGCGCTATCAGCCGGGGCATTACACCCGGAGAAGAATTACGATGTCATACTCGTCGGAACACAGACCAACCTTTTCGCCTACGATGTTGAGCAGAATGCTGATGTTTTTTACAAGGATGTCCCAGACGGTATCAACGCGCTGATCTTCGGATGTGTGCAGTCGATAGAAGAGCCACTCGCGGTTGTGGGGGGGAATTGCAGTATTCAGGGCTTCGATCACCAAGGAGTGGAAAAGTTTTGGAGTGTCACTGGAGATAATGTCAGCACCTTGGCCTTTTGTGACGCCACCGGGGATGGGAACAGCGAGCTGCTTGTTGGCAGTGACGACTATGCGATTCGAATATTTCAGCAGGTGAGATATATTTTGCGATTCTTACACAGTTAGTCCACAAGGGGGGAGAACTTTGTGTTTTTCTTTTCTAATCTCAAGACACCGCCGTGTTTCTCGATTGTTTTTTTTAGGAGGAAGTAATCTGTGAAGTAACCGAGGCGGACAAGATCGTCTCTCTGTGCCCTGTGAAGGAACAGAAGTATGGCTACGCCCTTGCAAACGGCACAATAGGTGTCTATGATCGCAGCAGCCGAGTATGGAGGGTAAAGAGCAAGCACACCCCCACGGCTCTCGAATCCTTCGACCTGGACGCGGACGGTGTGCCCGAGCTCATCAGCGGCTGGAGCAATGGAAGTGTCAACGTCAGAAACGAGGGCACAGGGGAGGTTATCTATAAAGATTCTTTTGGATCTCCCATCGCCGGCATTGTAAAGGCAGATTACCGGAGTGACGGCCACGAGAATATCATAATCTGCGCAACTGATGGAGAGGTTAGGGGTTATCTACCTGTGGCGAAGGACAGCGCTGCCAGGGCCATGGTCGCCGATGAGCAGAGGGATGTGAAAGCTATCGAGCAGCTGAATAAGAGGAAGAAGAATATGATGATGGAGCTACAAAATTACGAAGAGAATATGGAAGAAGAGGGGGCAGCTGAGGAAAAGAGTGCGTCCGGGTTTGGGGGGATAAAGGCTGGGTTCACGAGCATGATGGGGGGGGGGGTAAAGGAAAAAGTAATGATGACGACCAAAATAACAGCAACAGCAAAGAGTTCGACGTTAGCGACCCCAACAGCAAGTTCTACGACCCCAACTCGCGGCACTACAATCCAATGGCGGACAGCAGCAGCAGTAAATACGATGCCAAGTACGCTGAGAATATCGCAAATGACTCTTATAACAACAAAGGCACGACCGGCAAAAATTTCCACGCTATCCCTCCTAACACCAAAGTAGAGCATGATATCGTCGTAAACTATGCAAAGAAATGTTGCGAGCTCGTCCTTAAGCTCACGACAGATTGCTGCATCATAAACGTTATTTTGATTGACAACGAGGGGGGGATCTTCGAGAGTGACACCCTGCTTGTCAGCATAAATGAGCCGAGCAACACGGCCAAAATCGCCATGAGACCGCTAAAAAACGTCTCGGCTAATATGCTCGTGCAAGTGCACGTGGGGCCGAGGGCGAACAGCACGAACCTTAACGTATTTGAGATTGATGTTGCGCTCCCCAGTTTTTGTATGTTCGCCCAGCACCGAGATGATGTCAATGCCATCGATAAGTCACCGCCTAGTAGCCATGCGACGTTTGAACTGGCGGGAAAACACTTTGACAAGTTGGTATCTTGGGTGGAGAAGAGTTTTATTTTAACGGCAGATCTCAACGTCGGCAGTCAGGGGTTGATGGCAAAGTTCACCCACATGACTGATGGGGAAAAGGTTGAAAAGTTATTTCTCCAGGTGAAGCGGACAAGCGAGAACATAAAGATTAAGCTCGGATGTAATGGGATGGGACTCGCGGGGGAGGTAATACAGGACGTTTGCAAACACTTGGGGGTGACTGAGCTTGAGTGTGCGGCGAGCTTTCCGGACGAAATCGACAATTTTGGAGGAATTCTGGAAGATGTCAATAATCTCCACACAACGAGAAGCAAGCTGACGGCAGATATGGCGGACAGCAGTCACAGAGTGAAGAGTCTAGTAGTCAAGGCGGAAGATGCTCGACAATTGGGAGAAATGGGCATCATGCGACAGATATATTCAGAGCTGTACACCATGAATGAGCAGCTCATTGGGGAGTACTCAAAACGAAGCAACAACCACGCGGCCCTGTTGCAAGCCTTGAAGGGTGTGAATGTCATGATCAGCAAGGCAAGTAATTTGCGGATGGGAAAAGCCAAGGCTAAGGTCGTCAGCAAGGCCAGAGAGGCCTTGAAGAAGAAAGACAAGCGGAAGATTTGCGAAATTCTGTGCAACGGTGAATGATGGTTGGACGGACTTGAGGATGGATAATGAATGACATTCGTTTCATGTGTGCGATTAAAGTGTAATGTATGTGTAAAATGGCGTCTGATGATTTTTTTGGCTGTATAAGTGTTTATTTATTTCGTCATCAACAAAACATGTAGTGAAGTTGGGTTGTTGTTGTTGGAGGGAGTTGGTTTGTTTTTTTTTCCGAGGGTTTTTCGTTTGTTTTTCGACGAAAACCTTTTTTTATTGTTCAGTTTAAAAACGGAAACGGCTCCAACTTGTCTCCACTTCACCTATATCCACTAGAAAGCGCCTGACACATCCCATCTAATATTTTGATTCCTTCCTTCCCTCAAACCATTTGAACTTACCCTACAAGGAAAACAATCAACAACCAAACATCAACTCCAGCACACCACGAAAACAAAGACCCCCCCCATCCGATGAAGAAGAAGAAAAGCTCCACCACCAAGAGCACCCTTACGTCAGCCTCATCCTCCGCCCCTCGCCGGCCAGCAATCCGCAGGAAGAAGACGTCAAAATCCAAGTCCCAATCCTCCCAACACCAGCAACCCCCCTTCTCCCTGCGCAGCTGGTCCCCCCCTCGGATCCCCGGGGCGATAACCCTTGGCGAGATCGGGAGCGGCTCTTTAGACCTAGGCCTGGGAGGATCGGAGGACCCGAGGATCGCCTTGGGCAACCTCCTCGGGAGAAAGAGGGGAAACGGCCGGGGGAAACTTTCGTCGGGGAGGGTCGCTTGGGACAATGATTTCTCTCAGGCGAATTCCCTGACTCCGGAGGATGACTACGGCGACGGCGATGACGACGACCGAGGAGGATACCGCGGACCCGATAGCCCCTTCCAACTTCGGAAGGGTAAAGGCATCCTCCGCGAGGTGGAGAAGTACCTCAACCTCCACCTCCACGAGAACCAATACCACAATCCCAACTTGGAGAACAGGTCCTGTTCCCGGACCCCCCCTCCCCCCTCCTGCCACCGGCCATCATCGACGCCCCCCAGCCGCCCCGAACAGTCCCGCCCCCCCCTCCTAGACGCCCCCATGCACTTTGCCAACTTCCCCCCCTCCCCCCCCCAGAAGAAGGACTACACCGACGGCTTCCTCAAGCACATAACGTACCACGAGGCGAAGAGGGAGGCGCAGAGACCGATGAGGGAGGCGGTGAAGAGGGCGGACGACCTCGAGAGGCGCGTCGTCGACCTCACCAGGAGGTTCTCGTATTTCAGAATTTACACTGGGGTGTCCAGCATTTTTCGGGCCGTTAAATTCGCCTATACTAAGAGGGCCGTGGGGAGGAGGTTCCATTATTGGCAGAGTATATGTGGACTCGACGGGTTGTCCAGGGCGAACAAAATACAAAGGGTGCCGAAAATTATGTTGTCGTGGCTCAATAGGAAACAGGTACGCACGCACAGGAGGTCAGGTCGTGCACCACCATCATGCCACGTATCGTTCGTTCGTTTTAGTTCGTGTTCACCACGTTATCGATCGATCGTTCGTTCACCACGACAGTTAGTTACCCGTTCACCACGTTGCCCTCTATTACGTCGGGCGCCACACCAGCCTGTTTCAGTCT
>Ga0115555_1002400_pt1 | contig 12500 bp, 7 predicted proteins | sample COGITO_mtgs_1104_2_FD_87285 | JGI IMG/M metagenome (GOLD analysis project Ga0115555, IMG submission 87285) | Pelagic marine microbial communities from North Sea - COGITO_mtgs_110407 | ecosystem: Environmental > Aquatic > Marine > Epipelagic | place: Germany:Helgoland, sampling site Kabeltonne... | reverse complement strand
CTCGTGCCGATCCTCGTGCCGATCCTCGTGCCGATCCTCGTGCCGATCCTCGTGCCGATCCTCGTGCCGATCCTCCTCGTGAACCCATGGACGAGCAGGGGAGCGAGCAATGTATCACCGACCTTGTAACTATCGGAGGAAAGAGGTCGTCTTCTTGCATTGGCTATACTAACCCTGTGGAAATTAATGAGGAGGGGAAATTCTTGGTGATCACTGTGCACACAATGGTGCACTCCTTTACGGCACGGTTCACAGCCGTGAGGCTCCAGACACAAGCCAATGTGACTGGTTCGAAGCATAGGAGAACCGGGTCGAGAGAAGAGGATTGGGAGGAGGTCCCTGGAATTTCCCCAATCGACGTTGTCAACACCAACCCCAAGGCAAAAGACGATGGTAACGAGACAGAGACAAGTCCGGAGAACAATCCCGTCTACAATGAACCTATTGGGAAAGGTTTTGGAATTTTTAAGGGAGAGAAGGGCTGGAGGTGAGACCGCTTGATTAGCATCACTCTCTCGTCTCTCGTCTCGTAAATCGTCTCATCGCCTGAATCGAGAATGAAAAAGGTTTAACTGGTACTGCTGGTAACTGGAACTGGACTCTAACAAATTATACTTCCTGCTCCCCTCCTCCTTTCTCTCGCAGTTACAAAGTGAAATGCACGATCGGCAAAGCTTGGAGCGGCCATGAGTACCTTGTGGTGACCCGTGTACATAACTCAGACTCACCGTTTCTGCCAAAGCTAAACAACGGTTTTCCCAAAAATGATGTCAAAGATGATGACACAAAGAAAGAGAACGGTCGGTAGTGCGGTCACCATCAAGGACTGAAGGAACACATTAGGAGATCAAATCCAAAATCTTGGACAAATCAAAAGAAGCTTTACTTTCAAAAACATGGTTTGGTTTTTTTTTTGACACGCACACATATAATTATTTACTTTTTGGTTCAATGTAGAAGAGTCCATGTCTTTTTTTTCCCTCGTATCGCTTGCAATTTTCAATTCCCAGGAGTAATTGCTTGGATAGGTTTCTTTTTTGTGGACAATTTGCATCCTAATCAAGACAACTTGGTGGATTGTATCTGACCCCTCCCTTTGTTGGAGTCTCCTTACCTTCGATCGCTAGACCAAAGCCTTGTAACTCTTATCATTGGCTCAATTAATCTAAAAGGGCTTGGTTAGTTTCTTCCACTTGTTGAATTTAATGAAATAGCTTGTCTTGACAAGTTTACCTAATTTCATGAGGGGCTGATGGGCGGCCCTGAGTAGACTGTTGATATAGAACATCCTGTCGTCAAGCTTGTTCCTCTTTTCGAACATTTCGACGTAGTTGATGTTAATGACATACCAGCCGAGCTTGTTTAGTAGTACTTCCTTGTACTTGCGAAAGCCATTTGGTAAAACTTCAAAGTTCCTCCCTTTCTTACTGCTGTAGTCATCGTAGGTGATTCTCTCCACATAGGATTCGGGACCGTTAAACTCGACGGCAACCTTTCGTTTCTCGGCAGCGGTGACGATGTCGATGCTCATATAGCTGTGTCCGTAACATCCCTGGTCGACTAGGTCAAGCCAAGGGCTCTTCATAGCCTCGTGTTCTATGTCCATCTCAGTCAAAACCGAAGAAATCGATTTCTCAAATTCGCCCGTTGGCTTGCCAAACTCATCGGAATTGCAGGATTTGATCATAAGATTCATGAACTGCTCGTTCGGGGCTCGTAGCTGTATACTAACCGGCAAAGTACCACTTTTAAAGTTGACCTGGGTCCACACATAAAAGTCGAAAACTTGACTGAGGCTTTCTACAGTGAAGTTATAAAACTCTTCGCAACAGCGAGTCCACAACTTCACCAGCATCTCTCCTCCCTCGACCAAATGATCGGACGAACTGTACGCCCAAAGAATTTTCGCAATTTCGTCGCTCTTTGAGTTAGTGATGAGTTTGGTGGCACATTTGGAAGCTGCCGTTTTCTCAAAAACATTTTTCTTGAAGTGACCGTTTTTAGCGAAAGCCCAGACCATGTTGACCACACCGGAGTAATCACCCTCTTCAAGAACTTTGTCGAGATTTTTTTCCACCGCGGCAAACACTTCGGCCCCCTCGTATCCATTCTTGGCCATGGCCCAAACAACGTTGCACAAGATTTTCGCTGTCCCTTTCTCGGATATAAGGTCTGCCTTGGTGTTGATGAGGTAGAACAGTTCACTGTCCTTGTACCCGTTTTCGGCGAATGCCCAGAGTACATTCGCCATGGACTGAACATTGTCGGAAGCGACCAGGCGGTCTTTTTCCGCTGAGATGGCGCTGAACAGCTTGGTACTTTTGCGCTTCAGCCTGGCAAAACTCCAGACCGCCATCGCAATTTCCTGAACCTTCCCACGATTGGCGATTGTCTCACTTTGACGCTCAACTGCGTCTAGAAGGTTGAAAGGGATAAACCGCATACTCGCCATAGCCCAAAGCGTCATTACTATGTGAGAAACGTCTCCATGTTTCGCCAGCTTTTCCCACTCCCCACTGATCGATGTGAGCAGGTCAAAATCTAAGTACTCGAGTCTCGCGCACGCCCAGGCGACGTAGAAAATGTCTAGGGGTTCCCCTTCCTTCACAATTCGATCACGTTGTTGAACAATGCCTTTAAAAAACATAAGATGCTTGCCTTGCTTGTGCCGCGCCTTTCCCAGCGAGTGACAGAGGGATGCGATACTCCTAACATCGAACCAATAGGGGTTGTCGGTGAATTTGTCCATGGCGAACTCGAATATTTCCTTGTGAACTGGATTCTCGCGTTCTTGTCCCTTGGACAGCGCGAATATGCCAACAAAATTGGACAGGTGGATGTGATTAAGGTCTTTCCTAGTCTTCAGATTAGGCCAGAGCTTACAAGCGCCCTCAATGTCCTCATTCCGTTTCAGTTCGGTAATGTGTTGGTTGAGCTGCCGATCGTCCATGCCATCGCTGCCAGTTTTATCTGCAATACTACCATCGTCCATAGCATCGGCATTCTCTAGGTTTGGGGGGAGAGGTATGCCCTTTTTCACCCTCTCCAACTCCATTTGTCGGTATCTTGCTCTACCCTTGTCCCTTTCCATAACTTCTCTTGCCCTAGCCGCTTTTTGGTCGACTTCCCCTGTGCCGGGATCCAGGGGAATTCGATCATGTCCAAACCCTAAGGTCTCTTGCGTCGCTTTTAGGCCATTTTTAATGGGCCTTGCATTTTTCTCGTCCAGCTTCATTATTTGTTGATGTCCTGTGTGGACGTGCGATTGGTGTGGACCTTGGAGCGGATCGGACCCCGGGGCAGTCAAACCTTTCCAGCCTATATTTCTAAGCTTGGACTGTCCCAGCTGGTCAAGTCTGGCATACCTTGCCTGGGGCTGGTAGCTGTCCTGGTTGCTACTACCCCTGCTATACTGGCTTGATGCTAACTGCTGGTTCTGAAGGGCGATCACTTGCTGTTGGTATTGGCTGGCAGATATACTTTGGTTTGGATCTGGCAGGGTCAGCGGAGCTACTGCCGGAGCTACTGACGGAGCTACTGGCGGAGCCACAAAGTATGGAGGAGGTTGAGTGTAAGGCGGAGAGATGGTCTCAGAAGGAAACGTATTAGCCGCATTAACGGCGGTGGGAAGATAGCCAGGGGGTAGACCAAAAGCAGTAGCTGGGGAAGAAACACTATGAGGCGGTGGATGCTGATGATGAAAGCTTGCAGGTGGTGGTGGGTAGCTTGCGTAAGTGGCACCAGGTGGGGGGGGGGCGTAGTTTGGAGGCGCAGTGAAGACAACATGCTCTAAGGGAGCGGTCTGGGGGAGCTGCGATGCAGTTCCGGGTTGTTGATAGTCAGGATAACCGCGACTCCTACTGTTACTGTCCTGATAACCTTCTTGATCTTGCCTGTGCTTAGATCTGTCCTCCGCCATTTCCTGGGATCTCGATCTGCAATAGATTGGGTTTTGTTTTCGTGTTTCAGGGTCAGTATAGTGCGTGCAGAACTGTGTGTTATCGCACAAAAACCAAGCAAGAGCAGTATCAAAGATATCAACAAACTCACCGAGATTCCCCCCTCATGCCAGTTGCATGCTCCCGACGGAAACGTTCCACATCGAGCGGCGCAACTCCAGGCTCCGCCTTGTTACCATTAGCTGGCGCGTCCCCATTCCCCGTGCTCATCTTAACAAGACAGGTAAAGATGAAGAAAGATGAAGAGCTTACTCAACCCTTTATGGAAACAAGTTATTCTGGGGCTCTTTAGGTGAATAGATCAGGTAAAAGAAGTACACGATGGTTTTTGTTGGGAAGTACGTCGGATGCGTGCTTTTTATTCACCAAATATAGCTCTCTGTGCACAGTCTTGGGGCTTCTATTCTTGTGGCTGCGTCAGTCTCGGGGCCCGGGAGCCCGGGATTTCCGCAAGGGGCCGGCTTAATTTATAAGACCCCAAAGCAAGCTCATCTCAAGAATCGATAGCAACGAAAACGCATAGCTGTGAGGCTGGAGGTATTCTCTTGTAGAAAGTGGCGCCGTCTCACAGAATCAACCCCCTCTAACCCATCCTTAAGCAGATGTGGTTCTGCCCTTGCTGTGGCTGCCTTCTGAAGGTAGAGATTAACAACTCGCTTGGGACCACCCATTTTTGTTGCGCAACGTGTAGCTATAGCACAGTCGTCACTGAGAAAGTATCGAAGAAGTTACAGCTAACGAAGAAGTATGTAGAGGATGTTGTTGGTGGTGAAGATGCAATGAAACATGCCGACAGAACCAAGGAGACATGTCCCAAGTGCAAGTTCGACAGCGCATTGTTCAGAATGCAGCAGACAAGAAGCGCAGACGAGCCGATGACCAGATTCTACACATGTGAGCGGTGCAAGCACATGTGGCGCGAAGAGTAAATTAAATAATTTATAGGTGATGACTGTAGTTAGAATAATGGACTTTGCCGTTGCCACAATTGGGTCTCGTCGCCGGTAATTAAGTGAGAGGTTATGTTGCATCTGCATCGCGTAAAGTTCCGGGTGTTTTTTTCTTTTTACTTGGTTTTTCTGGTCACATTCCGCCCCCACCACCAGCTCCTCCTAAGCTCCCCATCATGTTTGCCATCATGTTTGGATCATTCATCATGTTCTGTGCAAAGGCCATCATTTCAGGGTTCTGCATTGCCTGCTGTGCGATATTCATCATGGCGGGGTTGTTCATCATGGATGCAATCGGGTTGGCACCAAGCGGGTTGGCACCATCCCCCGCGCCACCAGAAGCCCCCATAGCCTGCTGTGCCATCCTCATCATGGCAGGATTATTCATCATAGAGGCAAGCGGGTTCCCGGCAGCGCCGCTATTGCTGCTGTTGTTATTCGACACGCTATCGGGACTGAAGGTAGGAAGACTGGAAGAAGTGGCGTCTTCGGCGCTCTCTGCTTTCAACTTCGCGTTTGCCTTCTTGAGAAAGTCCTTGCTGTTGCTGTTGTTTGGGTCGAGTTTGAGGCTCTCCTCGTAAGCTTCTATGCACCCCTCATAATCCTCCAAATAGTACCTCGCCAGTCCAAGCCTTGCGTGGGCCTTACTGTAGTCAGGTTTGAGGTCTATTGCTCTCAAGCAATCACTCTCAGCCGAGGCGTATGAGTTAAGATAGGTTGACGCAGCAGCGCGATTGCTGTAGAATATGTGAGATGAAGGTCCCTTTGGGCATAGTTTCAAGGCAGTCGTGTACGATTCCACGGCCTTCTTGTAATTTTTGTTACTCATGTGTCCATTTCCATCCACCTTGGCAGCATCAGCCTTCTTAATTGTGGCAGCGTCGTAGCTCTCTGTTTTCTTCTTCGTTTCGTCCATCGATGATGATGTGGCAGTGCTCTCCTCAGATTTTGGAGTCTCCATTTTCTCGCCCTCCTTCGCAGCGGCCTCGGCGACTAGCTTACTGCGAAACTTTTTCACAATTTTCCTGTACCTATCCTCATACTCCTGTGTGCCCTCCTTCGCACCCCCAAAGAATCCCTTGTCCTCCACTGCCTTGACAAACTGGTGGAATAGGGTCATCTGTAGCATGTCGCTCTCAGCCTCCCCGCGGGTGCGAGCCTTCGCACTTGCTGCACCCTTAGTAACCAGCAGGGGGAGAGTGAGTTTCTCTTCACCAAGGCCCTGCAGGTTGTAATAGTCGTTCTCAGCAACGTCTGCCTGCGCACCCAGAGCGGTACGCAAGCTGCTCACACTCGTGCGCAGGGCATCGATGTCACTAATAGCTGAGAGGAGACAAGGAGGGGGGGAGGATGAAGCCTCCAAATCAGCGAGCAATTTCGAGAGGTGTTGAAGGCAAAGGTTGGCGTTAATTACGTCAATGGACGCCATTTTATTAGCAGTTGAAGGTTTCGGACAAAAATGTTACGGTATTCAAAGTTAAAGGCTCAGAAGAACGAATCCTGTGTCTATCATTCCACCTCAATTTATCTTGCGTTCATTTTCGGAAGTCATTCTATAAAGTCGGTTTTATCAAAGGTTGTGGCAATCCTTCCACCTACTGAATTAGTGACGGCGGCAGATCGGTTAATTTTTCTGAGTCCTTGAAACAACCATCCTGTGGCTCAAATCGCCTACCTTTCACCCTCTTTTCTTCCCCTCCATTATAGCCCTAACCCAGAAGCAACGCGTACCTCGCCGATAGCAAGATCGCTCTAGATTGTACCCGCGACAACAATGGTGAATATTCGTGCAGCAACCATTCAAGACCTCACCTCCATGCAGGAGACCAATCTATGGTGCCTCCCTGAAAACTACCAGATGAAATATTATTTCTACCACGCCCTCTCCTGGTCGCAATTGATATGGGTTGCGGAGGACTCGACGGGCAAAATTGTCGGGTACGTACTTGCCAAGCTGGATGATGAAGATGCTTCTTCCACCAATCCAGTACACGGCCACATCACTTCCCTGGCTGTTCTACGGACACACCGAAAACGTGGCATAGCAACTCGGCTAATGCTCAACTCCCAGAGAGAGATGAAAGAGTTATTCGGGGCAGAATACGTCAGTTTGCATGTCAGGAAGAGTAACCGTGCAGCATTCCACCTTTACAATGAAACACTGAAATATGAAGTTCATGATATTGAGAAGGGATACTATGCAGACGGTGAGGATGCGTACGATATGAGATGTAGTTTTACCAAGGAGCAGATGATGGGAATGAATGATGATAGTGATGGAGAGGATGAGGATAGTGGGGCAGACGTGGCCCCGATCGTCGGGATGACAGAAAAGTTAACTTTGAAAGAATGATGTTTGTTTTTTGCCGCTTTCTGTCTTTCGCTAGCCAAAAACATTAGAGACACAAATTATATTTTACACTTTATTTTCCCGCATGAGCATTCAGTCGTAGTGGTGGTTGTGGTGGTAGTCTCCGCCGCCGTCGATGCCGCTGCCCCTCATCGCAGCTTCATACATAGTTGCATCCCAGCGAAAATGAAGAAAATCACATTGAAGACCGGTACAATTGGTCCCAGGGAGACCATCCTTCCGACGAAACTATAAACGCTGCAGACCACCACCAACACAATAATCAGCCCCCAAGGCACTTTTCGAATATCTCCTGTCATGTCTTCGATGGCCTCTTCCTTGCTCTTCTCCTCCCGCTCGATTTCTCTCCTGGCCATTTCCTTAATGTTGTCGGGAAATTTGATCTCTTTTCCAGTTAGCAGTCCCACGTCAATGGATAGCGTTTCGACAGGGTTTAGTAAAGAAGCTGACTTCCTGTCGAGTTCTTTTTGCTTGACCATTTCGTAGATAGACGGGATCGCGCTGGGGCAAACTTCGCGGAGTGCCTCAAATGGCAGCTGAGAAACATGAGAGCCTGATTCTGCGCCTTCACTCTTTACTGCTGCGGTGACCTCTCCGAAGCTATTCATATTCCTTGTGATGACACCAACTGCGTCATTGCGTAATCTCGGGCATTCGAATCTCGTCCCAACGTCCAATACGCTCATACTGTTCTCGGGAGTCACAATGATTGTGCTTGAGCAGATATTTTTCATCTCCTTAAGCTGGTACCTGTCTGCCGCCATGAGGTCTTCAAGTAGCGCGTCTGAGTTGCCGTCGGCTAAATTTCCGCTGTAGATATACAGTAGCAGCCTCAAGAGGCCTACATAGGTATCTGGGACCACGATCTCGGTGACGTTCCTATGCCGCCGCCGGGATTTACTGCCACTACTCCTGCTACTGCCTCTGCTGCCTTCGTCGTCTCCGTCATCCTCACCAGCGTCCAAGGCCCCGCTGGTCCTAAACATCGCATTGAAGTACGTGCTCCTTGCCGTCAGAAAAGCACGATGAGCATAGATGCCCCTGCCATCTTGGGAGATGAACTTTATGTCTGCGAACTCGCTTTCGCCAAGCGCGCCTGAGAAATCCAAGCTTAGGGTGGATGGCGGCACTTGGATATTGTTGTAGCCATCATCGACGAATTGTTGACGTCTGCGCAGAAGCTGCTGCTTCTTCCGCGAACTTTTACTGCCGTCTTCGTCGCCGTCGTCGCCGTCGTCGTCGTCGCCACCGTCGTCGTCATCCTCGATTAAGCCGGCCCTGGCGATAAAGGTCGCGACCTTGCACAGCGCCACTAAACGCTCCAACTCGAATTTCTCTGCGCTCTTGAGCAAATCGTATACGAGAGTTTGCGTCGGATCGAGCTTGTCAATAACATCATCGGTATAGAGATATTGCACCATGCACCGGCAGACGTCGTATCGAAGATCTGGCAACATCAACTCCATTATCTTTCCCTTTTCGGTCCCACGCTCCATTCCCTCTTCGTATATCATGTCCCTAAGAACGGGGCACCGCCTCGCAAGGACAACCTTGTGCGCAAAGATTCGACGTCCACTGACAAGTAGCAAGCAATCGGCTGTCGCACCTTGTGACATTAAATCACCGGAGTTGCTAAAGATGCTCGAGGCAGCCATACTACCCAATTCATCTGCGGTCGAAACGCTCGCGCTATCAATATCTTCGCCCGCGTCTCCGTCTCCGTCTCCGTCAACGTCAACGTCAACGTCGCTATCTTCTTCCCTATCTCGTCGCTCCTCCAAAACTCGCTTGGTGGCCTCTCCTGCTTTCAACAGCTTCCTCCCCAACGTGAATCCAATACGTTCCCCCCCGCCAATACACAAGGTGTGCTGACCCCCGCAGCTGATTTGCCTCCAAATTTTGCCTGAGATTGATTTCATCCATGTTGTGCAAGGCTCTCGAGGGACACAGACAGGCTCCACAACATCCGTGAGATTTTTCTTCGATTTGATTTGCTCGGGAGACAAAAGGATGTTTGGTTTCTCTTGCACGGCCGCAATTCCTCCCCCCCAGACGTACATACCACCGGTGCTGGTCAAACACGCGCCGTGAGCGTCGCCCAATTCCACCTTGATTACTTTCAAGTTTTTGAGTGCCTGAACCTCCCTTGGCTTGGTCCACAACGGAATTGCGAGGGTGGCCTCCGCGCGACTGACGCTGGCGGCTTTCTTCGCCATAACCGACAATTCCTTCCCGCCCCTAATGTCGCTTACTGAGGGGTTGTAGGTACGTTGATTCAACCTCATCGCCTTGATCCCAGCCGTATCAAACGGAGTGAGGGCGGCAGGACTGCACTCACCGTGGCCCAAACACGCGCCGTGCCCACCTCCTCCCCAAGTAAAGAGGTTTCCGCCTCGGGTTATTGTCGCGGAGTGCAGGCCACCCGCCGCGACCTCCACCGCGTAGCTATCCTCTTTTTTGTTATCCCTATCTTCTTCTTCACCTTCACCTTGCAAAAAGCCGACAAAAGGCGGCACAATCCTAGGCACCATGACGTCGTCCCAAATGGACTCCAGCCCCCAGTGTTTTTTTCCCTTGAATCTGGCGTCCATCTCCTCCTTTCTCCCCCTAGCTATTTTGTCTGGGTGGCGCGAAAAGACTCCACATTGTCCGGCGTCGTTTTGCCCCCAAGCAAAAACCTTCCCATTTGCAGTCGCACACAGGCAATGGCTATCTCCTGCTGATATTTTCGTAACTTCTTCACCATCGAGTGCAGTAATTCGCCTGGGCCTCCCCTGAAATCTCGGCACTTTTTTTCTCGTATTCCCGTGCATGTACGTGGTCTCGATCATTTTAGGAGGCTTGCCAAGCCCCAACCTTCCGCCCGTCCAGCTCCCCCAGCTGTAAAGCGCAGTCCGAGGGTTTAAGGTTGAATCGAGCCGCGGTAAATGTGCAAGTGCAACTGTAAACCCACCCCCACAGCTCACACTCTTTACTCTCCTTCCGCTGAACGCCGCTACAACTTTTGGCGTCATCTGGGGTCCACCCGCATTGCTCTTGGCGTTGTCATTATCTGCGTTGGCGTTGTTTGCCGCATCCTCCAAACTTTCCCTTGCCCCAATATGTCCGCAAAATGCTCCTTTCCCCCATGTGTATAATTTTCCGTCCTCACAAATGGCCGCACTGTGGCTTCCTGTGACACAGCTCCCGGCGCTTATGCTCTTAAGGGAGATGACGTCGCCCTCTGAGTTCGCTTCGTTCTCTGCGAACCACTCTACCAGGACGAGGGACTCGGCATTCCTGAGATTTCCGAGCCCGAGCTGACCATCGGAATTGTCTCCACAGGCGTAAAGGGCGCCGAGCGATGTGAGAGCTAGGGTGTGGGTAGCGGAGGTTGATATGAGAGAAATTTGCTCGATGGAGGAGAGGCTTCTGGTCATAGGGGAGGTGATAGGAATGCTTTGGGGCTGAAGGAAAAAGGAGGGACTATCTTTCGCGTTTTGTGCAGGGGTGTCGAGCTGGTTGTTAGGGACGCCAAGGCTGTTGTACTCGTTGCTGCCCCACCCAAAAATCTCCGTGACAATTCCAGATTCGAGGAGCCGCTGATTTCGGTGTTCCGCAATCGCCACAGAGAGCGGTTTAGTAAAGGTTGAATATGTTGTTTGCGGCAGCTCATGCTGTTGCTGTTGGTTTTGATTTTCTCCCGCATCACCATCATCATCGTTTGTCCCGTCGCCGTTGTCTGCGTCATTTCTCAAGCTCCAAAGCTCCATGTCGGCGAAGACAACTTGTTCTTCCTCCTCTCTGCCACCGCCGCCGCCGCCACCATTTGCGCTACCAGTCAAAAAGTCGATCTCTACGTATCCCTGCTGTTTCTCTCCGGTCACGTCTGAAATTGGCTCATTAATTTCTTCTCTGTCTTCCCCGTCGACAAAGCCGAAGTCAAATTCTATCCCGTCACGCTTCCTTATCTCCTCAATGTCCAAGGGCAGACCCTGAACGAATGTGCACTTAACCTCAGCAATGAGTGCGCCGATTTCCTCATTGTCGTCGTCGCTGTTGCCGCTCTTTTCGCAAATGGATACCAAGCATTCACTCTCAACGGCGATACCAATCCCGTAGTACCGCTCTCCCCATTTCCTCACCCCAACATGGCTTCTCACCAATCTGAACTTCCTCTTTTCCCGAGTCCTGTAGGTGAAAGAGTCCCCGAATATCGATTTCATTACAGATAGGCACATGCGATCGGATACAGACACGCCAAACGCAGACGCGAGTCGAAGAGCGTGGATTGAAGAGAGACGGCATGATGATCGGGGGAGGAGAGGATCTAAGTCCATCAGAAGGGAATTGAAGTGGGAAAGGATGATCGTTGTCTCATTACTGTTTGGGTCATCGTCGCCGCCGTCGAGGTCGTCGCCCTCGTCGTTCTCGTCTTCCAGCTTAATGTCTATGTCGTCGTCATTCACATGAACATCACCTTCCACTTCCACACCACAAACTACCATCACAAGCTTGCGGTTGCTGATCGCTTCCTTGATCTTGTCCATCGCTGGCAATGGTGTCGTAGTGGGCAGCGAATTGGTAGGATCTTCTTCCACGAATGATAAAGGGACGACCATGTTAGGCGCCTTACCGTCGGAGTCGGTGGCGGAAGTTGTCGCTGGAAGAAGAGTTTGGAGGTGCTTCGTTGTCAATTGGATGACTGACTGGGGGGAGGCAGAGGAGGCTGTTGTTTTCAGGGAAGAAAGGGTCGCTCCGGAGTCAATTATTACTCGGTTGGTGTTCGGAGGGTAAATGTGATAAGTAGAGGGGTCGAGCCAATGTGTGGTCGCATCAAAGAAGGTGGAGGGCCTTGAGGCGGCACCATTTTTGAAAGTTATTTTATCTGGGTCGCTTTCCGTAGAAAGGTGGGAAAGTATTAAGTCGAGCTTCTTTCGACCATCGGCAATCTGCGATAACGAGTTAGTCATCTTGAGAGGTGGGGGGGGGGTCTTGTTTGGGAAGTTATGTTTTTTGCAGGCCAGCTCAAAAATAATCTCGAAATAATTGCCAGTTCACAGTGGGAGAAGATTTTATGATAATCAATTAGTATTTTGTATGAATTTGATGATACAGGATGCTTACGACCTTCTGCTGAGCCTGAACACGCCATTCTGGCCCCTATCGTATAATCACTGGCGTTGGTTCTTCATCTCAATAGTTCTTTTCCCGGCAACCTTTATTCGCCAAAGACTTTTT
>Ga0115555_1002398_pt1 | contig 12508 bp, 11 predicted proteins | sample COGITO_mtgs_1104_2_FD_87285 | JGI IMG/M metagenome (GOLD analysis project Ga0115555, IMG submission 87285) | Pelagic marine microbial communities from North Sea - COGITO_mtgs_110407 | ecosystem: Environmental > Aquatic > Marine > Epipelagic | place: Germany:Helgoland, sampling site Kabeltonne... | reverse complement strand
TACAAGCACCTGCTGCACAGCCACTTGATTCACATCCATTATCTCTGTTGCCTTAGACGAGGTTGCCTCGCGGCTCTGCGCCCGCGCCTGCGCTGCGAAGGCATGGCGTGCCGCGAGCGGCTGACCGAGAAAGTCAGCCTGCCAAGCGGGCTGCCTGACTAAGCTGCGGAACTCCTGATAGCCAACATCATCGGTGCAAAGCGAGTCACCGTGCATGAGCAAAATAGGGCGCAAGCCACTTGTGATGACCTCGGCCTCTCCCATTAGCCTCGCGCCGCAGCGAGCGGCATACGCCTCGCCTAGGAGGAAATCGCGGTTACCGTGCATGAGGGCTATCTTAGCCCCCGTGGACGCGAAGTCGGCTAGCGCCACCGCAACCTCGTCGGCGAGCGCTGAAGGGTCATCGTCGCCAATCCAAGCCTCGAACAGATCGCCAAGAATGAATAGCTGCGAACAGCGGCCTCGGTACTCATCGAGAAAGCCCATCAGGGCCCGGGTTAGATCGGGCCTTGAGTCTTGCAGATGCAAGTCCGAGATCAAGAGTGTCGGCAGGTGCGATAAATCGGGCTGGGTCATAAGCAAGGCTGCCTAGTCTTCGCTTACCGTAACCGATTCGATAATCACGTCTTCGGTTGGCACATCTTGATAGCCGCCTATTGAACCGGTCTTGCAGCCTTTGATCGCGTTCACTACGTCGAGACCGTCAACGACCTTGCCGAAAACTGCATAGCCCCAACCCTGCGGGCTCGGGCTTGTGTGATTGAGGAAGCCGTTGTCGCCGACGTTAATAAAAAACTGTGAGGTGGCCGAATGTGGGTCCGAGGTGCGTGCCATTGCTACCGAGCCAAGCACGTTAGGGAGACCGTTGTCGGCTTCGTTCTTGATGGGCTCACCGTTTTCTTTTTGGGTAAGACCCGGCTCGAAGCCACCGCCCTGAATCATGAAATTGTCGATAACACGGTGAAAAATAGTGCCGTCGTAAAACCCGCTTTTGGCATAGTCGAGAAAATTAGCGGCCGAGAGGGGCGCTTTGTCGAAGTCTAGCTCAAGGGTGATCGCGCCGTGGTTTGTGTTTAAAACAATCATTGAAGCTTCCTACTGATGAAATAATGCCGAGTAAAAGTTCGACGTTGTGGCCGCAAGGGGTTCGCGTGCCGCTTTCGTAATCGGCTATAATACGCGCTTTATCAAGCCCTTTGTAGGGTTCGCGTAGCGCCAGGAAGCGAAACAGAATGACAAATCCGAACAAACCAACGCAAAACGAAGTCACGGCGAGTAAAGAAAGCGCACCGAGCGCTAACTTTATTCGGCACATTGTCGCCGAAGACCTTGCGTCTAATCGCCACGCCGGCCGCATCCAGACTCGCTTTCCACCAGAGCCTAATGGCTATCTGCATATCGGCCATGCGAAATCGATCTGCCTTAACTTCGGCATTGCCGCCGAGAACGGGGGGCAGTGTAATCTGCGTTTCGATGACACGAACCCGGCGAAAGAGAGCCAAGAGTTTGTCGATGCGATTAAAGAGAATATCAATTGGCTCGGCTTTAACTGGTCTGGCGAGGTGCGGTATTCGTCTTCGTATTTCGAGCAACTCTATGGCTTCGCCGTGCAGCTTATCGAAAAGGGGCTCGCCTATGTGTGCGATTTGAGCGCAGACGAGGCGCGCGAATACCGAGGCACGCTCACAGAGCCGGGTCGCAATAGCCCCCACAGGGAGCGCTCGATTGCCGAAAACCTAAGCCTGTTTACGCGGATGCGCGAAGGGGAATTCGTCGATGGCCTATGCAGCCTGCGCGCCAAAATCGATATGTCATCGCCCAATATCAATATGCGTGACCCGGTGCTCTATCGCATTCGGCATATTCGCCATCATCAGACTGGCGATGCGTGGTGTATTTATCCCACGTACGATTACACACACTGCATAAGCGATGCGATAGAAGGGGTAACGCATTCGCTCTGCACGCTTGAATTCGAAGACCATCGTCCGCTTTACGACTGGATACTTAACAGCCTAGACCTCGAATCAATTAGACAAGTGAGCGACCTGTCATCGTCCGATAGTCCCTATGTGTTGCCTCAGCAGACTGAGTTTGCCAAGCTAAAGATTAATTACACGGTGGTGGGCAAGCGTAAGCTTAAGCAACTCGTTGACGAGGGTTTAGTGCTGGGCTGGGATGACCCACGCATGTCGACGCTTGCGGGAATGCGCAGACGTGGTTATACCGCCGCGTCGCTGCGTAATTTTTGCGAGAGTGTTGGTGTAGCGCGCAGTGAAAGTCAGGTAGATATCAGCATGCTCGAACACGCGCTGCGCGAGGACTTAGATAATAACGCGCCGCGCGCGATGTGTGTGCTGCGCCCGCTCAGGGTAACGCTTACCAATTTGCCCGAGGCAATCGAGTTGTCACTGCAGAATCACCCGAAGAAAGAAGAAATGGGGAGACGGACGGTGCCGCTAACCCCTGAGATTGTCATAGACCGTGACGACTTTCGCGAAGAAGCGGAACCCGGCTTTAAACGCCTCGTTAACGGAGGCGAGGTGCGCCTGCGTGGCGCGTATGTGATTCGCTGTGACGAGCTCGTCCGCGATGCCAACGGTGAGATTGCCGAGTTGCGCTGCAGTGTCGATTTGGCGACCCTCGGCAAAAATCCCGAAGGACGTAAGGTCAAGGGCGTGATTCATTGGGTGTCGGCAACAGACGGCGTGCCAGCAACGGTACGCCTATATGACCGCCTGTTTACTGTGGCGAACCCCGAAAGCAAAGACGTCGAAGATTTCAGGACCTTACTTAATCCTGATTCATTGCGTGTGCTCGAAGGCTGTTTAGTAGAACCCGCGGCGGCGTCCGCTGATTCGGCGTTGAGTTTTCAGTTCGAACGCGAGGGCTATTTCACCCGCGACACGGTGGACTCAACTAACGGAGCGTTGGTATTCAATCAGACTATAGGTCTACGCGCGTCGCATTAGCGCCAAGAAATTATTTATGAAAATCTACAACAGCTTTACCCAGACCAAAGAAGAATTTGTTCCGCGCGAGACCGGCAAGGTCGGCATCTACGTGTGCGGTATTACCACCTACGACTATCTTCATTTGGGGCATGCGCGGATGCTAGTGGCATTCGACATAGTCACTCGCTACCTGCGTTCGCAGGGATTGACGGTTGAGTATGTGCGCAATATCACTGATATCGACGACAAAATTATTAATAGGGCGAAAGAGAACGGGGAAGTGTTTACCGATCTTACGACACGCTTTATCGATGCGATGCACGAAGACGAAGCGGCGCTAGGTGTCCTACCGCCTGATCAAGAGCCCCGCGCCACAGGCCACATCGGTGAAATAGTGGCACTCATTCAAACTCTCATCGAAAAGGATAATGCGTATCCTGCGGCCAATGGCGATGTTTACTTCTCGGTGAGCAGTTTCGCCGACTACGGTAAGCTGTCGAAGAAAAAAATGGATGAGCTGTTAGATGGGGCGCGTATCGACATTGGTGAGCTAAAACGAGATCCTCGCGATTTCGTCCTCTGGAAGCGAGCGGAAGAGGGCGGCGTAGGATGGGACTCTCCTTGGGGCTACGGGCGGCCCGGATGGCATATCGAATGCTCTGCGATGTCGTCATGCTGTTTGGGCGACACGTTCGACATTCATGGGGGTGGCTCGGATCTGTTGTTCCCACACATGAGAACGAGATCGCGCAGAGCGAAGCGGCAACTGGCGCTAAGTTCGCCAACCTGTGGATGCATAATGGGCCGCTGCGTATAGACAATGAAAAGATGTCTAAGTCGTTAGGCAACTTCTTTACTGTGCGCGAAGTGCTGAAGGTTTATGACGCCGAGGTGCTGCGTCATCTCTTAATAGCCAGCCACTATCGCAGTGCGATCAACTATTCAGAACAGAGCCTGCAGCAGTCTGAGAGTACGCTTGAGCGTTTCTATAACGCACTGAAGGGACTCGACACTGCCGGCGCCAAAACGTTGACAAACAGTCGCTTCGAAAAGGCCTTCATCGCCGCGATGGATGATGATTTTAATACCGCCGAAGCCTTTGCGGTGCTGATGGATGTAGTCAAAGAGATTAATAGGCTCAAGGGCGAGGGCGAAACCGAAGCCGAGTCGGCAAACCAACTCGGTGCCTTGCTAGTGCGTTTGGGCTCGGTGCTGGGCGTGCTCCAGCGCACTCCCGAAGACTTTTTGCGCCGCGGAATGGATGAGTCGATCGACGCTGCCCATATCGAGGCGTTGATTGCGGCGAGGGAGCAAGCGCGTGCCGATAAGCACTGGGCTGAGGCCGATAGAATCAGAGACGAGCTAGCGGCGCTGCACGTGGTTGTTGAAGACGGCGCTCGCGGCGGCAGTGGTTGGCGAATAGAAGCGCCGTAACGGCAAAACACTGCTTAAATCGTTGACGAAGCGAGTCGACATCAGTATTATGCCGCTCTCTCGAAACGGGCTCGCATTACTGGGGCAGGGCCGAGAGTAGTAAAGTTAGCTCGAGCGCTTTGTGTAAATAAAGAATTCGGAGTAAGCTAGCTTCCGAGTAAAGGCTTGGCCTTTCTCGATCCCTATCGGGGTATAGCGCAGTCTGGTAGCGCGCTTGCTTTGGGAGCAAGATGTCGGGAGTTCAAATCTCTCTACCCCGACCAATTCGGCAATTCGCCACCGGCTTTCTGTTCTGGCCTGTTCTGGCGGGTTTGCTCTTCGAAGGAACCACGTTCCTCCGATTGGCGCTACAGTCTCTAGCCTTCTCGAGTAATGTCGAGTTCTCTCTAGCTGACTTATCTGGCGCCAGACCACGAACAGTGGTGACTGTAGCTCAGCTGGTAGAGCCCTGGACTGTGACTCCGGTGGTCGCGGGTTCGAACCCCGTCAGTCACCCCATTTTTCTCCTCTTCGACAATATCCTCGTCATACAACCGTCGATTGGTCTCCCGTGTTCATTTTATCGCGCAAAGCGCAGCAAAGACTTAGTTCGACTCACTAATTGGTGTAGAATTGCATCCGCAACGATTACGCGCCCGTAGCTCAATCGGATAGAGCACCGGCCTTCTAAGCCGGGGGTTGCAGGTTCGATTCCTGCCGGGCGCGCCATAACCGTGATAAGCATTTCTCTGTATTTGATGGTAGAGCAATAGGGTTTTTCTAATCCTATGATAAGACTGGTCTCACGAGCGTCGATAGCCCAAATTATTCGATCCACTGGCGTTAACATAGCGTTTGTCTTCTCGTAAGCGTTGAGCCTACACGGGTCAAGACGAAGTGAATTGCAATGCAGCGTAGCCAAGGGATTGCTCAAAGATGGCGCACCATTTTCCTGATCGGAAAGAATTTAAAGAACAGTTTTTCACGTTACTAAGGCCAGAGGCAGGGTTTTATAAGGTCGTGCTGGTGTACAGCCTAGCGATTAGCTTACTGACACTCGCCGTTCCGCTTTCCGTGCAGCTCCTCGTTGATACCGTCGCGAATATCGCGTTACCCAGAGCGGTCTTTCTCATTGCCTCGCTTCTCTTTGCGCTGCTTTTTTTCTCGGGCGTTATGTACGCACTGCGTACTTACGCGATGGAGCTTTTCTCGCGGAAGATCTACTCCCGGATATCGAGCGAAATGGCAATGACCGCGATGCTTGCCGAATCGGACTATTTTGAAGAGCATCAACAGGCAGATTTGTTTAATCGCTACTTCGATATCATCACGATAAAAAAATCGCTGCCGTCTATTCTGACCAACGGCTTTACCTTTTTATTGCAGGCGATCATCGGCTTTACGGTCGTTTCGTTCTATCACTTTTACTTCATGCTGTATTGCCTCGCACTGATCCTTCTCATTTGGCTTATCTGGCGTATATGGGGCTGGGCAGCGATAAACACGTCATTCAGCCTCTCGCAGTCTAAATACGACACCGCGTCATGGTTGCAGTCGCTCGCCGCGACAAACGAATCCTATCGCACAACGCTAAACCCCACGTTTGCAATCGAGGAAACCGACCGCTTAGTGAGCGAGCATATTGCCTGCCAGATGCGTCACTTCCGGTATACCTTCGCGCAGCTACTGAGTTTTTTGTTTCTCTATGCAGCCGCAAGCGCGATACTTTTGGGTGTTGGAGGATGGCTCGTGATTGCCGGAGAATTGACGCTAGGTCAGTTGGTGGCCGCTGAGTTAATTATGTTGGCTATACTTGTGGGGCTCCCGCAGGTTGCGGGTTACCTCGACAGCTTTTTCGATGTCTGTGCGGCGGTGGAGGAGATTTCGCGCTTTCGTGAGGTCGAGACCCAGTTGCCAGCTAAGGCTACCGCTGTGCCCGTGCCGAAAGACTTCACGGCTGTGTTCAAAGCGGTCAAATTCTCACGATTCAACAGAGCGAAGACATTCGATTTTACGCTGCCGGCTTTTGCGTCCGTTCGGGTGCTCGGCGACCCAATTAGTCTAAAATGGCTGGCTGAGTTAATGCGCGCTAATTATCAGCCCGAAACAGGGCTAATCACGATTGGAGGAATAGATAATTTAGAAATCGATCGGCAGTCTCTTCGCGAATCGATTAAAGTGATAGACAGGGTAACCCTATTGCCTATGACGATCTCAGCGTACCTCGACTTGTTTGTTTCGCTCGACTCGGCACACTCAAAACAGCAGGCTCTTACAGCGCTCGGACTCGACGAGGATATTGCTCGCCTTCATAAGGGGCTAGGGGCAAAGCTTAGTCGCAGCGGTTGGCCGCTAACGCAGCCTCAGGCAATACGGCTAAAACTCGCCTCTGCACTGCTAGCCAAGCCCAGGTTGCTCGTACTTGGCGACATCGTGGATTCGGTTGAAATCGGCGTCATGGAAGAGGTGATCTCGCTTCTTAAGCAGCAGGGCACAACCTTGTTGTATTTCACCAAGCGGCAAGATCTCGACACCTTCTCGCATACGCTTGAAATTGAGCCCGAATCTCAGCGCCTTACCGATATTTTGAGGGAGGATGACTTGTGAGTAGCTCTCCCAAAAAACTCGGCAAACAGACGTTTTCTTTTGGTAAACCTTATCAAGAAGATCAGCTCAGCAACCTCAACGCGTTAGCCTCTATCGGCATTCCTCGGGTAGTTCGCGTGAGCTGCTGGATTATCTTTATAAGCTTGGTGATTGGTATTTCTGGTCTCTGGATTCCTTGGGTGCAGACAACGTCGGGAAGCGGGCAGGTAACCACTCTCAATCCAAGCGATAGAGTGCAGAGTATCAGTGCCTTGGTGACTGGTCGTATCGCTGAGTGGTATGTGCAAGACGCAGACTATGTCGAAGCGGGAGACCCAATCATCCGCATTCAAGACATTGATGATCAGCTGATCGTCAGGTTGCAGCTGCAATTGGATGCAGCACGGCGCAAGATAGAAGCCTCGCAGGAAGCCGTTACCACGGCGCAGATCGACTATCAGCGCCAGAAAGACTTGTTCGGCGAAGGGCTTGCGTCCCAGCTGTCTTTCGAGCAAGCAAGAATAAAAGTGCAGCAGATGACTGTGTCGCTCGAAGAGGCGAGATCAGAGTTCAATCAAGCTGAAACGGCGCTGTCTAGGCAGGGCAGTCAGCTCGTTGTTGCTCCTCGCAATGGCACGATTATTCATGTCGAGGCGGGTGATACGGCGACAATTGTAAGCGCAGGGCAGCCACTAGCGACGTTTATGCCGGCGGACACCGAACGCGCGGTCGAGATTATGATCGATGGGCGAGACATTGGTTTGGTGCACCCGGGTAGGCAAGTCCGTTTACAGTTTGAAGGCTGGCCGGCCTTTCAATTTAGCGGGAGGCCAGACCTTGCGGTGGGAACATTTAGAGGGGAGGTGGTTTTCGTTGAGCCGTCAGCACGTCTCGATGGACGCTTTCGTGTGTTGGTAAAAGAGCCTTTAAATTCGGAAGATTGTCTTGAGTCTGAAGTAATCAACGGGATACCAAGGATGGGTGAATGTGGTTGGCCGCCCGAAAGTTTTGTGCGCTTAGGTGCCACTGTGCGTGGATGGATTCTCTTAGAAACTGTACCTCTCGGATTCGAGTTGTGGCGCTTACTCAACAGCTTTCCTCCAATTAATGTCACTAACGCTAGTTCTAGCGAAGAGGCGTAACGCGTGCTCACTCGTTACTCTTTCGTTGTTGCTTGTTTTTTTGCGCTTCAGGTTTCGGCACAGGTCGATGATGAACTGCGCGCGATAGCCGTAGAGCCAACGACGCTCAATTCAGTGCTACGCAGCTCCGCTCGGCATTTTCCGACTGTACAAGCCGCTCAGGCAACGATCGCAGAACGTGAAGGTAATAGGCTTGCTGCCGAAGGCGTTTTTGATCCAAGAGTCGATGGTGGGCTCTATTCGCGCTTGGGCGGATTCTACGATGGCACGACGGCTGACGTTGGGTTTTATCAGAGCATGCCCTTTATGGGCGCAGAGGTTTTCGCCGATTATTCAGTTTCAGGTGGCGATTTCCCAATCTACGAAGATCAACTTGTCACAACCGATTTTGGCCAAGCACGAGTCGGTGTTGCGCTGTCCCTTTTGCGTGATCGAGATATTGATGACCGTCGGTTCGCCGTATCTAAAGCGCAGCTAGAAACCGAAATAGCAGAGTTTGGTCTCCTCGCAGAGCAGATAAACATTTTACAAGAAGCGTACATTGCCTACGCGCGATGGCTTATTTCGGCAGAGCTCTTAGTGGCGTACGAAGAGCTTCTTAATATTGCTGTAGTCCGCGGCGTCGCATTAGAGCGTCAGGTCGAGGCAGGTGACGTTGCCGAGATTTTATTAGTAGAGAACGAGCAAGCCGTATTGCAACGCGAGGGCCTTGTTGTTGAGTCTCGGCGCCAAGTGCGCCTTTCTGCCGAGCGGCTAGCCCTGTATCTTCGCGATGAAGACGGCGTTGTCGTTTTTCCTAATTATGCGCCCTCTCTCGCCATGCCTGAGCAAGACGAAGGATTCTTAGAAACACCGGTGGATGAGTTGATCGAGCAAGCGCTGATGAACAGACCAGACATTGCCGTTGCTAAAACACTTCAGACGCAGTTTAGATTGGAGCGCCGCATCGCGGAAAACCTCGCAAAACCGCGGTTAGATTTTCGTGTTTATTCTGCACGCGATTTTGGTTCGGGGACTCTGCGTAGACAGGGTACAGATACCATCGCCGATATCTCATTTAGTATTCCGCTCGCAATCCGAACGGCGCGCGGGCGGGCGGCATCGGCGGACGCGCGATTAACCGGAGTGGGTTACGAGTTAAGGCTATTAATAGACGAAGCCCAAAGAGATTTACGATTGTCGCTTGTGAACTTGCGCGCCACGACCGAGTTAAAAGAAGTTGCGCTACGCGAGCTTACTGTGGCGCAGCGACTTGCCGAAGCCGAGTTGCGCCGTTTCGAAGCAGGGACCAGCGATTATTTTTTGCTCAACGTCCGCGAGCGGAGTTTAGGTGAAGCCCAGCTGAAGAGATGGCAAGCTGAGCTTAATCATCAAGTCGCTTTAGCCAATTATTATGGCATTAGTATGGACCGTAAAGTGCTGTGGGGAGAGTCGGTCGACTCAGCGCCGCAGTAAGGGTCAAGCCGCCGCGACCCGCTTATCTCGTGCAGTCGTAATAGCCCTGTATAAGCGCTAGAATTACGCCCATCAAAATCTGTCATTTTTAGTGCGCAGCGAGTTCCCCTTATCATGTCGACCCCAATTAAACACCTAAGCGTTCGCGACCTCGTCGACGATCGCGAGACTTTTGTGGCCAATCTCTATGAGGGGCTAACCGACTGCGGGTTTGTGGTCCTGCGAGACCATGGCATTGCCAAAGCCGATCTGGACAAAGCCTACGAGCTAATCAAAGCCTTTTTCGCGCTGCCAGTAGAGACTAAACTCAAATATGACAGCGGCAGTGGCGGGGCGCGAGGTTACACCGCGTTTGGACGCGAAAACGCCGCAGGCAATCCGCATTCTGATCTCAAAGAATTCTGGCATATAGGGCAAGAACTCGATCCGTCGAGTCCTTACGCCGGCGTTTATCAGCCCAACCATTGGCCAGAAGAATTGCCTGAATTTAAAGCGCATATGCTAAGCATCTATGCGCAGCTCGAGGCATTGGGTAAATCGATGCTAGCAGCATTAACGGCGCCACTTGGCCTTGTACCCGATTTTTTCGAAGACATGGCAAACGATGGTAATTCGGTTTATCGCCTGCTGCACTATCCGGCGGTGGCCGAAATGGATACGTCGCAGTCGATGCGCGCAGCGCCACACGCCGACATCAACCTGATTACGCTGTTGCTAGGGGCAACCGATTCTGGGCTGGAATTACTCGGTAAAGACGGGGAGTGGATTCCCGTAACGAGCACCAGCGACGAGATCGTATTAGATACCGGCGACATGATGTCGAGGCTAACGAATAACGTTTTTCCGTCGACTGTTCATCGCGTAGTTAATCCCGCTGTGCAAAACACGTCTCGCTACTCGATGCCGTTTTTCTTGCATCCGCACAGCGCAGCGCGGCTCGATTGCCTGCCGCAATGTGTAGGTGAGGGAGGGGCGAAATACGCACCAATAAGTGCAGGGGAGTTTTTGCAGCAGCGACTGCGAGAAATCGGGCTGGTTTCTGACTAATCGGAGAACTCCGTTAAAGTCTGTGTTCGACACTCGCCCCTCGTGTCTTTAAACGCTGCGATAAGAGGCGTGCTAAATAAGACCTCAGTGCGCCCTCAATATGCCCTCAACGAGCCTTCTTTGCTTGGCTTGCTAAAGACGTTAATTTATCGAAAGAAAGAAACTCGCGATAGCGCCAGACATGAGGTTGGCGAGAAAGCCTGCGAAAACCGCTCGAACACCAAGCTCTGCAACATCCGAACGCCGAGTGGGCGCCATGGTGCCTAACCCACCGAGCATAATGCCTATCGATGAGAAATTTGCAAAACCGCACAGCGCGAATGTCACAACTGCCTGTGAGTGCGCGCTAAGTGACTCCATCTGCTCGGTTAGCGCGACAAACGCAACAAATTCGTTAAAGACCAATTTTTGCCCGATCAGGCTGCCGGCCAAGTTGGTTTCTTCCCAAGGTATGCCGAGCAAGAACGCGAGCGGCTGGAACGCATACCCCAGCAATAGTTGCAGCGAAAGCGATTCAAAACCGACGAGGCCGCCAGCCCAAGCGAGGATCGCATTGATCAGCGCAATGAGGCCAACAAACGCTAATACCATTGCGCCCACATTAAGAGCTAAGGCCATGCCGCTGCTTGCGCCGGCTGCGGCAGCGTCGATTACGTTCACGTGTTCGTCAAATTTCAGCTCGATCTCTTCGCTGTCCTCAACGATTTCCTCGGTCTCAGGGATCATCATCTTCGCCATGAGGAAGCCGCCGGGTGCGGCCATAAAGCTCGCGGCGAGCAGATAGCGAAGTTCGACGCCAAGCAGCACATAGCCCGCTAACACCGAGCCTGCCACCGTTGCCATGCCGCCAACCATAACGGCGAAAAGTTCGGAGCGCGTCATATTCGGGATGTACGGCTTCACTACTAAGGGGGCCTCGGTTTGACCGACGAAAATATTCGCCGTTGCAGACATCGATTCCGCTTTGCTCGTGCCGAGTAACTTTTGCAAGGCGCCGCCAATAACGCGAATGATCCAGCCCATGATGCCAAGATAGTAGAGGACCGAGACAAGGGCTGAGAAAAAGACGATAACCGGAAGCACGTGGAAGGCGAATATAAAGCCCATCTCAAACGCACCGATAGGGCCAAAGACGAAGGCTATGCCGTCTTGCGCATTACCCAATACGCTAGTGACAGCATCTGAAATAGCACTGAGTAACGAAACGCCGATAGGCAAATAAAGGACGATGCCACCGAGCGTGAACTGCAATAACAAGGCGAGGCTTACTGTACGCCAATTGATGTGTCGTCGATTAGTCGACGATAGAAAGGCGACAGTAAACAAGACGGCGATGCCGACGAGGCTAATGAGTGCGCTCATAATGGGTTCTCTTTGTCTTAGCCTGCCGAAGCGTTGTTATGGCTATCTAGACTTGTTTGCTTGGGCCGTCTACGCCTAGGCGATTAACAGTGGCATGATGCGAGCTTTCGCCGCAGAGACTGCGAGCTCGGGATCTTCTTCGCCACTTATAACGAGGTCGGCATGAGTGATGCTCGGCGCGAGGAACGCATGATACATGGGTCGGACGGTAGATTCGAACTGTGTATGAACCGACTCTTCTGTGCGGCCACGTTCTTGAGTGTCGCGAACAACGCGCCGTTGCAAACAGACTGCCAGGTCTGCTTTGACAAAAACGCTCAGATCGAGGGTGGCGCGAATGCGCGCCTTGCTGAGCAATAGGCAGCCCTCGACTAAAATGATATCGGCAGGCTGCAGCGCCTCCGAGCGTAGGGCGCGCGTGTGGTTCGCGTAATCATAGATGGGAATATTGACGGATTTGCGTGCTTTGAGTTGTCTCAGGTCGTGCTCGAGCAGCTCATGGTCTAGTGCGTCTGGGTGGTCGCAGTTGCGCACAGCGCGATCTTCAAG
>Ga0115555_1002393_pt1 | contig 12519 bp, 6 predicted proteins | sample COGITO_mtgs_1104_2_FD_87285 | JGI IMG/M metagenome (GOLD analysis project Ga0115555, IMG submission 87285) | Pelagic marine microbial communities from North Sea - COGITO_mtgs_110407 | ecosystem: Environmental > Aquatic > Marine > Epipelagic | place: Germany:Helgoland, sampling site Kabeltonne... | reverse complement strand
GAGACTACTCCTGCCGTCGAGGAGACTACTCCTGCCGTCGAGGAGACTACTCCTGCCGTCGAGGAGACTACTCCTGCCGTCGAGGAGACTACTCCTGCCGTCGAGGAGACTACCAATGCTGTGGACGAAACACCTGTTGCCGACGCTGCCCCCCCTGTGACTTCTTCACCTCCAATTAAATCTGCCCACACGAGACAACACCTGAATATGGAAATTATATCCCCCCCCATAAATAAGATTAAGAACGGCGGGGAAGCAAATGACCCAGAGCTGCTGGCTCTCTTGAAGGGTATCACATCATCAGCTTCTGCCACACCTAAGATGACCTCGAAGAAGGCTCCGGCTATGATCGACACCTTCCAAAATGCAGAGGAGGAAGAGGCAGAGTTGAAGAAAGAACTTGCTGCGATATCGACTCGTAAGTCTACTTCTCCCACTTCTAATCCTAAAACTCAGGCGCCGACCAAGGGTGACCTGGAGGACGCTAGTATTCACGCGGAGCTCATGAAGATCAGCAATACAAAGAAATCTCCCCGGGTCGACGAAAAACGCAAGAAAAATCCGCCTCCACCGGTGGGCGAGTTCGAAAACAAGGAAATTCAAGAGGAGCTGCTTGCGATTGCCGAGAAGCATAACAAGTCACCTCGAGCGTCTGATGTGCACGCTCCTCTCCCAGTTCCAACGAGCGATGCCCCTGTGGCCACATTCAACTCCTCCTCTCCCCCAATCAACGCGAAAAAAAGCAGTAACTCGTTTGCTGGAAAGAACGGAGGCGACGCGAACGATGCCGAGTTGTTGGCTCTCCTCAAAGGAATATCTTCTGGTAGCAGTAATGACATTGACAAGCCTCCTTCCCCTCCCGCTACTGTCGCACCCTCAGCAAGTCATTCCCCAGTATCAGCCACAACCGCTGCTGCAGTTGAACCTGAAGACTCCCCAAAAGACGCCATCCCACCCTCACCGCCCAAACTGGCAGCCAAGATGACCGCTGCTCCTGCATATTCTGCTCCAAAGAGCACTACTCCCGATAGCTTTGATCCGAGTTCGAAAAATTGGAAGCAGCGCAAGCAGTCGTTTGAGCGCTTGACTTCATTTCTGTCTGCCCGTTTACAAGACAACACGTTGGATACAACCAGCCTCGCTCTCCCAGTAGACTTTGAACACACAAATGAACTCGCTCTAGATGCACTTCTCCCCAAATTCTTAGATGAATCAAACGCGAGTGTCCTTGACTCCATCCTCGATTTGACCATCGCTTACATCAAGGTGTCGTCAAGCGTGAAGAAGAATCCCTCCACATCCAAGGCGATGACTGAGGCTCTTCTGCCAAACGCGTTTGCATCTTCTCGCCCAACTACCAACAAGAAGAGCAAAGCCTTGATCCTTGACCTCATGGCTCGTGGAGACGGTAACAAGAATGTCCACCAGGTAATCCATGCTCTACTCGAAAAAGGTCTTACTTACAAGAAGCCAAAGGTCCCTCTAAATAGCATCGAGACAGTTCAGACTGCTGCACTCAAGTTTGGAGCGACGCATCTTCCCCTGCAGTCCATTACTACTTTTGCTAAAAGTTACTTGCAACACACCGATGGTCGCATCCGAGAGTTCGGAATTGAAATTATTGCTGAATTTTGCCGTGCTTTCCGTTCTAAGGAACCCGTCGCAAGTGTCTTTAGTGAGCTCAAGCCATCTCAAATGAGTCAGCTTGATGCCTTGATTGAGTCAAAGCCGAACCCGACCAAACCCTCTATCGAGCTCATCACTCTCTCCGGGGAGATTGAAGTCGCCCCCACTTCATCTGCCGAGGCAATTTCACTCCTCAAGGAGCAGCAAGAGAAACAAGAGCGTCAGGAATTCGAGAACCGTGCACCTGTGAATCTTTTCGATACGATTAAACAGTCGGAGTACAGAAACAAAATCAAGGAGGAAAAGTGGAGTATCAAGGTTGCCGCTTTGGAGATATTGAACAAGTGCGGGGGTGAAAAGCCGTACAAGCTTGTCGTTGACTCCACCATGTCCCCACTTTACGCTGGACTAGTGAAAGAGCTGAAGGAACTTCTGAAACACTCTCATATTGCAGTCTCCGGTGGGGCGATGACTAATCTCTGCATGCTCGCCGAGGGGTTGAAGGAAAAATTTTACGTTCATGCCAAGCCGCTCTTGCTCACTCTTCTTGAAAAAGGGAAAGATAAAAAGCTCACAACTCAGATCAACCAAACTCTCGACAGCCTTTTTGGGAACTGCGTTACCCTCGAGCACGTGCTTGACGCGGTCAAAGAGACAACGGACCCGACAAAGAACAAGAACGCCCTCGCCCGTGCTGTTGCCTGGGATTTTCTCCAGCGCTGCGTATCTCGGGGCGTCACCGCCGGCACTCGCGGAACTCTCACAACTTCTCTCACAACTTCTGTCATGAAGCTCTCAATCGATGTTCTACAAAAAGAAGGAGACCAGGCAACGAAAAAGAGCATCAACAATGTTGTACACACCCTCTGCAATACCAACGGCTCCAATGCTGTCGATGCTGAAATTAGCTCGTCTTCTACCAAAATTCTTGAGGAGACTAAAGCCACCGCCCCGCGGGTGTACAAGATGCTGACAGATGCTCCCAAGGTCGCTCCAACTCGTCGCAGGTCACGAGACGAAACATCTGGTGCCGCTCCTCCCCGTCGCAGATCCCGCGACGAAACAAATGGTGCAGCTCCTCAAGAAAAAATTGAGGCGAAAACTGTGGCTAAAGCTACTACCAAAAATGCAGAAAGTGATTCTGTGACTGCTCCTGCCGTTGAGGAAGGTGCTGAACTCCTTCCAGCCATGACAAAAGAGGAAGCGATGGAAACCCTCGCGACACTAAACATCCCCGACTTTGATGCCGGCGAGGAAGAAAATGGCCTGAGGGCCTGCTTAGACTCTTCAAAATGGCAATCGAAGAAGCAAGCCATGGAATCCCTTGCAGCCTTTATCGCGAAAACTGATGATAGTTCCAAGATGATTGTTATCAAATCTTGCACAATCATCTTCAAGGCTATTACGAGGGACTTCAAGGAATCTAATTTCAATGTCATGCTGTCCCTTCTCACTTTCTTTGTTGCTTCTGCTACTGCCCTTGAAGCTGACCCCAAGGCACTCCTTTCCATGAGTAAAACCATGGTAACTGTCGCCGTCAATAAGCTGCCTGATAGAAAATTATCGGAGACTGCAAAAGCTCTTCTGACTGCCCTCGCGAACTGCACGAAAAGCCCCGGCAGTATCGTCAGCATGTGTGCAGAGCACATTCAGACTGTTAAGCCACCCCCTGCTCACGAGGCCCTTCTTACCTGGGTAGAATCCTACGTTGCCACTCACTCGGCAAAGAGGTTCAAGGGAAAAGATCTTAGTGCCATTTGCTCCCTCATTGTGGTAGAGGCGACAAGCTCGAACGTTAAGGTCAAGCAGTCAGCTCTCAAGCTGGTCGGTACGATCCACAAACAGCTTGGAATTAAGTTCAAAATCTCGTTGATAGGCGCGGCGAAATCTGATAGTATCAAGAGCGTCTTAGAAAAAGAGTGCGACTGCAATCCTGTCGACACGAGCCTGACTTTTGCCGCCGACAACAACAGCCCCGACGACGAAGACGCTGGTGATGATTTCAATGTTCCCCGCGCAAATCTTCTCGAGTCGTTACCTAAGGATATCATCAGCAAGATGGGAACTGTCGAGGGCAAGAATTCTTGGAAAATAAGAAAAGAAGCGATCGAAACGGTTCAGGCAGCCCTCAAAAAACACTCCAACCTGATCGCGTATGATGTCGAAATGGTTGACTTAGTCAAGGCTCTCAATGAGCGCATATCTGACTCTCAGTCGAACTTGAAACCGCTTTCCGCGGGTGTTGTTGGTCAGGTAGTGAATAGCGTCGAGCCAGAATCGCAGCCTAAGCTCATGAAAATAGTCGCAACTTCGTTGATAACCAGCGTAGTCACTGAGAGCAAAAAGAATATGCAAGATGCGGCAATGAAAAGTATCATCGCTTGCACGACAACAGGAGAGATCGATGGAAGCAAGGTGAACAAGTTGTCGATGGAAATGATGGTGCCTTATCTAGTCAGTGTATTGCAGAAACTCAACTGCAAAGGAAACGGTCTTCAAGATATTCTCAGCTTTTTTGCTTCCAACGCGAGACATTTGGCGAATTTGTACTACAACGAGTATGGAGACACGGTCTCAAGATCTTCCAAGCAGTCGCAACACTGTAATGCATTTATCTTTGTTCTGTTGAAGTGCATGACGAGCGCCACGAGCGGTATTAGGAGCGAAGCAGAGAAATTCTTTAAGAGTGCACTTGAGCATGCAGTTTTCGGAAAGGAGAGCGTGGAGAAGAACGTCTTAAAACTTATCCCCGCGGAGCAGCGAACTGTCAACGTTGTGGTGCACAGAGTTTACGAGAGCCTAGCAAAAGAAAACAGGCTCGATATCGTGGTCAAGGAGGTGGGTGACGTTGTCGGTGTAGAAGAAGTCTCAACTTTGGTGCCTTTTGCCACTGGTGCTCCGGAAAGGGTGCCAGTCAGTCCCAAGAAGGGCGCTGGCGTAGTGATGGGAGGGGCCAAGAGGAAAAATAGCAAAGAAAAGATAGCCACAGCAAAAATGACGACGACGACGGGAGCAACTCCGATGGCCGATGCTGGAGTGCACAAAGTGGGAGGCAGCGTTAACTTGACAGGTCATCCCTTGAACAACCATGGCTGCGAAGGTGGCAAATCAACCACAAAAACCCAACGTATTAGCTTCAGAAAGCGTGAGAACTGGCCCGAGTACCCAGAGGAGCCTGGAGGCCGCGAAACCCAAGAGAGCCTGAAGAAGATCTGGAGCTCGGTCGTCAACGCCGGAGCTCTCAAAGTTCTGTTCCCGGATAAGGTCATGAACAAACAAGATGACGCAACTCCGGGAATCACAATCATTCAGAACAGTGTAGACTTCGAGAGGCGACAAGAAGACGAGAATAATGAGAGTGAAGGCGGAGAAAATGAGGAGAACGAGAGCATTATTGTTGAGCAGCTCGACTTGATTATGAAGTTCCTCGGATTAGCACTATGCCTCAAGGACAACACAACGGCCTTACAGAACATTCTGACGACAGCAAATAATTTGTTTTCTTTCTTGACTATGAAGGGAGACGTTTGCTTCAACGATGTTGAGGCTGGAGCCTTCGTCCCGTTTCTGGTCGAGAAGAGCGGCAATGCTAAGGGGCGCTTCAAGACGTTATTTTCAGATTTGCTCAACATTGTATTTGAACTCTTTGCGGTCAACAAGCTTGCCGGGATTTTTACGAATGTAGTTGAATACAGCAAAAACCAGAAGGCGAGAGTTTCAGCTTTGGCAGAGCTGAAAAAATGTGTTAACGAGGGTGGACTGGGAGTCATTGGTAAGAAGGGATTCAATCTTGTGGTCAAGTGTCTCGACGGTAACATGGCTGACGTGCGAAGTGCTGCGTTGGACATTGTTGAGGTTGTTTGGCGCAAGTTTGGAGGTGACAAAGCGAAATTAATCAAGGCCTGCGGGAGCTCGTTGAGTAAAAAGGCCGAGAGCATGATAAATGATAGGCTCAAGAGGAGCAAGCTGGAGGTGACAGCAGTTGGAGAAGAAAGGGAGGCGAAGACACCTGGGATTAAGTTGAAGCTCGATAACGTGGGTGACGGCGGCGGCAAAAGTAAAGGAGGCGAGGTTAGCTTCACTGTTGAAGAAGATGGGCCATTCAAATTTAAGGATGTCGTCAAAGTGAGCGCAAGCACACCGAAAATGATATCGAAAACTGAGAGAAAAGTTTTGGCGGCGGGTGAGGAGGAGGCAGCTAACGCGGAGGAGAACAACACTGAGGCGGAGGCGGAGGTGGAGGTGGAGGTGGAGGTTTCCGCGGCAGCTAGCCTGCGGGCCCGTCTCGCCGCAATTAGGGACAAAAGCAAAAAGTCCGACAAAAAGCCTAAGGCTGTCGATGTCAACGCAGCGATCGAGGCCGCCAACTGCGCCATTGCTGGTGTTGTAGAGATGGAGGAGGTTTCTTTCGAGACTTATGCCGAAGTCTGCGAAAGCCTGACGAATCTCGATGACGAAGGAAAGTGCGAGAGGGCACTCAAGACGCTGCATGGCTGTTTGACGGAGAAGGACAATAATAGCTTCATCATGGAGGGAATACAGGACGATGTAAGCAGTTGCGTGAAGCTATTAGCTGCGGTCATGAATTTCGCCTTCGGAGAAGTGATTAAGATGGACTTACTGAGTGTTTGCTTGGCCTGTCTGATGGCCATCTTCAGGAATGAAGTGATCAGCAAGAAGGTCAACCAGGTAACCTTTGAGGAGGTTGTGGTTGTCGGCTGTCGCTGCCTTTTGGATGACAGAATGAGCAGCGGTGAGAATGCGCAGCTCATGAAGGCCATAAACAAGTTCACAATTCAAGTAGCTGTGGGTAGCAACCTGAACGCGAGCTTGCAGGGGCTCATGAATTTACAGTATAAATTTAGCTTCATGGAGGTGGACAAGAAGATTGCAAAAATCTGCAGCAAATTATTCAGCCGTTCTGTCAAAACTGAGAGTGGAAAGGAAGATCCATTTTTCGGGGAGGAGACTGATTTTGATTTCGAAGAACTCCTTGCTAGTCTGGAGGACTTTATGGTGGCAGTGGGCGAGCAAAAAAGGGAGAGCGTCTGCGATAATGTTGGAATTGGTCTGCTTGCCGGCATGATTAAGGGAAAAGGATCAGAGAAAGAATATGAACTCAGAGCGGTAAAAATCGAGCATTGTATGGATGAAATTGAACTCGAGGACAATTGTGTTAGTCGTTTGATTTTGGAGAGGGCCAAGGGTGTCTTAGGAACACAAATATTGCCCCCAACTACGCCAGTTGTCAACACTCCGGCAGTGGTCGCAAAGGAGGTTGCGAGTGCGGAGGGGGAGAATGTAGAGGGAATGGAGGAGGTGGTCAGTCTCAACAAAAAATTCGCTGCCGCCGCCGCTGTTGCCGAGGGGGGGGGTACGGAAGAGGTTGAGGTGGAGAAGGTGGAAGAGGTGTATAATGATATCGAAGCGAATGTGAGCCAGCTTATCGCGAACGTCGGAAGCTGCGACAGTGAATCGGACAAGGGAACCGCAATGGAGAAGTTACGATCCTATGTCGAGGAGGAGGGTGTAGTTTTGGGGGACATCGTTGCAAAACTAAGTCTTAGCACCCACTTTAAGAACTACATTCTAGGGATTGAGGAGGAAGGAGTGGGGGATAAGGGAGACACTGTGGAAATGAAAGAGAACGCAGCTCCCAACGCAGCCAATAACACTGTCACGGACAGGCTCAGCATGCTCAAGGCTAAATTAGCTAAGAGGAAGAGCGATAACGTCAGCAGAAGCGAGACAGAAGACGGAAACGTGCAAGCGAATGGGGGCAGTGCCAACGCCTTAAGGCTGAGGCTTGAAAAAATCAAGGAGAGGCAGCAACTTGCCAACAGACAGCCAGCCCTGTAACTAATGTGTGATAGTGAAAATGATGATACCCTCTCTTTCCCGAGAAATTACAATTTTACAATTTCACGTCCTTAACCCTCCCATAAATCAGGAAAACTTGGACAGAACCTCCATATGATGAATGAATCTGGCCTCTACAAATACTACCTCTGTACTATTAGAGCCCAAAGCAAATCTGTGCCGACAATTTTTGAGGGGAGGGGGGAGGAGGGGGGGGCACTCCTCAAAAATAAGAAAGATCTATCTTCATTTCGGTTTTGAAGTTGGACATCATCAGATTGATTTATTGATTCGGTCTGTCGGGTGCCCTACCCAGCAAGCGATTTCGACAATATTTTTGTCGGGATCGCGAAAGAATAGACTCTTTTGGATCCCGTAGTCCTGGTACTCAACAGAAGCTTCTTGAGTGGCATCAACTTCCCTCAAAACATCTTTGAGACAATTTCTTGCCCTCCGGAACTCAGCTTCATCAACCCTCACCGCAAAGTGGGCACCAAGGTGGTCTTGGATTGGCTTCGACGAATGCGAAAGAGGCAAAAGCGCAACGCCACCTGTGGGATTGTTACAAGAAGTGCTTGCGGTTGAGGCGGAGCTTGTGGCGGGGAAGGATAAGAATGCAGGTGAACTAGCATCAGAGGGGAAAAAGTGAGGCTCTGACTTGTATGAATGGCGGAGGCCCAACACTTTTGAATACCAAAGTATGGACTTCTCAACATCAGATACACAAACGCACACGTGGTCTAGGCGCGAAGCTCGAAGAAAGGGGGCAGGGGCGGAGGAAGCGGAAGAGGAAAAGTAGGGTGGAAGGGGGGCTCGCTGTGGTTGTGGGAATCGCTGCCCAATCTGAGAAAGCAGGCGTCTGGGCAGACGGAAACGAGAGAAATGAGTGTGCGCAATCGGCCACATAGTGATAAAAAGAAGTTTGTGGGTAATTTTTTTTTCTCGTCGTTGGTTGACAAGTCAACTCCCACTTTTGAATTAAAACCTTTTTGCCTGTGCATTGCAAAGGGGGGTAAGACACGAGTATTGAACAACGCAATGTCGATGTCAATTCGTCGTCTTACTCCAATCGACATCAAACCACTCTCAAATGACTTCTCTTTGAAATTGAACAAGCTGGGAGAGGCAAGCGGTGTAGCTCAGGAGTTAAAGCTGGCCATAACGACGGCAGAGAAGCTATCATCTGATGTTGCAATTAAAGAGAAACACGTGTTGTATGCCCTAGTTGACAAGGGATCAAATTTGCCTGTTGGCTTTGTCAAGATTGGTCGAAAGCACTTGTATTTGCTGGACGAGAACAACAAATTAGTCGAGAAGGATCCATTATGCGTCCTTGACTTTTACATAGACGAAGGTGTACAGAGAAAGGGATACGGAAAGATGGTATTCGATGGAATGTGTGGCGGTGAGAAAGTGGTGCCTGGGGAGTTGGCCTATGATCGACCGAGTCGAAAGATGTTCCCTTTCTTGGACAAGAACTACGGACTTAGCGGCTTCATCGAGCAGAGCAATAAATTCGTTGTATTTGACGAGTTCTGGTAGTAAAGTAGATAAATAGAGAATGTACGTATGCAACACATTGCTTCGTCAGTTTTACATAATTTGCTGGCTTACTTCTCATCTTCTTCAAAAAGAACTGGCTGGAAGTAATCGACGCTCTTCTCGACAAACTCAGAGAGAGAGTCGTGTTCCGCACAATACTGCTCAAAACAAGCGGGTGTGACTGTTTTATTCCGGAGGAAAATTCCCTCAAGCACTTTCTTCTGGTCTTCATTAAGGTCAGTCGAAAAATAGTGCTCCGTCATGGAAATAGCCGAAGCAGCAACCAGAAAACCAAGATAGATTTTCTTGTCGATTCTTCCTGGCCGAATTAGCGCGGGGTCTAGTTTTTCGGGATGGTTGCTCGTCATGATGACGATTCGATCAGGAGTGTCAACCACCCCATCTAAAACATTCAATAGTCCAGACAAATCCAGCTTGTCCTTGGACCCGGCCATCTTCATCATGGGGCCGCTGACTGCGACACCGTCGCTATCACCGTCATCGCTTGCATTCGTAGCCCCAAACATCATCTGGATTGCGCCCATTAGTGTGTCTTCAGCGCCCTCGCGTTTATTCTCCGCATCCTCTTCGTTGTTTTCCTCGGTTGTGGTAGACAGAAAAGTCGTGGAGGATGATTCTTTTGGGGATTTAATTCTGCGAGAGATGGTCTCCTCGCTAGTTGATTCAGCTGTCGTCGTAACTTCTTCCACAGTCTCGGTGCGCTTCAGCACGGGGGGAGGAGTAAATTCACCGTTTTTCTCCTCGTTATCGTTTTTTTTGTAATCATCAGCATGATGTATCTTAGGCTCCTCTTCGATGGTTGTCGTCTTCACAATGGTCTTTGTCACGGGTTTGGCCTTCTTCACCTTCCCCTTTCCTCGCTTATGAACAATCTTGCTAGCTGCATCCACATCTTCCAGAACGAAGATTGTATCCTTAAATTGGAGCTTCACAGGAAGTTCTTCGCCATCAACTTTGAACTTCTGATCAAAAAAGATATCCATAAGCTCTTGGTTAGTCTTGATCTTGGAGAGAGAGACGTTGACAATAGAGCGATTTGTCTTGGATGCCATTGCTTTAATCATTGACGTTTTGCCAGTACCTGGTGGCCCGTAAAGCAAAAGTCCTAATTTGTCAGGGTATCCAGCAATCGAATACTTGCCCCTCTTCTCAAGAAAATTATCCAACAAATGTAGCAAATTCTCCTTTTCAGGAAAGTAAAAACTGTCAAACGTTTTCCTATCAGATAACCTATAACGCTTGTACTTCTTGCAGTCGCCGCCATCAGAGGTATCATCGTCATCGTTTTTGGAGCTCGCAAATCCCTCCTTCTGGACGAGCATGTACATCTGTTTGAGGGTTTCGGTTGTGTTAGTGGAGAAGATTATAGGTGAACGAAAAGCAATGGTTTTGTCACTCACATACCGGTGGTGATCGATCTCCTTCCCAACCTGATTCGTGTACCATTCGAACGCCTTTACCAAATAATTGTCAATGAGTTCACCGGCATTTTCCCGCTCGCTTCTGAATAGAAAAAGGATGGTCTTCTTCTCGACTTTGCTCGCACTTTTGTTCTCCTCCCCACGAGAATCATCAACCTCCTCCGCTTCCTTAAATTCGATCCCATCTGCAATTGACACCCACTCATCCTTGGGAGGAACAGTGGTGACACTGTACCGTCTGAGCTGCTCAGCAGTGGAGCCGTAATTCATGTCCCAACTGTGCTCGTCGCGAATGCCCTTTTCCTTAGCAGCAAGAAGAGAGATGTTGGCGTTCTTGTACTCCCTCGCTCCTGCAGTTTCGCCAATGTAAAGAGTTAGCGCTTTCTGGAGGATGTTGTTGCGCTCATCACGGCCCGAAAGCTTCCCGTAACCACTCATCAATTTCTCAAACTCAACTCTCCGGTAATACATTTTGGAATTCGTGTTATTGTAATATTTGTTGAAGAGGGCAAGGAGAAAGGGTCGCAACGTTGTATTGAAGGTCGCAATGAGGCCAGTCATTATGCCGGGGATTAGCATTGCAACTGCCATGTCAACGGCGTGGTTACCAGTCCGGAGGTTGTTGAGCATTGCGAAGCTCGCTGCATTGGCTGAGTCCATCTTTGTATCTTGTCTAGCTGATCTTGTCTTGCTGGATCTTGGGAGCAACGGGCTGTCTTATTTTTGTTGTTAATGCTTCTTAGAAAAATTTAACCAGACAGCAGGGATATTTTAAGTTATGATTGATGAAAACGGCAATAAATCGAATGTCGACTTAAATTGAGATGATTCCTTTTGATTATGATGGAGATACAAATAAATTCCAACCCTTTCTCTTTTCTCGATTTCTCATTTCTCGATTTCCATTGGGTAAACAAAAAGTCTTGAAACACACTAAAATGAAGTTTACCGCCGCTCTTGCTACCCTCGCCGCCGCAGTCAAGGCTGCAGACCCTGTTAATGTGCTTGTGTGCGTTGAGGCATATTGCCCTGGTGAGTTATCGCTTTTGTTGTTGCTGGTGATGATATGTAACATATAACCCAACAACCAGCTGAAACTTTGCAGATTTGTGGCTAAGTGTTTTCGCCGAGAGTCTATCGGGGGAAGACTAGGGGTTAGAGAGTGAATCTTTGAATTAATCTCTGAGTGTTTGTCGTAAACTAATGCTTCCCGAGTACTAACCACACCCCATCCCCATCCCCATCCCCATCCCCATCCTCACTCCAATCTCTCTTCTTCAGGATGCGAGCAGTTCACCGTCCAGGACCTCTACCCCACATGGCAGAAGGATGGCATGGCTGACATCATGAACATAACCTTCGTTCCCTACGGGAACGCCAACATGAACGGCGACAAGATCACCTGCCAGCACGGAGATGATGAGTGCAGCGGCAACAGCTACGAACAGTGCGCCATCCACCTCTACCCCGACACGGCCGACCACCTTCCCTTTGTTTACTGCTTCGCGAATTCCCCCGAGAACCACGGAAGCGGATCCCCAGATGCTGCCATGGAGAAGTGCGCCGGAGATGCCAACTTGGAGTGGGATAAGATTAAGGCTTGTCACGATGACGCTGACTTAGCTTTGGAGCTTCAGAAGGCTGCCGCTGATGCCACTCCTGATGACCACACGTACACACCGTGGGTTGTCATTAATGGAGAGGTCTTTGAGAGCTCTTTCAGGAACAAGTTCATCAACGCTGTCTGCGATGCCTACACTGGAGATAAGCCCGCGGCTTGTCAGTCCAAGTATGATGAGGCTAAGGACATCAAGTGCTACAAGGATTAAGTAAGTACTGTAGGCAGATAAATGAGTGAACGTTAACCCCTTTTCTCTCTTTCGGAAAGACTATTACACCACATCCATTTATAATATATTTTTTAGTCAAAATCAAATGAACGTCAGTGGCCGAATCCTAATCATCCATATTAATTCATCCACGGCACGTGTTATCATCACACATTTCTTGCATTCAATTCATATTCATATTTCTTATTCTTATTTCAAAT
>Ga0115555_1002386_pt1 | contig 12553 bp, 10 predicted proteins | sample COGITO_mtgs_1104_2_FD_87285 | JGI IMG/M metagenome (GOLD analysis project Ga0115555, IMG submission 87285) | Pelagic marine microbial communities from North Sea - COGITO_mtgs_110407 | ecosystem: Environmental > Aquatic > Marine > Epipelagic | place: Germany:Helgoland, sampling site Kabeltonne... | reverse complement strand
TGGTGATGGTGATGGTGATGGTGATGGTGATGGTGGGAAAGATGCAGGAAAGTGAGAGAGATGCACGATTGGCAATCCTGGTCGTCCCTCTCGTCCAATTTTTAAAACCGTGGACACTATAAAGAATAAAATCAGAACAACACCACAAGACTCTCCTCTCAAACTCGGCACTTTTTTTCTATTATTCAATGTTTTTCCTTTCTCTTTCTTTTCGATATGTTTGCTTTCAAGCGGCACAGGATAAGGCTACAGATTTTATATCATACACGCATTTGAACAAGCCAATCCGAGGTTAGGAACGGCCACATTATATTTTTTGATTTTCACCCGTCATCCTCTCCCGGTGGCAAAATCTTCTCTCTCTCTCTCTCTCACTCCCTCCACCATTGCTCTCCTTCAGTACATAAACATATATAATCATCATCACTCCTTGCTATATACACAATGAGCTTAGTATCTCCGTCCCCAAGCAAGTGGATTAATGACCCTTTCTTTTTTGGGAAAAATGACCCTAGGGGGTTCAATGTGAGTGCTCTCAGTTTCCCAGCTCGCATTCGCCGCCCCGAGGCACGTTCCATACGCCCTAGTATCATAACAATGAGGTCTCGTCTTGATATGTTCCATATCATTCAACATTCCCGTCGACATTGTACCGTAAGCACTGGGCATCTTGAGAAATCCCGACCGCCCACCAAAGTCCTCGGGGATCCTGTCCTTGGGGAATGTATGGCTGGTCGCCGTCTTGTCCTTGCTTAATATCTGACGTCCAATGCTCCTCTGAGCCTTGTACGACGCAGACGTCTGGTGCCCATAACTCAACTCGTCAATCATCTCCCTAGTACTGGGTTGTCCGACGAACTCCAACCCCTTCCCCCCCGGGTGGAAAGATGTCTGGCTAGGTTTGTAAGACCTCATAAAGTTCCTGTGTATTTCGCTTCTCCTGCCAGTAGTCGCACCTCCGGGGGATTTCATGTGGTCGAAGGCCATGCGGTCCATGTGATTGTTGTCCTGGAATTGGGAAACTCTGCGGTCCTGATTTTGGTAGATGGCATCACGGGCTAAGTTCTCTGTGCGGTGGGAGTAGTTGTAACCAGACAGAACTGTTCTGTCGGTCTGGGGCTCTGACATGGTGGTTTATATTATAAATGTGTTTTGATAATTCACTGAATTACCATGGAAAAAATCAGTTGCGGGTTTTCTCAGATTTCTGCTGCGTCGCCTCGTTCGCTGGGATACATAACCCTAACCCTTTTTGTCATTGATAATACTTCCCTAGTTACGATAAATAAGGTACAAATCTATACTCCCCAACACTAAATCTCGAGTCGAAGATTTTCGCAAAATTAACTCTAAAACTTGGAAGGAGTCTGTCATTGCTTCAATAGAAAATAGAAGAAGGCGAAAGTAATAATGTAAGAAGCAAATACGGATGCAAACGCAGGGGGGGTAGTCAGACGTCAGTCATCCGTATGGGAAAAGAATTAACAAAGAACGTGTCGAAAATCTTTGGGAACGACGACGACGACGACGACGACGACGATGATGGTAACGATGACGACGACGACCACAACCACCACAACCACCACAACCACCACAACCACCACAACCACCACGACGTTTCATGAGAAGTAGGAGGTAACGGGAAAAAAACAGCAGGACACAGCAGCCAAAATTTTAGCAACCAAACAGCCCATCACAATTTCAGGAAGCCATTCCATTCCTATTATATTATTAAACCCTCATTCAATTCAATCAATCCTCGCTCCCCAATGATTCGTCCAGCTCGTCCACTTCTTCACCGATGCTCTCCTCGATGCTTCCATCATCTCCATCTTCTCCAATCTTCATTTCGTTGTAGCCCCCAGCCCCTCCATTTCCATTTCCATTTCCACCCTCCAGATCCTTGCCCACCGCCCGGCAGATATCGTCCATCATGCTCCGCTCCAGATAAGGATTCAAGACGATCCTCCTGGCCTTCATTCTCTCCATTAGATCGTAAGCCTCGTCCATCCTCCCTACGCTATGGTAGTACTCGATCAAAAGAGCGAAACAATCGCCCACTCGGATGGCGTTCTCGGCATCCTTGCTATCAAGAAGTTTCAGGCAAATCTGCTCACTCTCCTGGGGATCATTCTTGATGCTCCTCCTGGCCAATACGAACCGCTCCATCACGTACACTCTCTGCTGCAAATCGGCCCCCAGCTCGTCGTTGTTGGCCTTGCTGGCATACTTAATGCCCTCCTTCAAAGCCCCGAGCGCCTTCTCATAGTCCCGATATTCATCGATCTCAACCTGGGCGCAGCTTTCGTAGAAACCCGCCAGCGACTGGAAAGCCTTGGCCTTCGTGTAATATGTGATGATGTTCTTCATTATGTCAGCGTTGTTGTGGAAGTCTAAATTCTGCAAATAATTAGCGGCCAAGATGTAGATGTCCTTGTTGCGGCTCACGTTTGCGTAGTAAGTGATCTTCTCCGTGTCGCCGGACTTCAGCAAGCACTTCATCGCCTTTAGGCGATCGCCAGCCTGAGTGTATTTTTTACACGCGAGGTGGTGCTCTCCCTGTTTCTTGCAAGCTTTGGCGAGCTTTCGGATAGTTTCAAGGCGCGCTTCTTTCTCTTTTGGATCATCAGTCTTGGGCGGGGTGAGGCCCTCGGCCATCTCTTCGTTAATCTTAACCCTGTGCTCGATGCATAAGTCGATGGCATAGTCGTACTTCTTCCCCTTCTTGTACAACAATTCGACGGCCTTCTCAAATTGCCCGTTCTTGATGAAAAAGTCACTGCACCTCTCCAGATCTAAGTCACTGCTCCCCTCTCCTAAGCTCTCGGCGAGCTCCTTCAAAATGGTGAACATGTCGTCTCCGCCGGCATTAGGCCCCGACCCTCCATTCTTGCCAATTCTGAAGCACAAATCGAGCGCTTTGGCGTTATCTCCGCCGCGCTGGTACAACTGCACGGCCTTGTCATATTCTCCCTTATTCTCAAAGTATTGCGCACAGTCAACCATGCTGCTCGGTCTGCTCTTCAATGCAAAGCTCATCAATTCACTATCCAAGCCATAAGCCTTGCTCAGCCTGATTGCGTGATTGAAGCAACCGCTCTGGGCGAAAAAGCTGATGGCCTCTTGCACCTCGCCCATACCCTCAAGCTGCCTCGCCAAATGGTAAGCAGCACTAATACTACCGCTCTCGTTCACAATATCAGCCGCCAGCGCCAGTTCCCTGTTGTGGCAGGCCAGCCTCACTAAACTCAAATTGTCGTTGGCGCGGTCGTAAAAGTTTCGGGCCTTGTCGAAGTGGCCCAAGCTCTCACAGTATCCTGCCCACCACTTCAACAATTCCGTGTCGTTCCCTTGCATGATATAATCCTCGAGATCATCCGTTCGACCCTGGTCGAAGAGCATTCGGGGTACCTCGCTCTTGTAGGTGTCGGCACGTTCAAAGTGGCGGATAGCGTTCGCCATGTCGCCGCTCGATTCAAGAAATTTCGCGTACTTGTGATTGGTTGTCTTCAAATGAATGCGATCAGATGACGAGGCAAGGTCCAGAGACTCCACCCACTTGCCCTGCCCCTGATAAAGCTCGTTCAAAAGGTCAAACCTCCCGCACTCTTTATAGAGCCTCTCAGCGTCTTCGAGCAATCCGAGTTGAATTGCCACGGCGGCGACCGCCGCCTCAAGCTCCGGCTCTTTCTTTGCCAGTCTCACTGCTGCGGCCCCCCTCGCGTGCCCCATGTTCCCGAGACACACCTCCGCCACATCCAGTCGCTTCGTCTTGACGCACATGTGAGCCATATTCTCCCAAACAGAGGGGTTCCGAATGAGTTTCACGGCTCGGTACGCCTCGTCCATATTCCCGATGGTCAAATAGTAGCTGAAATCCAGCAGCGCAGCTTTGGTACTGTTGTCGACGTCCTCCAAACCGACAAAATCTCTCATCACCTTGCTCATAAGACGCTGAGAGTTGGGCTTGTTGACGCTACTTTTCGTCTCCTCCCTCGCATCATCGCTGTCACCCGAGGCGACAAAGTAGAGGCGAGGAACCTGCAGCCCAATGAGCGTTTCTAGCGGTTCCTCCAACGAAAATACGTCCTGCATCTTAATTCCAAAGTCTGCAGTAACAAACATGGTTGTCACCTCGGGCAGTTGGTTGTTGCTTGAAGTGGTGGCAACCCTATCAACGTTATTTTTGTCGTCGATGTCGCCGTCGCCGTCGCCGTCGCCACGTTTTTCTTCGCTCGTGGGTGAGCTAGCGCTGCCGAGTTCGGCTATGGCACTTCTCGTCTCACAAGAAAGGAGCTTTGGCTCGGAGGGATCCCAAAAGTGGCTAGTGGGGATCCTCCCAGACTTTCGAAAGTCGAAATGGTCAACGATATCCCGGTCCGAATCGTAAACGTACAGCCGGCTGTCGGGCTCCCGTATCTTTAAGGATCCGTGCAAGCGGTCGCTCAGGATGGAAAGCCTCGTTCCGTCTGCATTCACACGGATGGAACGGATCGCACCGATAGACTCGTTGGTGAGAGGATCCACAAACTTACCAGAAGAACCGAGGGGTTTTGGGTCTTTTCTGCTTACATCCATTAGCTTCAGTACGCCCTTGTCAGTAACCACGGCGAGGTAGTTTCCGTTCAGATCGACGAGCTGAGGCATCCCTTCAGTCGAGGTGAAGCTAACAGAGAGTCGTTGTACCCCATGGAGATTTGTGATGAGAAGACGGTTCTTCTCCGCCATGAAAAGAGTGTCCCTTCGGAGAGCGATCGAACGGGCAGACGTTTGAAAGTCGCTGACTTGCTTTCTTTCCCCTCTTTCCCGCCCTAATCCGTAAACCTGTGCCTCCTTCCCATTCCAAACCACCATATGGTGGCCATCAACGACGACGCCCTTGACATTTATTCCAGTGTGAATTACCGAGCCGCCTCCCTCCCTATCCTCGATACTGACAGTATCATTGTTGATTTGTATAGCCGCGCAGCCGTCGCGGAGGCAACGGTGCAGAACCGTCTCGGACAAAATGGTTGTACCAAAGTCAGTACTGGCAGCCAGCAAGCCCTGGCCAGGACCCCAAGTAAGGTGTGTTATGGGACCCTGGATCTGCGAGTGTGGCATTGCCTTCCACTGAGAACTCCCTGTAATGGACGCGGAGTTGCGATTCTTCTTCTTGCCGAGGTTTCCGTTGTCGTCGGCATCATCGTCGTAATCATTGTCACTGTCGTCTTCGTCATTGGTGTAACCTCCCACAAACTTCCACATTGCCACCCCCCCATCCTTGGTCCCGACAGCAACATATCGCTGCACGGGATTGAACGCTACACTTACTGCCCTCTCTCTCCTCTCCATGCCCGCTCCGTGCAGCGTGAGGACAAAGTTCTCGTCCTTCTGCAAATCCCAGAACCTGACCATATTCTCCCCAGAGACTGAGGCTAGAAGCCCGGGACCAGCCCAGACAATGTTACGCACGCCGTGTTGGAGGGCGTCCCCTCCAACAGATAGCTTCACTTTCATAACCGGGGTGACGTGACCGGAGGGTGAAACTTGGAGCTGGGTCATGAGCAGCGACCGAGTAATAATTACGAGACGCATCTTGCTGCTGTAGAATAGCAGGCTATCAATGCTGCTGGACAGGGACTGGACGTCAGTGCAATGACCGAGGTCGTCCGCGTAAGAAACAATACCCGAAGCGGAACCGAAGAAGAAAGAAGGAGAAAATGTTCGGTTGCGAAGGTCCGACTTGTTGCCAGATGGTAAGGTGGAAACGACATCAGTTGCGGAGGAGTCCACTAAGTTGGAGGAGGGACGAAGCGAGTTCTTGTCACCACGTTTCCCCGATTTGCTTGCGATATTCCCGTTTGTTGTAGTAGCATCCTCGGGTGTGGCAAATACAACGGAAGTCAATGGGCTCGTTTTACGGTACTGAATCGAAGGAGCAAGGGAACCTCGAGCATCCGATTTCCATACACAGCAGATTCCAGAGTTATCACCGGTGATTAGGCGGGTACCACTGTAAGTTTGGTTTGGTTTGGTTTGGTTTGGTTGTAGGAATGAGCGCCGTGGAGTGTAAGAGAGAGACAAGCCGACAAAAAAATATGAGACAGCTCGAAAACTCGAAAACTCGAAAACTCGAAAACTCACCTTGGATTCCACAGCATAATTCCGACCTTGCTACTGTGGATGCTCGTATTAATACTTGTACAATTCACCCCACCCCCTTCGTCGCCTTTCTTCCCTTTCTTCCCACCACCCATGTCATTCTCCTTGTCGCTCTGGCCGGGCGACCCTCCAAATAGAATCGCCTCGTCGACTGACCAGCAATCAACCTTTCCGGATGAATAACCAACAGCAAGAAGCGGACGGGTGGGGTGCCAGCTGAGAATGGTCGGGGTAGAATCCCCTTTCGTTGAGGAGGAGATAAAAGATGAGGGCAAAGGGTGACCCTGCAAATCGAATTCATCGATCAATGTGCGTTCAGTCGGCAACAATAGGTTTCAATCATCAAAATTGGTTAGATGATGAAGACAATATTTTTGAATTGCATTCCTTTGGCTGTTAGCAGCTGATAACGCTGGATGATAATTGCTCGCGAATTTCGAGGGACTAGTCTAAACTTACCTCTTCGCCGTAAAAGCGAACCCCGCCGCCCTCTCCAACTGCCAAGACCCTGGCTGTGTTGCAGAAGCCAAACGCCTTCACCCCCGCTCCCCCCTCTGAGGAGGATTTGGGGTCCTCCTTAACGATCTCTTTCGAGGAACCGGGGGGAGGCTGGCATCGGTAGTCGCAAAACACCGAGGAACTCATAGCAAGATTGTCGTAATTGTGGATAGCAGACAGCTAGGAGGAGGGGGAGGGAGGTAGGTGGGGAATCAAAAAAGGTTTTGCTGGGATGGTATTGTACGTCTCAAGTGTGTGTTCCGCCTGTCTAACGGGTAAAAAGACAGGAAGTGCAAGTGTAGGCCAAGATGCAACTTAAACTATCCTAATCAACTTGTCAGCATGTTCATAATGTTCAAATTTTATTTCGTGATTTTTTTTGACTTGCTTTTACCTCGCATATTTTAAGACGTTCCTCTGTTAAATAGAAGGTCCTCGACTCGTCTGAAGAAGAGGGGGGAGGAAATACCAGCTCCATATCGGATAAACACATTCTTCTCAGTAAAGCAACCGCTCTCACACACAGATCGCTTGTTCTCAAGTCAATCCATCCCCTTTCCAGAATGAGGAGGAGGGCTTGTAGGAAAAGACGACGTTAAGTGAGGAAGCTGATGGCGGGATATTCATAGCACAGCCTAAAGCATGTCAGGTTAGAGAAGAGGTGCAACAAAACGCTGTCTCACTGCTTAACTCAAGTACTCCACCCACCACCCTCTAAAAAACTTATACTGTTTGCTTTTTTCAAGAACTGTCAACAACTATTCTTTAATTTACTCGTTATCATCTTCGCAATCATCTACGGGCATCATCAACAATTCGTACGAGACAAGGAACTTCTGGACCTGTCAATATGGGTGAAGGAAGTAACAAGCAAACAAACAACAAACGGTAGGTGAGTTTAGAAAACGCAGCTTGAACAATAAAAGATTCTAAACGCTACTTACCTCCTTCTTCCGCCGATTCCACCAAGCTGTACACTCGTCCACCAACCCGGGCTCGGCAACATAGATGGAGTTATCGTCTGGAAGCTTGCTAATCCAGCAGTTTCCACTTGCCGGAGCATGCTCGCCATCAGGGAGCTGGTAGCGGGGCTCGAAGCCACCTTCCTCCGTGTCTCGGAACTTTTTGTTGCATTTCTTGGCAAACGGCGACAATATATCTTGGATGTCCTCACTTGAGAGGTTGATGGAATGTTTGGTGAGGGCTTCTCGGATCACCTGCTGCTCCACACCTCCAAGAAATATAATAACGAGAAGCAATACGTCGCGGCAAACTTTCGCGTTCGCGTCAAGTGGCGTGAGGTCGCTCTGCAAAATCCAGTTCCCCCTCACCAAGCATCCAACCTTTTTGAGGCAGTCGAGAACCAAACGGCGGTGCTGCTGCCCCTTATTGCCATCAGCAGCATCACGAGAGCTCACTCCGAAGGCGTCGAGCACAGCCTCGGTCGTTATAGGCGCATTCATCCGGTAGAAGTGGTCGATCATCAGCTGGATTATCCTCTGCTCTCCCTTCTCCCCCTCCAAGCTACCAATAGGATCCGAGTAGTTCAGAGTAGCCAAATACGACGATTTCAGGTGCCCATCTTCATCGTCAAATAGGATACATCTGTTGGTGTCACGGCAGAACAAACTATCGTCGTTGCCGGGAACAGTGCCTGTGTGGATGCTTTCATCGACATCCAAGTGAACCCAAGGCTCACCGTCTTCGATATCCTTCTGAAACCGGTAGCTGGCCTTCTTCATGGCAATCATCCTATCGCTGTCCTTCTTCCGAAATCCGACTGCCGTCGCCGCAGTGACCTCTGAGCCGTCGTTCACATTGCCTCCTCTGTCGTCGTTTTCGCCTTTTTCGTCGCCTCCACTCTTTAAATAGCTCGAGTTACCGGACCTGTCCAGATTCGCGAGAGAATAACGCAGCTGGTACGTTTCTGAATAAGGATTCAAGTGGAGCTCGTTGCCCTTCAAAACTCCCACGGCAGCATGGCAAACATGAGGGACAAAATTTGACTTGTACGCATGTCTCAAAATATTCCGATCCGGATCGTTCGCAAAGTATTCTCCGTCGTTGTCGCTGTCGCCGTCGTAAGTATCGGGGTTGAAACCGTCGATAAACTCGTCGTCATTCTCACCCTTCCTCCAGCTCTTCACTCCCTCTGCCCTCTTCTGGGTATTCTTGCTCTCGCGAAGGTCCAGCTTCATCTCAACCTCCAGAATTTTACTTTGGGGCTTGATCTTAAATGCGCTTATGTTGTAGGGTAGCTTCGAGGTTTTTTGGTGAGCCGGGAGCTGGAGGAGAGTGTTGGTGCCTGTTCGGGAGGGCTTGTTGATGAACACGTCGATTGTGCGGATGACTGGGTCATCCGACAAGCTAGGGTGTTTCTTGCTTTTCGTCATTTCTGTTGTTGTTATCTGGGTGTGTGTTTGCAACGCTAATACACGGTGAGACCAGAATGAGAGTGTGCGTGAGGGGGGGGAGGAAAGGTTCGTGGAGTCCTATTAAAGAGGGTTAATAAATGTCCAGTTTACGATCAATTTTGGGTTATAGGACGTACTTTCGTCGCTTTAACGGGGAAAGAGGGGGTGTGGGGCCCTCGGAAGTAAAACAGAAACAGAGAGAGAGAGAGAGAGATAGGGCAGGCAGAGAAAAAAGAGGCAGAGTAAAACAGCGCTGGATTGTTGTTAGAACACAATTTTTGTTGCCCCTGGGATTCATAGAAACTAAATCTATACTTCCCCTAATTAGACACAGAAAATGATGCAAATTCTCGCTGTTGTCAGGAGATCAAAGCTGCACATTCGGCGAACGTTTTGGTCTTCCTCAATGTGCAGGTCTCTCGGGAATCACCCCGATCCCGCTACTGTAACCTACCACCCCGATGGATCGACGACTGTAGCGCTGCCTCGCTTTTCGGCTCCCGTGGGGTCGGTTCGGATTATGCAGGCAACAGGCAAGGAAGGCGGCACTGAATACTTGACAACATGGAATTCCACTTCTATTTCTGCCGCTGCGCCCAGGTCTACTGCGCCCAGGTCTACGACATCTAGCCCCACGACTGCTAACCCCACGAGTGCGACTGCGACTGCGACTGCGACTGCCGCGTATTCAATTGGCAACAACATTTCTCTCGCATGTGGCTGGGTGAACGAATCAGGGGAAGTGATATATGAGAGCGACGTCCTCCGTCCGGTGGAATTCCAAAGCAAGAATTTGAAAGTCTTAGATTCCGCCTGCTCTTGGGGTCACTCCGCCTTCATCGCCCAGAACGACGACAACGGCGGTAAGAAGGAAGTCTATGTGACAGGGAGGCCCCTGGACGTGAAAACGTTGCTTCGGATAAGCCGGTTCCCCCCCTCCTTTGCCAAAATGACCAACAAGCTCACCTCGTGGATGCAGTCCGTTTCGCCGGACAGCACTCTCTTCGGATGGGTCGAGCCCAAGGTGGCTGAGGGCGGGGACTCGGTGTACGAGAAGGGCAGTCGGATCCAGATCCCCCCGGAGGAGGTGCCCAGATCGATCCACGCCTCCTTCGGCCTGACTGCCCTCATCACCGAGAGCAATAATTTGTACATGATGGGAGACAATCAACACGGTCAGTGTGGTCTCGGCGAGGACGCGGGGGCGTATGTTTGGGGTCTCACGCAGAGGGTGGATTTCTTCACGGAGAACACGTTCGAAAACGAGGACGAGGTCGAAGTGATCTCCGAGAACGTGGTGGACTGCGCCCTTGGCCTGCAGCACGTCTTGGTCTCCACTGACGACAACAAGGTTTACGCCTTTGGGAAGGGGCTCCGCGGACAGCTCGGGACCGGTTTCGAGTCGTCCGACCGTCCCATGCGCGTTTCGTTCCGGAACGAGGTGAACAGAGAGATTGACGTCGATGTGAAGTTCTTGGCGGCCGGAATGAACCACAGCGTTGTCGTCGATCAGACCAATGCGAACGTCTTTATATGGGGGAAATTGACCAGGCGGCAGTCTCGCGAGGAGCGCGACATTGAGGGCAACATTGAGGGCAACATTGAGGGCAACATTGAGGGCAACATTGAGGGCAACATTGACGACATTGACGACATTGACGACATTGACGACATTGACGACGGCGGGGAAGGACAAAGAGTTGACGCCGGATAGCCCATCAGGATCAGCATCGCCGACAAACTTTACAGTGAAAAATCCGAGGTTGTGGGCTGCGTCTGCGGCATGGCGCACACCGCCATCCTCGTCAAAAACGGGAACCTTTATAGCCTGCATTACCACGGCCTGTGGGACCAGAACACGACCACTATCGGGGGGGGGAACGCCGACGACATCTTCAGCACCGATTTCGTCGAGGTCTGGTCCCATTCGGTGTCTGGCGAGGATGAGAAGGTGCGCCTCTTTGGGGGCTTCGATACCACGCTCGTCATCGATGAAGGGGACGTCACCGTTGCCGTTCGTGACATGTGGGGGGATGGGACGGGGAAATACGGGAAGGTTATCGATGAAGACGTCGACTGGTTCGAGAAGGAAGAAGGTACTGCTCGAGTGGTCACCCTCAATAACGGGTGGAAACACAAAGTGGTGCTCCTAGAGAAATAAATACAAATGCCAAATGATGAAGAAGTAGCAGGGGGAGATGGAAAGGAAATCGGAATTGAAGTATTTGCTTCGTCGGGTGGAACGAAAGGGTGATGGAACTCCTCAGACTTTCTATCGCTCAGCCTTACTTCTTTCACCCCAAGTAGTAGTGTGGTAGAGTATATTTTTTAGTTTAACAACGGAATAGTGAAGTTTAAAGGCAACAAGTCTTTTCTGAGTTGGAAATTTGCATATGGCAACGCCAACGCCTGTACGAACAGGCGTGCGAGGGAAGGAGGAGGAGGAGAACGAGGACATCGAAGGAGAGTGAGCAGCTGAGAGTGAGTGTAAAAAGGTATTATATATGTTACTGTAATGTTGATATTGTATATTTAATATGCTCTGTAGGAACCTTTGAAGAGATCAGAAGAGAGGAGAAGAGATCGAGCCTCAATTTTTGAGTTATATATAAAAATAGTAGTTTTTGGCATGCTTTGATTTAATTTGAATGATTTCACTCCGAAGCTCTAAAATCAGAGCCCCCCTCCGGAAGCTCTGCTCCATACCGGTATCTATCTACACTCTGCGTGCTCGTCGTCGCTTGATTTCCCGAGATTCCAGCCCCAAAAGTGCCAATGTCTTCTCTCTTCAATTTTCCCTCCATGTTCTCCAACGTGGTTACTTCGTCGACCGAGGCCACATTTCCGACTGAGGCCACATTTCCGACCTTTGTCGAGGTCGAGTCCACTTCCCTCCCGTGGACCGCGACAAAGAAACCCGCAGTCGCGGACGAGGATGTCGACGTTTACGACGAGAACTGGGTCCCCAGAAACGGGAGCGGGAAGCAGAAGTCCTGCAACGTAATCAGGGGCGAGATCGAGAGGTTCTTAGCCACCAAGGAGATGACCCAGACGGCGTTCCTCAAGGAGATTGGGTGTAACTCCAACTCGTATGGCAGGTTCATGAAGCTCAAGGGCCCCCACAATGGTTACCAGAACGGGGTTTACTGGGGGGGGGCAAGGTTCCTCGAGATGAGGAAGCAGAAGGCGAAGGAGGAGAAGGCGGCGGCCAAGAAGGACGGTTCTTTGAAGAGAAAGAGCTCAGAGGAGAAGGAGTCCAACAAGGCCAAGAAGGCAAAGGTCGAGAATGAGGTGAGGCTTGCGGCTGCTCCTACTTCTGCGTGAACGCACGTCTCCTCCGGAACCAACGCAATTATCCTCACCCATCACTCCATCGCAGGTCGAAGCTATCTTGAACCTCGACTACGAGGAGGGGGGCGTGTTCGACTTAGTCCCCGAGGTCCAGCGCAAGGTGAGATTGCGATCCCATCATCCCATCATCCCATCATCCCATCATC
>Ga0115555_1002383_pt1 | contig 12565 bp, 6 predicted proteins | sample COGITO_mtgs_1104_2_FD_87285 | JGI IMG/M metagenome (GOLD analysis project Ga0115555, IMG submission 87285) | Pelagic marine microbial communities from North Sea - COGITO_mtgs_110407 | ecosystem: Environmental > Aquatic > Marine > Epipelagic | place: Germany:Helgoland, sampling site Kabeltonne... | reverse complement strand
CAACAATAACAACAGAAGGAGTATTAAAGAAGGAAATACGAAGAAACAACAGCGATGGTTTGGGGGCGTTCGAAGGTTTCTCGAGCAGCCGCCGTATGCGTTTTACGTCTTCATTTGGGTCGGCGTCATGCTCATCCATAAAATCACCACGTACTTGGTCGGCGGTCAATTTCATCGGTATTTGTGCCCGCGAGTGGACGAACGCGACGGGTCTATATACACGTTTCAATGCACCACCGAGGATCTGGATTTAGCCCCAGGCGGATTCTATTTCAACATGCGCGGGTTTATGATTCAAATGATTGACTTTCCAGTCGCGAATAACGAGGAACGGTTTTATCGAAACACTTCGCAAAGTTGGGCGTATAACAAGAACCACGACGGTTAACGAGGCGACGAGATGATGAATATGTTGTGGTTTTTTATTATATTATGAGAATGATTATTAGAATAAAGCTCGTCGTCGTTGCATCATGTTAATAAACATTTACGCCCACTCGATCGGGAACACTTCCGCTTTCGGGTCGTACTTCGCCGCGTATTCTTGCAACCCCTTCCACAAGTTCGGCTCGACGCCGATCGTCCCTTTCTTCTTGTTTTCGGCGGCCAACGCGTCGCCTCTTTCGCCCGGCAAGTTGATCGAACTCACGCCTTCCTTCCTCTCCGCGTTCTTCACGCGCTCCATCACGAACGCGCTTTGCTCTAAGAAATCGTCGTTACCCAAGATCTTCGGGTCAATGGCGAACACCAAGTTACCCCAGTTCTTCGCCGCCTTCTTATCGTTGTACGCGGCGCCGACCAACGGACCGGCTAACAACTCGATGCACAAGGACAAGTTGCTAGACTTGTACCCGCAATCAAAGGTCATGATCGCCCCACCATCCAACGCGGCGTTCGCATCCGTGGTCATGTTCCCGTCCTTGTCTTGTGCAACGTTCGGAGGTAACGGTTTACCACTCGTCTTGGCTTCCAACAACCCGAAGAAGGCGTACGCCGAAGTCGCCATGTCCAAAGTCATCGGCTCGCCGCCTTTCCTCGGGATCGAGCATCCGATTGGGTTGGTCCCAAAAATCGCTTGCTTCGCCCCAGCCGGCGCCACAAACTCCGGCGATTGCGCCAAGACAATCCCAACCATGCCTTGCTCGCCAATCTTCTTCGCGTAGTACCCCAACGCCCCGGTACTCGTAAACGTGTGGTTCGTCCCGACGACCCCGACCCCGTGTTGCTTGCACTTCTCGATCGCAATCTCCGCCGCTTTGTCCAAAACAATCATCCCGTGGTTGTTACCGCCATCGATTGCAGCCGATAAAGGCACCGGTTCGGTGATTTTGATCGGCGTCGCCTCCGGGTCTCGCGCGATGCCGTTCGTCGTCACTTTGATAATCCCTTGGTTGTTCCCACGCAGTTGGGCGTACATCAAAATATCCAAAATGCATTCGGTGGCTTTTTCGTCGTACCCGTAGGTTTTGATCGCTTTTCGCGTGGTTTCCGTGAGTTCGTCGATGGAGACCATGGTGTCTCCTGAAGCTTTCACGACGAAAGACTTCTTCGAAGCGGAGGAAACTCTTCCTCGTTTGAGAGGAGATTTCGATTTCATCATCGTCACCCCGGGGGTGATGGATGCAGATTTTAATGAAAAACTCATCTTTGTGTGTGTCTTATTTTATATTTGAAAAGGAACTACTTTGTGTGAGCAGTAATAAATATATACTACGCGTAAAATAATAATAACTTTTGCGATAACTTTTGTGTGTGTAAAAAGAAAGCGCGTCGTCAAAGTGTTTATTGTGATGCGATTGATTGATGTGATTACACAAACTCTCTCTCGATGAGAATGGATAGAGAGATATTTCCTCCTAATAAGCCACGGAAGGAACTTGACACGTCATCGAGATTTAAAGAGATTTAAAAAACCCTAAATGAACAGTTTTTGCTTTCCTCCTCTTGTCTTTTTTTTTTGAAGTTTTCTGGAGTTTTGGAGCAACTGAAGAAAAACTTTAGTAGGAGCAGCAGCGAGAGAGAGAGGACACAAAGTGAAAGAATGTCGAAGAAAGGAGCGGGTCCGTGGTGTTTACACATCGCTCTGGAGTTGAAGAAAGAATTCGTGGACAAGTTTCTTTTGAAATTTGCGGAGTTAGCGAGACACGTGGAAGCGAACGAGCCGGAGACACTTTCGTACGAAATCGGACGAAGCGACGAAAATGAGTGCAAATTTATCATCGTCGAACGGTATTCGAAGAAAGAATATTTAGCGGAACCGCACCAGACGTCGGAAATGTTTAAGAAATTTAAGCGGTGGATGAGTGCGAACGAGGAGATGTTTGTCTCGAAGGATGGGTTTAGCTTTTACGAACAGCAGATTGGGTACATGCACAGATGATGTGAATATATTTATCATTAGATTACATTTTTACAAATTTGTTTCTCTATTTGGCGACCGAAACAAACGCCGCCTGAAATCGCTCTTTTTTCATCGCGCGAGCTTCGTCTACCCACCTTTGAATCTCTTTGACTTCTAACAAACGCGCTCGTTTCACGCTCGTCGGGTCGTTTTTGCTCGAAAACATCAAATCGTTGTGATGCGCGCCTTCGTCGATTTTCACTAAAACGACGCGCGGATTGGACGTTTCCAAGACGCCCAGTAAGTGCCACGGGTCTAACATACCGTTTGAAAAGACAATGTTTGAGGCAAAGTTCTCGACCATTTTGCGACCGCCGTAAGTTTCTTGGGCGAAATACGGTCTCGGTTGGACGTCGTACGCGTCGCGACAGTAGCGAAACTCGTTGGTTTCGTTCCAAGAAGAGAGCCAGTACATGTCGTTTTCTCCGCCGGTCGTTTCCATTGGCATGAACATCTCCGAGCAGTACTGATATCCCCAGAGATCTTCGGTGGCTTTGGTGTCGTCGTTCGGTGACGGGTCGCCGATTGTAAAGCACTGCTCGGTTTTCGTGGCGTTGTAGTAGATGCTGACCGCCTCTCTCAGGTTTTCTAACAGCGCTAACGAAGTCGAGTTTGACGCGTTCGGATCGTCGACCATCATCGCGTTGCACACCACTTTCATCGGCCACGCGGGCAACGTTCCTTTCCCTGATAACATGTACCCACTCTCGACTGGGTAATCACCCATCGCGATGTAATCCAACGCCGATTGCGCCCACTCGGCGACTTCGTACGGCGACTCGATATCGTCGCACGCTCTAAACGTGTGTTTTAAAACGTCCAAATATATCTTATCGTTTTCATCTCCAGAGTCTATCAACAAAGTAAACGCGTCTTGTATTCTCTTTGGACACTCCGCGCCGTGTCCGCTCACCATGGCGGTATACGTCGACCCTCTGGCGAACGCGTTCGGATCTACCGGCGGATCTTCCCCGTCGAACGCATAAATAGGCGCTGATGCTGCAATCGCCCCGTCCACTACGTGCGGGTACTTCATCCTCATCCACGACGCTAACATGCCGCCATAAGACCCACCAAACGCAATCACCGCCACGGCGTCCTCGTACTCTTCTCTCAACTCTCTGACCAACGAAGCGTAATCTGCCAACGCTTCCATCGAGTTCAAATGTTTCAACGTATTCTTATTCGTATCCTCCTCGTCATCATCACTCATTGGTGACGATTTCCCGTAATATCGATGCTCCGCGAACACTAACAACGCGTTAAAATGTTCCGCGTTTTCCCACATCAAACCCGTATTTTCCAAGTAACTTTCCACGTTCGCCTCGTTTCCAGTGTATAAGAAAATGGGCGAATCCTTTCGATAAAATTCAGAACACACGAAATATCTCGTCTTAAACTCTCCTCCTCCTTCTCCTCCTCGTTCCTCCTCCTCTTCGCTGTTCCAAGAGAAGTGCGAGAGCGGCTGTTGAATCCACCTCTCCTCGCACCGCGAGACGTATTTGTTTTCTTCTTCTTGATGAAATCTCGTTAAAAGCATTCCTCGTCGTCGTCGTCGTCGTTCTCTGCTCGGTTTTGGTTGCCGTTTTAATGGTGGTTCCGTCGCCGTCGTCTGAATCGTCGAGGAGGAAGAGGAGGAGGACAAATGAATCGCGCGACTTTCAGCGATGGTGACAGCGTGTGAGAGCAGGAAGAGGAGAACGAAAAACATCATCATTTGCGCGCAAATGAGAAAAAAAGTGACGCACTGAAGTCTCTCGTTTCATGAAAACAAAAATTATTCACATTAAAAATTCACCCCCTGCCGGAGGATCGCTAAACTCTCTCTCTCTCTCTCTCTCTCTTTCTCTCGTCTCGTTTTATTATCATTATTGTTTAGGCGGTGTTCTCGGGGGTAATCTCGTCGGCGTCCCCGGTTGCGGAAACGCGCTCACGTCCGGTAAGATTTCCATCGATCCGAGCGGCGTCGTGCGCTGCGAGGTGGCGGACCCGGGGATTGAAATGTTCTTTCTCAGAGTACCTTGGCGTCTCGGCGTGGTCGTGCCCACCACGGAGACGTCACTATAGCTATCGTTGGATGTCATGCTATCGTCGTGCGATTTCGAAGACGTTGCTCGTTTTTTGAATTTTTGACCTCCGGCGCCTCCGTCGACTTCGGTGGTCACGCCTAAGCACTGCTTGCACGCACCGCGTTCTAAACTCTCTTCGTTTTGGACGAGTTCGTAAAGGCTTGGTTTGAATAAGCGTTTTAACGAGCTCACGATGATGTACGGTAACAAGCATAAAAACGTCACCGCCCAAAAGCCGAGCCAATATTTCGGGGTCAACACGGTCGATTCGGTGAAGATTTTGTACGAGTACGTGGAGTAATACACGTCCGTGTGACTCAAGACGACGTTTAAGATCCACCACAACGCGAAGGATCCCCAAATGGTTAAATGATGGATCCACGTCCAGTAATTTATGAACAAACCGATTTGTAAGTTCAACGTGAACACTAAGGAGGTATACATGGTCGTGCCAACTTCCCACAAACCAAAAACGTGGCCGTCCTCGTGATCGGCTTCGCCCGAGTGCACGGCTTTCATGATGGACCAATAGGTGACGATAGCGACCCAGATGGCGTTCAACGCCCACACGGCTTGAGATTTCTTGTTGAAATTTTTGTTCCATTGCGTTTCGGAGTACAACTCTGGGTGCTTCAAACTCGAATCCGGTCGAACGTCTTGGTCGAAGAGGCCGAGAATGATCACCGGATAACACACGAAGAAGATGTTAAACGAGGACATCAACCAATCGTTGTAGATGACTTGGCCACTCGCGGCGGCGTGTAAGTTGTAAATGAATATGGTCAGACCAAACGCCAAGTTCTTATAGAAGAAGTAGCACACCATTCGGGCGATTCTTTTATAAGAGTACCGACCGTGCAAAAGCAACAGACGTTCGAGAAATCGAAACTGAGCAAAGGCGAAATCAGACGCCATGACGGCTTGCATGCCTTCCTGTCCGGAAATGCCGACACCGATGTGCGCGGCTTGAATCATCCCGACGTCGTTGGCGCCGTCGCCAATGGCTAACGTGATTTTACCGGAATCTTTCACGAGTTTTGTCACCAACGCTTTTTGTAACGGCGAGACGCGACAGCAAATCACCGCCGCGCAAGACGTCCCCAATTTCAAAAAGTTATCCTTCAACTCTGCAGATAACGCGAACGATAACGATCGCCCGTCGATGACTAAACCCATCTCCGCGTCCACTTCCGCGCACTGTTTCGCGATTTCCAAACCGTCGTCAATTTGCTTCGAAACAGCTTCTAATCCTTGGGTTTTCATTTCTTCCTTGGAAATTTCGCCTTCGGATTCGAGCTTGACCAATTCTTCGACGTTGATTACTTTTAAACTCATTTGTGGGGTGATTAAAGAACACGCGGAGCCGATGTTGATAGCCGTGTCTTGTTTATCGCCGGTGAGTACCCAAACAGCGATACCGGCGCGCATTAATTGCTCAATACAGCGCGGCACGCCCATTTGGAGCTTATCCTCAATCGCCGTCGCGCCAACTAATTCCAAGTCTTTTTCTATGAGTTCCGCGACGGCGTCCAACTCTTCGTCGCGCTTCTTCATCGCTTGGGAAGCTTTGATGAATTTCTTGTTCCACGCTTCGTACTCGCTGGAAGAAATTTCTCTCTGCGCTAAACACAAGGTTCTCAAACCGCAGGCGGCGTAATCGTCGATGTGTTGTTGCGTGGACTCTTTAGCTGCGTTACCACCTTTGTTACCGACCGCTAACCGCTCGTAAATGACTGAATCCGCACCTTTAGTCATCAAAATGATTTTATTATCGTCTTTCGAGCGAACGACGACGGACATGCGTTTCCTCGTCGAATTGAATTCCAACAAGTTCAAAACCTCGTACGTTCTCACGGAGTCTTTTTCGCTCTTATTCACGGATTGTTCGAGAACTTCCACCGTCGTGCTCGTTCGGTTGTTGAAGAAAAATCCAAACCTTTTGGCGGCGACGACAAACGCGAGTTCATCCGGCGATTCCGCTTGGTAAACGACTTGCTCGGGAGTTCGTTCGCCTTCCGGGATGACGGTTTGACAGACGGCTAAAATTCGAAAGAACGAACGCAACTGTTCGCGATCGGGCGACGTTCGCCATTGACCGTCCGTTAAGCGGCTATCGATGAAGTTAAACGACGGCTCGATGGCTTTGGACGATCGCGCGGGTGGATTCCCACCTTGCCTTTTGATCAAAGCGTGTTCGATTTCGGTAATACCTTCGCCGTACGAGACGCCGTTGACGGACAATTTGAAAAACTCCATCGCGTTACAGGTTAACGTCCCGGTTTTATCGGATAAAACGGTGTGTACCATCCCGAGTTCCTCGTTCAAGTTACTCGTTCGTGCGCTCATCGGCGTGTCCGTTTCTTCGTGATACATCTTTCGGTCCCGATTTAACAAAACCATCGCTTGGAAAACTTTCACGAATTCCAACGAGACGTATAAAGAAATAGGAATCAAATATCCGTACAACACGTAGGAGGTAAAGAATGCAAACACACCGACAATGTCGGTTTTATTCACGTCGAAGGGTTCGTCCGAATTCGCGGTATCCAAGTACCAATGCTTTGGACTTTCGTTTTTCACCCACCAGGAACAATAAATTGCGGAAATCGTGGACATGGAGAGCAACAAAATGAGCATACCTAAAACGACATAATCCATCTGTTTCTCCACGTGCGACCGTTTCGATGGCGTTTCCGATGCGTTCATCATAACTTTTGAATCGTGTCCGGTGTAAATGACAATACCGTAAACGTATTCCGTGTTTCTTAACTGCGACCCTCTCAACAAAACGTTCGTCGGCGTCACGGCTATTTTCTTTTTTTCCGACACAAAAGGCGGTTTCAACTCCAAGTTCCCGCTGAACGTGTATAAAGAGTTATTCGGGTGTTCGCACTCGACCGTGCATAAATTGCCACTCAAGTGATCCTCTGCATTCGCCATCACGTCGTCTCGTTGAGAGTTGCGACACAAATTCGCCAGCTTTGCGTTTGAAATCACCTTGACCCCATCGCCCATATCTACGCTCCTTTTCAACTTCAAGTTCGTCTCGCCGTCTAAATTCTTCGTTTCCACGTAACACGTTCTCTCCTCGTTGCTCGATCCAATCATGATCAAATCGCACGGAAAAAACGCATCTCGTACCACCCTCACGACGTCGCCACACACCAAATCTCGCCACTCCTTATTCTCCATGCACTCTCCGTTAAACCGTTCAATCGGCGTTCGATTTTGCTCGTTATCTTGCTTGTGCCTCTTATAATCCTCCACGGCTTCTTTCGTCATGCTCAACGTGATGATAAACGTCAGCGGCACCCACATCGTGTACGGCTTAATCGGCGAAATGCTCTCGAAACACGAAATCGTCGCCACGGATAAAAAGTACAAGTTCGCGACTCTCCGAAACTGTTCGTATAAACCTTTGGGAAGAAACGTCACCACGTTATACTTCGACGTCGATATCGAGTTGCTCTTGAACTTTAACGGCGCGTTCGTCTCTCGGTCAGAGCTGATTGAAAACACCCGCGATATCGGTTTTTCCTGTTCTTTTTTAAACATCGACGTCGCTCGTTCGAGAACCGAAGGTGATTTCGTCAAGGATTTGTTCCTTTTTTGCAGCTTCGAATTCGACGAAGACGACGAGACCGACGGTCTCGATTCCAACGCATTTGCCGGGTCGACATCCGTCGTCGTTTGCGTCGTTTTATCTCTCGCTTTCTCTGCATCACCGCTGCTCATTCTTAGTATCAGATATCAAACTCTAAAACCAAAGCGCGCTTCGTTTACGCGCGCGCGTGTGTGTGTGTGTGTGTATATCTTTCCTCCGAAATGCGTTCGATTTCTGTTGACCTCGTCCCGAGACGATGATGACGATCCCAAATCGCGAACGGTTTTCGTTCTTCACGAACAAAAACACTCGGCAAAGTTTCTCCCGAAAATCCTCCCTCGATATATCCTTTTCGTCGGGGTCGTTCTCTCGCAAAGAAGACAAAGAAGACAAAGAGAACGTCTCCTTCTCCTCTTTAATCAACACGAGAGGAAGAATATTAATTTTCAAAGAATTTTGACGTTTTTTGGACTGCAGCTGGCAATTTACGTGAAATTTGTGAGATTTCAAATGTGTGTTGAGATATATAATACGCTTTCGCGCGCGGACGAGATGTGTCTGTCGTTTTATGCATCACAACGGTTTGCCTATATGTATATATACGCTTACGGCTTACTGTAGTGATTACAACTTTTTTTTTTTTTAAATATATAGATTTTTATCTCCTCACGCGGTGGGTGCATTTTGAAACGGCAAACCTTCGGCGTCGACGCACTCGTACGCCTTGTCGTCGACGGGGACTTTGTCTTCGCTGCCGACGATACACACCGTCATCGGTTTGTTCAGGAGGTACTCCTGCGCGACTCTGGTCATGTCTTCCGCTGTGCAATCGAGCAGACGCGTGCGGAAGTTTTGACGTTGGGCGTCGGTCATTCTCTGCGCGTATAAGGATTGGCCGCGAGAGGCTGGGGCGATCGGCGAGTCGATGGATTTGAACGCGCGCAAATGCGCCTCTTCGACCATGGTTTTCGTGATTGAGCTCGGTTGAGCGGCCCATTCGCAGGCTTTTTGGAACGTTTCGATAGTTTCGAGCGTGTTCGGGTCGCGGTAGGAGGAAAAGTAGAAGATGCCGGCAGACGGGACGAACGAGGAACCGCCGCCGTAAGCGCCGCCTTTCTCGCGAATCTCTCGGTGGAGGAATTCCGTACTCATGGCTTGCGAGAGGAGGAAGAGCGCCGGGGCGTCCGGATGTTCGTACCCGACGGTTTCGATCGCGCCGGTGCAGTAGTTGGTTTGACCTTTGATGGCGACGTAGGTTTTCGACGCGGATTGCGGGGTAAACGCGGCCAATTTCGCGTTCAACGACGATCCATCCGAGGAAGGTTTACTTCCCGTGGACGGCAACGCCGACAACCATTTCGCCAACTGCGCTTTGCCAGCTTCCACGTCTTGCGCTTGAGACGCGACGCGGCATCTCTTCACGTTCTCTGGCGTCAAGAGTAAACTTTGAATTTCAGAGCACGCGGCTTTGACTTCTTCCACGCCTGCTTGTTCGGCTTTCGCTAAGCGTTGCGCCAATGCAACCTGTGGAAGACCGCCGGTGCGGTTTTCGAGTTCTCCCGCGGCGGACATTTTGGACGCGCACACGGCTTTACCGTACCCCATGCCGTTTTGCGCGACGGACGCGCCTAGCTGCGCGGACCGACGTTTGATCAAGAACTTCAATCGTTCGTCGTCGCCGAACCATTTCGCATCCGTGCAGACGTCCAACAAGATGTCGCCCATAGCGTCGGCGTTACGCGCTAAACAGTGAGATCCGATGTTCATGGCAACTTCGCCGTTCTCGGTCCATTTCAACGGCATGTTCGTGTCATTGTTACTGAGAACATCGATGGATACGCCACCGCTGACGCCTTTGATTTTCTCCGCGAAGTCTTTGTACCCAACTTTCGATGTGCCGATTTGGTCCACGTAATCCGCGAAATAGTCCAAGTACGGCGTCAATCTGTCCGGTAATTGAGAGCAATCAAACATGGCGCCGACGTAGACCACCCCATTCGTCGGTTGCTCGTCCACTTGTAACTTCAAGTCGATGTTGTTCGAGTTCAATCGTAACTTTTCCTCTTTCGATCCCCACTTTTTGATCGATCGGTCCACCGCTTCAGCGACTTTTAACGTCGGCAACAGCTCGGCGTTTTGTTCGCCGTCTTGCGCGGCTTTCAATTTAACGCCGTCCTCGACAATTTTCTTCTTTTCGTCTTCGGAAAGTTTAGATTCTAATTCTTTCAACAACGCGTTCTCGGCTTCTTCCAATTTGGCGTCGTACTTTTCGTCCGATCGCGCACGAACGATAACTTTGTGTTGGTTATTCAAAAAGTACTTCGAGATTAAGTTTTGCCAATACTGAGGATCGGAATCCAATTTCTCTTGCAATTGCCTCGCGAGCGAGAGTGTTCTCAGCGGTCTCAAAGCGTCGCCGTCGTGCACCCACGTGGACATGGTCCCGATGCCAACCATTAAACCAAAGTTTGGCTTCACAGCTGCGGCGTCTAATTCGATTTGGTGCAACGTCGAGTCGACCCGGTTTCTCGGAAACCCGGATTTCGCGACACTTTCCAACGTTTCTTGAATCTTTTGTTCGACGATTGGAATCTCCTCTTCCCCGACGCCTTTCACGCCAACCGAGAAGGAGGTTTCTCTTCTCGAGTTGCCGTAGCCGCTGCCCGGCGCCAAGCCGCTCCCGTACCCGGGCTCTAAAAGCGCCTCGTGGAAATACGATTGCGGACCGGAAAGCAACAAATCCGACGCGATCGATAACGCAAAGTTATCCAATTTCGCGTTCGCGTCGTCCTTGACGTTGTTCAACATCAACCACGCGGTGGACGTTATGGCGGTTTTCTTCGGATCGTTCACCACGGAGTCTCTCGGGACGGAAACTTCCGCCACGACCGGCGACGTGTATCTACTCTCGTCCGCGATATCCAACTTGGACACGTCGATCGCTTCGAACTGGTTCAACGCCATCGTTTCCGCGTTTATCAACGTCTCTTCCAACGGGAAATCGCCGTAGGTGTAAAACCGAGCGTTGGACGGGTGATAGTGCAAAGCGTGAAACGCTTTCAACTGTTCGTACGTCAGATCTGGAATCGCAGTCGGGTCACCGCCGGAATTGTAATGAAACGTGGACGTGGGGAACAAATTCGCCCCGAGCGCTCGCATAAACCTCGCATTTTGCGACCCCATCGCGCCTTTCATTTCGTTAAACACGACCCCTTTATACTTCAATCCGGAACTCGCGTCTTCGGTCTTGGCGAATTCAAACCTGTGCCCTTCCTGTTTAAAGTCCTGTTCTTCGAGTTTTGGGAAGAAAACTGCGTCTAAATACACGCTCAACAAGTTATCGTAATCAACTCTGTTCATCGTCGCGAACGGATAACACGTAAAATCCGCGCTCGTCATCGCGTTCATAAACGTCGACAGCGACCTTCGCAACATGTTAAAAAACGGGTCTCGAATCGGGTACTTGTTCGACCCGCACAAGGTCGTGTGCTCCAAAATATGCGCCACTCCGGTGTCATCCATCGGTACCGTTTTAAAGCCAACGTTAAACGCGTTGTTCGAATCATCCGCCCCGATGTGCAGCCAATGCGCGCCCGTTTTCACGTGTTTCAAAGACACCGAGACGACTTGGTAATCCGGCACCGGTTCGACTTTTTCCACTCGGAACGCGCCGTTGGCGAGTAAATCCCCAGCTTTCAGCGATTTCAACTGTTCCAAACTTTTCTTTGATTCGTCCGTCGCGACTACCGAGGACGCGGAGACGTTGTTGCCTTGCGACGACGATGCTTTCATCACAATCATCCCGGTTGCGGAGGACATCAGCATTTGCCTTCGCGTCGTTCCCACGTTAGTGCGGATGAGTTTTCTCTGCGTTGATGTTGTCGCTGATGTCGATGACGCTTTACTCCTGGAGAATAAAGAAGAAACGAACGTTTTCCCGGTGTGTCTCGCAGAAGAGGAGACTTTTAACGCGTTCGCCGTTGCTCTGCTGTGCATTTGTTTGCGTGTGCGCGTGTGTCGAGCGGATTATAGTTCGAAAATTTGTGACGTATGCACTTACATACACAAAGGCAACTGCTCTGACTTTGGTACAGAAATGCTTCTTTTCCACGTGATACGTCTCTTTACGAACTCACAAAAAACGCCTCGATTTCATTCGTGGGAGAAAAAAACACCACGGTCGTCACTGTTGACCCCGACCGATACACGCACACATAAAGAATGGGGAAGCAGTTATCTGGAGCGCAGAAGAGGAAGAAGAGGAAAGAGAAAGAAGAGCTCGCGAAGGAGGCCGTGGAGGAAATGGAGCGTTTAAAGCTTGGACCGACGGAGTTGTGGACGGGATTGGTGTTGCATCATAAGGATGTGTTTGTCTCGCATGTGCTTCCGAAATTGAATAGGACAGATCGGTGGTTCTTTGCATTGGTGAATAGAGAGAGTTTTGATGTGCTTGCGTACGCCGGGGAAGACTTTTCGGAATTATGTTACTAT
>Ga0115555_1002382_pt1 | contig 12579 bp, 9 predicted proteins | sample COGITO_mtgs_1104_2_FD_87285 | JGI IMG/M metagenome (GOLD analysis project Ga0115555, IMG submission 87285) | Pelagic marine microbial communities from North Sea - COGITO_mtgs_110407 | ecosystem: Environmental > Aquatic > Marine > Epipelagic | place: Germany:Helgoland, sampling site Kabeltonne... | reverse complement strand
CCCGCCTCTCGCTCCTTCCCCGCACGCGATCAAAAACGAGCACACGTCTTTCTTGGAGATGTAATTCGGCGCCGCTTCGTGCGCTATCCTCGTTGCCGAAAAATGCGTTTTTGAATCCTTTTTCGCCGTCGTAGTCGTAAAACCACTCGTCGCGTTTGACAAATACGAGTCAAACGCGTTAAACACATCCACCCAGTGTAAAAACTCGCCTTTCCCCAAGTGCCAAACGAATTGCGGGCTCAAATCGTCCGCGATTGCGCTCGAGATATCGACGACGCGATCGTGAACATGACGTTCTTCTTCTTCTCCCCCCATGTCCTTCTCGTCCAAAGTCATCAACGCGTTTTTGTCGTCGGTTGTTGTGTACGACAAGATTTTCGCAATCAACGCCGACATTCGCGGGGACTGTTCGTTGTGTTTCAAGAGAGAGAGAGAGAGAGAGAAAACGCCGTCAGAGAGAGAAGAAAAAAGAAGAACGAAACGAAGAAAACGACTTTAAAGAAAAGCGATGAGAGAGAACACGCGCACCGCGTCGAAAGTGCGCGCCGGTTTCGCCACTTTCCCCATGTTTCTTTTGACTCAAATCTCTCTTCTGCGTGAAATGTTCTCTCTGCGTGATGTGATGATATAACCGTATTCTGATGATGATTTGTGCTCTTCTCGCGGTGTTCTCGTCGCGATGTGCTCCTTTTCTCGCGGCTAAAGAAGAGAAAAAGAGAGAGAGAAAGAGCAGAGAGAGTCGTTTCTCCCCAACTTTGAGTTTTAAAAGGAACAAATCTCCAAACGCGAAAAGCGCGCAAAGAAACTTAAAGCGTGTGCGTGTGTAGTGGTCGTTTTTAAAGTGTTTTATGGCGCTTTTTGCTCTGTTTTGCAAAAAAAATCGTAAGTGCGATTTTTTTCAAAAAACTCTTCTGTTTTCATAAAAAACAAGCGCAAAAAAAAAATCAACTTTTATCACTCTCGAGCATCATGGCGGCGAGAAGAGCGATTGCTTCTGCGAAGATGATGACGACGACATCATCATCATCACCGTTATCATCGAAAACGAGGACGAACGCGACGAAGAGCATCGTTACCCTCGTCGCATCGTCGTCGGCGTCTTTTTCTTCTTCTGCCTTCGCGCAAACAACGCCGCCGCTCTCGCGCAACAATCACAACAATCGTAATAACGGTTCGACGATGACTTCGTTTTCGGGAACGTGGACTCGGCGTCGCGGTGCTCACGACGTGTCCTCTTCCTCTTCCTCTCGGTGTTTTACTGCGACTGTGACGAGTGCTACGACTGGTTGTCGCCGTCGATCTGGGTTTCGAGAAGCGTCGAGCGTGATCGCGCGATCGTACGCGTCTTCTTCTGAAAAAAAACTCTTGGTCGCCGCGCCGATGGTGTACGTCGCAGGCGAAGAGATGACGAAATACGTGATGGACCTGGTCAAGGAAAAATGGATCGCGCCCGCGGTGGATACTTCAAAGTGGGAACATTTTGATTTGAGCGCGAAAAATAGGGACGAGACGAACGACCAGGTGTTGAAAGACGTCGTTACGGCTGGGTTTAAGTTGAAAGCGATATTTAAAGAGCCGACGATTACGCCGACGGCGGACCAAGTGAAGCGACTCGGGTTGAAGAAGACGTGGGGGTCGCCGAACGGCGCCATGCGAAGAGGGTGGAATGGGATTACTATTTCTAGGGATACGATTCATATCGATGGGATTGAGTTGGGGTATAAAGGTCCGGTGTTGTTTGAGAGACACGCGGTGGGCGGGGAGTACGCGGCTGGATGGAAGAATGTTGGGAGAGGGACGTTGAAGACGACGTTCATCCCGAAGGACGGGCCGGACGCCGGGAAGGAGATTGTGGTGGACGAGAGAGAGTGCAAAGACGAAATTTCCGCGGTGGTGACGTACGATAACGCGTACGATAACGTCCACAATTTAGCCAAGTTTTTCTTCGAGAGGTGTTTAGAAGCTGGCGTAAAACCGTACGTGGTCACGAAGAAAACCGTCTTCAAATGGCAAGAACCGTTTTGGAAAATCATGAAAGACGTTTACGACAGCGACTTCAAAGCGAAATTTATCGCGCAAAAGATCGTCGCCGAGAAAGACGCCGAGTTAGTGCATCTCCTCTCCGACGCCGCGACGATGAAATTGGTCCAATGGACCCAAGGGAACTTTGGCATGGCTGCGCACAACTACGACGGCGACGTCTTGACCGACGAGTTGGCGCAAATGCACAAATCCCCCGGTTTCATCACCTCCAACCTCGTCGGTGTCGCTCCAGACGGCACGTACATCAAAGAATTCGAAGCTTCTCACGGCACGGTCACCGATATGGACGAAGCGCGCTTACGAGGCGAAGAAACGAGCTTAAATCCACTCGGCATGGTCGAAGGTCTCATCGGCGCCATGAACCACGCCAGTTTCACCCACGACACGAAAGAAAACCACAAAAAAATGGTCGATTTCACCACGAGCATTCGAAACATCATGCACAAACTCTTCCGCGAAGGTAAAGGGACGCGAGATTTATCCGGCCCGTCCGGCGCGACGACCGAACAATTCATCGATCGCGTCGCGAACGAGTTAAAAAAGAACCGCGCGTAAAAGAACGAACGAGCGAGCGAACACGCAAAGAGAGAAAAAAAATCGACCCGAGAAAAGAGTTCAGAGAGAGAAAGAGAGAGAGAGAGATGACCACGCGCGCGCACACACACACGTATTTATATAAAAGAAAACGTACTAATAAAAGAGTGAAAAAGTAGTTTCTGTTTTCTCTTCTTGTTTTGTCTTTTTCCATCATTTGTGACAATTTGAAGCGCCACAAAATCAGGGCTTTCCTCATCACATCCTCATCTTTCGAGAGGTATACGAAACAAAACCAGACTTAAGAAGAAAAAGAATCTCTCTATCGAGAGCAACAGCAGCAGCGAGAGATAAAATGTCGTCCTCTTCGTTCGCGGCGTTGGCGTCGAAACCCGCGGCGGAGAAGGAAAAAGCATCGGTCCCGGAAACGCCTCCGTTGCATTCGGTACAGATCGACGGCTCGGTGATTCTGCAAATCGCGAAGCACGCGCGAGATTCGCAACCGTCGTTAGTGACGGGACAATTGCTCGGTTTGGACGTCGGGTCGACGTTAGAGGTGACGAGTTCGTTTCCGTTTCCGTCGCAATCGTCTTCGGAGAATAACAACACTAACGAAGACATTCAGGAGGAAGAAGGGGCGCATTATCAGTTGGAGATGATGCGAATGTTGCGAGAGGTGAACGTGGACAATAACACAGTCGGGTGGTACCAATCGACGACTATGGGGTCGTATTTTACCGAAGAGTTGATCGAAACGTTTATTGATTACGCGGAGAGTATTGAGAGGTGCGTTTGTATAATTTACGACCCTACGGTGAACGATTCGGATGGCCAGTTTGGATTGAAAGCTATTCGCTTGACGGATGCGTTTTTGAAGACGCACAAAGAAGTGAACGGAAAATTTGAAACGAGCAAGATTAAGGATCGAGGACTGAAATGGAGCGACGTAATCGAGGAGGTACCGATGGTGGTGAGTAATTCGGTGTTGGTCAGCGCGATGATGAAGCAGTTGGACGCGAACGCAGACGGAAAGATTGAACGAGACGAGAATAAATTAACCGAGGAAGATTTGAATCGATTACACTTGAACGCGAACACGTTCACGACGAAAAGTTTGGAGTTTTTGAGCGAGTCAATGGACGATTTAGGGAGCGAACAGCAAAAAGTGGCGTATTATCATCGAGCGAACCATCGGTTGCAGCAACAAAAGAACGTGTGGTTGCAAAAGAGGAAAGCGGAGAACGCGCAGAGAGAAAAGAGCGGGCTGGCGCCGCTGAGCGAAGAAAATCCAGACACGAGAACGCAGAACGAACCGAGCAGATTGGAAACGTATTTGATTTTTAACCAGGTTAATCAGTACTCGAAACAGTTGGACGAGCACAACGCTATGGCGGCGGCAAAATTGAAGTTAGTCTCGAGCGTTCGAGCCAACGAACAACAGTAGAGAGATGAAATAATTAGTCATAGAAGAGGGGGTCTTTTTAGCCGTGTGTATATTTTATTTCATATTATTTATGCATGCGTTTTTATTTCCTTCTTATTTCTTCTTCGCCGCCGTGACGTTGAATTGGAAATGAATGATATCGCCATCTTTAACGACGTAAGTTTTACCTTCTTGTCTGTACTTCCCGGCGGCTTTCACTTCCGCCATCGAATTCGTCGTTGAGATTGACTTGAAATCCTCAAACGAGCACACCTCTGCTTTGATGAAGCCCCTCTCAAAATCCGTGTGAATCACCCCAGCCGCTTGCGGCGCCAACGCGCCCTCTTGCACTGTCCAACATCTCACTTCTTTCTCGCCTGCGGTGAAGTAGTATATCAAATTCAGCTCTTTGTAGCCTTGAACTATCATCTTCGGCAAAATTGACTTCGCGCCTTCGTTTTCTTTTTCAAACGCTTCTAAATTTTCTTCGCCTATATCGAACGCTTCTTGCTCGTATTCGACTGACGCTGGAATCATCGTCCCTCCGCCGTGCTCCTTAATCCACGCGTGAATTTTTACCAACCATTTGTTTTTCTTCCGAATAAAGTCCTTCTTCGTCAGGTTGACAACATAGATCATCGGTTTCGTGGTGATCAAATTCCCGAGTTTCATTTTGATCATGTCAATTTCTGGAGTGCTAAACTCTCCCGACCGAATAGGTAAATCGTTCGATAACATCTGCTCGACTTTCGCCATGGTATCCTTAAAAAGCTGAGACAATTTCATCCCGTTTGATTTCTTCACGTCTCTCTCCTCGTCCGTAATGGCTCTCTTCAACGCCGCTAAATCCTTCGCGCACAACTCGTGGTTGATAGTTTCTAAATCACGTATTGGGTCGACGGAGTCGTCCACGTGTATCACCTCGTCGCTATCGAACGCTCGCACGACGTGGTAAATCCCATCCACAGCTTGTATGTGCGAAAGAAAGTCATTGCCTAATCCCGCGCCTTCGCTCGCGCCGCGAACAAGCCCCGCTATATCCGTCACGTGCAAAAACGCCGGGTACATCGACGGCGGTTTCCACAGGTTGCACAAGTATTCGTATCGCTCGTCCGGAACAGGACACCGACTCTCGTTCGGTTCGATGGTACAAAACGGGAAATTCTCCGCCGCGGCGAGCGCTGTCTTCGTCAAAAGGTTGAACAAACTGCTCTTCCCGACGTTCGGTAAACCAACGATGCCCATTTTCAGAGTATTCTTCACTCGGCCGAACCGAGCGGCCGTGAGTGGTAGGTGTTCCTCTTTCTTTTTCGGCGGCGGCATCCTCTTTGCGTTGCTCCGACTGCTGAAGGTGTTAAAGTGTTGTTGTTTATGTTGTTGTGATGATACACGCTGAACCAGAAATAAAAACGCTCTTTTCCCTTTCTCAAGATTGCGCATTAATCAATCAACTTTGCGTCGTCGTCGTCGTAACTCTCTCTCTCTCTCTCTGTCCCTCTCCGACGACGGTTCAGAGTGAAGAATGTTTTTCCCGTGAGGTGTTGTGACAAATTAAACTCTTGGGAAAGTCAAAGCAAATTTCTCTTTCTCTCTCTGCATAAAAGACGCGCTGGTTTTGCGCTCCTCCAAGACTGGTAGAGAATATATCAGAGAGCATCGAGCCCGTCACGTATTACGCGCGCATAAAAGGTGTGAGTCTTTTAAACTCATCGATAATGATACCAACAGGAGTACTCTTTAAAATGGGAAACACAATCTTGGACCACATCGACCGGCACGTGAAACTGCCGGTGCAACTGTTCGTGGAGGAACACTTTCGAGGAAAAAGTGCGATGGTACTGACGAAGGTTTTACCGTCGTTAAAATTGAGAAAGAATGACGCGAGTTTAGAAGTCGCGAGCATATTTTTCGCGTACGTGTTGTTCGCGATTACTTTTTGCCTGTGCGCGACGGTATCGAGCGTGTTGCTTTCGCCGAAAATTTTCAGAAAGTATTGGGCGCGCGTGTCTGATTCGGATAAGAAGATTTGGCACACGAACATGGACACGTACTTTCCGGCGTTTTTCGTGACCTTGTTCGCGTTGCCGGCGATATTGACGTTTGATGGTGGCGATGGGACGAAGTTTGTGCATCGCGCTTCGTTGGATACGGTTCGGGCGTGCGGTTTAAGTTTGGGGTACATGGCGTGGGATTTAGCGGTGATGTTGGAAGATCCGAAAGGGCAACAGGCCACGTACGGTGGCAAGAAGGCGTATTATTTATTCATCGTCCATCACGTGTTTTCTATTTGCATTTGGCCGTACGCCGTTCTCGCCGGGCGGTGCGTCTATTTCGTCAATTTCTTTCTCGTGAGCGAAGTGACGAATTCGAACATGAGCACTCGATGGTTTTTGTTGAAATGCAAGTTAGAAAAGAGCGCTTTTTACGTCTTGAACGGGTTAGCCTGGATTCCGTTGTTTCTTGGCGTCCGAGTGTTGGTGATTCCTTTGATGTTGAAGGCGTTCATTTTTGGCTCCTGGAACGCGTTGAGTGTCGGGGAGAAAATCGTCGCGTTTACCACGCTGCCGATTCCGAGCATGTTGAACGTCTACTGGGCGCGAATGATCGTGAGGAACGCGCTTAAGTATTTAGTCACCGGGAAGGATCCAGAAGATTTGAGTAGTAGCGATGCGGCTCCGATGGGAAACACGAAGAAGACGAACTAATTTTCACGTCGACGAAAAGAACGACATTCGAGGCGAAACCGAGGGAAAGATAAAGATGATGATGAAACAATAGATATATACAAATTGTAGCCAGCAGTAATTACAAAAAAAGAACTTTTACTAAATGATATTTTGTTTTTATACGAACTCTAATTACGCGAAGATCCCGTGGCCCATAACTTTCTCCGCGACCGTGGCGGCGACCAAACCAATGATGGCCATTCTGCCGTTCGTGATTTCAGCTTCCGGGGTAAAAATCCCGTACGGTTTGGACGACGGCTTCGACGTGTACTTCTCCGCGTTTTGCATCGACGGCATAAACGAAGCCGCGGTGATCAATAAACTCGCAAAAACGAGGGAAAACACGTGGTCGTGCAATTGCGCGCCGAACGTCTCGTGGTTGTAAGATTGCATTTCCGCCCCCATGGCGGCAACGAAAGCCACCATCCCGGCTCTGCAGTTGATCACCTCGGGCGCCCACCCGGCGAAGCCCATTATTTCCTTGAACGTTTCCGGTTTGTTTTCCGAGTACGTTTGTCCGTTGTTCATCGTCGGTGATTCCGCGCGTTGCATGGCGGAGTCGATGTCAACCATGTCGGATGATGATGATGACGTCGTCGTGGAATCCATCTCGTCCATCGACGCGGTGTTCTTCACGATCATCGAAGACGAGCGAACGGATTTCTTGGTCGATTTTTGCGACGATCGGAGAGAGGCAGAGGATGCCGTGGAAGCAAATTGAGCGGCAGAGAGAGAAAACATTTTGATTGGTGTTGTTGTTAGTGTTACGTGCGTGAGGAGTAGTGAGGTCGTTAAAGCCACGTGTGACGTAGTCGTTTTCGTGGCCCAGAACGCTCGCGAAAAAGACAGATTTTTTGCCTGCTCTTTACAAAAGAAGAATTTTTGAAGCATACCGCGTAGTACTACTACCAGAGAGTAGTATTATTACAAACCAACGATGTTTACATTCATTCTCTCTCTCTCTCTCTGTCTGTCTTTCTGTGTGTTTGTGTGTGTGGTATGCGCGCGCAATGTACATGTGAAACTCGGTTTGGTGTTGTTGTCGTTCCCGCCGCCGAGGCTACCGCCGAAAAGCTGATTTTTCATTCCTTTTACGCCAACCCGTATATGTGAAAGTGTTCGAAAAGATGGCCAAAGTTCGATAATATCCACGCCATGGTCTTTAAGAAACACGTTTTGGTGAAATTGATGAGCCAGCCTAAATTGCCGATTCTCCAGGCTTGCAATAAACCCAACCCGACCGAGGCGACGGTGAAGATTAAACCGTATAAAGCGATGGATTCGTTCAGGCGTTGGAGTTTGACTTCGACGGCGGCTTGGATCAAGTTTGTCGTTCTGGAGAGCGCCGCGGAGAGGATTTCGGCTTGTTCTGAGGCAAAGAAGATGGTGGATAGCGCCGGGTCTAAGCGTTTTTTCACGAAGAGAGGAAGGAATCGAGCGCTATAGCTCAATCGTTTCAACTGCGCTTCGGTGAATTTAAGCTCGATGATTTGTTGGTACGCTTGAGCGGAGAGCGCGAGCATGCGCGTTTTCGCTACGACGTCGGCGACGGCGGATTCGAGGTCCGCGACTTGCGTTAACATTTCTTGTTGATTGCGGTAATCCGTGTTGGACGCTCTCGATTTTCTCAACACCGAGGAAACGGTATCGTATTGGATTTGCAATTGCGCCAACGCTTGTCGTTTTGCTTTGGCTTTCGGTAATCGAGAGAGAATCAGCAATCGATACTGCTCGATAATAGTCAAGCGTTGGATTTGACGCATGGCGCGATCGAAAGTTTCTTTCCCCGGTGGGACAGTGACTAAACACTGCGTGCCACCGTCCTCGTCGAGTTGATAGTTGACGTAAATCTTCGCGCCGTCTCCGAGACTGGCGCCGGCAAACGCGCCCACTTCCCAATCCAATTCGCTATCTCGAAACGTTTCTTTGGACGCGCCTTTCGTACTCGACGTCGTCGTCAACGGGTCTTCGAAATACGACGAGTCTCTGGACATGACTCTCGATGCTAACGCTTGCCTCGCGGCTTCTAATTGTCTCAACGCCGTTCTACTGTTCGCGTCACTCGATAAGTCCACGTCCTCGAACAACGACCGGGACCGCTGTAAATCGTTGGAAACCACGCCGGCGTCCGCGACAATCTCGCTCGGATCGTGCGCACTATTTTTATCCGCCACTCCATTCAACGTCAACCACTCTCCATTCAACGTCTCTCTGTCTATCGTTTCCGCGAAGGTTTCTCGGTCTAACCTGACTACGAAATGTTGAATCAAAAATACTTTCCCGGGAATATCCGCCAACCAATTGGTCGGCAACAACCAACTCCAAGGTTTAATCGGCGCCGAAATTTCATCCTGCAATCGCCCGGGACCACTCAGCGTTAACGTTTCAAACTCAGAGTGTCTTTGCAAACGACAATTAAACCCAGCGCCTAAATCCAACACCACGTCCGACCACCCTCTCGCGACGCCGTCCAAAACGCTCGTCACTTTCCACGCCGGCGTCGTATAGTGCGACAACAAACTCTTAATCGTTTCCCGATACGCCTCCCCTTCCTCTTTGGTAAACTTCCCAGTCTCGTCGTACTCTCTCATCCACGCCAAGTGCAACACCTCCCCTCCTAAAGGCACGAACGGTCTCGACCTCGTCTCCGCCGACAGCGCTCTGCGTTGCCCCAACCCTCGATCGATCCGCTTCTCGTTCGCCCGCTCCACTTGCTCTTGCACGATTGGATCCACCATCACCTCTGCGCCTCCTCCTCCTCCGTTTACTCTCATTCCTTCGCCTTCTTCTACTGCTACTTTTTGTATCGGCGTCCCGATCGGTAAAACGTCGTCCAAGAGCACCCCGGATTTCAGCCTGAGGTGGTCTGCGATTTCCTGGCACTCCTCGTCTTCGCTTCCGCACTCTTCTTCTTCTTCTTCCGCGTCGTCGTCCACGGTTTCCGCGATTCCTTTCGTCGTGTTCCAAACTCTGTTTTTATTCTTCGCATTCTCGTCGCGACTCCTTTCGCCCTCGCCCGTCGTCTTCACTTTGGTCCTACTCCTCCTCTGCCGCTTGTGCGAAAGATAATCCGAACGAGACGACGACGACGACGTCGAGCACCTTCCAACGAACGACGACCGACCGATGACGCATCCTTTACTCGCGGCGTCACTCCTACTGCTTTTCTCTTCTCGGCGACGAGGAATGCCGGGCGCTCTGACCACCGAGGATGCCCCGACGACGACAGATACGCTCGAGTGCAACATTTTAAGTCTGTTAAAAGATATGGATATAATGGAGCACTTGAAAGCTCTCGAAAAACAAGTTACTTAAAGAGTAAGCCGTACAGACTGACGAGTACGAAAGAAGCACTCATCGAGCAAAATTTGAGTACGAGATGCGCACTTACGCAGTAGAACTTCTTACTCTAACACCCTAAATACCTAAATGAAGCAAAAGCAAAAAAGATATCGTCTCAAAGGGAAAAGACGAGAGAAAAGAGCGCGAGAGAGAGGAGAGAGATGCTGGACGAGCGGAAGTCGTCCCCTCGACGAGATCGTCCTCGGGGAGGAGAGACGCCGATGAAGAAGACAGAGAACGAGAACGAGGAAGACTTTTTGGAAGAGAAAAGAAGAAACCCGCAGGACAAATCGCACTTAGCGTATCACGACGAACGATTTCGATGCAGAAAATGCGCGCGAAACGCGTCGTGTTTTGCGGTGCACAAAGCGACGCAGAGGATGATTACGATCGGGAAGAAGACGAGTTTAACGACGAGAACGAGGAATAAGAACAACAACAACAGCGACAAAGGGCGGTTGAGAGGACAACGGGCGAAGAGGAGGGATTTTGAAGAAGCTGGTTTTGGTGGTGCTTCGTCGTCGTCGTCGTCTTGGTCTCGCGAGGACGAAGAAGAAGAAGAAGAAGAAGAAAAAGAAGGTTTAACGACGACAGAAAAGACAACTGCAAGAACGAAATTAGAAGAATACGCGTACGACGACCCGCGGTATGAATTGAAGAAACTGAAAGATTCCGGCCATCGACCGACGATGAAGACGTACACGTCTTTGATCTGCGCGCTCGGGAAACAGAATAAAGCGAAGGAGGCGGAAGAGATTTTCAATCAGGAAGCCAGAGTGGAGTTTGATTGCGACGCGGCTATATTTAACGCAATCGCGCACGGGTACTGCGAAAATGATCAACCGGACGAGGCGATGCAGTTCGTGGATTCGTGGGTGGAGGAGATTGGTTTGTGCGATCGACCGGATATGGAAGGGATGAAGGATAAAATAGCGAAACCGAATCGAGCGACGCATCCGGAGATTATCAACGCGTACGCGAGGAACGGGGAATATAGAAAGGTTTATCGAACGTTGCGAATTATGGAGGAGAAGCATTTAGTCGTGCCGTCGGAACGGACTTACAACGCGTTCATAAAAGGATGCATAGAAAACAACGATCCCGAAGAAGCGGAGACCGTGATTGAACGATGGAACAATGAAAAGTACGATTTAGAGAAGATGGCGAGTAAATTAGTCACGAAACCAGTCGCCGCGTCGTACGGAATGGTCATCGATTACTACTGCAACAACGACGACATCGGGAAAGGACGAAAACTGCTGGAGAAAATGCGATGGGCGAACGTGGCGCCGTCGTTACCAATTTTCAACATGCTGTTGAAAGGGTACTTGAAATCGGGCAATCCTCGAGCGGCGGAGGTTATTTTCAGAGAGTTACAAGGCGGAGGGTCGTGGGATATGGAGAAAATGCGCGTAAAACCGGACGTTCAAACGTACACGATGTTTCTCGAGTATTGGGCGAATTCGGGAGACACGGAAAACGCCGAACGATATCTCACCGCCATGCGCAAAGATAAAAACAAAATCAAAATCGATTCGTTCGTCATCGCCTCCGTCGCCAAAGCCTACGCGCGCGCGTGCGACCCGGTGATGGCCGAAGAGCGGTGTAAATCGTTAATGGAGGAGTATAAAATCAAACCGCACGTGGTGCCTTTAACCACCGTGGTGGCGGCGTATTGTACCGATGGCGACACCGGCGAAGCCGAACGCGTCGTTCGCGAAATGATGGAAGACTACGACGTCAATCCAAACGAGCGCACGTTCTCGCACGTCATCTGGGCCCACGGCCAACGCGAAGACGTCGCGAGTATACGAAGAGTCGCCTCATGGATGATTGATTTAGGTTTCCGCATCGATCGCGGCGATACCAAAAACTCCTTGTTTCGCGCTTTACAAGAGTGCGGCTTGGGAAGAAACGCCGTCGAGAATTTGATTCAAGACGTGGCGAACCAAGACGTGATCCGTAAAAGACGCACGGAAAACGGAAACCAACGATTATACGACCGAAGTAACGACGAGGAAGTAAACACAGCCGCTCCACAAACGCCGCCGCCGCCGCCGCAGCAGCAACAACTGCAGAGACGTTCCATCGCCGTCGGCCAACGGGGCCGACGAGGCGGCGCCGACGCCAATACCAACAACGGAACAACGCGGCGCGCACCGAGAGCGTTCGGCCACGCGCGTCGATGCCTCGCGGTGGCGTCGTCGTCCGGAGGAGCAGTAGCATCGTTTTGCTTCTGAACTCATGTATTTTAGAATAGAAAACACCTTCAGCGCTTTCGTACATAAAATCACAAATATCTCTTCTGTTCGTTTCTTTTTCTTCATTATTCGCGCGCAGATGTGTGATATAAATCATCACTCCTGAATTGCTTTTACTAATGAAAATGAGACGAAAGAACGAGCATCCGCAGCGCGCGATGCACGCGAAAACGGTGGTGACGAGTGACAGAGAGGAGAGAGAACGAGAAGAGGAGAGACGAAGAAGAAGACAGAGAGAACAACAGGCTTT
>Ga0115555_1002376_pt1 | contig 12585 bp, 10 predicted proteins | sample COGITO_mtgs_1104_2_FD_87285 | JGI IMG/M metagenome (GOLD analysis project Ga0115555, IMG submission 87285) | Pelagic marine microbial communities from North Sea - COGITO_mtgs_110407 | ecosystem: Environmental > Aquatic > Marine > Epipelagic | place: Germany:Helgoland, sampling site Kabeltonne... | reverse complement strand
CCAGTGTATTTTATAATACTCGCGGACAAGGTTCCATGGGTGCGTAATGTATTTTATCAGATCGTCGTAGGGCGCGGAACACATCGGACAAAAGACATTATTTTGGCGTAACCCATCTTCATCGCGAAACTTACACTCTTCATCTAGTCTTTATCTCCTGTTCCCTGTCTTTACAGCGCATTAATTTTACGCCCAAGATACCAGGGAGTAATTCTTTAGATGCACGGAACACACAAGTAAACATTCCTCCCTCATTCTTTGGCGATCAATCTGCAGCAATTCTTTACCGTGTGACGGGTCAAGTTGACGCTGAATTTGCCGGATGAATTTTTTGGGGAAAATGCTCGGCAAGGAAGATATAGAAGGCTTGTGCATTCCTGAAACACCTGTGATGGCAAGGTCAGCCGCTACCCTTCCACCTGTGGAAATATGGCCTCACAGGCCCGTGATCGTGACAGAGAATACAGCGGTTGATGGAGGAAAAATACAGTGGGAGGAAGGCGACAAGGGCAAGGAAGGCGACAAGGAAGGCGACAAGGAAAAGGAAAAGGTCGCGGCTCCAATAGGCGTGCCGTTCAATTTCGAGAGCTCTCTTTTCGTCGGCAAGATGCTCATCAGGTTGAAGGATGTGAAGGATGATAACGAAGAGGGGACTGAAAGTTACTTTGCGGACAGACACCGCAAATTCCAGGTCATTGTGCAGGGAAAATTCAAGAGGAATCTTCCGGTGAACGATGTGGTCACGGGCCACGAATTCACCCACTCGCTTAAGCGGCTTCCTCCCAAATTTATCCTCGAAGCAGCGGAAAAACTCATCTGTTTGCTAGCGCCGAGTACAAAAATAGAGCTCGGGATGACGTGCCCCCGAGCGCTCAGCATTTTGGGGGCGACCAGTCAAAGTGTTAGCATCGATTTGGAAGGCGAGGAACCGAATATTGAGGTGAGAAGCATGCCGGCTCCTTTAATTGCGTTATCGTGATAATGATCACAATCATCTGACAAAATATCGTCCTCTCCACACTCCACTACACTAGAGTCGGGATATCTATGAGAACAACATGCTCTTTGGAGGACCTGTTTTTATGAAGAGCAAAGACGGGTTGCCGGAAAAAAAAAGAAAGAAAATTTTGAGTAACATGCGAGAGGTGAGATTCAGATCTTTTTTGATCATTTTCGACGATCTTTGTCAAAAATGCTTACTCTGGTCTTCATTTCTTGCTTCCTACAACACACCAGAACTCCCTATTTGAATTCTCGACCCATTACGTTTACACTTTTGACTTCTTCCAGCACCTGTTGGACGTCAAAGATTACTCACTGAATGTGGGAATCACTACTGTCTCCTTGGCCCCATCCCTCGACGGGCAGCCAATACAGCTCTTGGCAAAGGTTGGAAGTACAAATGAATATCTATGGAATTTTCAGCTCTGGCACGAAGACCTATTGAACGATGCAAACGAGAGAGAGGAAACCGAGAGGGGGGTTGTCGAAGTGGTTGGAAAGGTTTAGTGTCTTTCATCGTCGTCTTTGATTTTATTTATTTACCCGGGTTCTGATCTGTCTGTCGTCAATTTTAAATGTCCAGAAGTACTTACTGAAGCAAAAACAACTAAGTGATCGTGAACATTTTGGTAGCCTCCTTCTTTGCTTTCATGCGTATATCCTCCCAGCCTTAAATCTAATTTTAGGTTCATATAAAAACTTTCCCCTTCGGTTTTTCCATTTTTTTTTTACTACTCTCACTCTCAAAATTAAATTAGAGAGAATTATTCGACATGAAAGGGTGATTGGAAACAGCCCAACTAACTGTTTAACACACCACACATTATGAGCTGTCTCCCCTCTTACCACTACGCCTCATCTTCGTGGTGGGTGGAGAGCTAGAGCGGACAACCGCTTTCTTCCTCTTGGAGCGAGTTACGGGCGGTTCGTAGACAGCATCTAACCAAACTTGGTCATATCCAATCTCTCTCTGGACACCATCGGGACAATCACCACTACACCAACCGTCAGCGTATTTCATGACAATTGTATCACTCAGAGTCCAGAATTCACTGACAATCCGTTTTGCATTGTCTGATAAGGTTTGAGTGATTGTCGTAACATCGAAATTCCCTTTGTCAATCTCTTGGATAATTTCAAGAGAACGGCTTCTTGCTTTCGCCTGTGCATTCTTGACATCATATTGCAGAGACAAATAACTCTTAATCTCGCATACCTGGTAAAGATATCGGAATGCCCAGTAAGCAGACACGTTTCGATTGAGGTCATTGAGAGAATTCGACGTATATCCTTTCGGTAGATGCGTCATGCTTGTCATAAAAGGCGCGTACTCGCTTGTTAATGCGGAGTGAGGCGCAAACCAAATTATCCCTTCTTCGCTAGTCGGCCTAGTTTCGGATATCAACGACACTATCGAGCGAAACGTCCCGATGGGCCGCTCCCAACACACCTTTTGGTTATTGACGGTCGATGATGTTGCCCACCGAGACGGTGAGTAAATGGGGCCTCCAGAGAGCTTAGGAACGGTTGCCATGTCGAAAGGCGTATTTTCGTAAGTGTTACGCATCAAATATGTCACGAGTGTAGAATTGATCTTAAAGTCAGGAACAAACGACAAAGGGTATCCACAATCGAGGTAATTATCATAGTAAGGGTTGTATTCTTGGGTAGGCTGAAGGGCGTTCAATACTGCCCACATTCGCCTCCCAGAGGTGTATGGGCAAGTCTCTTCGTTGATCCCACTGAACGTTTTTTTGAAGCTGGCAGTTGTTGCGTCTGTCAACTTGGCTGCTTCACTTGCAAAATTTGAACTGGTCAAATCCAACTCTTCATCAAGGACAAACGCATTCATCACCGTCGACACGTGGTTCGGATCGATCTGTTTTGCGGCCCAGATGGCAGAGGATCCTGAGCTATCTTTCAATACATGAAACAAGTAAATGTCATAACGATCACCTACAAATAGGCTCTCAGCAGCGTCATTGTATCCGTAAGTTTCGGCAAGAGAGCCCATTACTTGCACACACTGTAAGGCTGTTGTTGCTCGCTCAAGACAAATCTGACTAAGGTCAACTATATTGAGAACGCCACTAGATGCGATGTCATCATACACACCTACGCAGGTGGATTCCCCAAGTGAAACCTGGTGCTCATTTTGTATGGCATAGCCTTCTGTAAAGTACTTGTACGTGGATCGGACTTGCGGTATCGATCCGTGGGATGTCGTCCGGTTCGAGTCTTCATCGTATGTGGCCGCATCGACGATGTTTATGTTTCCAGCAACATCCCCATTTCCATCGTTGGAATGAGCAATGAGAACAGAATTGTTGGTGGTAGCAAGCCTGCCAACAGCAATGGTTGAACATCCATTTGTGTTATATAGTTTCAAGAAAAACAAAAACACGAACAGGACCATATCCAGTTTTGGAGGAGGAGTTATAGACGGGCCTGCGTGAATTGAGAGTTAATTGGGCGTCGAGGGGTCCTTAATACAATGTATAAGTCAGAAACGAAGAGTTTTGATGTAAAAAATTAATCTTGAGTGGAGAAATTGTTTTGTGCGAGGTTTCAGAGCAGGGAAAAACAGATAATAGTTAAAAGTCAAATTGGTCACAAAGGACGATCATTTATTGCTTTAGTTCGCGCATCTACGCATTAAGGGCATTTATTACACCCCCAACCAGCCTTTTCTTCCGTTTATTGTCCCTTGCTACACTTCCCTTTTTTAACTCTCCCCTCCCCTCTCCATGGATGATCTTGCATCATCCGAGGAGCTAGCCTTTATCCCTGAACAAGTAGAACCCATATTGTGGAAGGTCGTCGAAGATGTATTGAAACCGGTGGCATATGACGAAGCATTAGTGCAACAATGGATAGACACTATTTGTTCACGTTGCCTGAAGGAGCTGGCAGATATGAAGAAACCCTACAAATACGTTGTCACTTGTCAAATTGTGCAAAAGAATGGCGCGGGGCACCACACTGCCCACAGTTGCTATTGGAATAGGGAGGACGACAACCTTGCCATTGTAAGCTGGCCAAATGACAAACACAGGGACATGAACAACAGCCGGATGAGTTGTGTGATAATGTGCGTGGGGATGACAATATGATTGTTTCTTTGGTGTTAGGTTTTTGTTTGTTGCGAAGGATAGCCATTTAATTGCAATATTTGTGTAATTTCGAATGATAATATGTTTGGAGGGTTTGCATAGCCACAAACACAACACAGGTTGTTCATTTCCCATTTTATTGCTCATCCACTGTGTAATTTGCCTCAGTCGCATGGCGATTGTATCAACGATAATGCCTTTAAGAGCGATGCGAATACGCAGGAAATAGTGGGAACAGGTGCACGAATTCCTCCTTATTAAACAAACTTAACCCAAATCTAAATTTAATACTCTTTTGGTGAACTCATCTTCCTTTTCCATCTTCAACAACCTCCAATAATCCTCAATCCTCAATATTCAATGGCCTTGTGGTAGACGATCGTCGTGATTACATTGAAAGCGAATCCTATTAAGAGAACATAGCACATAAGAAAAGGATCATCATCAATCTCAAGGAGAATGGTCACAAACAGCAAGGCAAGGAATTGCGTTAGACACGAAACACGAATACAAAGCACTGTCCGCTTGTCTTTGAGCACCCACTCGAAGAGGCTGCTCAAGATAATGGCGAAGAAAGTTGCTGACGAGCAGACTATCACCAAAAGCCCAACAAAGAACATCGTCTTGTTTCTCTTTGTATTCGGATAACAAAAGGGATCTTCATCGTCAGAACATTTGAAATTCGCCAGGACAACGAAAACGACTGCCGAAAACATGTTAAACAACGTAAAGAGAGCGCAAAAGAAATAAATAAGGCGGGCTCTTATTCCTTTCTTTGTTGGCAGGACATGGTTGGTTTGGAGTAGAGGCGACAAGGTGGGGAGGAGCTCTTTATCATCAGACATGTTGTCTTAGAGCGTTTTACTGCGTCCACAGCCAAATATTGTGGAGGTCTCAAAGATAATTGTTAGTGGACAGCAGCAGATATCTATCTCTGAAAAAAATCTTTCATCACACAACAGGAGAGCGCAAATCTTAGTTAGAGGAACCAATAATTTGGGAAAAACAAACATTTTGGAATCTTACTCTGTCCACGATAGGCTGCTCTCGTCTTCTTATCAAGAAGAAATGTCAGAAACCCTTCCCCCAGCTCCTGACATGAGCCCAACTGGAGAGGCTGGTGGTGTTGGAGATGATGCCCCCAAGCCTCTCCTTCCACCCCCCCCACCGACAAAGTTGTCCCCGCCGGATGTTTCTGACATGACAACACCTCCGTCGACAATGAGGAGGCTGAAAATAATCATATTCTTGCCTTTAGTGTTGATCCTGCTAGCGGCATTTTTACTGCTGCTAAGTCCATTCCTTATCACACTGACAATCTTTGGGCCTAACTCCGAAAAGACAAGGAAATTGGCTCTTATCTTTAAGCTGCCACCGATTGCGCTGGGCGCAACCCTTGGGGCCGCGCTGTGTTCCTCTATAGATGTCAGTCCTAGCGTTCTAATGAAGGTTGTTGGTCCAATCATGAAGAATTTTACAGCCGGACAGGCAGGATCCTTTGTCGACGACGAGCGTGAGGCCGAGAGGAACGCTTCAGAGCTCGCGCCTCTTCCATTCGCAGCGAACAATTTCAGCATTGCAAAGGAACTGAGCTATTTTAACTGTGGAACACTTGGTCTTGTGCCAAAATCAACTCAAGAGAGCTGTGGTAAAATTTGGGCTTTTAAGGAAGCGGATCCCATGACGAATTACTATGGGGTTATCCAGAACCTCATGGTTGAGTGCCAGAGGGTGGGAGGAGAGTATTTGGGTGCCGAATACGAGGAGATTACCTTCTCACCAAGCACTACTGCCAGCTTGAACTTGGTTTGGAATGGTTTTCGTGATGGTGCACAATTCAATGCTGACGGGGAGGATGTTGTGCTGTACAGCAGCCAAGAGCACCCGGGAGGCTTGAGCGCGTTGAAGTATGTGGCCAGTCTGGGGACGTACAAAACAGCGCAGGTTATGATCCCTCTTGATTGCGTGGATTTAACAGAAGAGGATGTAGTCAATTTGTACGCCGACGAGATTGCTAAACATAATGGGAGGGTGAAGGCTATTTTCACTTCTCACATCTCATCAATCACAGGAATCCGATACCCAATTTCCAAGCTTTCAAAACTCGCCCACGACAATGGTGCCCTCATGGTGGTCGATGGTGCCCAGGGGCCTGGCGGGATCAAGGTGGATGTCAAAGAGCTGGGCTGCGATGTATACACTGTTAGCAGTCAAAAATGGACTATGGCACCTACTGGCGCGAGCCTACTGTACGTAAAGAAAGAGATCAAGGAGATGAATATGCGTGTGTGCGCTTGGTCCTCGGGGGGTTCCACCGGAGATGACAGCCCATTCAGCAATTCCAGCTTTTATACCCATTCTGTTGGAAGCAACAGCGAGGTAATTTACTATGGTTTAATGAGGTCGATTGAATTTCTAAATCGTCATGGCTACAAGGAAAAAAAGATCGAAGAGTACAACCTCAGACTGCGCGACTTCTTTGTGAAAAAGCTGGAAATCCTGTGTGACGAGGTTGGGAACGGTCTCAAGGTGCTGAGTCCAGCTGCCGGAGATGGTAATGCGTTAAGAAGGTGAGTACTGCGCTGACATTGCGTACTCATGGTGGCTGGCGCACGTTTGAGTAATACATTCTATTCATAAATATACATACATTCATTCTCACCACTGGGTTCAAACCACTTGCAGCCCACTTGTTGGACTCACCATGGGAGAGGTGGCCAACCCACTCACCTTGTACACGTACTTGTATTCTGTGGGTTACATCATCAAGATGGTTGCGCAAAATCAGTGCGGAAGCGGCACGCGCAACTGCGTCCGGTTCAGCTTTCACGGATGGAACGACGAGGAGCAAACTCTAGGCTTGTTGGCTGCTTTGCGGGCCTTCTTTGTCAAGATGAAGTTGTTGAAAGACTGAAAATCCAAAACCATACTCCCCCCCCCATCTTGGCGTGAGTAAATGAATATGAATTATTAAACATAAATTAAATAAACAACAACCCTTTTTACCGGATACGCGAAGCTCTTTCTACGTTACAATAGTTAAGAACTACCTATTTCTCATTGGTCTTTGGCCTAGAAATTCAGCCTAAGTCGGACTTTCTCGCCGTTGTCATCCGCCTTATCAATCACATTTTTTTCCATTTCGTCGGTTGACGACGATCTCCCGAGAGAATACCACTTGGAGAGCTTTGATGATTTGTCGTTGCTTGTTTTAGCATCAGTGCCATGCACCACTTGTCGAGATAGCTTCTCTTCGTAGCTTCCCCCCTCCTGCAGGAGCTTTACGCTCTCGCGAACCATGACATCAGTATCGAGAGATTTCTCAATTATCATGCTTTCGGGGAGGTAGCGGCTTAGAATCGAGTTCCCAATATCCTCCTTGATGTTGCTTTTATATAGGTCGAAATCATTCAAGATCTCGCGGACGATGGCCGCTTTCAGCTGGTCGATCTCGTTGGACGCAACATTATATCCTGAAGCCTTGAGGTTTTTCCGGAGCTGCTCCAGAGGAGCCCTTTTCACAACTGTGTCGCTATCAACTTCATCATCATCGTCACTAGAGACCGAGGGGGTTTCCCCCTCTTGGCGACCGCCACGGTCTGCGCTTGCATTCAGATCTGCATCAGCCTTAGCGTCCGGGGAGGCGCTTTTGCCAATTAGAATCTCCTCGAGGTGAATCTTTCCGGTGGCTTGCTGCTCCTTGACAAACTTTTTGAATTCGTTGAACGTCTTCTCGTCGACTTTGAAACCATGCCCGGGGGGATCGTGGGTGCGAATGTACTGGTTGGTAAACTCATCGAAAGTATTGGTCTGCAAGAGGGCAACTTCGAGGGTAGATGCTTTCGGTTGGATTACGCTCAAGTCAGACTCTATCCCACCCCCATCCTTTACTAGCCGGCCGTTCTTCGTCATGAAAGTCTGTTGCTTTTCTTTCTTGATTTTTACTCCCCGAGCTCTGGTTCCACTGGCAGTAGCCCCCATCTCAGACTCGCTCTTTTCGCTGTTCGCACTGTAGTCAACAGATTGAATACATCTACCGCTCGGAGTGTAGTATTTTGCCACGGTGTACTTCATAGCAGTTTTGCCTGGTAACTCCGCGACATTCTGGACGAGTCCTTTTCCATAGGTGCGGCCGCTGGCGTCGCCGACGATCAATCCGAGGTCAAGGTCTTGGATGCAACCAGCGACGATCTCAGCAGCTGACGCTGTGCCGGAGTTCGTGAGAATAATCAGAGGCGTTCCGGGATAAAGGGCTGGTCCTATGTCGTTGCCGCCACCACTTTTGCTCTTGTCCGCCGTGCTTGTCATTGTTTTTGTCGTTGTTCCTGTTGAGGGATCACTGTTGTCATTGGCCACATTCGAGTTCGAAGAGGAAGAAAACACGCCCCTGCTCTTACTCTTGTAAGAGAGCGACGGAAAACCCCGGCCACGCGCGGAAACAACATCCTCCCCGGGAGGAATCAGAGCGCTAGCAACATCCACCGCGCTCGTCAGCAGTCCACCTGGGTTGCTACGGAGGTCCAGAATCAAACCCTTTAAAGGCAGTCGTTGCTGTTTGCTGCTGTCACCACTGGCATTAGCGACTTCATTATACTGACGCTGGAGTATCTCGATAGATTGTCGAATTTCCGACCCAGCACCCTCGGTAAAACCAGAGAGCTTCACATAACCGATGCCGCTCCGACCTGGCTTTCGCACACTGTTCCCATCGACACTTATGTCGCCATAGTCTACTTTACCGGATGGATCAAGAAACGACACGACCTTCACATCGCGAATCTTAACCGCTGATCGAGCCAGCGTAATTGTCTTTTGAATCTTTCCACCTTTCGCCTCCCTCTCTACTTCCACTTGGACAGTTGTACCAGGGGGACCCCGGAGAAGAGCTCGGATTTCTTCCATTTTTTTATCGGCGGTACTAGTTCCAGAGACTGTCAGGATGGTATCACCAACGCGGACACCTGCATCGTATGCGTAATTCTCGAATGCATTCACGACTTTTACAGGCTTCAGTTTCCCAGAATCCGGGGACGGGGAGGCCCTATCATTATCAGATCGGCCAATCACTATTCCAACGCCCCCATAACGACCCATGATACCTTCTCGCATCTCCTCTGCCCCGTCAGTGTCCTCGAATTCAGTGTATGGATCTAGCTGCGAAAGCATCGACTTCACACCGAACTTGAAAATTTTGGTCGTATCAATCGGATCCACATAAGAGTCAGAGAGGTCGGCGAGGATGTTCGCGAAGATGTTCACCTGGTTGGCGATCTTACTGCTCTGATCGAGAGAAGCGGATGTGCCCGCAGGAGCCAATATCGACTGTTCATCCGGAGAAGATCGGAATAAGTCGGGAATATTTGGGCTATCAGAGGTCGGGGGGGCAAAGAAAAAAAGGAAGCTGAGAGTGACACCAGCAAAAAAAGACGCCGCTAGTTCTGCAGGTGCAGAACTTGTCACAGAAGCCTTCATTGTTGCATATAGCTCGCGCAATCTGGCCACGAAAGAGGCAATTAACTCGGACAAGCGAGTAAACGCGCGGGCGGTGCGGGAGGTCTCCGCCACTTCATCGTTCTTGCCATTCTTTTCCCTACCACCTTTCTCCTTCTTAGCGTAGAGCGAAATTAGCGATCGACGGTGTTGAGCGAGGGAACCGGCCTGAATATGTAATTCAGAAAATGATAACGGCAGTCGTTTTCGCAGAGGCTTATAATATGATGCTTGCCACTGCCGCTGTGGTGAAAGTGTGTTTGTGTTTGTGTTGGTGTTTGTGTTTGTGTAGGTGTAGGTGTTTGTGTGTGTGCGTGCCCCCCCTTGACCTATTCTGCTGATCGTGAATGAATGAGAAAATTTTGAAAGGCACAAGACCCCGATCAACAAGTAGATTCGCCCTTTAAGGAAGAATGACTCCATCAGAGAAGAAATTTGCGCGCCAAATCCGTGTGTATGAGGGGCAGGATGACCGCAAAAACACAGTCAGAAGAGAGTTCAGAATTTCCAAGGGACACTGGCCGGAATGTGGAGTAGCTTGTAAGAGGAAGCAGACTGCTGCTTTTCGTTCGCTTCTGCTGCGTCAACGGTTTTATATAGAAAATATTGAAGTAATTGAATGACACATGGACATGCAGCATGGAAAAATGGAGCGTTTTTTTTGTTCGAGAATTCCCCGAATTTCACACTTTTTTTCATTCTTGAATTGCTCTGCTCCACTCCATCGATGCGAAGGAGGTCTACCCTCAGTTGAAGATTTGTGTCGCTCGTGCTGTAGATAATTCCGACAATTTTTCAGAAACAAACTGTACGTGGTGCTCCTGCTCAGTGTGCAGAGGAGGGGTAGACGGTTGAACGCGCCATGTCGCCGAAAACGAACATTTTCCTTGGGCTTGCGCTAATAATTTTGATTGTTCAGATCAAGTTTCAGCGTGATTATCTTGATGGCGGCGGCAGCGGGTCTGAAGGAAGCACTCCCCTCCCTGCTAGGATCCCTGCTTCTTCCGAATCGACGCCAATGTTCTCAGAATCGAACCCGAACAATAAAGTGTACATATCGAAGTCGTCTCTGGCAACGCCTGAATGTGTTGCAATAGCTGATAGGTCTGGAATGGATTACAATCACCTTTTCTATCTCAATTTTGCTCCAACGGATGCGTCCATTATGAGGGAGTGGGTCAAAGCTAGTTGCCCCGAATTGTTCTTCACGGTGTTTGTAACTGACGAAGACAATGTTCAGGCGGACTCCCCCGTAATTGACTCTGTAGATGGTGGTGGTGGTAGGGGGGAGGGAGCTGGCAGTGAAGGAGGGGAAAACAACAACCACGACCAACCACCTCTGGCGGAAGAGCCCGCACCCCCGACAACATTACTACCAGGCCCAACGAAGCCAACATTGGACCCTCATTCCGCTGACGCATACGAAATCTCTAGTCTCCCCCAAAACCATGTAAAATCGGAGGTGGTCGATTTCAATTCCAAGAGTGAACACGCGTCGGCTGTAGTTTTTCGTCCACATCTTTCTCTCAACCCAGATAACAATGCCGGAAAATTTTGGAGTGACGAAAAGATAGATATACATCATCTTCACGACTCGAAGAGGAATAACGTGGACGATGAGGCAGATCTTCCTAATACGCTCGTGAAGATAGCCGACTTGCAGGCTGACGAGAGTGTGCACGTAACCACAGATGGCAACTGTCCAGAGGGTCAGAAGGAAACACACGAGTGCTGCAAGCGCGCGGATCCAATGGGCGTGTGGCAACAGAAGAGAAACCCTTTAGTAGCTATTTGCAGTGGTGTGACATCACGGGGGATTCCAAGGGAACACCAGCACGTGAACAAGCTTGCTTTATTCGTGCATTTGTTGCCCAGTATTGCTCGAACCTACGACTGCGATGTTGACTACTTGATTGTCATAGCTTTCGACAAGGGTGACGAATTTTATGACAGCGATGCTGGCCAAGAGGAGCTAAAAAACTGGCTATTGCAAAACCTTGCCAAGCCAATGGGGGAGGTAAGCTTATTACTTGCATGCATGGCATGCATGGCATGCATGGCTGGTTTATGATGATTTGGGTGGGGATCACATTCATTTTCGTGGTGCGCGTGGGTGGAATGATGCGATGCGGTTGGTTAGGGTTAGTTGTTTGTTTTGTTGTCACGCCACGCACTAACCGCTTTTTTTCCCCCACCTTTCTCTCTTTTGATCTTTTCGTCTCCGTACTTGTTGCTTGCTTGCTGCTATCCCGCCCACCAAACCGACCGCCCTGCTCAGCGCGGCGTTAACGTGAATTTCATGCTAGTGGAGGTCGAGAATGATAAGAAAAAACCCGGACCTGTCTTCAACGCTATGCTCCGAGAGGCCTACCACGCCGGCGCCGATTTCTTCTATCGCCTTAATGATGATACTGAGCTGACATCCGTTAATACGGTGAACAGAGAAGACAAGTGGACAAAAGCATTCATAAAGGAGCTGCGTTCCATGGGCCCCCCTTTCGGTGTAATTGGCCCAGATTTTGCGAAAGGCAACACAAAGATTTTAACCCACGACTTTGTGCACCGGACTCACATGGACATCTTCAGCGCGGTTTACTATGACCCCTACTTCACGGACTGGTGGATGGACGACTACATTAGCTATTTATACGGTCGCGATAGGACAGTGAAAGCAAAGAAGTTCACCGTCAACCACCATTCAGGTCATCACGGAGGAAAACGCTACGAAGTTCACGAGGATAAGACTGCTCACCTTCCGGGTTCTATAAAGGAGGGTAGGGAGAAAATAGCAAACTGGATGCGGAGATACGTCGACGATGTCAACGAAGACGTAATCACTGCTCTAGTGAGCTCACCGCAAGGTCAGCCATACAGAGACCTCTCTGCTGCATGACGGAGTGAAGCGACTTATTTATTTATTGTGTGCATGAAATGCCATGAGTTGTTGAGTTGAGTTGAGTTGAGTTGAGTTGAGTTGAGT
>Ga0115555_1002373_pt1 | contig 12590 bp, 16 predicted proteins | sample COGITO_mtgs_1104_2_FD_87285 | JGI IMG/M metagenome (GOLD analysis project Ga0115555, IMG submission 87285) | Pelagic marine microbial communities from North Sea - COGITO_mtgs_110407 | ecosystem: Environmental > Aquatic > Marine > Epipelagic | place: Germany:Helgoland, sampling site Kabeltonne... | reverse complement strand
CCACGCACAGTCCACAGCACCTCTTCATTTGTTTTTACTTTCAAGGAATAAATATGTCTGAGGGCGTAAGATGTATTGATGATGTCAATTCTGGCGCAGATCCTGTGAATAATACCGTGTCTAACGTTACTGAGGACGTGAGCAAGAGTCGGTCATTAGTGAAGGACGGTGAAGCATCATCAGGAAAGGACCGCAAAAAGGACGACAAGGATCGAAGGAAGGAGAAGAAGAAGTCGAAGTCGAAGGTGAAGGTGAAGGAGAAGAGCAAGAAGAAGAAGGAGAGGAAGAGGAAGAAGGAGAAAAGGAAGAAGAAAAGGAGGAGGAGGGATTCGTCGTCTTCTGAGGATGATTCGTCATCTTCGTCGTCGTCGTCTTCTTCTTCTGAGGATGACAACGAAGAGGAGGGGAAGAGGGGGAGTAAGAGGAAGAGAGTTGAGATGAGCACGGATCTTATGATGAAATTGGCGGAGTCAAATGAGTCACTGGTGAGTTTTTCTTTTGTGTTTGTGTCATGAAAACCCGCCATCACTGCATCCAAAACCACTAACTCCATTCGTACCTGATGAATAGGAAGCGCGCCTCAATCGAAAAGTCCGCGAAAAGAACGAGAGGATCGCCCTCCAATTCGGCTACACTGCTGAGGAGAATCCCTTCAATGACCCGAATTTAACCAGCGGATTTACCTGGAAAAAAAAGGTTCAAAAAGCCGCTGGGATCGGACCGGGGGGAGCTAAGGGGGCAGGAGCGGGCAATACTGGTGGAAAGGTCGTGGGAAACCAGACGACGCAGAAGGTGATTGAGGAAATTGAAGGTGTCAGGAGGAGGAGGCAAGAAAGGGCTGATGCATTACTTGAGATGGACAGGATAAAGGAGGAGGAATCCCGTCTACGCGAGATGGGCAATTTTGACGAATGGAGACGTAAAGAGGAGGAATTCCACTTGAAGCAGCAGGAGCAGAGGACGGCGATACGTCTCGTGTCGGGTCGGGAGAAGCCCGTGGACACGTTAGGGAAGGGGGTGCTTTTCTTTAGGAGCGTGGAGCTCGGGGAGGGGAATCAGGATAGGGGGGGGAGGGAGGGGTACGAGGACAAGAATGACGCGATGAGAGATGTCAAGTATCTTGACATCGAACTGCAGCCGCCATACGAACTCCTCAAGACACTCAAGCTGAACGAGCTAAATGAGCTCAAGAAGGATGTCAGGGAAGTCATCGCTACCATTGGGGAAGTCAGTGGTATATCCGACGCTGGGGGGTTATTCGTGTCTGTGAGTGGACTTGCAGAGTTTCAGTTCGACGTGTCGCGCTATTGGGGACTGATTTCCGTCATGGTTGATGATGAAATCGACTCGCTACGGCACGACAGCGCGAAGGACGAGAAAGTTAAGGAGGAAATTAGGAAGCTATTTGTCGGGCAGAGAGACGCAGATTTGCAGAAAATGCAGGAGGAGGTTGAGAAGAAGTTGTCGGGATCTCAGCAGACGTCAGGGGAGGATCATGATTATTGGAGGAAGGTGCTTAAGAGGTTGAAGATCCACAGGTGTCAGATGGAGCTGGATATCATTCATAAACATATGCTGAGGAGGCAACTCGACATGCTGGAGGAACGTCGGGAGGAGCTGAAGAAGAATGGTGATGCAGGCGAGGGCTCTGCGCAAAGCGGGTTTGATGGACACGCGGAGGGTTCAAAAAGATCTGACAACAACAGATCTGACGACAACGACAGGGACGACGATGATGATGGTGACTTGGCCGATGAGATCGGTTTAACTCATGAAAATATTGCACAGCAGAAATATGCCTGGGACGAAAAGTATCGTCCCAGAAAACCGCGCTATTTCAACAGGGTCAAGACTGGATACGATTGGAACACGTACAACAAGTGCCACTACGACCATGACAACCCGCCCCCCAAGGTTGTGCAGGGGTACAAGTTCAACGTCTTCTACCCCGACCTCGTCGACCAGACAAAAACTCCTCAGTTTTTTCTCGAGCCCGCTGACTCGCCGGAGTTCGCGATCATACGGTTCCACGGCGGGCCGCCTTACGAGGACATTGCCTTTAAGATCCTCAATAAAGAGTGGTCGAGGCAGAGGAAAAAGGGATTCAAGTGTACATTTGAGAGGGGGATTCTCAGTCTGTTTTTCAATTTCAATGGACACTGGTACAGGCGGTAGTTTTATAATTAATATTTATGCTGACAACAATTTTGCGGAAGTAAAATAATCTGCTCGTGTTTTAAAATGTAATCCAACATTAAATCAAGCCATCCAACAGACATTGTGAATGTTTTTTTTCATCCCTCACGCATCGGATTTCTTTTTGTCTTTTTCTCCATCTCCTTCCTGCCCGCTCTCCGACCTGGCACGTTTTCTCTCGTACTCGATCTCCATCTTTTCTTGCTCTTCGTTTGCTGCCTGGACATCGAAGCCCTTGGTCCCTCCCTTTTCCTGGCCCAGCTCGTACTCGTGCATGAAAGGAGCGGTGACGGGGCCGTTCGCGCTGTTGAAGACAAGACAGTTATTCGCCAGGTCTATGTTGCAGCGATGGCGCTTCAGCATGTCGAGCCCAAAGAGCATGTCCATGTTCTTGTCACCGAGCCCCTTGCCATCCGAGTCCATGACAGTGAAGGTACACGGGAAATGGCAGCCGGCGATTTTTATTTCGGCAAGGTGAATTCTTCCCAATATTTTACCCGTCCCAACTCCAACAGCCGTACCCTCAAATCGATCATCCAGGAGATGGAGAAGCCCACATCTACATTTCCGTTGTTAGCTTTGTTAGATTTCTTTCAGCGCAAATTTAGCGCATGCGCCAAGACTAGCGCATATGCCAAAGGACAAGCCGGCGAAAAATACATGCACTTACTTGTCCGCAAAGTGGGATGACATGATGGTTGACTGCGCCCCACTATCGACAAAACAAGGGAATTTGAGCCCATTCACCTCGGCCGTTACGTACAGCATCAACACCTTTCCCATCGATTCTGGAAACTGTTCCATCATGTCAAAGTAGCTACGCTGTACGTTCTCTAGCCTTATTTTTTCCCCAAAATATTTATTCGCCTCTGCATCCATCGGATCTATCAGGAGACGCTGTCTCATTGACTCCTCCTCAGATTTTTTGCTCACCATGTGGGAGGCTGAAGAGATGGACATCTTGACGTTATGCTCCTGGTATGCCTTATATACCTTCTCTTCAAGATTTTTCTTGATGTCATTGTCGCTACTGCTGCTATTTTCCCCGCCGTTGTTGCTGCTGCTGTTCTCTGCCAACACATTCATGATTGTACGGTGGAGGGTAGGGTCAAAATGGCTCAACTCTTTCAGCAGGTTGGGGTGTTCAGCAGAGATAAGCAGAGAGATAAAGTTTTTAATATTGTTATTCTCCCGGGCATCGTTAACCGTCATATTAGGCCAAGCAACAGAAGGAGAGGATGATGATTGTGTAGTTTGCAGGGCTGCTGCCGGAGTTGGAGCTGGAGCTGGAGCTAGAGCTGGAGGTGGAGGGGGGGGCGCGGGGGCAGGAGCGGGGGCACCACTACCATTAGCAGCACCCGCGAGCAATGCAGAGAAGTCGAGATTGCCTAAATTGAGGTTATTGTTGCTCATCTTGGATCTGGCAAAAATTGAATTTTCCCTGTGGAACGTTGATGACGTTTACGGGGGTTATGATTCTTATCACAGAACCCGGCCCTTCCTTCCAATTTTAGGGTGTAAAATGGGACGTCAGAATGAGGTAAAACAAAAATGGAGGCTGTTGCGGAGTGTTTGCATTTTCTGGCAAGAATTAATTGTCAGCGATTTCGTGGGTCCAACTCTGCTCTGTGAAGAGTGTAAAAACTTTCCGTCCCACCCACCAGCTGATTCAACTGATCCACCACCTTCGAACAAATTGAAGCAGAAAAACGCAGTGCTCATCCTGAACCCCCTAATCCCTTCTTCCCCCCACTCCTCCAAAGCCACGCCCACAATCACACAACCCAAGGTAGAAAATTAAGATGGTTGCAGCAGCCCCAGCAAAGAAAGAGTTTTTCTCGAAGAACCTACTTGCGGGAGGTGCAGCGGGTATGATTGCCAAGACTGCCACTGCCCCTCTTGAGCGGCTGAAGATGCTGTCTCAGACCTCCTCTCTGCAGTCTGCCGCCGGATCCGAGACGACGGGTTTGCTCAACATCACGAGGCAAGTGATGAGAACGGAGGGAGTGGCGGGTTTTTGGGCGGGCAATGGTACCAATCTTATCCGCATTTTCCCTGCGAAAGCCGTAGTTTTCGGGTGCAATGACTTTTACAATAACTGGATAACATCAACAATAACTTCGTCGAATCCCAAGACTGTCGCTTTTATATCGGGTGGGTTAAGCGGTATGACCGCCTCGTCATTGACCTACCCCTTGGATTTTGCCCGAGGTCGGATATCTGGAAAGGGCGCCGGGGCAGATGGCAAGAAAAGGTACACTGGCCTCATGAACACAATCCGCTTGACCGTTGCAGAGGAGGGCTTTGGGGCACTGTACCGAGGAATTCGAGCAACTTTAATTGGGGCTATTTTTTACGAAGGGATCAAATTTGGCACGGTGGGGCTGTGTGAGGATTTCCTCGGCAATGAATTTTCGTTCACTGGTGGGGATGGGACATCGAAGGGTGAAAAAATACTGAGGAAGACGATATTTGGTGCCCTAGGAGGCTGCGCTGCCGGCTTACTAACGTACCCTAATGACACCGTCAGGAGATTGCTTCAGATTCAAGGGAGTAAGGGGACCACGTCGTCGTACAGCGGGTATTTCGATTGTGTTAGAAAGGTTTACAAAGAGGTAAGTGTGTTAAACAGTATCGAGCGGCGGAGGCTTGGAGTATATCTCGACAGAGCGTTTAACTAATGACTGGTTGCCTCCGCGATTGTTCTTGGCTCGCCTTTGGTAATTCTTTACTTCTACACAGGCCGGAATCGCCCGTTTCTACCGGGGTGTCGGAGTCAATTTGTTCCGAATGGCGCCCAATACCGCTATACAGTTCGGGGCCTATGAAATGTTTAAAAATTTTAATTTTCCGTAACGTTTAATGGGGTTTGCCTTTTTGCCTTGGTTACAACTAGGAGAATATATTCAATCTGAGAAGATGAAAATCGACGAACAATTTGTCACCAAAAAACTACTCAATCTCTCCTAAAATAGCAATTACAATCAACCATTTCCAGGTCTTTATTCAGGAATACGCCCAAGTCTTTCGTTGCGCTCCCTGAAAGCTTCGGTGCACCAAATTCTTCCCTGGTGGAACATGCTCAGGCTGACAATGGCCTTGGCGATTCCGATTCCTTGTCCCCTGAAGATGCCCCTGAGGCCGTAGGTCTTGCTATCCGTGAGAATTTCTTTGCAGGCCGCAGTCAAGGAAACACTCTTTCCCTGGATGCTTGAGGTCTGCATGATCACCTCAAGTCTAGAGAGCGGGTTGGTCATGACTATGTAAATCGGAGAGACGGCAGCAGAAGCGATCATATTGCAACCAAATGCTCCTAAAGTCCCAGTCTGACCGAGCTTTTCCTGAACCCACTTTTGTAGCTGCGGTTGACCAACTAAACCTGTCGTAGCGCTCGCTAGGGAATGCCCCATCAAAGGGACAGTGCCGCGGAAAAGAGGTCTGAAATTCTTTGCAGCACTCTCTTTCAGAATCTCCGAGATAGGCTTAGCCTTCCCTGTCTGCTTAAAGAAAGCACGCTGCTGTTTCTCAATCATTCGAATGGGGTTGATGAACGGCGCAGAAAAAATGCTAGCTCCAGTTGCTGCAAGGTACCCAACCTGCCCGCCCTCTGAGGTGAAGTAAGAGATTCCCAGTAAAAATCCAAACTTGGGAATTCTCTTAAATCCAACGCCGATGAGGCGTGGGCCCAACCCAGACAGTGATGCACTAACAGGCGCTGCTTTAAACACAGCGTTCGTCTGCTGCCTGGCTATCTTCGGATCAACAACCTTTCCGTCCAGACCCTTAGCATACTGCTGGATGAGTTGCCTGTATGCAGTCACTGGGTTGTCAACCACGGTCTGAAAGGCTGATCCCCCGAGGTAAGCGGCAAAATTCTCAGCGGGGCTGATCCCGCCCTTTTTCTTCACTTGGAAGTAGTCGGCTCCAATTCCAAAAGGCATTTTGTGAATTGAGTACAAAGGGTGGTGGTGTGTGCGTTCACCTCGTTTTCTAACTCTTAAAGAGACGTACGGAAAATTTTATATCCAATTCGGCGACTTCCAGTATATATATTCCCTTCAGTGAAATTTAAGGGAAGACGAAAATGTACAGAGTGAGGTGTAGGGCGATTGAAATGCGTGTCGGGTTTTTCACTGGCGATGCAAAGTGTTGGTACTAGAATCGAATTAAGTTGAAGAAAATATTCTCTGTGCCTTTTTTGTGTGTCATGGTGTGTGCTTTTCTGCAAACAGTTTTGCTATAACATAAGCCAGTCGCTGACATGAGCCAGTCGTGACAGCAGTACTTTCAACACACCAAAAGGCTGGGTAAACCGACCAATCGGTGTGCCAAGTTTATTTCATTTGAGCAAAAGTAAGGGTGGTGAAACGCTGAAGAAACAATTCAACGAAAACAAGAAATGACAGTTTGTTGTGCTGTTTGCAAATGCTGCTTTTACATAGAGCTTATTCTCATAAACCATTCACTAAAGCTAATTGTTAAAGCCTTACTCGCAACAAATTGTACATTCAAATACATGATATGTCCGCGCTTCCTAATACCCCGAGTTAAGGGGGCGTATACAAAGGACTTTGCCTCCAAGTCGAGTTTCACAGGCCTGCCCTTTTTTCTCCTTGGCGATCTTTTTCTGATCACTTGCTTCAGCCCTGGCAGTAGCAGCTTGTTTTTCAAGTCCCCTGGCGACGCCATCGAGGTCATTAAATTTTGCCTTGGCCTCTCTCGCGCGTTCATCGCGGACTTCCTGGGATGGCCCCTCATATTCACTGACAGCAGCAGGTGTGGTGCTGGGCTGTTTCTTGGGAAGGCTCGGTGAGCTCACGTCAAAGTCATACGATGAGGAGCGGACGGGCAGAACAGGTTTTGGAGCGGGAGCGGGGGCAGGGGCGGAGACAGGGGGGGTTCGCGGAGCGGGGGCAGGGGCAGGGGCAGGGGCAGGGGGTTTAGGGGCGGGGGGTTTGGGCATGTCTGCCAGCCCTTTGAGAGCTGATGTGTCGACTTTTGGGAGAGAAAAGGAGGAAGTGTCAACCTTGGGGATAGAAAATGAAGATGTATCTGCCTTTGGAGCCTCAAACTTGGGGATGTCAGGGGCCTTAAATGAGGATGTATCCACCTTGGGTAGGTTCACTTTTGGTGCATCGAATTTGGGCATAGAAAAGCTATCCATCTTAGGCATGTCGAACGATGGAGACGGCGACGATACCGGGGCAGGGGCAGGAGCTGGTTTGGGTTTAGGGGCGGGAGCAGGAGCGGGAGCAGGAGAAGGCTTTGATTGGGGTTTTTCAGGTGAGATATTGCTGAAGTCGTAGGTTTTCTTGGGCACAGGGGCTGGAGATGGAGCTGGAGCTGGAGCAGGTCGCGGGGCTGGTCGAGGCGCTGGCGCTGGCGCTGGCGCTGGAACCGGTGCAGGAGCAGGCTTTGGTGCAGGTGCAGGAGCAGGCTTTGGTGCAGGTGCAGCAGCAGGCTTTGGGGCAGGGGCAGGGGCAGGGGCAGGGGCCACAGGTACAGGAGCAGGGACAACATTTGTGAATTTATCCGGGAGAGAAATGTCTAATCCGAATGAGCCCGTTCTCCCTCCACCGCCAGTGTCCGATAAAGGTTTAGTCGTGGTAGAAGAACTACGAAAGAGGGGTCAGTTAGGAATTTCAATACACACAAAAGGTCATTTGTTTGAATTTCAATTGTAGCAAAACAAGCAACAAGCGGGAAAAGAGGCAGCCAAGAAGTTGCAGAAGTCAACCACTCTTCGTCGCCTCGCTGGCATTGTCGAGTAAATTCAAATAAGTGCAGAAGCTCAGATCTGGGCGCGCGCGCAAGGAAGAGCACATGAATTGTTCTGCTACACGCCCTTTGGGCAGGAACTCACCTACTCCCGTACGATGGGAGAGAAAAGTCCATCGTTTCAAAGCTATCTCTGGCAACAACGGGCGAAAGAAATAAGCCGAGGGAGAGACCGAACGTTGCCACTGCCTTCGACACTTTTCCAAAGCTCTCGTCATCAGAAGAACTGAACAGCCTGAACGAGGTCACCCGTTTTTGAGATGGATTTGGTGAGACTATTCGCGGTGTAGGGCATAAAAAGGCCCCTGCAGAGAATGCACATATAACAAGGAGCACGATTCTCATGCTAAAACTAGAGAGCGAAACAAATGATGGAGCCAGCAGGGTTTTCATTTCTCGAGGCAAGATCTTCGGGAAAACCTGCTGTCCACATAGCAATCTACGTAGATTAAATAAACTCTCGCGCTGGGGGGGGATATAAGGTTACACAAGTTTTCTGCACGTAAAATTTCGCTTTTACTTATCCTTTTTAGTTTCTGTTCCCGCTTCATCGGTGCCTTTTTTTGTCTCATCGTCGTCAGCATTGCTGTTGCACCCTTCGGTTTTGGCTGGGGTATCGGGGTAGTCGTCTGGGTCAAATATGATGAGGTACAATAGATAGCCGAAAACGGTTACCATCAGTACGACGACCAAGTAGCTCCAGGGAGCGGTTCTTTTAATGGCATCCTTGAGCTGTGCCCAGATGCCCTCATTGCCAGTAGAGGCCTGCACGGTGGGCTCAATCTCGCCGCTCTTCACCATGCGCAGGTATTCTTCCTGCTCCTCGGTTGACTTGACAAGCGTCGTGGTTTCTCCATCTCCCTTCGGGAAGCTGTAATACGTCTTCTTGCCCATGTCTAGCACAAATGTGGCAGGTTTCTTGTAGACACCGTACTGTTGTGTGTATGTGTATGTGTTTATGTTTGTGTTTGTGTTTGTGTTTGTGTTTGTGTTTGTGTTTGTGTTTGTGTTTGTGTTTGTGTTTGTGTTTGTGTTTGCATTGGGTAAAAGAAGGGAAGTGTGTGAGAGGGATTTTGGAATGGCAAGCAGCAGGCGACAGACGGGCACCGCTTGAAGGACAGTGTGACAGGTGTGGTCTTTATTATTCTCCTCTCACCTGCTCCAAAAATTTGCTCCACCGACCGCCATCTATCCATCCATAAACGAAGCTGTCACTGTGCTTCGCCCTCCTAGCAACTTCTTTCGTGTTTCCAAGCTACGTAGCATAAAGTTAGCCAAAATCACGCAACAATCACGCAACAATCATGCAACTATCACGCTACAATCACGCAACAATCACGCAACAATCACGCTACAATCACGCTACAATCACGCAACAACCACAAGAATCTCGCTCCGGGGAGTTGCAGCTTTTCCATCACTCACCTGCTGATTCGAGACCTCACTATCGCTCCAGTCTATAGCTGTAATGTAAAGAAGCTTTCCCTCGATGCTGCCGAGCTTTTTAAAGTTGGAGGACATCAATTCGCTGACGAGAGGAAACTGGTTCTCTTGAACCCACTTGGCAACACTCTCACTAGTAAAATCTTTGAGGAGCCGAGCCTGTTCACCCTCCTCGAAGGCGGCAATGAATTCGCCCCCCTCTTTCCCAAAGTCACCCTCATCGAAGCTAACAAACCGGTTGGTCCCAGCACTCTGCATCTTTTTTGCTTCTTCTTGGAACTGGTCGAACGCGGCGGACGAGTCTTTCTTGGCTGCAAACACAATCACTCCATTGTGAACAAAGAGCTCTTTCATCCTCTCCTCAGTCAACTCGCTGACATGCTCCACGGCAGGCCTTCCCATGTTCTCCACCCACATGCTAATCTCGGCTTGAGAACGTCCGCCCTCGTATTCACCGAATTGCCCGTCTCGGTAGTACTTTACAGTTGGGTATCCTCGCACCTGAAAGCGGTCCTTGAGTTGCTTGTTGGCGGTGCAGTCAACCTTTCCGATATTCACGACGACGTTCTCGTCGGCAGCGAGCGCGTCTAGGATTGGGTTCAATTTCTTGCAATGCCCGCACCACGGGGCATAGAATTCCAGCAACCACAGGTGGCCAGGCATGGCCTTGTCGCTCTCTGCCAGAGTTGTGTCAAAATCCGCATCTTTCAAGGGAAGAACGTGTGAATATGTGGATGTCACTGTCGTCAGTGATGCGACGATAACGATAATAGACAGGAAGGAGATATTCATCTTTGCGCCAGTAGTGGGTGAAACACAGGGTGTTGCTCTTGTATTGAATACGCCAAAAAAAAATAAAGCAACCCTTATGTGCCTGTCAATTGGTTTTAAGCGACACTCAACGAACCTGTAAACCTGTAGGATAAGAGGAGGACATCAAAGATCATTTCAATAAATCAACCCCCTGCATTCCACGCCAAGACTGCATTCCGTTTGGTAAGCCCGCGGTATCGTCAAGACCGTGGACTACACCCAGGATGCTGCCCCCTACATGCCAGATTCAGGATGCGACATCTTCGGGGTCGTTAGTATCGAGGATTAGTACCGGGTTAGGATTTCTCGACCACATGCTTGATCAGATTCAGTCACATGGTCAGCTCATCATCAACATCTCCTTTCCTTCCTTACCATCTGCATCATTTGGAGCGGAGGAGGCGACCACTCCGCATTCTGTTTCAGAGCAAAGAGACCTGGTAAATTTCAATCGGTCTGCTGAACTCCAGGAGGACGTCATGTCTTTGACGGGAGGAGCCCTGGGCAAAGCAATCAGAACACTGCTCACAAAATCTTTGAACCACGAATCCCGGCCCCTCTCCTTCAGCTGTCCTCTAGACGAGGCTTTAACGAGGGTGATGTTAGATCCTACTCTTTTTTGTGCGGCGCGAGAGGGTGCACTGACGGCTTTCACTCTCCCTCCCTACGGTCCTTATGGCAAAAAAAATGAAGGTGAGCGATGCTGAGCAGCCTTTCTTTCTTAATGGGAAGGAGTAAGCATTCTCTTGGCTCACCTTTTTCGACCGTTTTTTTTCGCGCAGGGAGGAAATTCATCGGCGCTACCCTCGTTAAGAATTTTTCCCTTTTCTTTGAGGCACTGGCTAGGGAGACTTGCCTCAGGGTCTACGTTGAAAAAATAAGAGGAAAGAATGCCCACCACATAGTGGAATCGGCGTTCAAGGCGTTCAGCCGCTGTTTGCGGGGGCTGATCGACGCCCAAAAACGCGACTTGCTGGATTTTAACCCTGTCCCCATTCGCTCGTGCGAGATCTCGAGATCAACAAATGAAACTCAAATTGATGTCAGGCTGATTTTAGATAATGGCGGCGAAGCTTCCATCAATTCTGGTCTCGTCACTTTGGATGACCTGCTGGGAACCATCGCAGCAGCATCCAACATCTCCCTTGACGTTGAGTGCAAAGGGGACCTTTGGATCGACGACCACCACTCGGCTGAGGATGCTGCCATCGCCTTTGGTCAGGCTCTCAAGCAAGCCCTTGGCACCAAAGCAGGCTTAAACCGCATGTGGAGCGTCGAAAGGGAATTCGACGGTTGCTCTGTAAGCTGCACAATGGACATCAGTAATCGCCCCCACCTCGAACATGACTTGCAGCTGGAAGAATGTGACGAAGAAATGGTGGGCGACCTCAGCATCGAAATGATCGATCACGTGCTAGATTCTATCGTCATGAATGCGGGCATGACGGTACATTTCCAGCAGCAGGTGCCCGGGGGAAAGTTCAGTGCTTACACAATCTCTAAGGCTGCATGTCTTGCTTTAGGAGAGTGCCTCAAATTTTGCGTAGCTATCGACAGTCGGAGGGGCGGGAAGACAGCCAGCTCTAAGGGGACTCTGAACGTGTAGTTTGTTTTTTACCAAAGTGAGAAGGAGTTTTGAAAAAATATTCCAAGAAATCGAAAAAATGCTTTCTATATGTATTTCTTTTCAAAGTTGTCTTCTCGCCCCTGAATAATGAGACATTTCAATTCAATAGACACATCTTGTCATTCTGTGTTACATCACCTGCATCGTCCGACAAACCTGCTGGATGAAGACCGACCGACTCGGCCTCGCTTGCCACAATGGTGCCTCTCTCATACAGAGGATCAGCCAAGTTGCACGTGAGAGAAATGAGGTTGCCATCCATGAGAAGCTCTACGTTCGCCGCCACGGCAACAGCGCGAAAAATGAAATTTCGTTTACTTAGATACATTTTTGATTTACAATTTCTTAAAATTATATTATTTATATATAATTTTTTTCTTTTTTGAATACAATAGTTTTCAATAAATTGATAAAATTTAATTATTATTTTTGATGATAAATTTAAAATTTTAAAATATTAAAATTATAATATTTTTTACTAAAATTTATTTGAAATTTTTGGTTCACTAAAAATAATAATATATATTCAGATAATATTATGAAAGAAAATTGTATATAAAAAATGTATTTAAGTAAACGAAATTTTCATTTTTTTTGTAAGGTAGTGAGTTTTCTTGCCTGTGTTATTATTTGTTCTTGCCTGTGTTATCTAACAGGGGGGTGTGTGGTTCTTGCCTGTGTTAGTTTGCTGTTCTTTCGCCGTTTTCGATCTTGTGAGTGGATTTCTTCTTGT
>Ga0115555_1002353_pt1 | contig 12668 bp, 8 predicted proteins | sample COGITO_mtgs_1104_2_FD_87285 | JGI IMG/M metagenome (GOLD analysis project Ga0115555, IMG submission 87285) | Pelagic marine microbial communities from North Sea - COGITO_mtgs_110407 | ecosystem: Environmental > Aquatic > Marine > Epipelagic | place: Germany:Helgoland, sampling site Kabeltonne... | reverse complement strand
GTAATTGCTATTGCAAGTATGAGGTTTTTTAAACTCTCTAATTTCTTCGATGGTGAGAAACTTGTTTTTCACCATCTTATTTTTTTAGCAATCTTAACCGCTTTATTAAATACGTTAATTTCATTTTTTGTATCTTCTTATATTGTTTCAAATGGTCATTCTACAGAGACAATTAATGCGACCGACTTTTTAAGAAACTTTTTGATTGGAGATATTTTAGGTTGTTTAATAGTGATATTTTTTGCAGCCCTAGTTGTTGTTCCTTTCATTAAGTATTTTTTTCCAAGAATCGCACCTTCAGAATAATATTCTGAACCCAGACTGTATTAGAGATTTGTAAAAATGAGCCTATTAAGTCAGTGATTTAATTATATTGCTAATTTTTCTAATTCTGAATTTGTCAGCTTTCATTTCCTCTCTAAATACCAAGGTTTTTTGGTTTTTTAGTTGAAACTGCTGAGGCTGAGTTTGTATCAGCTTGATAATCTTTGATGTATTAATACTGTTGTTATCCTTTAATGTAATTTCTGCCTTTTCATCATAGATATTTATTTTTAGTATTCCTTTCTCTAAAGAGAGATTCTTTAGGGAAGATGATTCAAATAAATTTTGAGTTGGCTCAGGAAGAATTCCAAATCGATCAATCATTTCAACCTTTAGTTCTTTTAAGTCGTCCTCATGCTCAGCACTTGCAATTCTTTTGTAAAGAATTAAGCGTTCGTGCACATCTGGTAAGTATGTTTCTGGGATGATGCAAGCTATCCCAGGATTAATTTCTACCTCTTCCAGCGACGCATCTTTAATATCAAGTTTATAATTATTCTTGATGGCATGAATGGTTCTTTTTAGTAAATCATGGTAAAGATTAAAGCCAATTTCAGAAATCTTACCACTTTGATTTTCACCTAATAAGTCGCCTGCACCTCTTATTTCAAGGTCATGGTTTGCCAGCATAAAGCCGGCACCAAGTTCTTCCAATGATGCGATTGCATCTAATCGTTTTTTAGCATTTTCGGTTATTGATTGATGTGATTTAATGACCAAATAGGCATAAGCTTTGTGATGGGAGCGGCCAACTCGACCACGAAGTTGATGCAGCTGAGCAAGACCAAAATTTTGAGCATTATTAATGATAATGGTATTGGCACTAGGAATATCTATACCTGTCTCAATAATTGTTGTGCAAACCAAGAGCTGAAAGCGCTGGTGATAAAAATCAGTCATTATTTGCTCAAGCTCCTTACTTGGCATCTGGCCATGAGCAATTCTAATTTGAATATTTGGCATAAGATCCTTTAATGACTCTGCCATGTTGTCAATGGTGTCGATATCATTATGAACAACAAAAATTTGACCTCCCCGATGAAGCTCTCTTGAGCAGGCTTCGGTAATAGTATTTTTATCCCACACATCGACGAAGGTCTGTATGGCAGTTCTTTTGGCTGGTGGAGAAGCAATAATAGATAACTCTCTTAAAGAGCCAAGTGCCATATTCAGTGAACGAGGGATAGGCGTTGCTGTCATAGTTAAAATGTCACTTTGGCCCCGAATTTTTTTTAGTGATTCTTTCTGTTTAACGCCAAATCGATGCTCCTCATCAATAATAATTAAACCTAGATTTTTATAACTGATTCCGCCTTGAATGAGTTTATGAGTTCCCACTACAATATCAATTTTTCCTTGCTTGAGGTCAGATTTGATTTGAGTTTGCTCTTTAGCACTTTGAAACCTAGATAAAGATTTAATAACTATTGGAAATTTAGAAAAACGATCCGTAAATGTTTGATAATGCTGGTTAGCCAGAAGCGTGGTTGGGACCAGAATTGCCACTTGTTTTCCGGACTCTACTGCTAAGAAAGCAGCTCTCATTGCAATTTCAGTTTTACCAAAACCAACATCACCACAGACAAGTCGGTCCATAGGTTTTTCGGATTGCATGTCCAATAAAACATCATTCATAGTTTTGATTTGATCGGGCGTTTCTTCAAATGCAAAACTCGATACAAATGAACTATAAGAATCATTGGGTTTGGGGTATGAAAAGCCTTTTTGTGACTCCCGTTTTGCATAAATTTCTAAAAGCTCAGCAGCTACATCATAGAGTGACTCAGCAGCTTTTCTTTTTGCCTTTGTCCATTGCTGACTTCCTAATTTATGAAGTGGTGCGTTATCTGCACTCACACCTGTATATCTGGAAATTAGATTTAAGCTAGTGATAGGAACCATAAGCTTTGAGCCATTTGCATATTCGACCGAGATAAAATCTTGTTGGTTGCCATCAAAGCTTCGACTAATGAGCCCTAAATAGCGACCAACCCCATAATGTTCATGGACCACAGGATCTCCCAACTGAATTTCAACTAAGCTTTTAATTGCCTCATCAAAGTCTTTGTGTTTTGCTCGGCGCCTACGTTGTTGCTTAACTGCATCTTGTCCAAATAAATTATTTTCAGTAATAACTGCTATTTTTTCAAAAACAACACCCTCACTTAAGCTTGCATGAGTAATACAGATTTTTGAATCTTGATTAAGGAAATCCATCCAGCCAAGGCATTCTTGTGCCTTTAAATCGTAGGAGGATAACAAATCATTTAGAACACTTTGTCTACCTTCTGACTCACAAACGATCAGAGTGCGCCCATTAAATCTTTGAATGAAACTGAATAATTTATTGAGAGGCTTATTGGCCTCAGCTTCAATCTTCACTGGAGGAAGAATTGAGGATTTAAAGTCTAAACCGCCATCTTTAAGTACCTTAGGTGCTTGAATTTGAATCTGCTTTTTTTTCTTAAGAGCGGTAAAAAAATCATTACTATTTAAGAAGACCTTATTGACTGCAAGAGGAAGTCTTTCCAGTGAATTCTGACAGTAGTTAAAGCGCTCTAACAATTCTTCACTCTGAATATCAATTGATTCGGAGAGTCCTTTCTGAAATGCAATGACTGAATTATCTGGAATGTAGTCAAATAATGTATCGGTTGTTTCAAAAAATAATGGTAAATAAAATTCTATTCCTCCTGGATAACGCCCTTCACTGACCTCTGTATAAATAAAACCATCAGAATTATCAAACTCAGATAAATAATTTTTTTTAAAGATATCAATACTCGCTTTATCAGAAGCAAACTCTCTTGCAGGTAAGAGTTGAATTTCATCTATGACTTCAATAGACCTTTGTGAAGAGGGGTCAAAGGATCGAATTGAATCAATTTCATTATCAAAAAGATCAATTCTATAAGGAGTTTTTGCGCCCATAGGGTACATATCAATTAACGCACCTTTTAAAGAAAATTCACCCTGCTCCATTACAGTAGTTACTCTTCGATAGCCAATTTTTACAAGATTTTCAATGAACGAATCTATCTCAAGGGTTTGATTTTTTTGAAGCCTAAGGCTGTATTTATTTATAAAGTCTCTTGGGCAAATTCTTTGAGACAATGCCTCGATAGTAGTAACGATAATTCCAGACTCAATGGAAGATAATTTAGCTAAGGTACTGAGCCTTGCAGAAACAATATCAGGATGAGGTGAGAAATGATCAAATGCTAAAACCTCCCAGCTAGCAAAACTGAGAATTTCAGTATTTTTTTTGAAAAAAGCGAGTGACTTATTGATTTCGTCAAAGTGTTTTATATCTCTTGCGATATATAGAACAAAGCCATCATTTGATTCTGCAAATTCTAGAAGTGCAAGTGCCTCAGAAGGGCCAAATAACGAGCCCCAATAATCTTTTTTGAAATCCGAAGAGATTGAGTTTGATTCTGCAGGAAAAACTATGCTCATAGAACGTGAACATTTTCCTTTGTGAGCATATGGATTAATTGAATAGTGGGGAGTCCAATCAGACTGTTGGAGTCATTGCCCTCCATTTTATTAAATAACGCAATTCCTAATCCCTCTGATTTGAAGCTACCAGCACAGTTCAGGACATCCTCCTTAGATAAATAACTTAATATTTGATTATCTGATAGCACCTTAAAAGAAACCTTGAAGTGCTCTACATGAACTTGAGTGCTGAGGGTTTCTGTATTCATCAGAACCAACCCTGTTAGAAAGTTTACAGTTTTTCCTGAGCTTTGTTTTAGCTGTAAGAATGCATTTTCATGGCTGCCAGGCTTGGTTAAAATGGAATCACTCTCTTTTAATCCTGTATCCAATGTGGCTACTTGGTCTGAGGCAATAATCAAACCAGATTTTGATTTTGATACAGCTAGTGCCTTTTCTTTTGAGAGGCGCGTAACTAGATCAATGGGTGATTCTTTTTCTTTTCTGGTCTCATCTATATTTGGAGCAACTACGCTGAAGTCAAGTCCTAGCTTGTCAAGAATAGCTTTTCTATACGGCGAAGATGAGGCGAGAATGAGTGACACTAGGAGATTAAAGATTGTAAAATAATCTAATATTTTACTTCAATCAGGCAGAATTAATGCGCTTATCAATAGTAGTGGCAATGGATGATAACCGTTTGATTGGTAAAAATAATCAACTCCCATGGCATCTTCCGGCAGACTTGGCCTACTTCAAAAAACTGACTACGGGAAAGTCAATACTAATGGGCAGAAAAACCTATGATTCAATTGGAAGACCACTGCCTAATCGAAGAAACATTGTCATAACCCGCAATGCAAAAATTTCACTACCTGGATGCGAAGTTGCTTTAAGTTTAGAGGAGGCGCTTGAAATAACAAAAGGAGATGATGAGGTAATGGTTATAGGGGGTGCAAGCTTGTGTGAGCAGATTCTTCCGAAAATTAATAGGCTATACATTACAAAGATTGATGGCGAATTTGAGGGGGATATTTTTTTTCCAAAATACGACGCTTATAACTGGCATCAAGTGAGTTGTGAATCACATCCAAAAGATAATTCCAATGCCTATTCATATCACTTTATTGTTTTAGACAAAGTCCATTGAAAAGGTTTATCACATTAGCTTTATTGACTGTATTTATATCAGGCTGTGTATTTACTAAGGTCGTCACTGTGCCTATGCGAGTAACTGGCGCAGTAGTATCTGTCATACCTGTAGTTGGTGATGGTGTTGATAATCTGCTGGACGTTAGCGCCGATGTAATCGACGCGATACCAATTTAGACTGCCTTAAGGTGCTTCTTGTCGCGAGCAGCTAGAACTTCTTTGAGCGCTTTAGGCATTACCTTGACGAAGTGAGATGCTTCTTGATCCCAATTGTCTAATATTTTTCCTGCAATTTTTGAACCTGTATATTTAAAGTGCTTTGTTGTGAACTCATGAAGTTCTGAGAGTGACTCTTTATCCATTGGATCAAAATCAATCATTGCAGCATTTGCTCTAGATTGTAATGTTTGATTAGGGTTATAAACGTAGGCTATACCTCCACTCATGCCAGCTCCAAAGTTTCGTCCAACCTCACCCAGAATAACAGCTCTCCCACCTGTCATATATTCACATCCATGATCACCAATGCCTTCAACAACAGCAGTTAAACCGGAATTTCGAACACAAAAGCGTTCAGCGACTTGACCTGAAAGGAAGAGTTCGCCGCCTGTAGCACCGTATCCACAAACATTTCCAGCAATAATTTCATTTTCCGAGGAGTAGGTTGAGTCTTTAGGAGGATAAACAATAACCCGACCACCCGACAACCCTTTTCCTACGTAATCATTCGCATCACCCTCAACGGACATAGTGATTCCTTTAGCAAGAAAGGCCCCAAAAGATTGCCCAGCAGAACCTTGGAAATTAATTTGAATTGAATTATCTTTGAGATTGTTGCCTTGTCTTGATTTAACAACATGCGAGGACAACATAGCTCCAACAGCTCTATCAACATTAGAAATAGAAGAATTAAACTGAACTCTTGAGTTGTTTTCAATGGCCTCTTTAGATTTTTCGATTAAATCAAGATCTAACTGGTCTTCAAGTTGATGATCTTGCTTAATGCTTTGGTAGGTCCCGGCATCTCTGTAGAGATTTTCTGCTGGTGTTAATATTGAACTCAAGTCGATCGAGTCTTGCTTCCAATGATTGATAGCTTTATTCATCTCCAGCATGTCAACCCTTCCAACCATGTCAGTTAATTTAGAAAAGCCAAGCTCGGCCATAATAATTCTTAATTCTTCAGCAACCATAAACAAGTAATTAACAACATGCTCAGGTTTTCCAGTAAATTTTTTGCGCAATACCTTGTCTTGAGTAGCAATCCCAACAGGACAAGTATTCAAGTGACATTTACGCATCATAATGCAGCCAAGCGTAATCAATGGTGCAGTAGAAAAGCCAAACTCTTCAGCACCCAAGAGGGCTGCAATAGCAACGTCACGTCCAGTTTTGAGCTGGCCGTCAGTTTGAATTACAACTCTTGATCGAAGATCATTCATCACTAAGGTTTGGTGAGTTTCAGCAACTCCTAATTCCCATGGTAGTCCTGCATGTTTGATTGATGTTAAAGGTGAAGCTCCAGTCCCTCCATCATGTCCAGCGATTACAATATGGTCAGATTTAGCTTTAGTGACTCCAGCGGCAACAGTACCAACACCAACCTCTGAGACTAGTTTGACGCTGATTCGAGCATCTGGATTTGAACGCTTAAGATCAAAAATGAGCTGAGAGAGGTCTTCAATAGAATAAATATCATGATGAGGTGGCGGGCTAATTAAGCCTACACCTGCTGTCGAGCATCGAATTTTGGCAATACCCTCATCAACTTTTCCACCAGGAAGCTCTCCACCTTCTCCCGGTTTAGCTCCCTGAGATACTTTAATTTGAAGTTCGTCTGCATTGTTAAGGTAGTCAATTGTAACGCCAAAACGGCCTGAGGCAACTTGCTTGATCGCGCTTCGTCTGGAGTCGCCATTTGCATCTGGAGTCCAGCGTTTTGAGTCCTCACCACCTTCTCCAGTATTTGATTTGCCCCCAATGCGGTTCATGGCTATCGCAAGTGACTCATGAGATTCAGCAGAAATTGACCCAAAACTCATAGCACCGGTAACAAATCTTTTTACTATTTCTTTCGCTGGCTCTACTTTTTCAATGTCAATTGGATGGCCATCTTTAAAAGACATAAGGCCACGAAGCGTACAATTTCGTGTACCCTCTTCGTTAGATCTTTTTGAAAACTCCCAATAGGCATTTTTATCATTTCCTCTGGCAGCCAGTTGCAATGAAGTAATAGTTTGTGGTTCCCACATATGCTTTTCACCACCACTTCTCCAATGATAGTGACCAAGATTGTCAAGTGATTTTGATATGAATGCTTTATTGTGTTGTGCCTCAGATTCTTGCTGAATGACATCAAAGCCTACGCCGCTGATTCGACTTGCAGTTTCAAAAAAGCACTTATTCATAACTTCATCTGCCAGACCAACAGCTTCAAAAATTTGAGCACCCTTATATGATGCAAGGGTAGAAATTCCCATTTTTGCCATAACTTTAAGCATGCCTTTGGCAATAGCTTTTCGATACGATTTAACAACAGCTTCATCATCATCTAAATCAATTAAATCATCTCTTCTGGCTTGCCATAAAGCTTCAAATGCTAAATATGGATTAATAGCATCAGCACCAAATCCGGTCAAAAGACAAAAATGATGGACTTCTCTAGCCTCTCCAGTTTCAACTATGATGCCAACTTGAGTTCGCATATGGTTGGCTACTAAATGTCTATGAACTGCTGAAGATGCCAGGAGAGCACTTACCGCATTACGATCAGAATTTAGATTTCTATCTGACAAAATGACTAGACTGTGTCCATCGTTAATGGCTTGAGTACTTTGTTGGCATATAGAGTCAAGCATATCACTTAAGTTATGATTTCCATTGGTTTCATAAGTAATGTCTATGGTCTTACTTGTCCAGCCTCTATGGTTACATTGAATAAGCGCTGCCATTTCCTCATTGGTTAAGATGGGGTGATCAACGACTAGACGATGGGCATTCTCTTCTTTGTTTCTCAATAAGTTTCCTTCGGGCCCAATCGAGCAGCTTAATGACATAACCACCTCTTCACGAATTGAATCAATCGCAGGGTTTGTAACCTGAGCAAAGAGTTGCTTAAAGTAGTCATAAATAATTCTTGACTGGTCAGATAGACAGGCTAGTGCTGAGTCATTGCCCATTGAGCCAACTGGGTCTCTAAGTTCACTTACCAGAGGAAGTAACATAAATTGAAGTGTTTCAGTGCTATAACCAAATGCCTTAAGTCTGTTGACTAAGGTATCCGGATAGAAGCCTTTGGAGTCTCCATCAGATCTGAGGTCACTTAGCAATATCTTTTGATTGTCTAACCAGTTTGCGTAGGGATTCTTAGTTGCAAAACTATTTTTAATTTCATTGTCATCGATTAACTCACCTTTATGAAAGTCAACAAGGAACATTTTTCCTGGTCTAAGCCTTCCTTTGGTTTTTACATTATTTGAAGCCACATCGACGACACCGACTTCTGAAGCCATGATGACTCGATCATCATGTGTTATGTAATAGCGAGATGGCCTTAGCCCATTCCTATCAAGAACTGCTCCTATATAGCGTCCATCTGTAAACGCGATGGATGCTGGTCCATCCCAGGGCTCCATAACATTAGAGAAGTATTCATAAAACGCCTTTTTGTCGGAGCTCATTTCTGTGTCGTTTTGCCATGCTTCTGGCACCATTATCAGCACCGCCTCTTGAAGAGACCTGCCATTCATTAATAAAAATTCTAAAACATTATCAAAGCTCCCAGAGTCAGAAACTTCGGTTTCAATTACGGGAAGTGTTTTTGACAGGTTATCGCCAAAGATGTCGCTGTCAAGAACCCCTTCGCGGGCTCTCATCCAGTTATAATTTCCTTGGCGAGTGTTAATTTCGCCGTTGTGAGCCATAAATCGACATGGCTGCGCTCTGTCCCAAGATGGAAATGTATTTGTAGAGAAACGAGAGTGCACCATCGCTAAATAGGTACTAAATTTCTTGTCACTGAGATCAGTATAGAAGTCTAATAATTGCGACCCCATGAGCATTCCCTTATAAATGATCACTCTAGTTGATAGACTGCAGACATAGAACATTAGAGCCTGTGAAATAGATTCATCTGTTCGAATGATTTTAGAAATGTTTTTCCGAATGACGTAAAGAACACCCTCAAAAGCATCCTGATCTAGATTACTAGTATTCTGAATGATGAGCTGCTTAATATGAGGTTGTGATTCGCGAGCTGTATCACCAACATTAGATAATTCTGAGTCAACAGGAACATCTCTCCAGCCGATCAATGTCTGGCCCTCGTCACTAATTATTTTTTCAAATAAATTGATGCAGTGATTTCTTTCTTTTGAGTCTTGAGGCAAAAAAACATTGCCTACACCGTAATTTCCAGGCGCGACATCAGTGTTAAAAAGTCTTTTGATTTCATCAGAAAAAAATTCATGAGGTATGTCTGTTAGTATTCCAGCTCCATCACCAGTGTTTGCCTCACAGCCACAAGCACCACGATGATCCATTCTCGATAACATTTCTAATGCATCTTGCGTAATCTGATGAGATGAGTTGCTTTTAAGATTAGCAATAAAGCCAACCCCACAGTTTTCTTTTTCATTATTTGGGTGGTATAGCCCACGCGCTTTTGGCAAATGTAATTGCTTTTTTTTCATAAATGTTGAGTCTAAAAGAAATACAGACGAACGAAGTATAATACCTTAATTTTTGACTAAATTAAAGAGCAAATTATCCCATATCTATTGTTATGAAAGGGATTTTAAGGTAGAATTATTTTCATTTTTATAGTCTTATGCTGGCAATAATTTCACCTTCTAAAACCCAAGATTTTTCTCAGTGTGATGTTGATATTTTTTCACAAACGAGGCAAATAGAGAGCTCAAATGAGTTAATTGGAATTCTCAAAAATAAAAGTAAATCCCAAATTTCGAAATTGATGTCGCTGAGTGAAAAACTATCAGAATTAAATTTTGAACGTTTTCAGAAGTTTCAATTACCTTTTACACTTAAGAATGCCAAGCAGGCAATTCTTGCATTCAAGGGAGATGTTTACAATGGCATCAATGCTCCAGATTTATCAAATGAAGACTTGGAGTTTGCTCAAGGCAAAGTTAGAATGCTTTCTGGTCTTTACGGAGTGATTAGGCCGCTAGATTTGATCCAGCCATATCGCTTAGAGATGGGTACAAAGCTCAGCAATGAAAAAGGAAGCGACCTCTACAAGTACTGGGGTTCTGACATTAGCAATGTTTTAAATGATGATGAATCTGATTTAATTGTAAATCTTGCATCAAATGAATACTTTAAGGCGATTGATAAAGATACTCTCAATGCAAATATCTTAGATATTGTGTTTAAAGAGAAGAAAGGCGATGCATACAAGATTATTGGAATACATGCAAAAAGAGCAAGAGGCTTAATGGTTAATTACATGATCAGAAACAGACTAGAAAATCCCGAGGAATTAAAAGATTTCTCAGATGAAGGTTATCGATTCGATAAAGATCAATCGAGTGAAGCATCTTGGGTGTTTTTAAGAGGTTGAAAGACACACTATTTTCATCACTTTAAAGGAACAACAACAAATATCTAACTGGTATTATTTCACCAAAATATTTTCAAGTTTAAAAAATGATTAAAGTGTACACGTCACACTCTTGTTTTTACTGCACTAGAGCTAAGAACTATCTGGACAACTTAGATATTGAATATGAAACTCTAAATATTCAGGAAGATAGTCATGCACGTGATTTTTTTGTTAAATCTGGCTTTAGAACTGTCCCACAGATATTTGTGAATGATACTTTGCTCTGTAAAGGTGGGTCTGATGGTTTGGTTCAAATGAGCAAAGAGGACATCCAAAATAAATATCTAGAGATTACTGGTTCTCCTCTTTAAACTCCGGTGATCCCGGCAATACCCTGTGCGCCAAGATCCAAGGCTTGGCCCATAGAATTTTTATCCATTCCCCCAAGTAAGTAAATCGGCAAACTGCTTTTGGAGATAATCTTTGAAGCTGCACTCCATCCAAGTATTTTAGTATTGGGATGAGAAGGTGTTGTATTTATTGGTGAGAGGCTTATGTAGTCCATTGACATTTTTTCGGCATGCCTTACTTCCAGCAAGTTGTGAGTTGAGGCTCCAATAATCCTCTTTTCTGGTAGCTCTTTTATTGAAAAATTCATAAGTTTTTTGGCAGTAAGGTGCCATCCATCACATTGCTCTTCAAAAGTCATTTGAGGTAAGTTTAAAATCAGCTTTACATTGTTTAATTGACATAATTTATTATATTTTTCAATGTATGACTTTTCGAGTTGATGCTTACTTCTGAGTTGAATGATTTTTGTGCCATTAGCTATATGCTCTTTGCATAATGCAAGAGTCTCACTAGAGTTATGATTGTCTGGGGTAATCCAATAAGTATTTGGCAGTGAAACCTTTTTAATAATTTTCCACATCGTTGGCAAAAGTTTATAGTTTGCAAAGTTTTCAATATCACACCAAGTGTAATCTTGCCCCTCTTTGCCAATTGGAATTCCAGAATAATCATTAATCGTAAAAACTGAAAGATTAATCATCTTTTCAGGATATTGCTGCTGAATTATCTGAGTCAGACTGTACCCCCTAACTTCAATGCCTGTCTCTTCAAATAACTCACGTTTTAGTGCATCACCATGATCTTCTCCATTTTCTACCTTGCCCCCAGGAAGTTCCCAAAAATCAGACATAAATTGATTTTTTTGGCGTTTAGCAATAAATACCTCTCTTGAATTATTACGAATTATCCCTACTACAACTTCAATCATATTTTTTCTTAAGTCCATATATCTTTTAGATCTGTTTACAATATCTCCGTTACGATGAGACCAAGGTAAAATAACTATTTTAATGTTTCATATTACAAAGTGAGCCTTCAGGACAAAATTAATTCAGTAAGTTCCTTTAAAGACAGTTTAGGTGAAAACCTAATTGGAATTGAAAAGGAAGGTCTTCGAGTTGCCAAAGATGGCAGTATTGCCCAAACACCTCATCCACAAAGTTTTGGTTCGGCCTTGACTCACCCAGAAATTACTACGGACTTCAGTGAGGCCTTGGTTGAAATAGTTACGCGTCCAACTAAAGGCGCCTCTAATGTTATTGATGAGCTATCAAAAATTAACCACTATATTAATTTCCACCTTGAAAGTAGTGAGCGTTTTTGGCCAGCCAGTATGCCTTGCATCCTAAGAGGTAAAACCAACATTCCTATTGCTTATTATGGAGAGTCTAATCTTGGAAAAATGAAGACAGTTTATCGCCGGGGCCTTGCAAATAGATATGGTAGTGTGATGCAAGCCATTGCAGGCATTCACTTTAACTATTCTTTCTCATTAGAATTTTGGGATTCTTACCAAAAAACCATTACCTCAGAGAGCAAACTAGATTCTAAAAGGTTCATTAGTCGCCACTATATGGCTTTAACACGAAATGTATTGAGATATGGCTGGTTGGTAACTTATTTATTTGGAGCTTCAGCTTCAGTCTGCAAATCATTTATGCAAGACTACCATGACCATAAGCTAGAAGAATTTGATGACAATACGCTTTATCTTCCATATGCAACCTCACTAAGAATGGGTGACATTGGGTATCAAACCTCACAGTAGGATAAAAAAGGGGTAAAGGCTAACTATAATAGCTTAAGTCATTATATTTATAGCTTGAGGGCTGCAATG
>Ga0115555_1002352_pt1 | contig 12672 bp, 6 predicted proteins | sample COGITO_mtgs_1104_2_FD_87285 | JGI IMG/M metagenome (GOLD analysis project Ga0115555, IMG submission 87285) | Pelagic marine microbial communities from North Sea - COGITO_mtgs_110407 | ecosystem: Environmental > Aquatic > Marine > Epipelagic | place: Germany:Helgoland, sampling site Kabeltonne... | reverse complement strand
CACGTTATTATTATTACGTGGAATTATTCTCTCTCTCTTGCGCGTATACTCTAAAGAGAGGGTTGGAGAAAAGGGAGAAGACAAGCGCGTATAAAAGTAATAATAATAATAATAAGAAGAAGAAGAGAGAAAGAAAGAACAGTTTTGATAATACGCAGAATAGATGAAGCGGAAAAGTCTCGAGCATACACATACGACGACGACGACGGTTCAAGCTCACGAAGATTATGATGGTGGTTTAACCGAGTTGCAAAAAAGCATCATACGCGAGCAACAACAACAACAACAACAACACGAAGTCCCACCGTGGTACGTGGAAGAGGAACAGATGTTTTTACAGCAAGAAGACGCGTATTTCGAAAACCAGCGACGACTCGAGAATTCAAGACCAAAGCTGGCGGTTATCATATGCGACGACAACGAAGTCAACTTGAAAATTTTAACTCGATTGTTTTCGAAAGTGTTCTTTCGGGAAGTGAAAGTCATCCAGTGCAGGGATGGGTTGGAAGCGATCGAAGCGTATAAGAGTATGAATGCTAATGCTGATAATAGTCACGACAGATTGGCAATGATCGTGATGGATTTTCAAATGCCAAAGTGCGACGGGTTATCGGCGTGTAAGTATATTCGAGCCATGGAAAAATTCAAGCAGGAGGAAGAAAACGCGATGATGAATCAACCGAAACGGCTGCCTTTTGAACAAAAGTATTTCGAAAAAGTTCCGATTTTGATGTTCACAACTGAGTTTCACATGATTGTACCTGCGTTAATCGAAGGCATCGTCGACGATCGATTGGCGAAACCGTGTTCGTGTAAAGATTTCATTCTCACCGTGCATAAACACATGCCAAATTTTATTTTCGACGAGTACGCGGATATGCTCGTTCCGTTAGGGGAGAACGCCCTTTTGAAACGAAAGTATTCCTCGGAAGCGTGTTTGAGCGGGATGCTGTTGGAGGGGTCTTCGAACCTGGATAGTGACGTCTCGGCAATGTCGACAGACAACGGCGTCTTAGAGCAAACGAAACGAAAAGGAAGCGGTAGCAGCAACAACAAAAATACGAAAAATACCGGGAAGGAAGACGTGTGCTTCTACGACGTCGCCGAAGGCGACATATCCGCAGAAGAGGATGACGATGATGACAACGACAATGATGACGATATTCAGCATAAGCAAAACATGGAAGAGGCGAAAAAAAACGCGCGTTGGAATTTATTCTCTTTCAGCCCGAAGAGAAAAGGAAGGAAAGTACAAACGAAGGAGAAGACAGAAGATGATGTGAGAGTTGATGGAAATAATACTACCTACAAAAGAATGAAGCGGCAGCGAGGGAATAATAATAGCACCATCATTCCGAGCTCTGGTTTCACGGGCGGCAAGAAGCGACTATCGCTCGATTCCTACATTCGCGCCGCTCGGAAAGTATGGACGCAAACCAAGTCGCGCTTAGGCGGCATCAATAATCGTAGCAACGGCAAAGAGAAACAAACGCGCGCGTTTGTGGTGGTCAAAAACAACGCTGCGACGCCTGAACTCTCCACGTTGGACTTGACGAAGCGCGATAATTTGCAATATTATCAGCCTTCCCGCAGAAACGGTACCGCGTGTATATACGATACCATGTAACTTAGAGATGTAATTTTGTTTTAATTTTAGTACAGCACATTACAAAAAATAGCATTTACTTAAACGATACCGTCTTCTCGTTCTTTGCAGAAGACTCTTTCTTGCGTCGAAAACTCCCGAGGAATGATGGTGATGAAGAGTAACGCAGACCATCCTTCTTTACAAAAGACGACGACATGGCAGAAAACATCGGTGCTTTCAGCGTGGTTTTAGAGTTATTCTTTCGTCCAGTTCTATTACGAAGAGAAGACTCACGAGCAAGTACGGCTACTTGCGCGAAACGTTTCGGTGCTCCCAAGACAGGTTTCATAATATCACCCATCACAAACTTATCTTTTTGTCCGCTTTCAAACTTCGCGTCCTCTACCGCTCGAGACATGCCAGGCACCGTCATTGTCGTCGATCTGGTCTGATTCGCCGTGATGTTGAGAGACGCGTTGAGTTTTGATAAGTCTTCGCTCAATTTCATAATATTTTCTTCGTCACTCGCGACGGCTACTTCTTCGCTCGTCAAATCGTCTCGAGAGAGCGCTTGCATGAGCGCTTGCGTGGTTTTGCGAGCAGACTGTTCAATAGTAGCAATGTCTTCAATCTCGTCGTTGTCGTTCCTTCTCGTTACGCCGTGATTCTTCTCGCCTTTCATGCCCCATCTCCCGTTGAGGGAGCACTCTTTCTTGGCGTCTGCAATGATTGCGTCCATGCTCTTTTTGGCAAGTGCGTTTGATTTAGTGAAAACACTTCTCACCGTTGATGCCTCGCCTAACAAACGTCCGAGTTCAATGCGCGAAGCCTCCGCTTCACGGCGTTGTTTCGGCGGCATGTTTTCTAAGAAGTTCTTATCATCCCATAAATTGAGCAATTTCGATGGATTATTTGAAATAGTCATTCCTCGACCTTCTGGATATCGCGTCGTTTCCAATTCGCACAGTAAGGGATTGGCACCTTTCGCTAAGCAGTCCTTGACGAGCTTTAAGCCTCCAAATTCTGGTTTGGGGCATCTCGCAGAGGCCGTCACCGCCCATACAAAGGGGGCAGTCCGAGCTTCGATAGACTTGGCGTAATCTGCCACTTTTGCTTCGGATGGTTTATCTTTCGCGTGCCTACCTACAACAGTACAGTCTGCACCTTTCGCGAGAATATCGCGAGCAAGTTCTATGCCTAACTTAACTTGTTCGTCGCTCTCTGCGGTAGCCGCGCCAAAACAGGCTGCGAAAAAAGGCGTAAACTCGAACGGGACCAAATCAGTACCGTATTCCTCTAGAAGTGGATTGCGACAGAGCCTATTCAAAACTCTCGCAGATGAACGCGCGATGAGAGCCTTCGCAACCTTTGTTGCCGATTCGAACCGAGCTTTTCGAAACTGTTCCATCTTTATTCTGGAAGATTTTAATGAACCGCGATCGTCAATTCCATAGTGTATTCTCGCGAGTGACGCTCGCGCGTGATCCTCTTCAAATGTGTTCAATTTGTATTGTTTTTCGAAACCATCGTCGAATCCGAAGACGGTATCGAAGAACATGCCAACCATAAGCGTATCTTCACCGTCATCACCTTCATCATCCGAATCTTCGAAACCTATCGCCTTGGCTACTGTTTTCCAAAACGACTTTTTTTCCTCCGGCACTTGGTTTTCTTCATCCTGAGGGTATCTCAAACGCAGGCGTTCACGTGCGATTTCGGCTTGCACCAAGTGCAGATCTGCCGCATCATAACGAAACTTCGAAGATTCGTATACTGTTTGAGCTACTACCGTCGTTCTTGCCTCTTTTGTGTCAGGTATAGTTTCAGCGTCACCTCTGAGGGACTTCAATCTGTCGTACGAGTCGTGTCTGGGCGTATCTTCCGTCATCCCCAGTTGCTTGCGCCTCAGCTTACCCACTCTGGCGATATCCATAGCGACTTTAACACCATCGTTCTGTTGCACGGAATCAGACGTTATCTCTCGACTATCGAAATCGGAATCATTATTATTACCATACCCGTCACTTACACCACCGTGACCCTGGGCCGAGGCTTCAGTAGCAGATATCGTTTCCAAAGTAGGAATATGTTGTTCGAGTTGAATGATACCGCGCGTGAATTCTTTGTTACCATCGAAAGAGTCATTGTCGGGTTCTTGTTGTCTTTCTTTGACGCGATGTCCGCGGAAATTCTCCTTATTACTGTTTCCATCGTTTTTACCGTCACCGTCACCGTCACCGTCACCAACAGACGGATGCGTCAATTCGATTGGACTGCCGCACGAAATAGCGATCTGAATCGCGATGGCGATTATCGACCCCTCGTACCAGCTTCTTAAGTTTCTCTCCTGTTCGTATTCGATATCGGCGCCAAAATCGAGGAGGAGAAGTATGATTCTTGCCGCAACTTGATGACCGTCACCTTCTAAACAGTCCATTGCAACGAATAACGGAGAAAACGTGCACTCGCCTGTCCGATCGATCGTTTTCGGAAGAACATCTGCAGTATCGCTCACTAAAGGCTCTGAAGCTTTCGTATCAAACGAAATTTCATCCCTTTGTTGCTTATTAAATGCCGATTTGAACTTGTTCGAGGAGACGGATGTTCGCACAGCCCCTTTCTTGCCGTCACTTTCCTCTGTTGAGACGTTTTCACTGTTTCTCGTGTCCGCTAATTTACCCGCATCAACTCGCAACGAATGCAATGAAACTCGCTTCGTTTCCACCGATGTGTCAGAGTCAGCGGACTTTTTCTTTTCCTTTGCCTCGGCCGCTTTGTGATCTATTTTTGTCGCGTTTTCCTTCCCTTTTACTTCCAGATCCATCTTTTCCCGTAAACTTCTGGCGACGTCCGCATCGGATACAGCACGTGCTGCGAGCGGAGACTTCGTTACTTTGGCTACATCCAACTCATTAAAATCCTCAGGTTTTGCCCATTGAACTTCGTATGTCTTTTCGTTGAAGTAGTAGTACCTTGCATATGTAGCATCGTACCAGCGGACCCAATCGTTCGATTTATAGCCTTGATCGTACGAATCTTCATCGTAATCTTCGGACAATTCATCCATATACGGCACCCCGTGCTGTTCGGGATCGTTATCATCAGAATCGTGTGGAGGTTGCAGAGGGGGACGGATTTTTCGTTCTTTCGGATCGACGAAAACATCCGGCTTCATCCAATCAGACGCGCCTGTCGCTTCATCCACGTAATAGTACATTTCATGGTAAGGATCGTAAAATCGAGTGTAACCATTTGAACTGTATCCTTCGTCGTCGTCGTCGTCGTCATCGTCGTCGTCATCTTCGACACAAGTTTTGCTAACCGCGCTATTATCTATTCTATTAATGGAATTGGGAGTATCAAGAGGAGTGTCAAGAGGAGTGACGTCCGGAGTCAACCCAGCTCGATACTGTATGATATCGGTGTATGCTGTTGGTGTCGTGTTCAGAAAACAATCTAAACATGACTGATTCGCGTCAGCACCCATTTTCAGGAGACTTTCAATCTTTGAAAAAACGTTTTCTCTGCGCACTTTAGATTTTGACTCGCCAACGCAGCGAATTAATTCTATCATTGCAGTTGATTGTGATCCACCGGGAAAATAGCCCAGGGCGTTCGCGCTTGCACTGCTTTTTATGATAGTTTCAAACAACCAATCCGCATCGGGGTGGCCATATCGTAATGCCGCTGATGCAGCAAACAACGGTGAGCAAAAAACAGGAAAGGGACCGAGACCACACTTATTTATATCCGCGCCCTTCTTTATGAGCAACTCTACGGTACCCTTGCCGTGCTCGACAAAGTTTAACATATCTTCGATAGCAATTGAGAGAAGAGTAGACACCCGGTGTTCGCGTTTCTCGATATCGTCGATGTGTAAACGCGGCACTCGCTGCCACTCCGTCGATGGACTCGCGCCGTAATCAAGCAAAAGTTTGAAAAGTTCACTGGAGTGTTTCAATGCGCGCTCACCGCGCTTTGGTTCTCTAAAAAAGTCGTGCATTCGATCAACGAATGCGCTCGCCGCGTAATCAAACGTGCTTATCGCGTCGATCCCGTATCTATCGTTTGTACCGTTGAGTGAGGACGTCGGGGAAGAATTTTGTTGTTGATGGTGCATTACGTTTCCTTCTTCTTGGTCGTTGCGCTCTCTTTGCCTGGTATCCTTGTATGAGGTACGCTGATCACGAAGGTCCGAGATCATCACTTGCGCATCGCCATCATAGTCGTGTGAGTCATTTTTACGAATATGTCCTCTCGTATCATCCGCCGAGTTGTTTGCATTGTAGCTATTGTTCGGAATAGCCGAGGATCTTCTCGATTCATGATGCGTCGGCTTTGGCGCCTCGTAATAGAGAGTCCACCATGGTTTCTCTACGTAGTGTATGCAGTGCTGTTCGTCCCAACCACTTGGATTTAACGAACAATACAGCGCCAACGCGACGAGAGGCGTGTTTGAACCAATCATGGGATAATCACCGAAACAATTCGGGTTCGCTCCTTTCTCTAAAAGTTTTTTTGCTAGTCGCAAAGCCGGGGTACCGCAGCCTTCTAAAAGTGCAATTCCAGTGAAAAACAGAGGCGAGCCTTTCGGCTGCAACGCATTGCACGCGTTTCCTGCCGAACCTCTCGCAAGTTCTTCTTTAGACTCGATGAAATCAAACGCCAAACGCTTATTGCTAATCTCGAATCTGCTCAAATCATTTTGTGCGTAAAAGGAGCACTCGTTGTTGACGTCTATACCAAGCACGCTACCGAGGTCAATCAGACGCACGCAAAACGACGCAATTCCATCGCGAATTTCCACGGAAAATGCAGCGTTTTCAACCAGGGACATGACGAGGAACTGTAAACTGGAAATGTAATCTCCAGCAGGAGTCCGAGGGCAAACTCTGCGTTCGAGGTCTAGGAACGATTTCGTTTCGTCGTATTCAAAATCAAACGGCCGATCTGGCACATAGCACTTTACGTTGAGATCGCACTGCTTATTCGAGCCTCGTTGAGTGATGATGTGTAAAGCTTCTATCGTTTCTTGAATATCAGAACCGAAAGAAATAGCTATCGATAGAAAGAAGAGACAGTTTCCAATAGTTCCTGAGTGCATCGCGCATGACGGAAACTTGTACGACGCGTACTGCTGGTATTGATGGTTGGATGACGACAACGATTCCGTCGAGTCTTCCGTATCTTTCTTTGGAGATGCCGACGCCGAAGACGTTGGCGATCCGCCATCTCTGGATGAAAGCGAAGGCGTGTATATACTACTTACGCTCGGATCAATTTGATACGTTTCGTCCACATTTGCGCCCGCGTCGACAAACATCTCCAACACTTTATTTAGATTTTGGAGAGTATGTTTGTGCACTTTAGCTTCCTCGTGGTTCTCCTCCTTTACCGTGCTCACAGCGACGACGGTTTTCCCGTCCAAACTGTCGTATTTCTTATCGTGATCGACGTTATCAACGACCGCTTGCTTTAAAACGTGCGGCGCGTACACCGAGCACAGAAGTGCGACGGGCGATATCGTTTTCGCCACTCTCGGGTACGTCCCGTGTTCGTCCAACGCGACGCGCCACGCGCCGTACCGTATCAATCGTTCAAACACATCTCTCACGGTATGACTGTCCAATCCCTCCGCAGCACACGTGGCTAAAACGAAAATTGGCGCGCCTATCGTCCCGTCTTTCATTTTCATCGGCTGCGAAAGGAGTTTGGTGAGACTCGCGTTACTCGAATCGGCACCATTGCCAACAGTACCACGATTGTTGAAGTTGTTGTTGTTATCCTCGTCGTCGTGGATGCTATCATCCCGCCCGCTCGCCGCTTTCTGGTGATACAATCCATCAGCGCGGTCGATGACTTGGTTAATCTTTTTCAGTTTCTCTCGGACGTTCTTTTCGGCGGTTAAAAAAGGAGGCGACATCTCTTCCACAGACACGCGGTCCCTTCCACAATCCACTTTTTCCCGGCTGCAAAGAAGAAGAAGAAGAAGAAGAAGACGAAGAGCTCTCTTTGTGCTCTCAGAGACACACTCTTCTGTCGTTTAGAACGAGAGAATGAATAATTTGCTCTTAAATATCATCGTCGTCATCTTTAATAAAAGATTGTGCGCGTCTGTGTTGTTCCGAAATGTGTTGGTCCGAAGTGTTTCTGTGATTTGTGGTGTACTTGTTTGATGACAGATGACAAAAATTCGTTTGATGAGAAAAAGGGCAGCTTTTGGGAAAACTTTTTTTCAGTCGAGATTCAAATTTTTAAAAAAGCCAAAATCTTCATCACACCGACGACGATGAATCCAATCCAAGATTCGGAAAACATGGACCCGACGAGGACGAAGAAACGAAACGCTTCCGCGCAGTCCCTCGCAACGACGACGCAGAAGAAACACCAACGGCAAGGCGAGAAGCACCCTCTGTCCGATTATGCCGCCGGATCAATCACTAAAATCGTTTTATCAAACTTCATGACGTATTCCTCCGTCTCGTTGACGCCTGGTCCAGATTTGAACGTGTTGATTGGCGCGAACGGGACCGGGAAGTCCAGTTTCGTTTGCGCGATTGCGTTAGGCTTGAACGGTAAAACGGATTTGTTGGGACGAGCGAAAGAGCTGTCGGAATTCGTGAAAAGAGGCGAGACGAAAGCGACGATTGAGATTACCTTGAAAAGAACCTCCGGCGGAGGCGACGAGGTGGACGTGGTGAAAAGAACGCTGACGAAAGCAAAAGGCGGGACGAAAGCAAACACGGGTTCCGCGTGGCACATCAACGGGCAACCGTCGAATTCGGCCGAAGTCGACTTGTTGGTAAAGGGAAAGCATCACGTCGAATTGGGGAACTTGACGAACTTTTTACCGCAAGATAAAGTGGCGAGTTTCGCCGGATTATCGGAAACGGACAAGTTGTCGACGACGGAAACGACGGTAAATAACGGAGAGTTGTGGAAGTTGCACGAAGAGTTGATCGCGAAGAAAGAAAACATTCGCAACGATGAGCGGAGATTGTCGATGTTGCAGCACAGTTTAGATCAAAACACGCGAAGTTTGCAGACGTTGTCCGCGGACAAGGAAAAAGTGGAGAAACAGCAGGAGTTTCAAACGAAAGCGGAAGAATACAAGATGAAGATTCCGTGGATCAGATTTGAAAAGAAGAAAGTGGAGTTTAGCAAAATCAAAGAAAAGTACGCCGAATCGAAAGAAAAGTTGAGAGGTTGCCTTAAAGAGAAAGAAATCGCGGCCAAGCCGGTAAAGGAACTGGAAGTTTTAGAACACAAGATGGGCAAGGAATACAGCGTGAAAAAGAAAGCGACGATGGACGCTCAGGTTAAAGAGCGCACCGCACTCACGAAATTGAGAGGTTTGGGAACGACATACGACGATAAAGCCGGGCTGCTCTCTTCGGCAAACAGAAAAGAGAAGGATGCGGAAAAAACCGTGAACAGAATTAAGGCCGATATTAAGAATATTACGCAAGCGATGAGCGAAATCCCTGAGGTTGCCGATACAAACTTGGATTTGTTGAAAACCTTGAAGGCGAAATACGAAAGCGTACGAAAAGATCGGATACCGCTTGATACTCGTATTGACCAGGCGTCCATGAGATTGCGGCCCGCGGAACAGAGGGTGAGAAACTTAGAAATCCGCCAATCGGATTTGGACAGCGTTCGCGGAAAGAAATTGAAAGCTTTGACGCATGCGCACAGAAACGCAATCAATATGACGGAGGTCGATAAGGAAGTTCGCGATTTGGCGAAAAGATTGAACAAAGAGAAGAAGCTCAAAGGACCAGTTTTGTGCGAAATTGAGTGCAACAATCAAAACAACCAGACGTTCTTACAAAAACATCTCGGGCTTTCGATGTTGTCGAGCTACGTCATCGATGACGACCAAGAGTTGCTGGGCGCGATTAATAACCTCTTCAAAACGAAAAGATGGCATTTGATGTGCAACAACCAAACGGACACGAATGAGCACGTGAGAGGCGCGAACTTTAAGAACGAGTACAAAGCCTATGGCGTTTCGGAAACGTTAGATTTGACGTTTACGGCGCCAAACTGCGTCATGAAGACCTTGGTCGCTTTGAATCGCGTAGATAAAGCCGCCATCGCCGACGTGAAAGTCATGGACGCTGCGAAGTACCAAGAAATGGTCAACTCGAAGCTCGGGAAGATTGGCCAAGTGTATACGACTAAAAACGTCTTTATTGAACTCAGATCGAGGTACAATTCGAAAGTTACGTTTGAAACGGAAGAAATGAGACCGCTAAATTTCAGACTGTTTGGCGCACAAGTCGACAGAGAGGACATGGAAAAGGTGAAGAGAGATTTGGCGGAGGCCAGGTCGCAAGTCCAAGAACTTCAAAAAGACCAGAATGATATCGTTGAACAGTCAAACGCGCTCAAAAGGCGAGAGATGGAAGCCGAAAGAGCGTGGCGAGAGGAAAAAGCGCGATTGAACAAACCGAAGTCAGATAAACAAAGATTAGAGGCAAAGCTAAGAAGTTTGCAAGAATCGTACAAACTGGCAAAAGCGAACACGAACCTCTCGGCGACTCGCGAACAATTAAAAAAGTCTCTCGCGACTCTCGCGACGCAACGCGCGCAACAAGTGCAGACATACGTCGCCGTTTTAGATGCACTCTTTGCGGCGAGAAAGGAACAGGACTTGGCCGAGTTGAAGTATACTGATACAAAGATACGCTTGATGCACTACAAGAACATTGAAGCCCAAGTCAGGGACGACTGTGATAAGGTAGCCGATGCGCACGACGAAATTGCTGAAAAGAAGCAACGAAGTGCTCGACAATGCAAAGAAGCGAAGGAAGAAGCCGATGCCGAAGCACCGCTCACGGAAGAGTTGAAAAAGAAGATGGAAAGTATGCCGGACGATGAAGACGAGCTGTTGAAGGAGGTTGAACTTTGGGAAGAAAAAGCGAGCGCTGTTGTGTGCAACAATCCAACCGCCATGCAGCAATATAAGAAATACGAAGCCGAAAAGAAAGACCTGAAAGAGAAAATCGCAGCACTCGCACCGACCGTGAATGGCGGACAAGAGGTCATCAAAGGACTCAAGGAGCAATGGTTACCGCAGCTCCAGAAGGTTCTGGGGGAAATTTCGGTAGCGTTTCACACAAACTGCCGACAAGTTGGTATCCACGGAGAAGTCAGACTTCGCGAACCCGACGATCCAGATGAGTTCTCACAGTACGCGTTGGATATTCACGTCAAGTTCCGAGAAGGTGAACCATTACACGCGCTCGATAAGAATAGACAATCTGGTGGCGAACGCGCCGTTGCGACGATGTTGTACCTCATATCGCTCCAAAATCTGACAAAATGTCCATTCCGCGTCGTTGACGAAATTAACCAAGGTATGGATCCGAAGAATGAACGAAAAGTGTTTAAACAAATGGTGGACTCGGCGTCGGAACCGTCGACCCCGCAGTGCTTTCTCCTCACGCCAAAGCTGTTGAATGGGTTAGAATATAACGACAACGTCACAGTTTTGTGCATCTTCAACGGGTACCGACCTGGAGCTGGTCTCCATCTCCAAAGCGAATTGCAACCGTACACTCCGTAGGAGAACTACTACTACTACTACTACTACTACTACTATTACTACAGCCATTTTGAGGGATTTACGTGAAGAACGTGTAAGAATATATAAAGAAGGAATATACAAGAAATACTCTACTGAACCAATTTTATCATCGACGCTACATTCATTACTTCCCAATGTACTTTAACTCTATCTCCGTGACGCGGTCGTTCAAGTTTTGCGCCACACGCACTAACTCATTGATACGATCCGCCATTTTCCCGATGTCACCAAACGTGCCCTTGGATAACTTAAAATTATCCGCGTATACCGTGCCGCCGAAAACGGCGTTATTCTCACCTCTTGAAACGACATTTTTGCCAAAGACGAAACTATTTGCGTCATAGGCGATCGAATTTTCACCACCCACGAAAGAATTCGAGGCGTTGACTTCAATCGCGTTGTTTCGACCGATGACAAAGCTCGTTTCTGCTTTCGTTAAAGTGCCGTTGCCGAAAGACGCACTCGCACTTCCACCGGCGGTAGTGTTTAGATTGAACGCCGCAGACGCCAAACGACCAGACGCTTGCGAATTTGCCCCGGATGCAAAATTGGCAATACCAAGATTAGCGCGAACGTTCAAACCGTTTGCAAAACTGGACAAACCTGCCGCGAATGAAGATATACCCAACGCGCCGCTTCCTTCACCAAAGCTACGGGCCATAATACCGCTCGCGAATCCTCCAGATCCATAGGATTGCGCGAGAAGGCCTTGTGCGAAACTTCCAGCTCCTTGCGCTAAGCTCAACAAACCTGATGCCACAGAAGCTCTCCCGTTTGCTCGGTTGCGCTCTCCGGATACCATGCTCGATCTTCCCCTTGCTTCTGATCTCTCACCAAATGCGTTTGCGTAGTCACCGCTCGCGATAGTTTGTTTGCCGAAGCTTGAAGAAGCAATTCCTGGTATATAGAGAGAATTAATAATAATGGAGAGAGAAAGAGAATTCACAGAGTCACAGTACCTGTCGCTTTCGTTAATAAATTTGCAGCAAAGGAGGCATCGCTCGTCGCCTCCGACCCAACATTCGTAGCCATGCTCGAAACGCCCGACGCTCTTGTATACGTTCCGAGAGCAGCAGATAAAACGCCAGTCGCATCCGTGCCCCCTCCGAAAGAACTCGCACCTTCTGCCGCAGCGTTTGCAAACACTCCAGACGCGAAGCTACCTCTCGCTGAAGACGAGGATCCGATACCTAAACTCGTGCTCCCTTCCGACGTGGCTCGATTGTTGACCCCAGCAGACAACGCGTATTGAACGGCGTTTGAGAACAAGGAAGACGAAACTGATGAAGTGCGACCGTTTTGCGCGGAAACTTTGCCGCTTTCTTCCAACAAGTCGTTGAGAACTTGAAAACACGGCGAAGCTGGCGTGTTTGTCGATATCGTTGATGCGATGCACAGCGGAAGCGCTAACCCCGAAAGCAGCAGCGCGCGAACAACAACAACTTTAGGTGAGAGGGGGTTTTTCATTTTAATTTAACGGCTTTTTTGT
>Ga0115555_1002349_pt1 | contig 12676 bp, 15 predicted proteins | sample COGITO_mtgs_1104_2_FD_87285 | JGI IMG/M metagenome (GOLD analysis project Ga0115555, IMG submission 87285) | Pelagic marine microbial communities from North Sea - COGITO_mtgs_110407 | ecosystem: Environmental > Aquatic > Marine > Epipelagic | place: Germany:Helgoland, sampling site Kabeltonne... | reverse complement strand
TTTTTTTTGTGTTCCGCTGGTTTTGACTTCAATTTCACTAAAATATATTCAAAATATTAAAATATACTTTTTTGAATTAATAAATTTAAAAATTTTATAATTAAATAATAAAAAATTTTAATAAAAATTATCTTAAAAAATAGATTATAAATTGATTTTTTTAAAAGATAATTGAATTATAAAAATATATTTATAAAAATTTTACATCTTTTATTCGAAAAAAGGATGAATATATATACTTTAATAATATTATAAAAGTAAAATGTATTAAAAAATCTTTTAAGTTGACAAACAGCAAAAATTTTCGCTGTTTTCGATCTCGTTGGTATTATCTAACAGGGGGGTGTGATGATCTCGTTGGTGGCTCTCTTCATATTTGCGGGGTTTTGACAAATCACCCATGAGATCGAAAATGGCTCGAAACCCCTAACCGAGCAAAACGAGAACACGAAAAACGACTATACTCGTTTCATTGGAGCCCAATGATGAAATAATTCCCTGCAGAATAATAGTTCAATAGTTCAAGCGCACAAAGAAATCAGTTACTTTTCCCTTTATTTATGACCGGAGGGGCGAAACCACGCCCTTCCGCTTTAGCCTCAAGTGCTGCACCCACTGCGTATGCTAGTTGGCCACCGAACCCTTTTGACACCACAGCACAGGCAATCCCGGTCGGTCCCCCCGAACCGCTTCCACCGCCCCCGAGAATGTGAACTGTGTAATCAGCGCGGGCGAGACTGCGTCGCCCCGAGGTATTACTTTGCGATATGGCATTATACACCAGCGTGGTTATCCTTTCACGTCTATCTGCTTCTCGACTTCTCAGTCCCTGCTTGTCGCCTCTTAAATCCTGGAAGTCGCTTGGACTGCTACTCATCCTTAAAGTGACACAATCGTCTGCTACAGAGACTACGCCGTCGGGCAAGATAATTTTATTAGCCTCGTTGTTTTTGGCGATCATCAAGCTGAACACCACCATATCCCCTACACCACCTCCCTTCACCCTCTCCTGGGGTAGGAAACACCGGTAGCTCCCATCAACCACGGCCTCCATTTGTCGCTGGTTTTCTCTCCAGGCAGCCCTCTTCCGGTTGTCTTCCCTCATACGCCTCCCCGCGTAAAAAAGAAAAACCAGGAAAGCAACAAAAGACGCGGGATAAACAATTTTATAGACGTCACCTTTTGCAGTGCCGGGAGCATGAATTGAGAACAGAATGTGGAGAGAAATGGGGAGGAGGTAGAAAATGCTCACGGCCGTCTGCGAAAAATCATCCAGTTAGCACAACACATCAGGCACAACACAACAGGGGCCGTTATCTATCTTTGCAATCCTGTTTCCAATCGCCATTGAGCAGCAATTTAGACCAAAAAATATAACAACTCACCGAAAGAAGAATAAAAATGGACCGGTATCGGAAAAATGCGGCCTTAATCGATCGTTCATCACCAGTGTGAAGAGAGTTATAGTTGGAGTGCTGCGAACTAAACATTCTCCCTTGGGGCAGGGTCTGAGGAGATTGCCGCACAGAGCACCGCCAGAGCCTCAAGTGAAGGTGTGCAGAATGATAATAATGTGGTAAATTGAAAGTTCCTCTATACACTTCAAGAAATTTCGATGCTTAAGCGGTATAATCAGAGTTTTCGAAACCAAAAGTGGGGCGGTATTTTCTAAAATTGTTTCAACACGTGTTCAATCACGCCAAATTTGCATTTACCCATATTACCTCAACCCCAAGCCAAATTAAAAGCACTCGGTTCCTTTTGAGCGCCTCAAGACCGAACTGACCACGCATAACTGTCAAATTAGTACCCTTTCTCTTTTCCCTCTTCTCTCTCTCCCCCTCGAAATCCAAATATGACATCCGCCGACCCTGCTGCTCCCACCACTGCTGCCCTCCTCCCCGGCAACACTGCGGTGGAATCGGTCACTATCCACCCCCTCGTTCTCCTCAGTGTCGTCGATCACTACAAGCGGTCTGCTGCCGGTACGAAGAGGCGTGTTGCTGGTGTTTTGCTCGGGACAAAACACCAAGGGAAGGTGGATTGCATATCCTCCTTTGCCGTACCATTTGAGGAGGACAGCAAGAACAGCAAGGTAAGGATGCGCGGAGTGAAGACAGACGTGAACCCGCCAAAATGAAGACCTGAGTGAACCCAACCCGCCAAAATCGCCACACTGACACATTATTTATTCACTTTACTTCTCCAAACAACTCCCCTCCCCTCCTCTCCTCTCCCCATTCCATTCATTCCCCAGGTGTGGTATTTAGACCACAATTATTTGGAGTCGATGTTCGGCATGTGCCGCAAAATCAACGCCAAGGAGAAAATCGTCGGTTTCTACTCAACAGGGCCCAAGATTCGCAACAATGACCTATCCATCTCGGACCTGTTCAAGCGATTCGTGAAGGATCCAGTCATGGTCATCGTCGACGTCCGGCCGGAGTGCACCGTGATCCCCACGTCGGCTTACTTGGCCGTTGAGGAGCTGGAGACGGACGGCAATGCCATCCAGCAGAATTTCATCCACCTCCCCAGTGAAATTGGAGCATTTGAGGCCGAGGAAGTTGGCGTAGAGCACCTTTTGAGAGATATAAACGACCCAACTGTCTCCTCGTTATCCAGTCAGGTCTCACAGAAGATCACGGGACTTACCACGCTTTATTCGAAGCTTACTGAGGTCCTTGAGTATCTCGATCTTGTAGAGAGGTGAGAATGACTGTCGTGACGTGACGTGACGTGACGTGACGTGTCGAGGCAGCCTTTTCAAACGCATTCCTTCAAATAACATCACTTCACACCTTTTTTCACCTCTACTTACAATCGCACTATCTCGCACAACCCAACAATGCAGTGGCGCCAAGAAGCCCAACCAGGAGATCCTGTATAAGATCCAGTCAATGATGAATTTGATGCCCAATTTCAATGTGGAGTCCCTCGTCCAGAGCCTCCTTGTGAAAAATAATGACATGCACATGGTCATCTACCTCTCCTCCCTGATTCGGAGTGTCATTGCACTCCACGATCTCGTCAGCAACAAAATCAAATACCGCGCCGAGGACGGCCTGTTTGACGATGTGAAAAAGGACACTGCAGCTGCTGTCACAGCAACTACAGCTGCAACAAAAGCTGACAAGAAGTAAACAAAAGACTGTAAATTAAGCTAGGAGCTAGTTTTTGGTGCAAATACTGCGTGTATTTCATTTCATTTCATTTCATTTCATTTCATTTCATTTCATTTCATTTCATTTCATTTCATTTCATTTCATTTCATTTCATTTCATTTCATTTCATTCCTTCTCGTTCACCCTGTAATATATAGCTCCACTGCTCAAAAATTGGTTCGGATCCGAGAACCTTACCGGCTCATCACCACCATCTTCTCCATCATATTCCAACTCGTACTGCTGAGAGACGACGTTGTTCTTATAATCTTGTGTCGAATCGTAGCGAAAAATCGTGTAAGCCTTTCCTGCAACGAGCCCTGCCGGTCCTAATAAAAGTTCCGCGCTGAATAAAACTGGATCTTCGCCGCTGCGAAGGTCAGGCTCCTCAAAGGGAACTATGATGGAGACATCTACGGTGCCAGGATTCACTAGTCCTTGGATAGATGTACCAATAGTCTGATTGTAATAGATGCAAGGATACATCTCGTTCTGCATCCATTTGCTACCAGCCGATGCGCAGTTTCCAGCCATGTCCCTGTCATCAAGGAGAGAAGAAAACTGCCTGAAATAGCCCAGGTTCTTCTCACCATCAGGAGAGTAGTCGCTCCCATGATTTACAACATCATCGTCATACACAGTGAGATCATCGAGGGAATGATTGGAAAAAAGTTTGAAAAAGGGCTCGATATGGTCGAATACGTAAGTTTCTCCATCAATCTCAACATCATGCTCGTCACCTTGGCAGATAACGAATTGCACTATTCCGTGCATCCCCGCCAGCTCTTTCTTCATCCACGACAAGTAAGCGGCTCCCTGAGGCGCAGGTGTATCCGCATCAAACGACTCATGCACAATCGAAAGATTCTCGCAAGCGGCGTCGATGTTGGTGGGACTGATCTCGTAGCCGTCCTCCTCGTCACCATGACCTCCACCTTCAGGGGCTGCCTTCCGGATTAAGTCCTGACTGATATAAGCCCCGTAACTCAATGCCAGTGTCTGAATCGACAGCGCACCGCAGAATCCCCCGGAATCAACCCATTGTTTACGAGGAGTTGCATAGATTCTCCCCGCAGAGTATTTGGAATTTGGTGGAACACAAGTTCCAGGAGATACGCAGAGTTCATCATCATCAGCTGCTGCTACTGCAAGTGTTCCAAACACAAGCGCAGCAGTGAGAATTTTTACACTTACGGCGTACATTTGAACCCAAGAGGAGAGAAGTTGATGTTCTTCAGCACCCAGCACGTGCCCCGCCGAGAAGAACATCATCTTCGAACATCTTAGATTAATAATAATAAATATCCCCACTCATTATTGCGTGAAACTTCACACTCACAAAGCATACCATCTAATAGTGTAGTTGTGACGATCAAGTGCCTTTTGACATGCTGGCCTCCTGCCGCTTGACCGCCCACCTACGGTGCACTTCTTTGACATCCTCGCCCCGCATACCCCTCCCCCGCATGCCTCCCCACATGCGGATGCGGTCAATACAGACTACACGGTCCAGACAGTTCTCAACAAAAACAGTCCAAAACGATGAAATCATCCCTCCAAATGTTCTACGGGCATTATTTTTTGCCTCAGCCATTCCCATGCTTGGGTTTGGCATAATGGATAATTTAATTATGATTCAAGCGGGAGACTTCATCGACAAGCAATTTGGCGCGACGTTGGGAATAAGTACTCTCGCAGCGGCTGCGATGGGACAGGTATTTAGCGATGTTAGCGGGGTCCTGTTTGGAGGTACCGTCGAGGCATTTGCGGTGAAGATGGGTTTTGAGGTGAGCAAAAAGGAAGGAGGAGGATGGATCAAGTCACATTTTAAAACCACCACATCGACTTCGTCCATACTGACACGATATCATATCATAACCCCCTTAAAACGTTGAACACTCGCTGCGATACCTCGCGATTTGCGCTCATGACGACGCAGGCACCGAGGCTGAAGAAAAATCAGCGAACCCTGCCCGCAGCCAGGCGGGCAATTATTGGAGGCGGGGTCATCGGAGTCACTATCGGATGCGTGATAGGCGCGTCGTGCTTACTTTTTATGGACTTGGACGAGTCTGAACGAAAAAAGAAGGCCTCTGAGATGGAGACAATTTTGGATACTGTGATGCGCCACGGAGATTCCATAATTGGTGCCGAGAGATGCAGCGTATTTATCGTGGACAAGGAAAAGAAAGAACTTTGGAGCAAGTATGTAAGGGGCGAGAACAACTCAACGCACAGCTACGAGGATGATAAAGTTGCTCTTCTTTCTGTGCCAATAGAGGGAAGTTTGGTGGGTCTTTGCTGTGAGAGCAAAGAAGTCGTCAACATTGGAAACGTGAAGGAGCACCCCTCCTACAACGCAAAGAACAAAATTATCGCCAACCAAAACAAAAATGCCCCCACGTTGGGCAGTTTTAACGTAAAGGACATTTTGTGTGCCCCTGTTATTATCGATGGCGAGGTAGTGGCAGTGGTAGAATTCTTGAACAAGGTCGAGTCGAAAAAGAACAAAGAAGATGTCAAACCGAAAGGAAGTGGAGGGCTTGTTACGCGGAGGACTACCAAAGTAAACTGCCAGTTCTCTGAAAACGACGAAAAGTTGGCTACAATGTTGGCGCACCACGTCGCCCTCTTTATGAAGAAGATCGAGGATAGTTGAGGATCAAGGATAGGGATAGGTTGAGATTATATACATATAATAAATTTTTGTGTTTGAGGATGGTTTGATTGTCGTTATTATTTCGCGAAATTATTTCTTTCTTTCTTTTTTTAGTAAATGGTTCTTATGGTCATTAAAAAAAACGTCATTCCCCCCCACCACCACTGACACATCTGAACCCAACCCCCGCACTCCTATCAAGTCCCTCACTGCTCATCAAGTACGTCTGCATCTCCGCCAAATTCCCCGGCTGCGGCAAGTACCAAAAGCTCCCATCCGGCCTGTACCTGCTCGACCCACCGAGCACAGCCCTGTCCGTATGTTCGTCCATGAATACGTCCGTCCACTGAAAGACGTTCCCGACGAGATCTTCGACGCCGCACCAACTCGCGCCGGAAGGGTGTGCGTCGACGTCGTCGGCCGCGGGCATGATCCTACCCGTGTTGAATTCAGGGAACTCAACGCCTGAGGTGCCGTTCTCGTTTCCCCAGGGGAATGTGTTCAGTTCAACGCCCCGAGCGATATACTGCCACTCAATGGCTCCGGGCAGACGCTTGCCGTAGTACTTGCAGAAAACCCTGGCGTCATTATGGCTTACCCACGAGACGGGTTTGTTGTCACTTCCTTGTGGGTAATTCCCCTCCTCGTCCCAATCCCTCAAGAAGTTGATGTCATCAACTTCCGGTCTGTACCCAGTTTCTGTCAAGAATTCCTTGTATATTTCGTATGTGACGGGATGTTTGTCAACGACGAGGTCGGGGACGGAGACAATGGACTGGTGGTAGCGGTAGGGATAATCTTCGAAAGGATATTGTACGTCGACGCCGATGCTGTCTGCCATGTCGTCTCCTTCGATCGCGAGCCCGGCTAATGTGAAGTTGAAGGTTGTTGACCCCAGGCAAGTGACGGTCTCAGCATCGGAAGTACCACCGGAACTCATGTATTCTGGGAGAGAGACTTCGGTGTTGTCAAGGATGGTCTGCTTCGTTACTTTCCAGACGTTTGAGAAGGAGTTCAATGGAGTTGATGTCAGCTCCTTCATGGTGGACAAAAAGTTCATCAGTGAAGTGTCACCATTTGGATCCACAGTGGATATCAAGAATGCGCCATATCCTCCCCCCTCCATGACAAAATTCTTAATTTGCATGTTTTTTTCGCTACCGCATGAGGCAGAAGAATCCAAAATGTCGCCGTTGTAAACGTCCAACAACCACACCGCACTACCCCCATCCCCAGGGCAAGGGAGATTCAAGTCAACCGTCGTTCCACTGGCCAGATCTTCTTCCTTCCTGTTACGATTGACCATCAAGAACATGTTCCAACCCCCCTCTTTATCTGCGAACAAGGAGGTGTACACGAGAGAGTCTTTATTCTCGACAGCTGGGTAGTGAGGAAGGAAATCGGCGGCCGTGCCCTGAACGTACTTGCCGAAGAAACGAAGAATCTTAGACGTCCGTTTCATGACTGCGCCGTCCCTGTCGGTTATTTTATTGAAAATTCCCCAGACATTTTCCCAGGAGATGTAACCAATTCCATTGAAGAAAGCGTTTTGGAGTCCGTCGGTCCTGTCAGTCGCCCAGCGCTCGCAAATATGGTTCATGGCCAGGCTATTGGTGAGCATCTTGTAGGCACTTACGCTTGGCGCATCGACATCAGTGTACTGCCCTTGCCAGTAGTTCCAGGCCATCAAGTTCGAATCCAAGTATTCCCAGTTCTCGTGCATGTACTCAGATTCGATGAGAATGGGATAGCCACGGTCGGCCGCCTCCTCAAAGAAGCTAGCATTCACTCCATCCATGGTGTCGCCATTAAAGCCGTCCGCTCCTGTGTCGATGATTAAATCGGCGAGGGACTCCATGTCGCTCTTCCCTGTATTACGAGTAAATTGATCCCACGGATTATAGGGCCACAATACCTTGATGTCATGCCGGTGGAAGTCATCAACAAGATCCTTGAGTTGCTGCTTATCGAACGAGTAAGTCATGTCATACTGGTTCCTATCATCAGCACCAATGTTTGGGTAGGTGGGCCAGAGTAATATTGACTCGATTCCGTCGTAGCGATCGTTAATATCATTCACGTACTTGTCAACCGTGAAGGTGTTTGTGGCTTTATCGTAAAGAGTTTTCTCGTGAATCATCGTCTGAGGCTGGATGAAAGAAGTCTGTGTCCAATTCATCTGGGGATAGTCATAGTAAATGCTAAGGTCCACCATGGGTTGCTGTTCCTTAATCCAGGCTAAGCGGTCTGCGTTCCAGGCTTCATACGATTCCATTGACTGGTCCGCGGGGGGATCAAAAACTTGGCGATTAACTTCATTCCACTGCCCATAGGACAGGATTGGAAGCGTTAAAAAGAGAATAAACTTCATTACAATATATTTTATCCCCAAGAAGTGGATTATCGCAAAGATTAAGTAAGTAAAAATCTTACAACAAGGTATAATTCTTGGAGAATCATCTAAATGCGCCGCCCGGCCGCTCCGCCGAATTTTTTCGTCATCTTTTTTCGAGTCAAGGCACAAGCACTAATAAAAGGACACCAAATACTGTCCACCCAAAATGTCAAAATTGTTGAACCTTTTCGTCGTCCTGCTACCTTTCTTCGTAGACGGCTCCGAAGGGGAATGCGTTCAGAGCGGCAACAATGCTAAAATCCACAATGTCCATACTTCCCTTGCTGATGCTGTAGAACATTATGAGAGGGAGGGATACGCTATTCTTCGAGGAGTATTCGATGATTCTCCAAATTTGGTGAAGGAGTTGAGCGATCATGTTGATTTTCTCTTGAAAAAATTCCCTGACATTCCCCCTGAGCATTTTCAGTAAGTGAAGCAAACATGGATTCAAGTGTACCTGTTGTTTTCCTCCTCCTCGCACATCTCACTTGCTAACTTAAACCACTCTCTCTGCTCGTTGGTTCGTTCATTCGTTCTTTCGTTCGTTCATGCAGCCACCATATCATGAGGAATGATGCCTTCTGGGTACGCTTTGTTTCCGATGAGAGGCTTTTAAATGTGGCCACAGCCTTTGCTCCATTTTTGAGAGACCAACTTGACCTCGACCACGACCGCGAAGACGGTGAAATGACTCTCGAGCAGATGCATGCAAGTGATATAGCCTTATTCAGCAGCCATTATTTTATCAAGAAGCCAAAGACGGGAAAGGAGGTTCTGTGGCACCAAGATGGATCTTACTGGCCACTGAAACCGATGAATGTGGTCACACTGTGGATCGCGGTCGATCCCGTTGATGAAACCAATGGATGCCTGCGACTGCTATCAGGATCTCACAATGATGGGTTGAAAGAGTTGGTAGATGCACACAGCAAGAAAGATGGAACGGATGTCCTTGGAAGTGCCACGCATACGGAAGACCAGATCGATCAGTCAAGAGTAGTAAATGTAGTCATGGAACCAGGAGACATTGAAATTCATCACGCGGCAATAGTCCATGCCTCGAGAGCTAATACGCACGAGACGAGGAGGTGAGGTCAGCCATAATCGACTGTGTGGTCAAAACTTTGTTGTCTGTTGCCAACCCACCCCAAAACCCACCCTCACCCAAATCTTATTCTCGTTCTTATTATTATTTTTATTATTATTCTCGGTCTTTTTAGAAGAGCTGGCCTTACCGCAAGGTACATTTCTCCCGACACGGAATGCTGGGACGAAACTCAACCGGTGCTAATGCTACGAGGTGAAAAGAACAAAACTGTCAACAACAAGTACCGGAGTTGGCCAAAATACAGACAAGGGTATGACATGAAATTTGAGGGGTCAGACACTTGGAACGAAAAGAGAGAAATAGAGGAGAGCGATGAGGCTTTCTTTGCGAGAGAAGATTATGCCCAGATGGACAAGGAGACGAAGGAACTCGTCATGGGCTTTGTCGAAAGTCTCGGAGGGAAATGATGCTTGTTGCATTTTGCACACAAAAAGTCTCTTCTTCTTCCAATTTCGTTTCCCGCTTTCTAATCTCTTTTATTCTATTCTATGCAACCTACCAAAGTTTTACTTTCATTGTCATCATTGTACTCTTCTTCTGCTTCGTCATCATCATCTTCATCTTCTTCGTCGCCCCCATCGACCAAAAACCTACAACGCTCGTCCAACCCCAGCGCACAAATCCCGCAGATCAAGAGCATAACTCCGTCTATCACGAGAAGCTCAGTCGCCCTCCCATCGATCAACGCCCCGTTGATAAATTGCGCTGCGAACGCGCCCAGCCTCCCAGTCGCACTGCATATTCCGAAACCAGTTGCCTTGCTCCTCCTCTCGACAAATTGCTCCGTACTAACAATATCCGCCACATTCCACGCCGCAGTGTCGCATATTTGAAATAGACACGCTGCGAAAATTATAACCCACCCATTCGACGAAGCGTTTGTCTCCTCGTTCGTCTTATCAGCGGAGAAAGCGAAAAGAAAAGCACTCAAGCTCGCGCAAACTGCAGACGCGCACAGTAAAGTCCTCCTTGGAATGTAACCAACGCACACGTACGAACCGATATTTCCAACAAGGGCGGACGAAGAGAATATGACAGTGACAAGATACTCCGAGTCTATACCAACTTCGGAAAACAAAGGCGTGATTACTGAGAGAAGAGAGAAGGTCGAAAAGCTCAACGAGAACCAGCAAAGCTGCAGCAAAACTGTGCGCCTCCGCTGCTCAACTTTGTTGTATAGATTTCGCATTGATTTTAGCTGGTCAACCCCCACCCCTCCCCTTCTCGTCGTCCCCTTCGGCTCCCCCACATGTTGATGAACAAGAAACAATGCAAATCCACTTGGGAGCGAACAGGTAACATTGAAAATTCTCCAATCCAAATCTTTGAAAGCCTCAAACATAAAATAGGCTGCTACGCTAATGTAGATCGATCCAAACATCCAAAAATATGCGACTGACGTGATGTCCCTCCCTCTATCTTTAACATTGGAGTGCAAACTCGCAAGCGTGAAAGTCGGTGGGATACTCGATCCTATAGATATACCTATTAACAACCGTAAAAAGCTATAACACAGTATATCCGAAGCCAAGTTCGTCAACAAACTTAACGCGAAGGTAGCGCTAAGGGATGTCAACAACAAATTTCGCAGTCCCATCCTGTTGTTCAGCAAAGAGGCAGTCAAGCCACCAAGGAACATCCCAAAGAAGGTGAAGGACGACACGTCGCTGAACCCTGTAGATTCACGGTTGAACGTCGCTTGGAATGTCGAAGAGGAGGAGAGGCTGTTGATGAGGAGCACCTCGATGGCATCGGAGGCAGTGCACACACCCAATGCAAAAATAATCCAGTTCATAAGCCTTCTATGGTTGTAACTGTACCATGGCGTCCGTAATATGACACAGTTGGAAACTAACCGAGATAATTTTGGTTGTTTTTGGTTTTTCTTTCGTTCGAGAGCGTTACCCCCACGAAAGAGAGTTTGTTTGTTTTGTGCCCTTCTCTGTCCCTTTTTCTCTTTGGTCACTCTTGGGACTTTACTATTCTGAGAACCAAAGTAATTTGCCGTTAACAAGGGGGATGGCCTGCCAATCGTGGGATAGTGGGTGTAAGTTTCCTTCCTTTGCCGCAACCAAATACTCTGTCACGATGCACTAACAATTTGTTCTCAGACGCTTGTTCCTGGGAACCATGGGCAGTCGCGCTCTTTTGGCTACTCTGGCTTGCTGTATTGGTCGGGGGTGTAATCATTTTTTTCTATGTTCTCCTACCAAACCGCAGGCGACGCCGATCGAATGCTGCCGCTGCAGTTGACAGAATGTCGCCTTCCCCTAATGTGCCTGAGGGCACCGCTAGGGGGACGCAGATAGTCACGATTCCTGAGGGGTCGGGAGGAGGGCAGAGGCTGCATGTTATCTGCGCAGTCACAGGGAAAAAGTTTGAAACCAAGGTTCCAGTTGGCATGGTTGCCGGCCAGCGCATTACGTTGCAGGTGAAAAGCGATCATGAGCGCGAAGCGAAGGCGAAAGGCAAAGAAATTGCGTGTTTGTTTGCCTGTTATGCGTGCTTGTTTGCCTGTTACCAGTTACTTGTGTTCTTGTTAAATTTGAATTTATCCTGTTGAAAGTCAGAGGAGCTAACATCAAAGTTTGCAGAGCCCGTATGTGTAGCGCCTTATCTAGCCGTGCTGTGTGTTAACTACGAGATTGATTCATGGACCGCTCGTTCACCTCAAAACTGACAGACTGTTGTTTTAAAAATAATCAATGTCGATTTGCTTGCATTCTCTTTTTATTCTCATGAGTGAGTGAGTGTAAACGCTTGCGGAGAGCCCCGGACCGGATCTGGTCGTCAACGTCCTCGTTAATGACCATCTCTCGGGGTTCTGCTTCTTCTCCTTCACTGCTTTCTTCCTCGCTTTCCTTCCTCCCTGCTTTGGTCTTCCCACCCGCTGTTGTCCTCACTGCTGTCTTCCCACCCGCTGTTGGTTGTCTTCCTCACCACTCTCTTCCTCGCTACCGGAGTATAGCTCATTGTCAATATCCTCGTTAAGGAGCCCAAGGAGGAGGGTCATCAAGATTCTTGGGCTCCTGGATTGGATCGACAGACATGGGAGGGGATGTAGGGTATTCGTGTGAAAAGAGGATTAACTGCGATATTGTGGACGATTAAGAATGATATGAGCAGCACGGAAGGGCCGTTTAAGGGCGTTCGAATATTGTTGTCAACAGAATTGAACGGCCTTTTCTTTTTTCTTTTCCCACACACCAGAGCAGTGTGATCCAAAACCTCCTTTTTTTTGGACACAGGCAGCTAAAACACCTTTAGTCCCTTATCTCTTCAAATACTTATCGCGATATTAAATTAATCAGCGGGATCACTCGAGTATACCAACCTCTAACACTGGA
>Ga0115555_1002341_pt1 | contig 12697 bp, 7 predicted proteins | sample COGITO_mtgs_1104_2_FD_87285 | JGI IMG/M metagenome (GOLD analysis project Ga0115555, IMG submission 87285) | Pelagic marine microbial communities from North Sea - COGITO_mtgs_110407 | ecosystem: Environmental > Aquatic > Marine > Epipelagic | place: Germany:Helgoland, sampling site Kabeltonne... | reverse complement strand
GTGTCAGTTGTTGGGGTGGTGTTTTTAAAGTTCTTCTCTCTCTCGTCGCGCGTTGTCTCTTGAAGTTCCTCTTTTTCGTTGACAGAGAGCGAATTTATTATAGGGAGAAAAAGAGAGTTTGAAGGTTTTCACATCGATTCAAATCTCTGGCGAGTTTTTACTGTTTACGCTTTTGTATCGATTGAAAGAAAGAAAGCGAGAGAGACTTTATTAACGGAAGAGATGAATGCAAAGGAGGATTTGGTCGAAAAGAACGCGAGCAAATTGAGTCGCGAGGAGCGTTTTAACGACGAGACGGACGCGTCCGCGTCGAGAAGAAGAAGAAGAACAACACGCTTTTCTGTTGCGAGTCGTGCGAAGAATCGGATCGGACTCGTCGACGGTTTTGGTCGACAAAATTCGTCCTCGGTCTCTTCTTTAACTTCGACCTCTTCTCGGAGAAGAAAGAGAAGCAAAACACCCCGAGAGAAGAAGAGGAGCGAGATGTTTTTCTTCTGCCTGATCGTGTTGATGACGTTCTTCGGGAAAGAAGTTCAAGGAAAATATCCAGTGGCGAGATTCAAGAACGAAACGGTTGCCATTCTCTCCCCTCTGAAAGACGGGAACACCGAATTATACGTAAACTCGCACGACGTGGAGTTCACCGGCGACGTGTACATAAAAAGTTTAAACGGGAAAGTTTCGGAGAAGATGAAGACGTTGAAAGAAGGAAACGAACGCGCGTACGAAGGCGTGAAAGTGGTCGCGGAGAGAAACGGGATCGAGAAAGTGTGCGACGTGTACGGGACGCGGTATCAAGCGTACGATTTGGAGACGGAGAAATACGGGGAGTGCACGTGCAAAGAGGCGAGTCACGAGTACGGAAACGACGTGTATTTGGAATATATGGGAGAACTCTGCGATTACGAGGCGTATAAGTTGAAAAACCAGACGTGGCGAATGACGACAGTCAATCCGGGCTACAAAGATAACGTGAATTCACAGTTTGGATCAGGTTTGGCCGTCTCAGATCGAGATAATTGGGAATACGCAGCAATTGGCGCGGCGAAAGCGAAACCGGGTGGGTCGACACAGCCGGCGTACGGGCAGGTTTGGGTGTACGCGAAGACCGGGTGCGACGAAAGTCTTTCCGGGACGAACGAGGACGGGTACGTCGGGTGCCAAACGAAAACGGTGAGTGGACGCACGTGCCAAGCCTGGAGCGTGGATTTGCCTCACGTGAAAAAAGGAGACGTCGATTGGGATTCGGAAGAGACGCTCGACGGCGAGGGCAACCACAATTATTGTAGGAATCCGGACGACTGGTCCGGAGGAATTTGGTGTTATACCACCGATCCCGCGCAACGGTGGGAAGAGTGCAACGCGTTATCCACCTCGGAAGCAGAGAAATTGTTCGTCTATCAATATTTGACGACGGTGGATGGAGATTCGGCAGACGCGGAGTTTGGTAGAAGCGTGGCGGCGTATGGCGGTTACCTCCTCGTCGGCGCGCCTGAGAAACTGATAAACAACGTTAAATCCGGAGTTGTGTACGTTTACAGACTGGAGTCAGTCTCTTCTACCTCTGTCACCTTAGTGGCTACGCTTATTCCACCGGATCCAAAAGCAGGCCAAAGATTTGGTACTTCGCTCTCGTTTGACGGAGATACTTTACTCGTCGGCTCGCCGCAAGGGTATTCTGGATCTACGCAAAGCGGCACGGTGTACGTCTACGCATTCGTTGAACTCAACGAGGGATCTGGTTATTGGGTTGAACAAGAAACCACCATAATGAGTCAAAATGCTGTAGCTGGCCAATTATTTGGCACGAGTGTTTCTTTACACGAAGGCATCGCTATAATTGGCAGCGGGAGCGCGTCCGTGAGCGGTAACAACGCCGGCGCCGTCCAATCCTTCGCCATCGAACGCTTCGGTTCCACATCTAGTTCTATTCAGTGGGAATATCGCGGAGAAATCCTCGCGCCGAGTCGATCCACGTTAACCTCCACGAGTTTCGGCGCCGCGTTATCCTTAAACTATTACTCCGCCATCATCTGCGATCCAACCGCGAAGAAAGTCCACATGTTTACCCGAGACGAAAGAGGCGCAACCTGGGTCGAAGAATCCGCCGAAACGAACGGTTTGCAATTGGCAATGGACACCATGAACCACACGTGCGCTTCCGTGACGACCTGGGATCAAGGATACGCCGCCATCGGTTCCCCGTTTTCGTACGAAACTCAAACAGAAGGCATCAAAGACTTGTTCCCGGTGCTCGTGTTCAAAGAGAGCAGTTCGAACGTCCCCGACGACGCCAACGAAGACGCCGCCGTCGAGCTGGATAATACTTATAATAAAAAGAAGAAGAAGTAAAATCTTCAACAACAACACCAAAACGTGATGATTACCGCCACTCGTCGTTTCGTTGGTATTAGTATTATTCTTTTAGACTGATGATTTGAGAGAGAGAGAGAGAGAGAGTTCAGCGTTGAACTACCAGTACCTTTGTGTATAAAACAATATTTTAAAAAGAACAGGAGTCTGCCACATGAAACAAATTACACCATTTCACACAAAAATCTCAATCCTCACAAAAGTAATCTCTTTTGTCGCTGCTCGCGCAACAAAATAAATGTCCACCACCATCTTCTCCCGATTTCTGACTCAAAAAAACGGTCTCGCCAACGTCGTCATGGCGTTTTGCTGCGTCTCGCTCAGCGGGCAGCTCTTACAACGGAGAGGGGAGATGGATGCGTTGAAAGAAGAATTGGAAAAACTGAAGAAAAGGGAAGAGGAAAAGAACAACAGAGAGATGAAGAAGAAGAAGAAGCGGAGGATGGTGGGGTGGTTTTAGAACGCAGCAAAACTAGTATTACTCTCTAAACGCGCGCGATGATGCGCGATATGTAGGTCTTGTGTTATTATTATTTGTGTACGAGTTCAAAAGTCATCGAATCTGTGTGTGTGTGTGTGTGTGTGTGTGTATGAAATTCTCTCATCGCTTTTACTCGTATTCATCATATCGTGTACCTGGTAAATAATGTAATTAAATAAACTCTTAATCCTCCTCTCTTTCGTGGTCAAATCTCTGGACCACTTAATTGCGCGTTGTTGTTGTTTATAATTAGTTGTCATCACCGTCGACGTCAAACCCGGTGGCTTTCTTGACGATTCTCGTCGTTTCTTCCTTCAAATCTTCGAGGTCTTCTCGCAACGTGAAATCGCTTTCGTCGTCGGCGTATCTGCCCAAGGCGTAGATCAAAACGCCGGCGCCGGCGAGTTCGAGCAATCTTGGGAGGGATAATGCAAGCACGGAGGCGTGCGCGACTCTGTTGGTGACGTAGGATGCGCCGAGGATAGCCGCGGTCGGGCCGAGTTCTTCAACCGGCGACTCGATGTTTTGGACGGTTTCCGGTAAATCTTCGACGGCTTCTTTGAGCTCGTCGGCGACTTCCTCGACGTCGGTTTCCGCGGCAGCTTTGACGATTTTAGAACCAACTTTCACGGCCGGGGAGACCAAATCGACGACGTCTTTCAAGTTCTTCGGTGAATCCTCTGGAACAGAGGAGAGGAGCTCGTCGAAGTCTTCCGCGAGGTCACCGTCTTTGGCTAACAAGTATTTCGTGGCCAACAACGTGAACGCAATCGTACCGACAGTTTCTAAACCGGCTGGGAGGAGGATGTTCGCGACTGGCAAGTGCGCGAAGGCATCGGCGGCGACGGCTAAGCCGACCGCGCCAACCTTTTGCGTCGGGTTTTCGATGGAGTCAATCTTGTCAAAGACGGCATCGGCGGCGGCTTCGGTATCGCCGGCGGCCAAAGATTCCTTGACTTTCGGGACGAAGAGGACGGTGGCGATGGTGGTGGCCAACGCGATGGTAGTGATGTCGCCGATGACCGCTTTAAACGGTGTCACAGTTTTCGCCTTCGCTTCTCGTTGGGCGCGTTTCCTGGCAGCTTCTTGCGCAGATTTCTTTTGCTTTTTCGCTCGTTCGGCTTGCTTCTTCTCTCTCGCTTTCTTTGCGTCTTCCGGAGTAGCAACTTTCGCGCCAGCAGGAGTGGTAGTGGTGGCTTTTTGCGCCGGCGATGTCGTCGTCGCTTTGACGGCGGCGGCCGGTTTGGCGTCGGCTGGCTTTTTCGTGGCAGACTTTTGCTCAAAGTTCACGACGACATCGACAGGTTTCTTCGCGACAACCTCCTTGGCGGCCGGAGTGGCTTTCTTTGTCGTCGTCTCCGCGGCTTCGCGTTTCTCTTTCGGCGTTTGCGTCGTCTTGCTCTCGACCGGTTTCGGCGCCTCAACCACCTTCTTGGCCGCCACTACCGGCGCCGGAGCAGCCTTCTTGGACGCGGCGGCTTGTTTGACCTCAGCTTCCTTGGCGGCTTTTTGAGCCGCCGCCGCCTTCTTCGAGGCTTCAAGCTTCATTCTCGCAGCTTCTTGGCGCGCTTTGGTTTCGGCCTCTCTCGCGGCTTGGGCGGATTTCTTAGCTGCCAAAGCGTCCGCTTGCGCTTTCTTCTGCGCTTCGGCTTGGGCTTTTCTCGTCGCTTCTTCTTTAATTCTCTTGGCCGCGGCCGCTTTCGCCTCCGAAGCCTTCTTCGCTTCCGCTTCGGCTTTCTTCGCCGCTAAAGCTTTCGCTTCCGCGGCTTTCTTCGCTTCCGCTTGGACTTTCTTGGCAGCTGGCGCCGGCGCCGGCTTCGGGGCTTCGACCACAGTCTCGACCGCCTTGACCACCGGAGCGGCAACTTCTTGCTTCACCGCTTGGACGACCACCGGAGCGGCAGCTTTCACCGGCGCGGTAGCTTTTTGAGATCGCGCCGCCTTCTTCGCTTCCGCAGCTTTCTTGGCTTGTTCCGCCTTGGCCTTGGCAGCTTCGATTTGTTGCTTCTTGGCCGCGTCCGCCTTCGCCTTGGCGGCTTCTTTCTGCGCCTTGGCTTGTTCCGCCTTGCGAGCCGCGTCCTTCTTGGCCGCTTCTGCCTTTCTTTGCGTTTCCGCTTTCTTCGCCGCTTGCGCTTCGGCTTGGCGTTTCTTGTTCAATTGGTCGATTTCTTGCTGCTTTTGCTTCTTGATTAATGCTTCTTGCTGTTTCTTCGCGCGCGCGAGTTGATCAGCCTTGGCTTTCGCTTCCGCCTGTGCCTTCTTCGCTTCCGCCTCTTTGTTCACCACCGGGGCGGCAACTTGTTGTTGTTCTGGTTTCGCTGCTGATTGTTTTTGCTCGGCTTGCGCCGCAACCACCGGCTTTGGCGCTTCCGCGGCTTTCTTCGCGGCGGCTTGTGCGCGCACTTGCTCGGCTTTCTTGGCCTCTAACGCTCTCGCGTTAGCTTCCTTTTCAGCCTTCGCCTTTGCGGCTTGTTGCGCTTGCGCTCTCGCTTGCTCGGCTTTCTTGGCCTCTAACGCTCTCGCGCTAGCTTCCTTTTCAGCCTTCGCCTTTGCGGCTTGTTGCGCTTGCGCTCTCGCTTGCTCGGCTTTCTTGGCCTCTAACGCTCTCGCGTTAGCTTCCTTTTCAGCCTTGGCTTGTTGCGCTTGTTGCGCTTGCTTCGCTTCCGCGGCTCTCTTTGCCTCAGCCGCTTTTTGGGCCGCCTTGGCTTGCTCCGCCTGTCTCGCAGCCGCTTGTTGCGCTTGTGCTCTCTCTTGTTCAGCTTTCTTGGCCTCTAACGCTCTCGCGCCAGCTTCCTTTTCAGCTTGCAATTTCGCCGCTTGTTGCTGCGCAGCCGCCTGGGCTTGTTGCGCTTTCTTGGCCTCGGCGGCTCTCTTCGCTTCCGCCGCCTTGACGTTCGCGTCGGCAATTTTCTTCGCTTCCGCCTTGGCTTTCGCCGCTTGTTGCGCCGACTCTCTGGCTTTAGTTTCCGCAGCCTTGTCCACCATTTTAATTTGCTTTTGCACGACTTCCTTGTTCTTCGCGACCGTACTTAATCGCTCTCTTTCAGCCTTGGCGGCGGCGGCGGCTTGCTCCTTTTTCTTCGCCTCGGCCGCCTTGATGTTCGCTTCGGCGAGTCTCTTCGCCTCGGCCGCTGCCTTTGCGGTGTCCCTGTTCTTCGCCTCGAGGGCTTTCTTCGCCGCCTCGGATTGCTTCACCGCGTCGGATATGACCTTATCTGACGCGCGGAGCGATTCCGCCTTTCTCGCCGCAGCTTCCCTGGCGTTGGCATCCGCTTTCCTCTTCATCGCCGCATCTCTTTGCTGCTTCTCCGAGTTTTGCGCTCTTTCCACCGCCGCTTCTCTTTGTTTCTTCAAGTCCGCGTTCGCTTTGGCTCTGTATTCGGCGTCTCTCCTCGTCTCTTCCGCTTTAGCCTTGATGGCCGCTTCTCTCTTCGCCGCGTCCGCCTTGGCTTGTTGCGCTCTCTTCTCAACCTCAATTTTAGCGTCCTTATCTTTTTGCAACTGCGACGCCTTGGAAGCTTGCGCCAAAGAACTTTCCGTTCGAGCTTTTTCCGCCGCCTTTCTCTGCGCTTCCGCCGCTCTTCTTTGCGCTTCGGCTTGCGCGTCCTTCGCCTTTGGCGTCGTCGTCGTCGTCTTCGTAACCGCCGCGGTCTTCGCCGGTGTCGTCTTCGACACCACCGCCGTGGACTTCTTCGCCGTCGACACCACCGCAGACTTCGTCTCCGCTTTATACGCTTTCTTCGCCATTTCCATTTGTTTCCTCGCTTTCGCTTTTTCCAACTGCGCTTTCTTCGCCGCGAAGTCCGAGGCTTTCTCAGCTGAAGAAGCTGGGACCGTCATCGTACCCGCGCCGGCGGAAACTTGCGCGATTTCCGAAGACGTGGTCGCGCTCATCTGTGTTTTGGGAATAAAAAGAACGGCAAAAGGAGTAGTTACGCGTCAGTTTAGAGATTACGGATGAAATCCATCATCATATCCAAAACGGAGAGAAAACGATCCGATCTTTCTTCTCGACGAGTAGAAGAAAGAGAAATATACACATTGTCGCGAGAAAGAAAATCGCACCAACTGAACTTGCGAAGACGACAGCGCGGCGGCTTGCCCCGCCGAGCTCAGGGAAATCGCGGCTGCCACGACCGCGGAGACCGCTTTCCCGGCCAAAGATGATGATGATGATGATGATTGCGCATCCGCACTCTTCTCGAAATCATCATCTTTCGAGAAAAATCCCGCTCTTGCGCAACTCTTCTTTTTGCTCGAAGAACTACTTTTTCGTCGGCTGCCCGCGACAAACTGCGCGGAATTAAATGCGCCTCCTTTGCTCGACAGCAACATCGCCGCATTCGGCCCCGCCATTAGTATGTGATGCGTGTGTGTATATCTGCAAAGCGTGTGCTGCTCGAATGAAGGTTTTTGACTTGAGAGAATTTGTTTGCACTTACACCAAAAGAGAGAAGAAAGAGAGAATCTGGTGGTCGTTCCTTATTAAACCCTCGTTTTGTTTGAAGGGCTTTCTTTTTTTTTTTTGATTGTTTAGGGTTTTACAAAATATCTCTCTACAAAATATCCGTCTCTGCCACGTGTGTAATCGTTTCAAAGAAAGACTCTCCAATTTCTCAGCCTCTGAAAGAGGGATTTATACGCGTGACGTTATACGAAGTGAGAGATATAAACATGACAGAGAGAGAAGGAAAAGAGGACGATCGGGGAGGCACCGCGGAGGTACGGTTCATTGTTTTTATTTTTACTGTTAGTTTATTAGTGGTAGTATTGCGCGGGTTTTAACGCTTCTGTTTGTTGTTTCCCAAATTACTCGCACTTGAATATAATTGTTTGCCCTCGCGTCGTTCGTTGTTTTCTTTGCATTTATAATAAAGTTTGAACGACTCACGCGTGTAAACACTTCTCCGTAGATATACCTCCCAAACTACAGAATAGGAAAAACGCTCGGGATAGGCTCGTTCGGGAAAGTGAAAGTCGCCGAGCACGTTCTGACCGGGCACAAAGTGGCCATTAAAATCTTAAACCGGAAAAAAATCAAAGCCATTCACATGGAAGAAAAAGTACGAAGAGAGATTAAAATATTACGCTTATTCATGCACCCACACATTATCCGGTTGTACGAAGTTTTAGAAACCCCGCACGATATATTTGTCGTCATGGAATACGTGAAGAGCGGGGAGTTGTTCGATTACATCGTGGAGAAAGGGAGGTTAGGGGAGAACGAAGCGCGGCATTTTTTTCAGCAAATCGTGAGCGGCGTGGAGTATTGTCACAGGAACATGGTCGTACACAGAGATTTGAAACCGGAAAATTTACTGCTGGACTCGAAGAATAACGTGAAGATTGCGGATTTTGGTTTATCGAACGTGATGAGGGATGGGCATTTTTTAAAGACGTCGTGCGGGTCGCCCAACTACGCCGCGCCGGAAGTTATTTCCGGGAAGTTGTATTCCGGGCCAGAGGTGGACGTGTGGTCGTGCGGGGTCATCATGTACGCGCTGTTGTGTGGGTCGTTGCCGTTTGATGACGAATCGATTCCAAATTTGTTTAAGAAAATAAAGGGGGGGATATATACGTTGCCGAGTTACGTCAGTCCCGGAGCGAGAGACTTAATCAGTCGGATGTTATTAGTCGACCCGTTGAAACGAATTACGATGGCAGAAATTAGGAACCATCCGTGGTGCACGTGTCATTTGCCGAGATACTTAGCGGTTCCGCCACCGGATACGTTGTCACAGGCGACGAATATCGATATCGAGACGTTGGAAGCGACGGTGGCGTTGGGTTTTACCAGAGAGCAAGTGAAGGACGCGTTGAGACATCAAGTGAGAAATAAAGCGAGCGTGACGTACTTTTTGTTGTTGGATAACAGACGTAACTTGTACGGAGGCTATCTAGGCGCAGAGTTTGAGCAAGGAGAGTTGGAAACAGATTCGAGAAACGCGCAAATGTTGGGACAACAAGGCGGGATCGGGTCGCCGACGGGCGCGAGCCCGATGGGCCATCGAAGACCGTCGCAAATTCAATCGAATCTGATGCAACAGAGGTTAGTCACGAGCGAACAGCGGTGGATGTTGGGTAAAAGTACGACGATGGCAGCTCCGGACGTGATGAATGAAATCTTTAGAGTTTTAACGGCGTTGAAAGTGAACTGGAAGAAAATTGGACCGTATAATTTAAAGTGTCGGTTCTTGTTGAAAACGCTCGAGAAATACACGACGACGAATAATAACGGGAGAACCTCGGAAGTCGGATCTCCGCAACGAATGGGAGATAACGACGATTTAGACACCGCGATGGAAGAAGACGCCACGACGACGAATACTAATAACACGAATACTAATAACGAACCGACGACGCCGGACCAGAGCGATTTTAACGAAGGCCAAGACGTCGGACCGGTGATGAAGTTTGAGTTGCAAGTGTATAAAATGAAGGACGATCGGTTTATGATTGATTTCCAACGAATAGAAGGTGGAGTGGTGACTTCTTTAGACGTGGTTTCGTTGCTCATGAAGCGATTACAACTCCGATGATAATAATAAAGCGATAATAATACATACTGAGCTCATGAGTTGGTGTTTAATAAAAAAGCAAGCGCGGTGTTGAAAACACATTTTGTATTCTACCTTTTCTTTCGAATCTTCAATCTTTTATCCTACGTACTAGTTTTGAGCTATCTTCTCTTCCCTCTTTCGACGATCACGATATTTCCATCGCGTCGCCACCACCGTTCTCTTCTCCTTTGTCTTCGTCTTCGTCGTCGTCAACGCTCACGGCACTTTGCGCGGCGTCGAAATAATTCGCGCAATTGAAATCAGTCTCTAAATATTTCCTCGCCGCCGCTTCCGTGCGTAGCGTTTCAAAGTGGAATCGTTTCATCTTTCGTTGCGGCCCGCTTCCTTTCCAAACCAACGTGCACTTGTTATTTTCCGCGCGCTCGATTTCCTCGTCCGTGTAATCTTCGTTCGTTAACTTCCAATCCATCCTTCGCATCATCAACTTTTCGTATCTTTTCAAACCTTTATTAGTGCCTTCGACGATGACAATAGTAAACGTATCCGTGATTATACCAATACCAGTCAAGTGATTCTCTTGCGCGTTCACGTCTATTTTGAACTTGTTCTTCACGTTTCGCATGTTTTCAACCCTATACACGTGCGTGAACACCTCGCCGGCTTCGCTCGTGTTGTCTCTCAACAACTTTCGAATTTTCTTTTCTCTTCGTTCGGCGGGGGTTAACTTTCTCGACAAGTTTCGATCGTCGTGTGCTTGCTGTCTCTCTTCCATCTCCTCTTTCACTTTCTTTTCAATCATGGTTGGATCTAAAACCGCTTCTTCGGTCAACACGCGCATCATGTTTGAAATTTTCACCTTTGGCTTTGGCGGTTCCAACACGCCTTGGCGAATCATCTCCTGTTTTTCCTGTTCTCTGGCGACGCGGCGTTGGTGACGTAATTTCTTTTGCTCCTTCTTGGTGAGTTTTACTGCGGGTGGTGGCGGTGGCGGCGCTTCCATCGGCGGGTCGTCCAAGTACGGGTGCTCGACGTATTTTGTAATCTTGTCCGTGTTCAAGACGCGCTCCCAGAGCGCGCCGACTTTATCGTCCTCCAAGACTCTATCGTCCAAAGGAACGTCCGCGTACGTTTTCCCGTCTTTCAAAAACGGTTTATCCCACCACTCGACGCCGTCTACTGGTCGATCGTGCACGATAGCTTCTCCGATATCTATTTTGACTTCACCCGCGACTGCGGCTTCCAACGCTTCCGTGTGCGCCGCGCGTTTCTTTTCCCGGTCTTCTCGAGCGCGGATTTTTATCGCATCGACTTCGCCGAATTTATTCACGAGACGCGCGAAATCAGCTTGCTTTTCGTACGTGCCTTTAGCCACAAACTGTTCATTTAGAAAGATAGAGAAAGAAGAGAGCGTTAGTGTAAAATTCATCATCATAAGAGAGAAGAAGAAATCCTTTTTCTCCTCTCTACTAGGATTTGAAGCAAACAAAAAAATGAAATATGCACCAGATGGTAAGGAGGCCGCGCTCACTGATTCTAAGCGCGTTTCCAGCTGTCCGGCCCGCTGTTCGATGTCGCAAGGGTAAAAATTCTTTCAAGTCACGGAAATAATAAGACTGACAAGAGAGTGTGCCTTGCATGTGCGAAAAACAGAAGAACCGAATCTTTCGCAAAGAGAAAAACAAACGAGAGAGAGAGAGAGAGAGAGAGAAAAAAAAAATCTACGACGACTACTACTACTCTAAATAAGACTCACCTGAAGCGACGGTTTCTTCCTGTTGTGTTTCTGCTTCACCGCAATTTCGGGATCGATCATGTCCTCTTTCGTCCCCTCGTCTTTTTTCCCGCCGGCGGCTGTATCGCCTCGTCGTCGCATCTCTTCCATCGCCACTTCGCGTTCGGCTTGTAAAAACGCCTCTCTCATTTTTTGCTTTTCGTTGACTTTCGTCGTCGCCGAGTAATCTTTCGCTCGAACGATGACTTTCCCATTTTCGTCCACCTCTTGACCTTTCTCGTTGACGCGTAAAACCGGCGCCGGACCGGTCTTTTCAAACTTAGCTTCCGTGCTGGTTTTCGTATTCTTTTTCTGTTGATGTTGCAACGCCGCCAATCGGGCGGCGGTTTCTCGCGCTTTTTCGATGGCGCGTTGCGCCGATATCGGTGGTTGCGCTGTCGCTGCTACTGGTGGCGGTGGTGGCGGTGGTGGTAATGACGGTGGCGGCGGCAGCAGCGACGCTCCTCCCGCTGCTTCCATCTTTTTCATCTTCATCTTCTCCGCCAACGCTTTTTGCTTCTTCATCAACTCCTTAGCTTTCTGCATTTTTCCTCTCATCGCGGCGGCGGCGGCGGCGGCGCTACTGTTCTTCTTCGCTTCCCCTTCTTCTTTAATCGTTTCTAACTTTATTACTTCTTCTTTTTCTTCTTTACCTGCCCCCTGTTTCTTCTCGACGGCGTCATCCTGCATTGGCGGTGGTGGCGACGGCTCCGCGCTTTTCGATCTCGATCGACCTCTTCGCAACGGCGGCGGAGGTGGTTGTTTCCGCGTCGTACTCATTTCGTTGTTGTTGTTGTTGTTGTTCGATTTCTTCTTTTCATTTTCATTTTCATCGTCTTTATCATCGTCTTCTTTCGTTCTTCTTCTTCTCGTCGTCGTCGTCGTCGTTGTTGTTGTTGTTGCTCCTGCGGCGACATTTTCATCATCATCGTCATCTTCTCCTCCCTCTTTGTCTTCGTCTTCTTTCCGCGGTCGTTTCCTACTCTTCGTCGTCCCACTCCTTTTCTCTTCTTCTTGAACTTCTTCTTCTCTCAAAGCCTTCTCCAATCTGTTCAACAGGACGTCTTTCACCCCGTCGGTGGGTAACTCGCGTTTCGATAATTCCGATTTCAATTCCGCCACGGTTCGTTTTTTCGCGTTGTTCCCATTATTACCGTCGTCTTCTTTGCCACCATCAAAACCACGCTTCGTTTTCCTCGTCGTCGTCGTCCTCGTCGTCATTCGCCTCTTCTTTTCCTTCTCTCTCTCTGAAAACTCTCTTTAGTCTCGCTCTCTCTCTTCCGTTATGTTATTATACACTACTACTCCTACTGCGAAAAAGAGAGGGATGAATCGAGATATATAAAATGAAGAAAAAATGTGTGTTTTGTCGCACTCTCTCGTGTTTTCTTCTTCTTTTTTGTCTTCTTTTCTTCAGTCGCTTTGTCAGTTCTTCTTTTTGTTGTGCTCTTCTTTTGTTTTTTTTCTCGTTTTTTGAAAAAAAAAATGTTTTTAGGGTTTCTGTCTCGAGGTAAAACTTTTTGTTCAGATTAAAAACGGTATATACTACAT
>Ga0115555_1002334_pt1 | contig 12715 bp, 10 predicted proteins | sample COGITO_mtgs_1104_2_FD_87285 | JGI IMG/M metagenome (GOLD analysis project Ga0115555, IMG submission 87285) | Pelagic marine microbial communities from North Sea - COGITO_mtgs_110407 | ecosystem: Environmental > Aquatic > Marine > Epipelagic | place: Germany:Helgoland, sampling site Kabeltonne... | reverse complement strand
TCTCCTTCTCCTTCTCTTCCTCCCCCGGACGATCCGTCGGGATGGCTGTGGGATAGACTGGCCCTTTGCTTCCCTCCTCCGACCGCCGGGCTCTTCCGAGGCGGCGTGGCCCGGGCGGACGAGGACGTGGACGTGGACGTGGACGTGGGGGGGCTCTTCATCGACGACGTCTTTTCCCTTATCCTCTTCCGGCGGGCCTCCTCCCCGAAACCACCGGGGGACGGAGCGGGGGCCTCTCGGTCGGGGTCGTGGTCCAAGGGACCCACCCATTCCGGACGCTTTTCCTTCTTCTTCTTCTTCTTCTTCCCCCTCTGGGATTCGGACTCTCCTCCCCCGCGGTGGTGCCGCTCGTCGTCGCGCGTGGCGGCGGTGGCGCGTATCTCGTCCCACCGGCGCTCCTCGATGCCCGTCAGTACCCCCTTGAGCCTCTCCATCTCCTCGTCCTCCCTCGCCTTCCTCCCCCTCGCCTCCCGGGCCCTCCTGGCCGTCTGGGACCTCATGAACTCCTTCCCCTTGTCCAGGCGGCGACTCTTGGAGCGCAGGGACTCGGAGCGGAGGTGGGAGGATACGAGGAGGCCGGCGGAGCTGCTGTTGATGGTGCCGCCGGAAACGGGGGAGGGGGAGGAGGAGTACGCGGAGGACATTGCATGGAGCTTGGTCTTCTTCTTCTTTCGTTTCAGCTCGGACTGGAAGAGGTTGTCGGCTACGGTGGGGTCCATACCTTTCTTCTGTTGTTTTTTGACCCACCCTTTGGTTTTTAGTGTGGTGTGGGGGGGGTGGGGGGGTTGCGGAATGAGAAAGGGGGAGAGGAAGGGAGGGGAGCTTCAGGAGAATATTAGGTTGATTCGAAATCAAGGATGTGTATCCTCTGTGTATATGTAGTGCTGATTTAGGCAAGTATTCCACGAATCTATGTTGCAGTTATCGGCAGTCGTTCTCAGCCGTTTTTATTATTCTTAATTACTGTGAATTCACTTGTAAGTTGTTGATCCCTTTTTTCCTTTTGGTTTCCCGTTCGAATTGCACAACATCATCTTTGAACTTCGCCATCCGAATTCTCGTGCCGGCTCAATTTTTTCCCCTATTTAAATATACTTCGTCGCGTATCTCTCTCGTCTCTCGGGGGTGTCTGACGTAAAACTTTTTCTTCGGGGTCGCGATGAGTCTGGCTCGATGCTTGCTGGGGATCCGCGCGTCGACGGCATGGTGTCACGGTCAGGGCGGGTGGTCGTCGGAGGAGGCTCGGTTGCCCGTCGCGCGCGAGGTCCTCGGCCAGTGCGTGGAGAGGCTGGACGCGCTGCTGTTCGAGGGGGAGGAGGAGAGGAGGGAGTTCGATGATCTCCTGGTGCTCAGGAGGCATCTGAGGGGGTGCGTTAAAGGGAGGGAGGAGGAGGTTAGGAGGGCTGAGGGGGAGGCCGTGAGGGAGGGGAAGGAGAATGTCCGTGGGAGGAAGAAGGGGAATGATGGCAGGAATATGAAGTCGGGTGTCTCGGCCGGGAAGAAACCTTCTGAAACCGTGAAGGGCAAGGCCGAGAGCGACTTGTTGGTGTGCAGGCTGGCGTTGGAGACGGTTACGAACGACTACGCGAAGGTCGTCCAGGCGATGCGGGAGGCCGAGGAGCGGGTGGAGAGGAGGCTCGAAGAAATACACTTCAAAAGAAAGGGCAGGACCGGCGATACGCCCGAAAAGTCGGACGCTGATCGACGACCATCGCGGCCGCGGCAAGGAGAACGGGACGGCGGGAGGGAACAAGAACCACGGCAACTTCAGCCGGAGGCAGCGCGGACGGAGCCTCCTCCTAGAGCCACCCCCCCTCCTGAACCTCATCAATTTGAGAAGTACCTCCGTGCGAAGTCCCGGGCCGAGGGGGGAGAGGAGAACAATGAGGAGAAGGAGTTCAGGAGGGGACACGTGCACGACGACGTTTCGCTTGACCAAAAAGATATCGAGAGGGTTGCACAGGGAGGGGATAATGATGAAAGAGATGATAAGGGGGAGAAATATACACCGACAAACAGGAGATTGTGGGATATTGAAGGGGATAACGGAGGGGGGGTAGAAGAGGCCAAAAACTCTGTAGCTACTTCGCCAAAGAGAGGCCGTAGTCCGAGCTTGCCAATGGGAATTCTGGATAAAATATTGTCACCAAAGAGAGTTGGGGCTGGCCTTGATGATGTTGAAATTTCCGACCTCGGGTTAGAGGGAAACTCGAAGAATGGGGAGCCGATCTCACCGATTCAGGGACAGCCACAGAATGATCTGCATTTCGAGACGTCGGGGGAGGCAAGCTTCGAACATCAGGGCGCTCCTTTGGTGCCCCCACCCCCCGCATTCTTGACACCACCACCAGCAAGCCAACAGCCACCGAGCCCACCTTCCATGAGTCAGGCGGCTAATGCAGGTACCACGCCGACAAAGAAAAGCTTATTCTCACCGGGACCTACAAAAACAAAGCCACCTCTCAGTCCATTCCCGCTGAGAACTCCTCCTCCCAGCAAGAATAAGACCAAAAATAGGACTAGCACAAAGAGCGGGAGCCGTGGAGGGGTGAAGGAGACCTCGGGGAGTAAGAAGAAGGGACAGGTTATACCTCGAAGCTCGTCGTCGAGACTAGTTTCGCCGCAGAGAAGGGTCAGCACTCGGCCCATCGACCCTCCGAAACCTCCTCAGGAGACCAAGTTTATGGAAAAGGCGAGGAGGGATTTGGCTTCGACGACGACAGCAAAGGCGAAGTTCATTACCCCCTGAGAGGAAGAAGTTTTCTTGATGACTAATTGCTATTAAATAAATGCTCGCATAGTTGGCACACAAATTATATCATAATATCACTATAGTCCACCCGAAATGTCGACGAACTTCATTTTTTCCTTGTTTCCTGACGTTGCTGTTGGTATGTTTGCTGGAATAGGGGCTGCACTTGTCGTAGGGGTTTTGATCGTCTTGCTTGGCTTCACATAACCAAAATTCGTCTTGGGCTTGGGCTGGCTGGCGGGTCTCATGGGGCTCGTAGTAAGGATGTCATTGTCACTTAATCCAAGCTCGTCCTCGCTGGTCGTAGTCTTAGAATTTGCTATCGACATTGCCCCGAGCGCCTTGCTTTTTGCCGGGGACTCCCTCCGGGTACCCTCGTCACTGCTGTAACCGAAATAATCATTTTTGTTCGCGGCTGGACTTCTCGCTCCAATCTCGCTTCTTCCTTTCGCCCCGTTGGGAGTATTCATAACGAAGCCACCGCTCTTCGTGATTATCGGTTGGTTCTTACCGGCCGCTGGGATACTGGGGATGAACTTACTTTTGTCAGACTGCCAAGTCACTCCCCGTTCCAGAGATCCGGGAGTTTGTTTCTTCGGCGAAGCCAACTTTATGGGTCCGAATGTCGCATAAGGCGCATTACCCTCGTCTTCGCTCTCGGCGCGATTCGCGACTTCCACCATGACCCGTTTGATCTTTCGCTCCAGAATCCGGCGCATGCTGGCCATGTTCTCCGCCTGGGTGGTTCTGAGTTTGACGACCTCCTTTCGGCACTTTTGGACGAATTTATCGACGTTCTCGAGTGTTATGGCGTCAGCCTTTGATGTCATCTGGGCTTGAATCATCCTACTGGATCTCAATACTTTATCGACAGCTTCTCCGTCTGCTTTTTGTGCCAATTGATCCTCCAGCTCGTTCGTTTTCAAAGCGATTTCTTCCAAGTGCTTACTAGTGGATAGAATCCGCTCGTTCATCGTCTTGAGAGCTTCCGTGCTCTCGCTTGGCGGAGTGAATGCGCGGTTATTGCTCATGGGGCCACCGAGAGGGTTGAAGTTCAGGTTATTTTCGGCGTTTTCGGCGATTAAATTCTTGACGAGATCAGTTAACTCCTCGTTGCTCATGTTCGTACCACCTGCGTTTGTCGTTGTAGTGATGATGGCATTATTTGCTTCCTCTTCGTCTTCAATTTCTTTTCTGATATTGTCCTTTAAGAGCTCATTGATTTTTATGGTTGAAACGCTGCCGCGGGTGTCACGAACCACAGGAGCTTTGTCTTTGTCTTGCTGATTCTCTTGGCCTGCTTCCAAATTCGCCTGCATCATTCGGGACACTTTTCCCCAAGCTATGGAAGCCGCCTTGTCTATATTTGAAAGAATTTCCCACGCCCTGAGATTCCCCGCTACACAATCTGTCAAAGATTGGGATATGGTGTCTAATAACTCGGTCCCGACCTGGGATACTTCACTCCCTACTTTTTCCCATATAGTTCGCTCGTTCTTTAGTAGGTAGTACTCGTTTCGCTCGGTCATATTCTCGCCGTCTAAGTGAGTAAGTCGGTGGCGTAGCGTTTGCACGCGGTTGTGAAACTGCAGGACCTTCAGGGCCCGGAACTGGTCTTTGTAGTCCTCAGGAGGCATTTTAGTATTCTCCAGCTCCCTCATCAGGGAAGAATAGCTATTTGTAGTCTCTACAACACGCTGCTGCAGCGAATCAATTCGGCTAGCTACAATATTTTCCTGAATTTGCGTTGTTTTTTCGAGGTGAGAAGTCAATTGGTGGTTGAGATCTTTGAGATTGTTTGCGATGGCTGTTGTCTCTTCGAGGGTAGACATCGTCGCCCCGTCATTCTGCATCTCGATTGTCTGTACGCGTCTTCCTAGCGATTGGATTGATTGCATTATTAAACCCTCCGAGGTCAGACTTTCGAGTTCAGCGACCTTTTTGTTCACGGATTCGATCTGCTTGGTCAAATTTCCTTCCAGAGAATCGAACTTGTCTTTCACTTCTTCGATCCGAGAAACACGCTCCACGAGGGAGAATTCCTTTGGTGCTCTTGTTTTCAGCATCGAAACCCGTTTGAGGTTGTTAGTGAAGACTACCGCACTCGTTGCTTTCTTGAACCGCTTCATGGCAATGTTCGCTGATGCTTTTCGGGAGGCTAGAGTTGTTGTCGAATTTGACGAATCTACTATGGAAACGACATCTGAGTCGGTCTTTTTCTCTTCGTTGTCTTCAGTTGCATTGTTGTCGGTTGCTTTCCTTTCGTTTTTTTCTTCTTCGTCGTCGTCTTCGTCGTCTTCGTCGTCTTCGTTCTCGTTGTCTTGGTCATTTTTAATTTCATCCAATTCCCCATCAGATTCATTCGTGGTTACTGGGGGGTCAGCAGCTTCAGCATCATTGTTTGCAACGTTTTCTGCGATTACATCAGTGGTGGCATCCTCGGTAGCAGCGACGATAGTTTCCTCTTCTTTTTCCTTTACCGGGGTCGAAGCGATGGGCTCAACCGGCGCAGATGACGGATGAGAGGGACCGCTTTCATCAGCCTTCTCCTTCAATTTCTTCTCAGAAGAAGGTGGTCGTCCAGCTTCACCAGAAGTTAGTTTTTGGGGGTTTTTTCGAATCTTAGGAGAAAGAGGCAAAGCGGAGTGGGTTTTCGATTTGGTATTGCTGAGAAAATTGCCCGGCACAGCGCTGCCAACCTGTTTTTTGCTCTTGTAAGCGGTTGATTTTCGCCGGGAAGACTTCTTTCTTGTGGTAGTTGGGGCAATAGGGGCCATAGTGCCCAGTTTGTCCGTATCTTCGGGGTCTACATACCCTTGGATGTTGTGCACCAGGTTTTCAATCATCGCCTGGTGCTGAATTACCTTGCTTTGAAGTGAACCAATATCACTATCCTGGAACGACTTGATCAAGCCCTCATACTGTTCCATTTTTCGGGCTTGGATTCCAATCAGAGTTACGCATGTCTCCAGCAGCTGTTTGGTCACGTCTCCGTCCAGGATCTTGAGATTCAGAGAGGTAGAGCCAGCACTACCAAGTGTTAGGGTTGTCACATCGGCATTCTTTATGGAAGATTGCATCATGCTAAACATATCTGATGGATCATCTTCGAACTCCTCCATGACAGAGGGATCGGACAGAGAGATGAATAGGCGTTAGTAGGAGTTTGAGAAGTTGAGGGGCTGAGAATCTTCTGTACTAAGGGGAAGTTAAAAAAACTGCTGAAAAAAATTATTGTGTGACGGATATTCACTTCTGAATAAACGGACAGTTCAACGACGCAACTAATGGACTCGAGAGATCATTCCAGACTCATACCGATCAATGAATTCTCAGTACCGATTTTAAGAGAGGGGGGAGTTGGTAAGGAGGGAGAGAAGGAGAGGAGAAATAGGTGTCGAAAGTACATTAAAACATCTGTTGTTGTAACAATGGTGTGCTTCCTCATAGGAGTTGGAATCGAAAGCCTCGCGACAACATTCATAGGCGACGGAGAAAGAACAGGCAGCGGAGAAAGAACAGGCAGCGGAGAAAGATCAGGTGATGGAGAAAGGAAACTGAAGTACCACTCAATAAACACCACAAGATACCCAAGTGCTCTTTGTAATGACGGTAGTGCCGCAGGGTTTTATGTGAGCGAGGATGTTGTTGCTCCAACTTCTGCTGTTATTTACTTGCAATCGGGGGGTTGGTGTTATGATAAGGAATCGTGTGCTCTTCGTTGGAAGACAACACCAAATTTAATGAGCTCAAAAAATTGGCCCAGTGAAGCCAGTCCTGGTGGGATCTTCCAGAGTAAGCAGAGATGGATTGATGAGTCTACCATGTTTGTTTCTGTGCCATATTGCAGCAGTGACGGTCATTTTGGAAATGCATATGATGATTTGGTTGGGTTTCGATTTTTTGGGCATGAGATAATCAAGGCCGTCATTGGAAGTTTAACGAAAGACTTTTTCGAAGGCGCACTGGACCTTGTTGTTTTTGGAGGCGCCAGTGCTGGTGCGCGTGGTGCGATGGTCCATATTGATTACGTTTCAAGGTTGTTGAAGGATGCGGGGGTGAAGAAGGTAGTCGGGGTTTTGGACAGTCCTTTGTGGGTTGACAAAGATCCAATCGGCTTTGACGGAGGAAAGCCAACCTATGGGCTGCTGAATCAGACACGTGATGTTTATAATATCGCAGGGATAGGAGTTTCGTCAGGGAAAGACGTCATTCCAGATGATTGCCGAGAAAAATATGTTGGGGAGGAGTACAAGTGCTTGTTTGGGGTGTTTCGGATGCCCTTTGTTCAAACAGAATATCTTCTGATATCTGCACAATTTGATAGCTATCAACTGGGTATTGATGGCCTGGCACTTCCCTTCAGCGAGGCGCAGAACTCGTTTGCTGATGACTTCGGGGGGAAGATGCAAGATGCATTTGATGAATTGGTGGGAACGAAAGGGGCTACATTGTACTCGTTGCCCTGCTTCAATCATGCCATCAGCGAAAGTGGTGCTTTTTTTAGCTTGAAAACGAGAGGTGATGCGGGATTGTCCGAAGATGAAGCTGTCGCAGCTTTTTTGAGTAACACTTCTGCTTTTGCTGATTATCGGGACTTTTGTGCTGATGGCTTCGACAACTGCACCATTGCCGGGAGTAAATGTGGCGACAATTTGTGGCTTAATTTATAAGTTTAGTGAAGAAGTTTGGTAGGCAAAAATGCTTCTGGAGGGCAAATCTCCTCTGTTGAACTGAGGCCATGTCAACCGAGACACGCTTTGTCGACTGGATAGTATCTTCCTTTCGATTTTGGGTCATTTTGGGTCTTATGGCTCTTATTCGTGCCATTTGCGGGCTGTTCACTCCGAAGGTCGAAGTGTCAAGCAAGGAAGGGGAAATTCCCCTTTCCTGCTCTGAGCGACGTCGTTTCTTACTGGGAGATGCTGCATTTGGGCTGTCAGTGCACAGATCTATGACCTCGGGTCGCATAATGAAGAAAACAATCAAGCGGATGGATTTCGTTAGGGTTAGTGGGGTCTTTTTTCTCCAAAAAAAAATAAATAAAAAATTTCCGCTTCAGAGCCTCCTAATTAAATTAGTCTTTCCACCTAAATTACGCTTAATAGTCCTCATCGCCGTTCTATATCTTTTGTTTGCGATCACCTGCCGGCCAGCTTGTCGCAATATGCTCTCCTCTTTTGCTTCCCGTGTGATTTGTCGTGGGTCCTCGCTCTCCCCTTTCCTCTCCTCCCTCCCCTCCCAACCATTCGCACAGCAGAGCAGGGATATCCAGATCTTTGTAAGGAACGGGAATGTTGATAATGTGAGTATTGTCCGTCTGTTCATTACTTTGTCTTATCGTGACACCGTTCTTCTCGCCAACTTCCGCTCCACACACTCACCAACTCACTAACATCACCACCTCGACCACCCTTGGTTTTCAGGCTATGCGTCAACTAAACAGGGAAATGACTCAAGAGAAATTCAAATACAAACTGAAGCGTAAATCATTCTACGAGAAACCATACATGACCAGGGTGAGGGTGAAGGACAGGAAGGAGCGTCTCACGGCTGTGAGGAAGGTGGAGCGTCTAAAGGAGTGGATTCAATACGAGCGTGATCACGGTGGCTTGTCTGACTGAGCTACGACGAGTCTGATTGAGATATTTGAGCATCTGATCTTTAGATGACAGTCTGACTGAGATAATAAAGAAATAGGTTGAAAGGTGCATTTACGGTAGAAACCTGTTCTCAGACGTTTTCTCTACTTGGGGGGGGGTTTGGCGTCCATCACCATCAGGTGGGGACAGAATTTCTCCATCCTTTCGTTGAAGAGTTTATTCTCATGGAGACAGATTTCGCGCCCCTTGGACCGGACCTTGTTGATTATGAAGGGAAATATATCCAGCCCGCTGCCGCTGCAAGCGCCGCTTTCCTCTTTCAGAATTTTTTTGGCCATCTCCAGCTCCCCCTCTGGGTTCCCCTTCTTTTTTTTCTGCCCCTGCTCATCCTCTTCATCCCAGCACTTGCTGTGCAGAACGAAGGCAATCATGAAACACGGTAGATACCCAAGGCTAGCCAAAAAAACCTTTCTCGCATTGCCGTTGCTTCTCTCTTTCTCGAATTTGCGTGCAGTGTACAGCAAGTACGCGTTCAGAATGCCTCCCTCTATCAAAAACATCTCGCTGGTCAGGTTCTCCCAGACAGCAATGAAGGGGAGTGCTGTCATTAGAAGGCTGCTCGTTTTTTGTTGTTTGGTTTTTGTGGGGTTATTTTTTCGGGGGGGGTGAGCGTGTGCATGTGCGTGTGCATGTGCGAGTGCGTGTGCGTTTACAAAAAGGAAGAGGTCGTGCTATGTGCGACTGTAGTTGTCGTCCTCACCTGTAATTGGTAATCAGAGACGACGTCCGATCACCTCGTTCATCATTCACCGCGACCATCTCAAAACCGCCCCGTTTATAATCCTCCCTGTACATCCAATTCAAAGCAAAAAAATGAGGGAACTGCCACAAGAACAAACTGCTCCCCAAATACACGCTCTCTAAGTCAAACATGCTCCCACCGCTCCCGTACGTTGCCGCCGTCCATCCCATCACTGGCGGTATAGCCCCTACTATCGCACCCAGCCATGTATTCCACTCCGACCTAGGCTTCATAAGAGTATATCCAAATCCGTATAATAAAATGTTTCCGGCGCCCAGCGTCGCAGTAACTGGGTTCGTAAATGATGTCAGCAGGGCAGTCCCCGTCAAGCCGGTGGTGAGAGCAAGACCCTTGGCAAACTGAGGAGAAGCATGGCCCATCGGGAGAGGTCGGTTCTTTGTGCGGATCATCTTCCTGTCACGGTCGATCTGAGAGGGAAGGGGTTAAAGGGTTAGGGAAAAAAAAGGGGGGCGGGTCAAGGGTTGATTGAGGGAGGCCTAAATGATTTAGGCTGACTTTGGGACTGCAAAATCCTACCTCTAAAATCTGGTTAATTGTCGACGCAGATGAAGCACAAAGCGCGGTACCGAAACACGTCGTCAAAAGAAGTGGCACCGATGAAGATGACGGAGGAAGACCGGACGAGATGTACCCGAAAAATGTTGTCAGAACAACAAGTGACGATAAACGCGCCTTGGAAAGTGATGGAATCGTGCTGATGAGTGAGACATCACTCGTCTTTTCGTGGCCTTTTGTTTTCGATCGTCTCTCCTTCCGTGATGTACTGGGATCAGGTGTCGGTGTTGTACTCAGAGGGCGGATTGTTACAGAGATTGGCCTGGCCAAGAGCGTCCGGGTCGAGGCTGTACGCCATCTCAAGAGGAGGGAAGAGTGCATGATACGCACTCCTGCCGGGTAATTCTGCTCTTAAGGTTGCTTTTAAGGGGTTATGGGGCTAGGTAGGAGAAATACTAGTTTATCCCCGAACCATGAGTGTCAAAAACAGCTCAGAGCAGGAGAGGAACTTTTTCGAAATTAGGCACAGTGATCAAAAACAAATTTTTGAAATACAATTTTATTTTATAGAATTAATTTGTTACAAAATATAATTAATATGAATATAAAATATTCAAAAATATCTATAAATTATATTATAATTTTATATATTTAAAATTTAAAATTTTTATTATCAAAAATGATAATGAATTTCATATATTTATTGAAATTTATATAAGTACAAAAAATTACAATATATATTTAAATATATATATAAAGTAGATTGTTGATCAAAAATGTATTTAAGTAAACTAAATTTCAAAAAAAAAATTTCGGGCCCTTTCACTCCGAAGGTCGAAGTGTTATCCAACAGGGGGGTGTGTGGTTATTGTTACATTATTATCTAACATCGACTAAGGTAAGTCAAGTTAACAACATGTCGAAATCACAAGGTCGAAGTGTCAGGCAAGGAGGGGGAAATTCCCCTTTCCTGACAAATTCCCCAACACAATATTTCCTAAACTAAATACTATCCTAACCCTACCAAATTAAATCTTCGTAATCAACCCAGTCGCTGTGAAGCCCGTAGTTTACGATGCGAGGCAGTTCTACGCGAGCTACAGGAGTTGAAAGGTTTCCTGTTTCAAGAATGTACAAGCAGCTGCTTTCAATTTTCATTTTTTCCGTTGTTTCTTCCACGCTCACATCTGGTGCTACTCTCGAGGCAAGTACGACGACATATTTTTCGTTTACAACGGTTGGTTCTGAGACGGGGAATTCGTTGGCAGGGAGTTTGAAGCGACTGACAACCTTGCCTCTGTTCTCTCCTGCCAAGGCAAATTTCACCATTCCATCAAACATCACACCTTCCTCTGGGTTGTTGTGATAAATCAACGGCCCGCCAATGTGAGAAACCGAGAGTGAAAAAATAAAGTCGGCGCCTCTCCCGTCTGTTTCCCCATTTACCACTGGAAATTCTGCCAGTTGTTGACTGTTAATTACTCCCTCTGTAACTTTTCCTGTGTCAAGGTCTAAAACCCACTCATAGAGGTAAGCACTTGTATACTTGAGTATGAATGAATCGGGAGTTTTGGGGAGACTCATAAGACCGTGGAGTATTACCGTTTTCCCGTCGTCACCAGTCTCTCGGGCTGTGCCCATGTGTAGCACAACCCCCGGCTGGCAATCGAACCATATCGTCTCCCCTCCCTCCTCCTTCCTGGGCACCAACCCTATTCTCGCCTGCTTACCCCGCTCGAACTCGACCGGAAATTTATCAAAGGCAATGCGCTCCGTCCGAAGGGACAGAGGCAAGTCCATCACTACTGCGTAATTTTCTGTTATTGCAAGATCGTGTATCATCACAGGAACAGGTACGTCGACTTTCATTGTCCTCTCCCATTTCCACCCCCTCGAAAAAACATCAATGCGGCATTTGGGGTCGCTGAATGGAGTCCCCGCATACGAAATCTGGAAGCGCTCGCCCGTGATCGAGCAAGTCCGGCCATGCGCACCAAGGTTCCCCCCAGTGAGCGGATTTGTGTTCTTCAAGCCTCCGCCCAAATCACTCCCACTTCGGATTGTGTTTATTTCCCCCCTTTGCGACACCGAAACTTCCGATGGAAGCCCCTGCTCCATCAAACACAGAATTTTCCCCTTGCCGAATCCCTTCACAGCGGTGTTACACGTGTCCTTCTGTCCTCGCAGGGTGCCAAACTTCAAAATGTTCCTGAAGATGTTCCGAAGCATTGGATATGATTTTGGCGCCGCCACGAGAGTTCCGTAGAAAGGAGGGAGCTCACCCCCACCACTCGCACCATGCTCGCTGGCAGCCTTCTTCTGCACTCTTCTCCCAACTGTATCAATGTAACGGTTGGAGTAGATGCAAACTCTCTCATCGTTGTCTGCACTTGAAGGGGGAGGGACGACGATCGAGTGCAGCATCCCGTCGCCGTCCAAAAAGCTCTCCACCCCAGTTACTTCGTTCTGAGGATTCGGACCAATACGCAGCAAAGCACCAGCAGGGAAATCGTAGGGTAGCGTCGTCGGAATGCACTCCACCGGATTGATATTTTCCTCCCTCAAAGGCAGAAAAAGTGCATTCATCTTTTTGTTGTCATGACGAGAGCGAGCGGCACATTCCGCCGGTGATGATGGAAAGAGATCGGTAAGTGGAGTGTACTTGGCAGTCGAGAAGACTGTCACAAAACGTCGCTGACTGGGTTGGTGAGAAGGCCGACGAACGTGAACGAAGCTACAAACATTGACAAGAAGAAGAAGAGAAATCATCGATCGTTTAAATGTTTAAATGGTAGGGTTAAGATGGCGGTGGATGATTTGGTCGAGAGGGTGGAGGAGGTGAAGGGAAGGGAAGGGAATTGAAGTGAGTCGGAAGTGAAATGGAAAGAATCTGAATTTTGTTGATTGACAGTGTTCTCAGTAGTTAATAAATAAAGTTACCCCACGGTTCGCTTCGAATCGATTGGATTCTCTTCGAATCGATTCACTTCACTTCCGATTCACTTCACTTCCGACTCACTCCAAATCCCTTCCCTTCCCTTC
>Ga0115555_1002326_pt1 | contig 12743 bp, 11 predicted proteins | sample COGITO_mtgs_1104_2_FD_87285 | JGI IMG/M metagenome (GOLD analysis project Ga0115555, IMG submission 87285) | Pelagic marine microbial communities from North Sea - COGITO_mtgs_110407 | ecosystem: Environmental > Aquatic > Marine > Epipelagic | place: Germany:Helgoland, sampling site Kabeltonne... | reverse complement strand
TGTTCTCAAAGGTTACGTCCTCGATCAGTCCGTCCGAGCCGTCCCTGAACTTCATGTATATGCCCTTGTAGGTGTCCGGCATGTGGCAGTCCCGGAAGGTGATGTTGCGGACCGTCGAGCCGCAGTCCGTTATGTCGCTCTTGGTGACGACGGATCCGCCGAAGGTCGGCAGGACCTTCCCCCACCCGACCAGGGGCACCGTTGTCAGGGAGAACAGGCTCGTGTCGAACTCCGAGTGCAGGACCCCCTCCTCGGCCGATATCCGCTGGGCTATCCTCCCGACCTTCGACACCCCCCACGAGCACGTCTGCAGCTCGTGCAGCTTGAAGAACAGCTCGGCCTTGTCCTGCCCGAAGGCGGTGGTCGCCGACCCCCGCCGGAACGCGTCCTGGACGGCCAGGAAGAACGGGCTCGACCGGAAGAGGCCGTGGGGGACCGTGGAAAATACCAGCTCCCACTCGCCGTCAAGGGCGGACAGCGGGGGGGACGACGACGACGACGACGACGAGGACGACGACGACGACGACGACGACGAGGACGACGACGACGACGACGACGACGACTGCAGGGAGCAGAGAGACTCGATGTATTCCCGCGTCAAATCCATGTTCTCCGAGTAGTAACTTCCCGACGTCGGGTTGTAACTATTGCCCCGGTCTAAGAAAGCGCCCTGGCGGATTATGTTCATCTTGAGGGACGCGGCGTCCGGTGCGACTTCTGTAGTAGTAACAGCTCGTCGTCCGTCGATTGATGCCTCCAACTCAGATGAATAAAGCGAGTGACGGGGGGCGGGTAGTTTTCTTCCGCTGCCGCTGATCGTAAAAAATCCATTCACATGACTGAATTGACAGCCAAGGTCGAGGAGGAAAAACAAGCATAGCGAGGACCAGACCATGACAACAAGACCGGGTTGGTTTTCTCTGTGTTGTGTTATGAGGAGAGAACACCTGAAGGAAAGTCAGAATTGCGAAAGAAGACAAACCCCAAAAATGTCCAGTTCCTTTCAGCGCGATAATTGGTTAATCTCAGGACTCAAAAAATTGCCATCCAGCCCGAAAAAACATTGAGTACACAACCCAAGAGAAACCAAACATTTAAAAGGGTAGAGCAGGTCCCCACACCGCCGCGGGCACAAATCGGCAAAGTCAGAAAAGCACAACGATTAAGGTGCAAGGAGTTCGTCAGTCTCCTTAGGATGCAGTGGTTTTTTGTTCTTTCGGTGATGGTACTCTTGGGTAGTATAGAAACTTTTTTGACCCATAAGACGTTGACACAAAGAACGACGACGACTACGACGACGACTACGACTACGACTCCTACAGCGACGATGAGGACAAAAACAAGAAGAAAAACAACCTCATTATGGAGCACTTCCTCGAAGAAGCAGCTCATAGCCCCGAGTAAATACCCCCTGATGCTTCAAGTGAAAGAAGATCCTTCAAGAGATTGGTTCAGCCTCCTGCGTAAGCCGAGTGGTATTAGCGAAGGATTTCGCAGTGGAAAGAATGTGGTTTTCGTGAACGGCACGAAGCTCTGCTGGTCGCCTATGGACGGTCGGGGGGATTCTGACGACTGGCGGGGAACAACAGGCGGTTCCATCGCCGGATTAACTCGGCCGAAGTACACCCTTGAATTATCTGCGGAGGTCTCTGTCCCAAACCCAGGCTACGCCTCTGTCATTCGTGATAGCCTGTGGGTGACAAGTTTTTTCATGTTGCCAGGGAAAAAGGGCGGAATAACTAAGGTTGGTCTATCAGATGGGGCGGTCACCAAATGTAAATGGGGGCTCGGGTGGCCAAACGAAGTGATAGAAGTGCCAGAAATTGTTGATAGCAGCAACAACAGCTACAACAGCAACAACAGCAACAACATTATTCGAAGCGGCGGTTCCCACTCCCCTCACCAAGGTGCTATACTTGTATGCGATGGATTTTTTGTTCCCGGTAAGAATCAAGGCGGAATATATATGGTTGTCTCTCCCACTTTCCCCACTGAGCGGATAATTCAAGTCACAGTGCCAAAAGACGGGTGGTACTACCACCATGCTGTGTGGGTTGACATGACAGGTGACGGAAATCAAAACGACATTTTGGCAGCCAGAGCAAAGGGAATCGGCGAGGGGGGCGAATTGGTATGGTTTGAAAATCAGGTCGCTAATGGTTGGAAAGAAAATGTATTGATTGAAGGCCCAGACGTCACATTCGCGGTGGTTCAGTTGGGTGACGACGATACCTTTGAGGTGATTGCGCCTGAATTTTTCTCGAAAAAAGTAATGCTCTACAGCATTAGTCGTCGTGGTGTAGACGGCACATCACCGCCTTCAATTGTGTTTTCTAGGACGATCGATGACAATTGCGGTTTTGCTTATGGAATCGCCTTGATGCCTGCGAGCAAATCTTCGCAAAATTTGTACAGAAACAAAATAATCGACGGCGGAGGGTTGCAAAAATCGAGCATCGACGACGACACTTCCTTTACACACGTAATCGTCACCAATCACGAAAATTCAAATTATGGCGATGGTGATAATGGCGAGGTTTTCGGTTCCTGTGAGATAGGAGGGGCCATGTTTAGTTATGCTGTCCCAAGTGATTGGAGGGCAGGTTCTTGGGCTCGCGAAACGGTGTCCTCCTCCCCTTTCGAGGTTTGCTCGCGTCTGAGTTTTCAACCAGGCGCCCCAGGTTTTCCTTACATCTTCAAACCAGATTTGGACAAAGACGAAAATTACATTGCGCTGGCCGGGGATGGGAGCGAGCGGGCTTATATTTTTCGGCCAAAGGAGGAGGAATGGACGACTGGAGGAGGAAAATCTTGCTTGAACTATGAACTCATGGCGGAGATTGAATTTGGATGCACTGTTGGAAGCATGGGAATCTCCCACGGCAAAATTTTTGGTAGCAAAGGACAGGGTAGAATGGCAAACCTATTTGTTTGTTGTCACGAAAATGACTATGTGTTCACATTTTCATTTGCTAGAAAGTAGTGAATTGAGAATGAATGAATGGTTGCTTTTATTTAAAATTGAAAATAAGTATCTAAAATAGATGACGAGTTTTGCTTGGAAAAATCTCCCACAAAATTTATATCGAAGAATACAACTTAAACTACCGAAGCTTTCACTAAGTCTACTTATTGTTTTTAAACATATTATCCATCGCGGGCGTCGCCAGGGTCAGGTGTTTGCCTAAGAACTTCATGACAGCTCTTATTTCTCCCTCGCTCTTTATCATTGAATGACCCCCTCCCATCATTCGTATGTCTACATCTGTTCTTCGTAGATAAAGCGAAGCAGAACGCTTGGCGTCCCTCTGAGTGAATTGTTTGTCCTTCTTCCCAGCTAGTAGAAGAATGGGTGTCCATGAAGTTGTGTTCAGTTGATTTGGGTCGTGTGGAGAAGATATATATATTCCCTTTCCCCCATTTTCCCTTTTTTCCTGTCTATCCCCTCTTTCGTCTTCTAAATCTACACCACCCTCTAAAACGCACCCCCCACAAACGCAAACACATCCTCCGATCCTGCTTCTCCCTTCCTCCTTGGCAACCTCCATCGCAACAGTCGCCCCGCTGGAGAATCCGAAGAGGAAGACATTCTCCCTCGCGAAGGAGCGGGATGTAATGAACTTCAGGAGACGCCTCATTTTCGAGACCGCTCCTCGGAGAGTTTCAAGACGCACAGGGTCAGACCGTGACAACTGTAAGCCAGTCGTGTAATCCATCTCAGTAAACCATGCGTAACCAAGGTCAAAAGGGAGCTGCTGAGGGGGCAGAATTGAAAGAATGGCAGTGGAGGGGAGGTCAAATTTCTTCCCCAGGGTGAAATAATTGTTGTTGGGGCTTGTTTCGCCAGACCCAGGAAGAAATATGACCAAGTTTTTCGGAGGCAAGGGTCGCGTCGACGTTTCTGAATCAGACTGTTGACTTTGTTGAGTCGTTGGGCTATCAGGGGCGTGAAAAGCAGATGTGAAGTGCTGTTGTAGCTCCTGCAAATCCAGTGGTTCCATTTCAATACGGTCACTCTTTGCGCTATTCTTAAGCATGCTCTTTGTCCGACGGCTCAATCCGATCAAATTCTCCGCAATCTTTGCCAATTCTGTTTCACTTGCATCCGCAAAGGCGAATGCATCAACCATTTCAGAGGTATTGTAGGGGTTAGTCACTTCAACACGCTGGATTGAACCGGAAGTGTAGTACCTCTCTCTCTCAGAGACTCTCAGCATGTTATTGTAGAGGATCGTCACACAAAGCAGCAGGAAGGAGCACAGCAGCAGGGGGAAGGCGATGTTATAGGGGGACCCCACCCATTGAGGAGGATGCGATGTTGTGAACTGGGAGATGATTGCTCCCGCCTAAGAATAATAAGAACAGGCCTCAAAAGTACTCACTCATCTCTCATTCTTTTTTTGGGTCCAGTACGAAATCACAATTTCTTGTTGGTTTCTTGACTTTTTCTTGATTTCCCCCCGCATTCACGCACCTTTTACAAACGATATATCATTTCACGTACTATATTCAGCCAAATCACGCGGATTTCAATAGTATTGGCCACCTCATCTTTCGTGGGAAAGCGAAATAGTGGAGGACAGACAGGGTGTAGCGCGGCTACTAGCGCTGGTTACGTATAATATGGGTGATAATACGGGCATTGTGAAGCTAGATCAATTCGTTCGGGAACTCGGTCCCCGACTCTCAAAGTTGTCCGCTGCTGAGAAGAAAGAATCCATCCTGCAGTTCTACAATCGACTAGAAGTGAGTAAGTCTGACTATGCTCGCTACGTTCACCCGGACCCTTCTCAAAAGTACACTCGCAATCTTGTTTCCACTGACGATTCGACGTACACGCTGCTGCTGCTCGTCTGGAGCCCATCCATGGAGTCACCAATCCATGACCATCCTTGCGATGGTTGCTGGATGCGCATACTTGAGGGAAACCTTGAAGAGAGTCGATATGTTCTCGAGGAAAACAAGGACTCGTGTCATTTCGCTGTGGAGGCCGGTGAAAATGGGGCCATTGTTGCCGAAGAAAGGCCCCGAGTGAAGTCTCCGGGGGGATCCACCTTGAGGTGCACGACAAAAGAGAATTATGAAGAGGGCTCTATCGCATTCATTGAAGATGCGATGGGATACCACAAGATTCGGAATACCAGTGATAGTGAATTTGCCGTTTCGCTTCACCTGTACTCGCCGCCCTTTGACCAGTGCAAGTTCTGGCCAAGCCAAGGGAATGGGGATGTATCTCTCACTGGTAACGTTTGTTTCCACAGTGAGTATGGTGAACTGGTGCAGCGGTAGAATGAAGTAACAGCTATTTTTAAGTAAAAGCGATCATGACGGTGCATGACAAGCATGACGAGAGAAAAAACGAACGCATTTTTGGTGGGACAGCGACAGCAACACACAACAAGTTAAAACTTCTTCATTATTCTTTCATTCAGTTAAAGTTCGCATTTTCTTAATGTTATCAAGACATCTACCCTAGGTTTCTTTCTACTTGCAGAGTAGTCGCTAATCGCGTCTAGCTTATCGCCAACCGCTAATGTAGCCATTGTGCTCATGGAACAGGAGCTATTCCCGCCCTTGGAGCAGGATCAAAACTTCCCACTCCATTGGCAATGGGATTGACTAAGGCATCAGGAGGGTGGCCGTGGTAGTTGCCAGCATTTTCAGGGATGGCACCCGCAGACGGCCACTCGCCACTCCAATCGCCATCGTACTTCTCCTTGCTCCAACTTCCGTCACTGCCCTGATTGATGTATTGGTGAGCATTGTCTTGGCCAAAGCCTGCAAAACCGTTTTTTGTTGCCTGGTTCTTTCTGTCCTCGTGTTCCCACTCGCACTGCCACCCCCTATATCCTTCTGCGCAAACCTTGCAGTCACTTGATTGAGTCAACCCGACAACATCACTATAATAACGCGTGTTGACAGTGTTGTGGTCAGTGCACTGTCCACTGCAACTTTTATCAACTAGCCCCTCCGAGCTCCCATACGTCCCCTCTGGACAGAAAAAACAATCTGCAGCGGACTGTGCCCCAGGAGTATCTCTATAAGTTCCCTTCGGACACTCGTCCGTGCAACCAGAGCTGGTAAGGTCATGGGTTGAACCATACCTACCTCTGGGACAGGGGATGCATCCGTCCTCGCGGAAACCGCCCGGTCGGCGTGAGTACGTTGCACCGGTTACTAGTCGGTACATGCCAAGAGGGCAGCTGATCGTCGGGATAATACCTCTGTCAGTCTCAAGTGACTCACTTTCAAACAGCCAACTCTTCTTCGGGATGTGTTGGAGACGGCGCCTTTCCTCCGACTCTCCAGAGGTTTTATTTGTTTCTGATGGGATCTTTGGTTGGTAGAAGACGAGTAGGACCAACCCTGCGAGACCCAGGAGGGCTAAATAAGCTACCGAAGTCCTAAACATTGCAGAGACTGTTAAAGTATGTTGCAGAGGGACTGATGAGTATGTCTTGAGGGTAAAAATTAGGTGGTGCTATCTCCGGTCGCTGTCGCGTTCGACGTCCTCGAGGCTTGAAAAATCAATTTCACGATATCTGAGGCTCTATTTTTGAGGCAATCCTCCGAAGAACTCTTCCTCTTTGAGGCGATCTCCAAGAAAATGTTTGGCCACACTAATTCAATTTTTCAAAGCTAATAAATCTACCCACAGCCCCAAAGAAAGCCGATAAGAACACTGGAATAGCTACCAGAAGCGAAAATTTTCGGTAACCTTCCATTTGTGGCAACCACTTGACTGCCACCAGCCAATCGTTCCAAAGATGACAGTCCGAAAGAAGCTGGATCCCCGTATCCGAACGCTGATCGAACAGTCGACTCTTCACCACCACCGCTCGTTGATGATTTTGGTGGGCGATCACGGAAAGGACCAAGTCCCAAACCTGCATTATCTTCTTTCCAGAACGACAATCAAGAAACGTCCTTCAGTATTATGGATGTACAAGAAGGAGCTCGGATTCAGCACGCACCGCAAGAAGCGTATGAAGAAGATCAAGCGGGACAAGGCGCGAGGAACGGACAACGATGATGCAGCAATGGACAATTTTGAGCTCTTCATCTCGGGGACTGACATCAATTGGTGTTTTTACAAGGACAGTCACCGGGCGCTCGGTCAGACATTCGGAATGCTTGTTTTGCAAGATTTTGAAACGATGACGCCCAACCTTTTGGCCCGTACGGTGGAGACCGTTGAAGGTGGGGGTATGGTTGTGTTGCTCATGCGCACCGTGAAATCTCTCAAACAGCTCTACAACATGACAATGGACGTTCACAGTCGGTACAGAACAGCTGGCTCGGGAGAGGTTGTTCCCCGCTTCAACGAGCGATTCATTCTGACTCTCGGCAAGTGTGAAAACTGTCTGGTCTGCGACGATGAGCTCAACATCCTTCCCATCTCCAAGAAGGCATTGGCGAAACTGTCCAAATGCGAAGAGGGTGGCGTCATGACGGGCGAGGCCGGTGAAGTTCTCGCTCCGAAGTCTACCGAAGACATTGAATTGGAATCTTTGAAGGCTTCCCTCGAGGATACCCCTAACGTAGGCGTGATTGTAAACCTGGCAAAGACGCTGGACCAGGCCAGAGCCATCTTGACATTTCTCGAGGCCTGTTCCGAGAAGACGAATAAATCCACAGTGGCGCTGACGGCCGGTCGAGGAAGGGGCAAATCTGCCGCCATCGGTCTTTGTCTGGCCGGGGCTATATCATTCGGTTACAGTAATATCTTCGTCACGGCTCCTGACCCTGAAAATCTCGTCGCTGTCTTCGATTTTGTTATGAAGGGCCTCAAGGTTTTGAAGTACGAAGAGCACCATGACTACACCGTCTCTTACGACACAAGTAATGCCAGCAATGTCAACAATGCCAACAGCAAGGTCGTGGTCTCCGTCGAGATGCACAGGGACCACCGGCAAATCATCAAATACGTCCCCCCCAATGAGGTGGACAAGTTCAGCAACGCAGAGTTGGTGGCAATTGACGAAGCAGCGGCAATTCCGTTGCCGACGGTGAGAAAGCTCATCGGAAACCATCTCACCTTCATGTCATCAACCGTAAGCGGTTACGAGGGCACTGGCAGAGCTCTCTCTCTCAAGCTCATCAAGGAGATGCGAGAGAGGAAGGTCGGGGACAGAGCGAGGAGCGCCGCCGAGGCTGGGGAGGGCGTGAAGGGGAGCAAGAACAAGAAGGGCGAGTTCAAGGTCCACGAGCAGAGGTGGGCGGCGGCAGCAGCGGCCGCTAGTGCAGGTGGAGGGGAAGGGAGCGATTCTCTGAGGGAAATTGAGCTTGTTCAGCCGATTCGATACGGTGTCAAGGATCCCATTGAACTGTGGCTGAACAACTTGCTTTGTCTTGACAGCAATAGTAGCAAGAACCTGAAGCTCAACAGCGGAGCCCCAGCTCCCAACTCATGCGAGCTGTACTCTGTAGATCGAGACGCACTTTTCAGCTATCACAAGCTGTCCGAGAGTTTCCTACAAAAGATGATGTGCCTATACACGTCCGCACACTACAAAAACAGCCCCAACGATTTGCAAATGCTCAGCGATGCCCCGGCCCATAAAATTTTTGTTTTGCTGTCGCCCGCAGCGGAAGATGACGAGAGCGGCGGACTGCCGGACATTCTCGCGGTCGTTCAGATCGCCCTCGAAGGTCAAATTCAGCGAAAGGTTGTCGAGGCGCAGCTTTCGCGAGGACAGCGTGCTAGCGGCGACTTGATCCCCTGGACTATTGCACAGCAGTTTGGGGACAGCTCCTTCGCCCAGCTTAGCGGCGCCAGGATCGTGAGAGTTGCAGTCCACCCTCAGGTTCAGGGTATGGGTTACGGCACAAGAGCCATCGAGCTGCTGTACAGGTTTTATAATGGCGACATGATCAACATGGGAATGGAGGGAGACGATAGCGACAGCGATGATGCTAATGATGGGGAGAATAATGAGGACGACAGCGACAGTGACGACAGCAGTGACGACGATGCTAACGACGATGATGATAAGAAGTCGAGTCTCATGAGAGAGAAGCTACGCCCGAAGAAGAAGCTCCCCCCCCTTCTCCTACCCCTGAGTGAGGTGAAGGCACCAAAGCTTGACTGGATTGGGACCTCTTTTGGTCTCACCCAGCAACTCTACAAATTCTGGAGGAGAAGTGGAATGAGAATGCTGTACCTGAGGCAGACCGCAAACGAGCTCACCGGAGAGCATAGCAGTATCATGGTGCGCACCCTGCCCAACAGGACCAATTTTGACGACTCATGGTTGCCGGCATTCGTGACCGATGCTAGGCGCCGTTTTGTCTCTCTCCTCTGTGGTGTTTTTCGAACGATGGAGATTCGCACGGCGGCCGCCCTGCTCGAGGATGTGGACGTTTACACTGACAAGGATAGCAAGAACAATATCAAGGCGAAGGAACGATTGGGAAGCGGGGTGGGGCTTATAACCAGCAAGGAAATCATGTACTACATGACGCATCACGACATCAAAAGACTCGAGCAGTACGGCCGGAACCTATGCGACCACCACTTGGTGACGGATTTGATTTCAGCGATTGCGAGGCTTTACGTCATGGGTAGATTTGGGGGTAAATGCATTCTGAGCAGCGTGCAGAGTGCGCTGCTTTGTGGGGTGGGGCTGCAGAATAAGACAGTCGATGACATGGCTGCAGAACTGAAACTCCCACTCAACCAGGTCCTGGCGATGTTTAATAAGGCCATCCGCAAGATAAGTATGTGCGTTAACGAAATCCTAGAAGCCAGCGAAAAGGAGGGCATTTTCGGAATTGATGACGAGGAGAAGAAGGAGACAATTGCAAGGGGACTGAAGACAATGGGTAACGAGGGAGAAATGGGTAGGTTGGAGGAGGAGGAGAGGGAGGGCGAGGAGGAAGCAAAGATAGCCATGAACAAAATGCTTGGGGGCAAGATTGACGGGGACTTGCTCAAGCAGTTCTCCGTGAAAGGAAGCGAAAAAGACTGGGAGAACATCGGCGATGTGACGTCCTCCAGCAGCATCGTCATTGAGACAAAAAAGAAGAAGCCAGAGAACACCCCCGATTCACAAAAGAGACCGCTTGACTTTGAAGGCGAGGAGGAGCGCATTAACAGTGGATTGTCAGGGAAAAAATTAAAGACACCAAAGAGTGGGAAGCGCGAGAAGAAAGAAAAGTCGTCAAAGAAGAAGAAGAGGAAGGTGGAATCGGTAAATGAACAATAATTGCAACAAGAGTGTGAATTTTGTGGAAATAGTATGTCAGTGTGACATTTGTTGTATTTTAGAATCCTCCTTCTCTTGGGTCTTTGAATAAATTCATCAGGTTGCTGCTCGATTTGGCTTTCTTGAAACCCCCGCTCATCCCAACAGGGGCCAAGTCCGTGCTGGTCTGGGTGGTAAGTTGCAGCGTTAATTCGCTCCGTGTTTGTTGCCCAAGAGTGCGTCCTTTTACTGGAATCACCACTGGAGGCGGCGTGGTAACGCGTTGTTTCATAAATAGGTCGGTCGCCTTCATCCACGAGAACATTGTTCCGTCATTACCCATGCTGGCGACAAGAGGGGCCAGGATTCTGCTTCTGTCCTCAAAACTCAATTTATCAAATGCTTTGACGCTCTTCAATTTTAGATCGCTCTCGCCTAGGACGATGAGACTTTCGAAAGCGGCAACACGGAATGCAACCACAGAGCGCTGGGGAATAAGCCACTTATCCACTACTTCCCGAATATTATCAATCTTCACGGTGACACTCTCTGAACCGACAGTTAGTGAGTGAGTGCCATTTCCAGCAAATTCGTGTGCAATTATGTGGACGAATCTCTCCTCGACGCGGTGCCTTTCTAGCGCTAAATTGCGAAAAAACTACGGCGCATTTTTGGTGAGAACTTTTTTGATACGAATTGAGCAAAAAAGACAGAAAAAATTCACCTCGTCGAAATCGATGTTGCCAGCAGACGGGTCATAGCTATTGTACGATCTATCAACATTAGAAAAAAGAGATCGCTGCGCTATGGACTTGTATTTCTTTGAAGAACGGAGCTCTCTTGGGGAAAGGGGGGGGGTAGCAGACATTTTGGCCGAGGACCAAGTCTTGGCGTTTGCTCTCACATTCTTCTTAAAAGTATTATCCATCTTTGTCCCATTTTTCGTGGCTGTTAGATCCTGTACTTCCGCCGTAGGAGCCGGTTTTGTCGTAATAGATGGCGGTGTCGTCGTCATGGACACAGGTAATGTCGTCGCCAAAACTGTGCTGTTCGCCGCTGATGCGCCCTTGCTGCCCCCATGCGCGCTTTCCTCAAACTTCTTGTCCGCGTCGAGCTGCATCCATAGCTTCCTCTCCAACCTCCGAATATTCTTTATGTGGAACTGCACGTACGTTTTGGCAATGTTTGTGAGGAAACTCGACAGGAAAACGAGGCTGAATGGCAAGAAGAAAACAGTAAACCACTTGCCGAAGGTGGTTGTTGGCTGCAGGTCGCCGTAACCCACAGTAGTGATTGTCACCACCCCAAAATAAATGCTGTCTACAGCAGACCATCCCTCAGCCTTTCCCACGATTCCACCCCCTACGGCTGTGAGACAGAGGAGCGGAAACAAAAAGTTGAAAACTTGTCCTATTCTGGTATGGGATTTCCAATCTTTGAATTTTCTGTAGTGTGTCAAGAAGACCTCAACTACGAATCCGAATCCAAGCTTCTTCAAGGGGTGCATCCGTCGCTTGAACGAGGCCAACCGACCCTTCCGATTGCTTGGGTCTTTGAGTGGATCTCCTTGAATGTCGCCGGCCTCTGCATCCCCTTGGTCGACACCCCCTTCCACATCTACGCCAGCGAGCTTCGCAGCGCGCCTGAGCGTACGGTTATTATCCCTACTAAACTGTGTTCTAACAGCCTCAATTGCAAGAAACTGGTAGATCTCAGCTGCCGTGATTGTGCTGACTGCGATACCTACAAGAATGATCACAACGGTGATGATACGCGAAGATGGCGTCACGGGAGCGTAATCGCCATAGCCAACTGTCGTTATGGTGTACATTATAAAATAGGTCGCGTCTACTACGGATACCTGTTGACCGTCCGTCCAGCGCGTGTAGAAAAGGACGGAGAGAAGGAAAAAGAGAAAGAGAAGGGAGAAGGAGAGGACAGCGCCTTCCTGCACTGACGTGTGGCGAGCAGTCCAAGCGATGAAGCGTCGGTCGAAGGCGGCATCATACACAGCCTCCATTCGTTCGGCCATATCATGTAAGTGCGTAGAGTGTTCTGAGTGCGAGGAGTTGTTTGAGTTTGAGTTTGAGTTTGAGTTTGAGCTTGGGGAGGTGTTGTCGAAAGAGTTGTCCAACTGTTGAGGTCCTGAAGTTGATGCAAATTGTTCAAATGGAGGTGATCTGGGAGCAGGCTTATCTACACCGTTCAACGAATAAACGTGCCTTTCAGGCGAGCTCCCATCCTCCCCCTCTTTCCCGTCTAAACCCCCTACTCGAAGCATTGCATCTTCTAATCCAGAAAAAACATGCCGGATTGACGGGCTATTGTTATCTGGAAGGTCCATCGACAACGGCTCGCCAGCTCGTACAAGCTTGTCAGCCTTGGATCCTGTTTCAGTCGCTGGGGGGGAAGGGGGGAGTGGAGTTGAGGGCTTCATGAGTGAATTGGGGGGGGGGGGGGGCCGATGTCAACGTTTTTTTCCTTAACAGGGGGGGAAGGGTGCTTTTCAGAAATGGGCGGGTGGTTGAAAAAATACGGGACCTCCGTAAGGTACAT
>Ga0115555_1002310_pt1 | contig 12781 bp, 4 predicted proteins | sample COGITO_mtgs_1104_2_FD_87285 | JGI IMG/M metagenome (GOLD analysis project Ga0115555, IMG submission 87285) | Pelagic marine microbial communities from North Sea - COGITO_mtgs_110407 | ecosystem: Environmental > Aquatic > Marine > Epipelagic | place: Germany:Helgoland, sampling site Kabeltonne... | reverse complement strand
CATCGATTTACCACTCTCGAAGTTATAAACTGTGGTCGTGTGATTTTCTACGACAACTAACTCCCGGGAATTTGGATATTTGCGGTGGTTTATAATTGCAGTGGTTTGTAATTACAAAGACATTGACTGATTTAAGGTTTTAAAAAATCAAAAACAGCACTTTACTGTTTATCTCGAAAGTAATCCATTAAGTATGCCTAGTAATAGGACCATCCCGCAGCTCGGTTAGCAGAAAATATACTACATGGCATTTATTATTACACACACGCGTGTGTGCCCACGATTTTTCACCACACCACCAACCACCACTACCACCCTCAAGCGAAGAGCTCGAAAATGATGAATTTTCGGACTTCACTCTCCATGCTGTAACCCTCCATCATTGCGCAGGCTACGTCCTTGAATAATTTCTGCTCGCTCCAGACTGCAGCGAACTCCCTGTTGTTCTTCATTTTCTGTAGCGTGCTCATTGCCTCCTTCTGCGTGATGCTATCGACGCACTTACTGAGGGTGTTGATAACAAGCGTGCACTGGGATTTGATGTCCCCTCCTGCTCCATCTGTCCCACCTCTCTTTTCCCCCCCTCCCGAGCCTCCCCCGACGCTAACGCCAGCGCCAACGCGCTTCAAGCACGATATCTCCGCCGGTTTTCCCCCCTTCCTACCCTCTTCCTCCCCCACTTCCGCTACCCTGAAGAACGATTTTAGGTTTGAGGGAACACAGACCCCGCACACATTTTTATTGTCGTCGTCCAAGACGTCCCAGTTGCAACCCTCTAAATTATTTATGATCCCCCTGCCTTCCTCGCTCGCGCTAATCAATCCTAGCAACAAGGCGCACGTTCCCCTCAAGCTAAAGTCTGGCGATTCGTAGGCCTGCCTAGCGCACCAGCTTACAAACTCGGGGTATATACGATCAATCAATTCTAGGCCCGGCGCGGACGCAGCGATAAATGCCAGTCCCCACAGACTGCCCCTCATCACGTCACTGTACTGAATGTTTTCTGCGCTCAAGTTCTGCTCTTTCATGACGTTTGCCCGAAGCTCCCTAACCACGTTGTGCTTGACCAAAAGGTCCACCCCGTCATCTGTCTTGGCAAGCTCCCCGAACAAGTGCGTGGGTAGATCCAGTTTCGACTGTTCGGGGCACAACCCGATCGTGTACTCCACCTTGGTCAAGAAGACGATGTTACTACCGTACTTTACCCCCCCCTCGTCGCTGTTGGGAAGAACCTTACTGAAGTGATATACCACAGGCTCGTTCTTGACCACGATTTTAAATGTCACGCCATTGGGATCGTCTATCCTGTTGAACTCGTCCAAAGTAGATCCACATTCTCTTCCTAAGCTACAGCTACTCCAGTCGCAGCTATCAAAAAAATCGTGGTTGTTCTTGTCGTTGTCGTTGCCCCCAAACATCGCCCCTCCTGCCGCTGCACCTACCCCGTGCCAAACGCTCGCCCTCGGTGCGGCCCTCCCCCCGCTCCCCCCTCCCTCGCCCAAACCGCCAAAGGTCTTGTGCTGCATGTGGGGACTAATCACCAGGCTTCCCCTTTCGTCACTGATGTCCCACTCACTGCTCTGATCCTGGTTCCACTTGGAGAGCGGCGAAGAAATGAATCCATTCTTCCTCACCGGGCAGGCCCCGAGCAACAACGTGCTGTGGAAGAAATTCTTGTGGTCGCAAGGGTACCCGCTCGGCAAACCGACCTCATTCACATAGATTCCCCTTATCACGACCTTGTTCTCGTCCCTTACCAATCCCTCCTCCTCTCCTACTCGCTCTGCGTACACACAATCCACGAAAGTGTCGAGCGTCAATTCGTCACCATTTCCCTCTCCGGCTTTGGTGTCCTCATTACTGACCACATCGATATTCCACGGCAGCCGCAGCAAGCTTTCCAGGTCCAATTTGCTGCCCCCCCCTCCGCCGAGGAACTTGCAGTCAAGGGGTATAAAGGTCGGCTTCTCGAGCTGCCTGTGGAACTCTCTCGCCAGTTTGTCTTCGACAGTACGCACGTACCGAACCATGCCCTCTTGTCTCCATTCGACGATCGCGGAATCCATCCACTCGATGCTCGAAAGGAATTTCAGGCCGACGTCGCAGTGGCACGCAAACTTGGGAAATAACGTCTCGCAGTCCTGAGCCAATCTCACGATCACGTCCAAGTACGGGGGATAGTTGGCAGCCTCGTGCAATACGCTAAGAGCGCTCAGCCGAACCTCCTCGTCGTAGTTCAAGTGAGTGGCCAAAATCTCTATTCCCCACTCGAAGTCCTTCGTGCGGCTCATCATTATGACCCTCAAAATATTGATAATGTGCATCCGCAGACTGTTGCTGCAGACGCTGTTTGCGCTTAGTTTCAGTAGCTGCTGGCTGCTACTGCCCCCCTCGCCGCCGTAGTCCAGGTTCGACAAAATGACTCTGCTCAAATAGTCCAACTGCGGGTACGAAGACAATGTCTTGATCAACTCAAAAATCCCCAGCTTGTCCAGGAACGACTTTCCCACCGCGTATATCTTCCCCAGAATCGCAAAGTACTCGCGCGTCATCGTCCTCTGGATCGTTATTCGATTGAAGAGCTTGGAAGGCTTCGTCGGGTTCGAGGACTGAAATGACTTAATGTATCCTATGGTCGTCCCCAGCTCCTTCGTTACCTCCTCGAAAATCTTTCCCCTCCTGTCTTCCTTCAAGAACTTGAGCCCAACCTCTTCGCTCAAGAGAACCTGGTAGAATTTCGATGCACAGTGAATGAACTTGATGTTCTCGGGCTCCCACTGCAGATGCGCAAAGTACCCCTTCTCTCCGCTGTCACACCTGAAAAATCCCCCCAACCTCCTCACAAACTTGTCCTTTAGCAACTCCGTTAGAATCCCCGTGTTCCCGAGAGAGTCTTCCAGTATTTCCTTAATGATCATCCAGTCCCAGTTGAATGGCTCCTTGTCCTTGAGCACCACGGACTTTTTCAGCTGGGTCTCGAGCATAATTTTGTCCAGTCCCGTCTCCTGATTGAGCGACACCATCGCCAACTTGAGGTCGTTCATTGTCCTCTCCCGCCTTGTCGCGTTATGGTTTACCTCTCTTGCGATAGCTATCGACGCATTCGAAGACCGCAGAAACCCAAGAACGCCACCGAGCTTCTTCAGATCGTACTCGACCTCCTTCTTCGATTCTCCCAGAGCAAATGCGATTTTGTTCAAAACGGTGGAAGCCTTGCTTCCCTGTTCGCTCAAAAGATTCGCCTTCTTCGTCAAGTTCGGCATTAGCAGCAATTCGTTGCAAAACTTTTCGGGAAATAGTTTCGTGCACACCTTGACGAAATCGGATAGGAGAGCAAGGGCGGCGCTTGAAATCTCTTCGTTCGGCTGGATAGACAAGTTGGTGAGTGAAGTGACCAATCCGCAGTTCGCAAAAGCGCTGAACAAGATAACCGCGTAGTTGTCCAAGATGTTTATGCTACTGAGGTTCTTGTCGCTGCGGTTGTCCCCCGTAGGTGACGTCAGGGTGGCTCGTCGGTTCCCCGGGTTGCGGTTGTTTCCCTCCCACCCACTTCTGCCCCCCACGGACGGCAATTGTAGACAAGGCTTCAAGATCGCTCTCACCACGTCCAGAACCGCAATTTGGACTCCTTTTTCTGCGGTCCCGTCTTCGATGAGCCTCATCAAGGATGGAAGGCCCGAGGCATCAGACGCTAACAACAGAATCCCTGAGAAACTCTTCATTGTGATTTCCACCGCCCCGCGGCTCGTGTCCCACCTCTGGCTCCGCTCCGCGTTGTTCACCGCATCCAAATCAGTAAAGGCGGATAAAATCGACAACAGGTCAATGCGGTGTGGCCGAAGATGTTTTCTTGTCACCGGGCTGCTGTAAGTGTGCAAGACGGACAGTATCAAAGGAGCGGACATGTGCCGAATCGAAGGGTCCAAAATCGCGTCCATTACCCCCTTGACTCCATTGCACCTTGCAACTGCCTTGGTGTGAGTTGGAAGCAGCAAACGTAAGATCTCCAAGCAACAGCATCTCAAGTTGTTGTTGCTGGCAGAAGTCGCCACTGTAACCACAGAGCGGATATTGTACTCCGGGATGTTCGGCTCGGGAGGGGTAAATGTTGCCGCGTGGAGAAGTAGTTTCGCGGATTGGACGCGGCAACTGAGGTACCTATTTTCCGTGGGCTGCTCCAAGCAAACTGCCAAGAAAAAACTGAAGCAATTTTCGTAAGTGGTATCGCCGCGATTCCCCTCCTCGAACATTGTCTTGACATGCTCGTGCTTGGTAATGCAGTAACGCAGCAACCTCAATGCGAGGGGATGGTACTCGTTCGGCTTGTCGAGCAAGACCTTCGAACACGCAAGAGACTTGACAATAGGCGGAATGAGCATCCACAAGCTGTTGTCTTCCGTCGATCCGCCTGGCTCTTCTTCCTTGCTCTTCTCCTCCACGAAAATGTTGACGATAGATGCTAGCGTCTTCATTATCAAGGGATTCGGGGGATTGGTGTGTTTGTTCGTCGCCAGTATGTTTGCCGTTGCGGACACGTCAATCTTCAACAGCGCGGAGTTGGAGCGCTGGAGCTTCCTGCGCTCAGCTTTCTTGGCTGTCTGCTGCAGCTTGAGCTTCTTCTGCTCCGACAAATGAAGGCGCTGAGCCTCGTAGTCGACAAGCTCCTCGGGACTCGGGGATGAGGCCTTGAATTTTGTAGGCTGGTACGTAGACCTGACAGGATTAGTGGGGGAGGGAGTCTGACTTGACGAAGAGCGTTTCACAGCGTTGTCCACAAGAGCAGGGCTACTCGACCGCGAAGGTGGAAGATTAAGATACCACTTCACGAAAAGGGTCTTGCTCACAAAGCCTTCAGAATCCGGATCGACAATTTTTTCTACTTGCTTCACGTATTGGTCATTGTCTTGTTTCCCCAGGTGGAGAAGGAGAACGCCCAGGTCATCCGTCTCGACTTTTCCCACATCTTCGTGAACGAACAGATCGTACACTCGAGTAATAAAATCGGTCTTTTTCGGCAATTGCTGTTGAGTTGCTCCTGCCGATACGTTGTTAGTAGGAAGGAGAGAGGAGGGGGATGCATTTTGGGGTGGAGAAGGCTGTGCTTCCGTCTCCTCGCTCCCCTCCTCATAGGAAGTTTCGCACTTGATCTGCTCAATTTCCTGCTCAATCAGTGTATTCAGCCTCCGCATCCTCCCAAGCGAAGATAGAAAATTAAGCCAGTCGTCTCGCTCCTCGTCGCTCTCGCATGCGAACGTTGCCACGTACTGATTGAAGCTGTCTTCGACCTGAAAGGTATGAGGGCGGAAATATTTCGATGCCACTGGCATCTTACCGAAAATAAGCTGACTAGTCTTTAGCGTCTTCCTCGGCACCTCGGTTATCGGAGGGTGAGCGCTCTGAAAATATCTAAGCTTCACCTCATCGGCAATGACGAACTTGGTGGCCCAGGAACGTATGCCCATCCTATTCTCCAGCTTCTTCAGCAGGCCACGCTTCTCCCGGCGTGGATCAGGATTGGAGGGGGGAGGGGGGGGGGAAGTTGAGAATGTCGTTGGAGGGGGGGCAAGGCCAATCGCTGTGACCGGTAATGGTGTATCCATGGCAAAGATGTCCAAGAGGGGAAGACAACAAGATGGGATGTGTTACCAGGGTTTCCAAGAAAGATATTATTCCTTGGGAGTGTGATGGTGATAAATTGCGTATATAGACTTTCCGATCGTCACCCTATGTGATGAGAAAAGTGTTGGTCTCTCTCTTACTGTGTTTGGAAAAGTTTCAGCCCGCCCAAGTAGTGATTCCATTTGCATTTTGTCCCCGAACCCCGAACCCCGAACCCCGAACCGAGACTCTTCTCCACTGCGAAACAATTATCATAGCACCTTATTCAATAGCGCTTTTAAAATATGAATATCTGATACGTGATTGCTCCGAAATTGTATTGAAGGTAGATCATGGAGTCTCACTCCACTCCAACCTCCCCACGACCTTCCTATCCCCAACACCAACAGCCTTCTGCAATGGAAACAATTATGGCACAGTCTTATGCTGGCCGCCGCACCACTCTTAACAATCCTGCGGTAGTGAATCCCATTGGCTCCTTCCCGAGACCGAAGGACCCGCTCCACAGCGTTTGGTTCGCCCGTGATGCCAAAGCGGCTCTCCATGCTTATGAAGAGAATGCAAAATACCTGCAGCCCTTCAAAAAGAAATACGTGGATGGGGACAAGTCAGGTGTCCTTCCGGACGCGGAGTTTGCTCAGAGCGGTGATTTTGGTATCCTCGGTCACGACAAGATCTCAGTTTTGAAGCGAGCATACCGCGATCTTCAGGCCAACACTATGTTTAGAGTTGAACAGGTGAGTAAAGTAAAGCCTATTTAAAATGTTACAGGCAGGAGTCCCGTTTCAATTGCGCGTCATCAGCCACCAGTGTGGCCTCAGTTACAGCTACTGACTTTTTTTTCTGCGTTCTCGGTGGCAATGTAGCCCGTGAAGGCCCCACCAATTGTTGCCACAAGGAAAAATAATTTTAAACGGCAAAAAAGCCCACGACTGGAAGAGTCAAGGTGGGAGAAAAAGTCAAAAGAGTACGTGCTCCTTCGTAGAGATGAAGTTGAGGAGCTGCGCGGAATGGAAAAACTGCTAAAACAAGAAAAGCGGCATCTACAGAAACAATGTAGTTGGATCTTTAACGATACCCAGATGTCAGCCAGAATACCGATGCCAGTTGTTAAAATGGCCGTGACGGATGTTTGCCGCGCGGAGATGCGAGAAGCTCAGTCCCTGCTCAAGGTGGTCTTAGCGGCTGACAGTAAAAAAATCAAAACGAAAATATCTGTACCCATTGACACCGTGCTGGGGAAATCGAGTCCCTTCGATGTGTTTGCCAAGTCCGACACGCGCGGCGTTTACGTTACGAAGGAGACGGTATGGCCGACTTTTAAGGTTGACTGGGATGTGATGAACCGAACTCCTGTTGCAACTCGGGGCGATTGGTATATTCGTCAGAAGGTTCGGGCCGAGGCAGAGCTTCAAGAATTCGAGAGGAACACCATGATGATGGAAGAAACCGTGCAGCGCCTCTCCTGGCGCTATCTAGAAGCTCGAAATCGCCTCGCGGACTATTGCACGTACTACGACTACGCGGTCAGATATGGTCCATTTGATGAGGCCGATTTTCAATCGCATGCGACGCCGGGAAAAACCTACCACGACCGGTGTACGTTCGGGGCCCGACAATTCCAGCGCATGTGGTGGGCAAAATGGCCTCCCAAGAGGATGTGGATGGACATCTGCAGCACTAGGATGGGGTCACTGTGGAGGGGAATTTGGGTCAGGAAACGTTGGCGACCCATTGTGAAGATGAGGATGCATCATGGACGGTATGCGAAGATGTTGCGCTGTTTAAATCCTTGGAAGAGTTGGGTGGCCAAAATGAAGCGCGCCAAGAAGTTGCTTGAAGGAATTCTCATCGGCGATCAGCGGGCGCACTACACCGCCTGGAAAGAGCTGGTGCAGCAAATCAAGAAGGAGAGGGAAGAAATTGCCAAGAAAGCGCTGAACAGATTTATTCATCGGAGAGAATTCGCTGTATTTAATGCTTGGTACTCGTTCGTGGAGAAGAAGAAGCGAATCATGACGATGATGCGGCGAGCCATCGGCAACCCGGCCTTCGGCACTTGGCTTGAGTACACCTACTTTATCAAGGAGCAAAAAATGGTCCTCCGAGGGATGACGGCTATCCAGAGCATGTACCGCGGCTGGATTGCCAGGGTCGAGTACGCCGGAATACTGAAATTTATGGGTGTGATGAGACGCCTTGTAAGGACCAAAAAGAGTCTGAACTTCGTCGGAGTTGCGCTCAGCGCACTTGTTGATGAGAATTACCGCAAGAAGATGGACGATTATCTCAAGGATGCTGTGACGGATGAGGAAAGACGGCTGCAAGAATTTTCGGAGCATTTTGACAAGATTGAGAGTGGAATTCGCAAGGTCAAGACAGTGCAGTTGAAAACTAGGAAGGGCAAGAGGGAGGTGAAGGAATTGAGCAAGGAAATTATGGAGGAGTACAACAATAATAAAGAGGGAAGCAACAACGATAAAATCACTTCGAAGGACGCGGAAGAAATGGCGAAAGCGCGACTCCTAAATATTGCCTGTGACGAGGCTCGCCTGCAAATGCGGCACGATTTTGAGTCCAAAAACCCTCCCAAGTATCAGTCGGCGGATTTTGCAAACCCCCAGACGTTCGTCTTTGAAGAGCACTACTTGCAGGCGTGCCCCATATGGGCCCCCATCGACCTTTGCGTCAAGAGTGAGAAAGGCAGTGAACTTTTCGAGTACTTCATTGATCGCACCTACGGCGTCGGGAAGGAGAAATTCACCATCAACTTCCTACAGCATGTACAGAAGTGGAAGAAAACGAACAGCAAAAGTGAGGATTTTAGGGACGTCGCGGTCGATATTTACAACAATCACTTGGACTCCAGCGCCACGCAGGTAGCGGCCATTGGTGAAAAGCTCAGAGAGAAGCTCGGGGTCGAGCTGATGAAGATTGAAATTCAGGAGGACCAGAAGGATGAGCTCGAAGAAAAGAGGAAAAAGGGAATTTTTGGGAAGCTTGCAACTTTGGGACAAAAGGTGAAAGAAACAACCCTGCGAGCCAACATTTTCGACGAGGCGTGTTTTGAGGGCTTAATGTTTTTGAAGGAAAAAAGCTGGGAAAACTTTTGCAACAGCAACCTCGGAGAGGAATACCATGTCCACGTGAAAAAGTTGAAGGACAAGAGGAGGGAGAGAATGGTGGGAGAGTATCTGGCGGAACGACGGCAGAAAGCACTCGCAGAGGCTGGTGACATAAAAAAGCAGCTGAAGAGCATGGCGGCAGTGGCGGAGGAACACAAGCGCCTGACACTGCTGGGCGGGGAGGCATTCTTCGAGCTCGAGATTGAAAACATGATTACCGAAGCTATCGACCAGCATGCAAAGGAGGAGGAGGCGAAAGAACTCGCAAAGGAAATGGCAAATATAGCCGCGATCAACAACATGTCCAATTTGTTCATGAAGAATTTGGAGAGCAATTTGAGCGATGAGCTCATTGACATTGCCGTGGATGAAATTGTCGATGCCAAGATCAAGAACATGATCGACCGAAAGGCTGAGGAAGTTCTCAAAAATGTATTCGAGCCCTTTATCGAGACTCTCTGCGAAGAACACTGCGTCAGGGAAGTCAACTGCTGGATCAAGGACGGAATGCACCTTAGCAAGAGCGAGAGGGCGGAAGTCTTTGCCGCTATCAAGGTACAGACTAGGGTCCGTGGCGTGATGACGAGGCGGAACGTGCGAAGACTCGTCAGTGTAAGGTTCGTAAAGCAGTTCGACGACTACAACAACGCCCATTATTGGCTTGATAACGACACTGGAAACACAACTTGGGATAAACCGGAAGTTTTCCGAATTCTCTGGAGGGGTGTTGATCGGACCATAGCGCTGAGAATCCCGCCGCCGAGTGGGCCGCCGAAGCTGGAGTACGAGGGAGGTATGGGAATTGATACATCGCTGATCCCGTTCAACGGCGAGTCGCTGGACGGGAGCGACGAGTTCTGGGGGGAAGAGGGGAGCTATGAGGAGAGTTACGACGGGGGGGGGATGGCGGTGGTGGTGTTCACTACGACGAGAGTATTGAGTAATAATTTAGAATGTTGTAATTGCCTGTTAAAATGCTGCGTTTGCTACTAATAATGTATTTTCTCTCGCTCATCATCGTATCATAACTTATTATCATCATCTTGTCATCCATCATCTTCCTTAAATCAAAACCTCAAAACCTCAAGACCTCAAGACCTCAAAACCACGTAGAATGCCTATCTACAAGGCTGCCGATGATGCCTTTGCTCTTTTTGCCCGCCCCGGAGCAGTCCAGCAAGTTGGACAGCGCCTGCACAATCTGCTCAAAGTTGGGGCGCTTATCGATGTCGGAGTGCACGCATTCCTGTATTAGCTTGCTGAGCTCCTTGGGCCACTTCTTGGAAATCGGTGGCCGCTCCCCATTCTTGACGACTTTCTTGTAAAATCCCTCCCTGCTGTAGCCTTCGTAGGGCTTCTTGTATGCGACCATTTCCCAGAGAATAATCCCGAAACTGTAGACGTCCGCCTTGTGGTTGTACGGTCGGTTGTCCGCGACTTCGGGGGCCATGTAACGCAGGCTCCCAGTCTCTCCGCTCATGCTGTAGACGTCGTCACAGTCGATGGTGACGTTGGGGAGCTCCTTGGCTAGCCCAAAGTCCATCAGCTTCAACTCCCCCGCCAAGGTGAAGGCGATGTTGTCAGGCTTGAGGTCCCTGTGCAGAATCATGGTGTCCTTCTTGGCGCGCGACTGCAAGTAGGACATGGCGTCGGCCAGGCACCGCGAGTGGGTCAAAACCTCCACGTAGCTCATCTGCCGTCGCTTCCAGAAACGCTTACGCCTGTCCCGAATTCTCGTGTCGTATCCGAGCACTTGAGCGAGCGTCCCCCCGTCCAGACGCTCGAGCACCAGAAACCTCATCCCCTTTGAGGTGGTGCCGGCCCCGACGAAGCCCACGATGTTGTCGTGGACTAAGGCGGAGTGAATTTCTAACTCCGCCTCGATTTCGTTGATGGCAATGGCGACATCTTGGCATTCGGGCTTGAGGGTTTTCACCACCACTGGGGTCCCGTTGAAGACGGCCGAGTGAATCCAAGTATTGCCTCCGTCGGTGAGGTACTCGACGTTCGTCAGGGTGCTCCACTTCAGCGAGAGGGAGGGGGGGGAGGGGGCTGCTTTGAGGGACTTGGCGTTGCTGTTGGTGTTGGTGTTGGTGTTGGTATCAGCAGAGTTTGCCACGGCGTTGTTGTTGTTGTTGTTGTTGTTGTTGTTGTTGTTGTTGTTGTCGTTGTTGTTGTTGTTGGCGTCGTTCGTGGAAGTTCTGAGAGGCGACTTATCAGAGACAGCGTTGTTGGCGGCGGTGGCAGCAGTTGAAGAGGAGCCAGCCAGCGCATTAGCGGAAGCGGAAGCGGAAGCGGAGTCCGCCTCGCCCCCCCTGTCCCTGTCCGCGCCGTCCGACAAGGAAGTCGTGATGTTGTGCTCTGACAAGCTCATGTTCATGCCGTCCATGTTCATGCTGTCCGCCGCCTCCAGGCTGGCCAGGCTGGCCAGGCTGGCCAGGCTGGCCAGGCTGGCGTTGGACATTTTGGACATTATTCCGTGCAGACTGCTGCTGCCGACGCTCTGGTCGTCCGTATCGCCGCTGGGGGCCTGCTTCTGACTCCCGGGCTCGATGGGAACGCCGGCGTTGTAGTCAAAGGGCTGGAGCTTGTTCTCACTGGCGGGGACCTGGTCATTGGCGTAATTTTGGGGACCCTCGTCGTCGCTGTCCCCCACCAAATTCAGCTCAAAGGAATTCACGGAGGCAATCGCCGCGGCGAGAGCCATGTGGACGATGAACTCCACGGCCTGTACAGTCATGGGGCACCGGCGAATGCTGAAGAATATCACCGTCACGTTTCTGCCCGTCTCCTCGTGGTTTACTGGAACTGCCACCGCCGTTCGAACGTCGCTGATGGAGCACCGAAGCGTTTCGGCACCGGCCGGGGTCTGGGCGGTGACCCAGACCACGTCGCCGGCCTCCTTCGCCCTCTTGCAGAGCGCAGGGGAGAGCCTGTGGGTCCGCTCGGACGACTTCTCGCCGTAATAAACGTCCGTAAGCTCCGCCATGTGCTCCTGGAGGGCGGCGGGCCGTAGGTGGGAATTGGTCAGCTGGTGGGTTTTCGGGCCCGTGCGGAGCTACATCTCCGCGATGTCGAAGCTCAACGCCTCGCAGGTCGCGGCGAATACGCTCTCCACTCCCATGGAAGGGGCGGCGCTGAAACGGGACGAGGTTTGACGGTTCCCGTGCGGGTGGTTGCCTGAGGATACCACGCTGTTGCGTCGATCGCCAACGGCTGGAGATTCAGATTCAGATTGGTCCGAGGAATCAGCGCCGAGGAGGGAAGCGGAAGCGGAAGCGGAAGCGGAAGCAGAACCGGAACCGGAACCGTGGGGAGCAGAACCGGAACCGGGAAGAGCGCTGCTTTCGTCCCCTGTCTCTGATTTGCCGGCAGCAGCAGAGGAGAGAGTGGAGCCATAGGAAGACCCAGAGCCAGAACCAGAGCCAGAGCCAGAAGTCTCACCCTTGCCGTCCAAACTTTTCCTCTGGTGCTGCTTGATGTCCTTGTCCACAGCCGTTGTGCCCACGGACCATCGTGTCTGCTCCGAGAGTGGCTTATCCTCCCTTATCACGGGTAAACCCGTTGAAGCATTGATAAGCTCGCTCATGGGAGGTTTTACAACAATGGAGCTGGGGTCAGGGCCAGTATTAAACAGAAACGAGCGGGAGGTGAGTCAATAATCTAAACACAGTCGTTGTCAGCACCACGCAAAAACCAAATTATTGGTAAAGGGTTCATAAAGAAAAGCGAAAGCGTAATTTTTTCCCTACGGTGATTATCCTTCCGAATACTCTCAATCACGCCATTTAATCCTCAATATCTCTCCTCATCAAAGCAATAATTGTGACATCATCTGCTCTTTTCTGTCAGAACGCCTGGCCCTACAATGAGCAACAATACCACCCCAAACATCTCTAGTCTTTCTCTCTCATCTGGAACCCAGTCCCGTTGCTGTTGGTACTGCGATCGCGGAGAGGAGACCCTTCCCACCAAGCTGCAGAAATGCGGGCGCTGTGGACTGGCAGAGTATTGTAATCGGGAGTGTCAGAGGGGTG
>Ga0115555_1002300_pt1 | contig 12807 bp, 7 predicted proteins | sample COGITO_mtgs_1104_2_FD_87285 | JGI IMG/M metagenome (GOLD analysis project Ga0115555, IMG submission 87285) | Pelagic marine microbial communities from North Sea - COGITO_mtgs_110407 | ecosystem: Environmental > Aquatic > Marine > Epipelagic | place: Germany:Helgoland, sampling site Kabeltonne... | reverse complement strand
CCCACGACCTAAATTTCGAAGGAAGACTTTTGTCAAAAATTTGTTCTCCATCGTCGTTTTCTCCACCTTTCGCCCGTTCCTTCTTTCCACTTTGGCGACGAAATGACGAGCGATAATACAAACTCCTTTTCCTACGATGGAGGAGAAGGAGGGAAAAAAAAGAAAGGAGACAACCAAGGCGAAGAAGAAATCGTCGCGCTCGTCAGAGAGTCCGCGGAGAAGTGCAAAAAGTGCGAACGGAATATCCTCTCAAACATCGACGCGTTCAACTCGAAATTTTTGACGACACCGAAGACAAAAACAACAACGGTCTCGTCCGAGGAAGAAGAAGAAGAAGGAGAAGAGGGAGAAGCTGCTTTGCAACGCGCTCGGAAATACGTGCAGGCTTTGAAAGGAATGGTTCAAGATTTAGAATCTGTGGCGGAAGACGTGCTGATGAACGTGGAAACGAATTTTAGCAGCAGCAGGAGGAGGAGTACGACGACGACAGACGGTTTCGATGAAAACAACGACTGCGAGGAGAAGATCAGAAACATCGTGCGAGAGCGAAAGTTTGCCATGAAAAGAGTCCAAAGCTTATTTCGCGAAGCGCAAGCGAAGAAACAACGGAGAGACGTGGAAGAGGAAACGAAAAAGCGGGACGAGTTGTTGCTTCGTAAACAAAAGCGCCGACAATTACGGGCGGGAGAACTTCCCGATAGCGAAGAAACGTCCGTCCAAGCGGCGAAGGACTCCACGGACGCGTTACGCAGAGCGAGACAAATGATGCACCAAGAACTCGAGAAAGGGGAAACAACGCTCATGCAAATGACCGAGAGTAGTAACACGATGAAAAAAACAGACTTGGAATACGATACGCACTCGGGTACGTTGAAAGATGGATCGCAACTCATTCAGACGTTGGAAAAGCAGGCGAAGAAGGAACGAATCGTTTTATGGCTCGGCTTTTTCTGTTTCGTGACGGCGTGTTTGCACGTGGTTCTAAAGCGAACGCCAGTTCTAGCGCGATTCCACCCGCGACTGTATTTCTCGAAGACCAAGAATAACGATACTAATCATCATCACAAAAAGATTGATATCGATGAGAAAAAAAGTCATCATCAAAGCGAGAGCGAGAGCGGAAAAAATCCGCCGCCGCCGAGACGCGAAGAGTACGCGTATAAACCGACAATGAACGACGACGAGTATAACCAAAACGCCGAGCTTTAGTGATGAACTTCATTCGTATAGTATAGTATAGTATAGTATAGTAGGAACTTAGTTCATAGAAAATAGTTTTACACAATAACAAAAGCTTGATTAACACATAGTACCTCTAATCCCCCAACTTTCTTCTTCTCTCTTAAATTTCTCTCTCTACTTCTGTTTCGGCGCCGCAGGTCTCGTCCTTCGTCTCGGCGAGTTTGCGTCTATTATTTTCTTCTTCCTTTCAGCCTCTTGCGTCGCGTCGAGCTTCTCGTTACTCGCGAACGGATGGTTCGCGGGAATTTCCACCGTCTCCAACTCCTTCGCTAAGTTTGCGTCGCCGGCTCTCGAGGCTCTTCGTCGTTCCCTCGCCGCCATGATTTGCTGCTCTGTAAGTTCCGGCATGTCCACCGTCCTGACCGTTTTCATCATTCCTTTAAAAAACTTCTCCTCGTCCACCTCTCGATTTTCGTCCAACATCCCTCTCTCTTCCAATCGTCCCATCGAACCTCTTCTATTTCTCCCGCCAAAGCGCACCTTGACGATCGCCAACGACGCGAGAACAATACCAATCGTTCGCTCGTTCCCACTCACCATCGCTTCCACTTTCGCCGGCAGTTTCGGTTTCGGAACTTCCACGCCAACGATTGGAATTTTAATCTTCTCCCCCACCTTCAGAGAAGATGATAAGTCCTCTTTCGCTTTGCCTCTTCTTCCCGCTTCGGTGACGAAGAATTTCGATGATCGTCCTTGGTTTTGGTGTCGTTGTTTTTTATTACTTTTCGTTGAAATCCTTCTCCTCAAAAGAGTGTTGTTGTTGTTGTTATTAATATTATTATTATTATTATTATTATTGCTGCTGATGCTGTTGCTGCTGCTGCTGACGTTTCGTCCACCTCGAGGAGGAGTTGAAGAAACGATGATGAACGACCCGGAGAGGAGGTGAGACGACGATATCATTCGTAGTATTCGTAGTATTCTTTCTTTTTTTCTTGGTGTTGTTGGTTGTTTAAAAGTGGGGCGTGCACGAAGCTTTTTCGCAAAAAAGGTGCACAAAAAAACTTCTTTCATCAGTCTTTTCCTCACAACACAAAAGTCTTCTCATCACGTCGTCGTGAGGAGAGAAAAGAGAAGAGAGACTCTCTCTCTCTCTCTCTCTCTCTGAGTGCGTGTGTGTGTTGCTCTCTCGCCTTACCGGATTCCTGAGAAGACAACAGAGAGCTTTAACAGTGTCGTTTCGTTTGAAAGCGAAGAGAGCTCTTTTTTTTTCGCTCATCAGAAGAAAACCGATCCCATCTTCTTTGGGAGAGAAAGAGAGAAAAAAAAGATTTTCGACTCGGTAAACATGTCCTCCTACCGTCGTCCAGACAATCCGGAGAGGACTTTGTGGACCGAATTCGAGGAGAAGGAGGATTGTGGCGTCACGTTTTCCAAGTTTGGTATCGAAACGTGCGAGGAGATGATCACGAGGGAGGAAGATTGCGACCGATCAGCGGCCGAGAAAAGTCGTCGCTGTCGGACGGAAAGAAGAGTTGGCGCCAAAAAGTCATCGAAAGAAGAAGAAAAAGGAAAAGACACGCTTCCACCCTTTGAAACAACACCAAAAACAATCAATACGAATAATATCTCCCCGGAAAGGATCGCAGAGAAGGAAGAAGAAGAAGTGAAAGAAGGAAAAGAAAAAGCGACGAGAAGAGCATCGGTGTTGTGCAAGCACGAGCGAGGGAAGAAGAGTCCATCGTCGGTGTTTATATCCACGTCCTCGTCGTTGTCCTCGTCGTTCGAGGATGGAAAAGAAGAGGGAGAGGAAGAGGAGGAAAAAAACAACCAACAACAGGAAGGAAGAGTCGCTGACTCGACAAATATTTTTTCCGAAGAGGCAGAGAAGAAAATATCTGCAGCCTCCTCTTCCTCCTCTCCATTTTCAGCAACGGGAGGCCAAAAAATTAATAGGAACAAAAATAGGACTTTTCGCGAGGAAGAAGAAGAAGAAAATGAGCACACGACGAAAGAAGATAAACAGTCTGGATTCGACGTCGAGAAGGAAAAAGAGCGCGAGTTGCGACGGCAGAATGTCCTCGAACGCGTGCAACGAGTGGCTGAAATCTTAGCGCTCACTCCGACAACAACACCAAAAAAAGAAGGAAGTACAGAACGAGAAGGAAGAGAAGAAGCAAACGAGGATACTTTTGCGGTAAATAAGAAACAAGAACGCGTGGCGTTATCTTTGATCGATGAGGAAGATGGTGAAACCGAGTTATACTCGAAAGTAGCCGCGTTACGTCTCCAACTTCGCCGGTATAAAGAACTCGCCAGCACGGCGCAAAAACGAAACGAGGGATGGGAAACTGAACGCTTTGAACTTACGAAGGAAACGAATGAATTAAAGATTGAACGATTCAAATTGAAAAGCTGTTTGGATGTGCTCAGCGCTCAGCAGCAAGTGCAAGAGTACGTTGAATCTTCGTCCTCGAACAGAGACGAGGAGGAAGAGGAGGAGCAAGCAGAAGAGAATAGTAGAGCGAGCGAAAAGAAGAGGAGAGCGAAAGTAGTATCTGAGGTGCTCGAGAAAGCGACGTTAGAGATGGAGAATGCAGCAAAAGCGAATGTTGCCGCAGATAATCGATCTGTGCAGGCAATGCGAGAAGCGCAACGGCTCGAAGATGAACTCGTAGCGCAAAAAGAAGCATCTCGAGAAGAAAATGAAGCGCTCATGATTGAAGCCAGTCGGTCGCGAATCCGAGCGAGAGAGTTTAAGCGCGAACTCGAAGAGTCCAAGGAAAACTTCACATTAGTCGAAAAGGAAATGAGAGCGGCGCTTGCGAAAACGATAGAAGAACACGAAAAGGTAATGGACGAAAAGGATAAGAGAACGCACACTCTGCGCCTGAGGCTTGAGGAAATAGAGAAACGCAACACGTTTTTGGAAAGTAAAAACGAGGAACTCGAAACTGCGTTGGAAAGCGACGCTGGTGCATATTACGGTGCGCAACTTAGAAAAGTGCGGGAGGCGCACGAAGAGATGCTATCGAGAGAACAAGTAAAGTTGGAGAGAGTACAAGAAGAGCTCCGCATCGAAAAGGAAAAAGCGGCCAAAAATAAAAGCGAGTTTGAGAACGTCAAACGTGCGCTCAAGTCTCGAACATCTGAGAATGAAAAAGACAATATCGCGGCGTGGTCGAATGCCCTCGGATTGAACGATATGGATGATAATAATAACATGATTTCATCGCTATCATCTCCATCTTCTCCGTCTTCTCCAGTATCTTCGGCTACATCTTCTGATTCAGCGGCGGCGGCATCTGCGACCAAGAGACTCCAAATGAAGCAACAACGCATCGAGATGCAAGACTCACTTTTGCGCATGGCTAAGGATGAAATCGAAGAATTGAGGGATATCAATAGGCGACTTCTCGAACGTCAAACGAGTCGATGTAATAGCTCGGCGTCTCTGTATCGTTCGGACTCTGCGCAGGGGATTCCGACTGTTCCGTCGTCTCGCGCCTCGAGTCGTCCCTTGTCTCGAACGAGCAGCAGAAATAATAATAATTTCAATGCTTTCGATGATCACCAAATCCCAGAAGACGACGAGTTGTCTTTAGAAGCGCGCGAGTTCTTGTATTCTCCGTATTATTGCGGAGTATCGCCACATAGGAAGAACAGAGCCTCGGGTGAGAAACTTCGCAAGACTGATTCCTCGGTTTCGCTCAGTTTGCGTGAGACGGCAAACGACGACGTGAACCTCGCACCTCTTGGTTCATGGGCAAGCTTTGAAGCTGCAGCGGCATCTCCAAAAAGCGACGATTACACGGACGACGGAGACATCTTATCTCTGACGAATACCACGAATGCAACTTCTGAAGAAGAAGAAGAAGAAGAAAGAGAAGAAAGAGACGCGGAGCTTTTACACAACTCTAGGAAACTCCAAGCGTTTTTTGAAAAGAGAGCCGCTGCGCTGTCTCGCAGCTCGAGCGCTTCTTCTCGCTTGACCGAGCATCGAGGTTATAGCGCGAGCAAAGCTTTGGAAATGAGCATCAAAGAAGGTGAAGCGGTAATGCGCTCCGTGAATGTGCGCGCGTCAAAGCACTTTTCGAGACCAACTGGGAGCAAAGGAGCCTCTGATCGATATTACGACGAGAATGGCGAGTGAATTACGCTGTTCTGTTAGCTACATACATACATAGAAATCTGTTGTACATTATATATTCTTTTATACATCTAATAATCTACACGCGTCGGATGTCCGTTTTTCAGCAATAGACTAGTTGGGGACCAACGTCGGGTGTCGCAAACTCGCGGTTCTCTTTTCGAACTATTCCAAATATCCTCGAGGTTTACAGTTGGCGAAAATGACATTGATGGATACGATACTTTCTTTATCGTTGGTGGAGAAATACTTGCGTTCTCTTTCGATGATCTTTTGTCGTCGCCGTCGTCGTCATAATCTGCCTCTTCTTCCTCGCTCTCGTCTTCGTATTTCTTTATTTCCGAAGAGCTCGTTGTTTGCTTTCTCTTTATCTCATCCTCTTTATCAGCGGGTGGAAGATGCGGGAGAGGTTTTGCTCTAGTAACTGGCTTTGTAGTAACACCATCCGCTGCCACTACCCTGCTTGGTTTCAAATTTCCGTCCAGGATTCGTGGAACTCCGTTCTCTTTGCTCGGTGCGAAGAGTCGATGAGAACCGAGGAAGCGCAAACCGCAAAGCGGGCCTAAATCTTCAGTTGCAGCCTGCGTAACCCATTTTTCTTCCTTTTGTTGTTTCTCTTCGCTATTATCGCTACTAGTATCTCTTTTCAGACACATAACTTGTAGTATGGACTTTTCGACGACATCGCTTTCACTGTTCACGCCATTTGAAGAAAAGGCGACAGACCTCCCGTCTTCGCTCACCGAACAAGACTCAACGTCGACGGAGTTGTTGAAATTTCCTCGCAACCGCTTTGCCACCGCGTTTTGTAAAAGCTCGACGCTCCAATCTGCGTTCTTAATATCTCCTCCAGATTTGAATAGTGTACTTTTCCACACGCGAAACGTTCCCTCGTTGCTCGATCCAACAAAAATTCTCGCAAACGACAGAGACGGAGACGAAGAAGATTTGTAATACTTCAAGGAAACGCACGAAATCGGCGAAACTCCGTTATCTAGTCTACACAACATTTTCAGGCGAATATTGTCCGAATCTACGATCCATATCCGGACGATTCCGTCGGTACCGCCGGATGCAACGATAATATCCCCGTTGCTCTCCTCTTCCTCTTCCTCCATCTCTCTAACTACCGAAACGCACTTCATGCCGCCTTCTCCATCGTGCGCCCTTCGACACGACCCGACTTTTTTACCATCTTTGATGGTGTGCACGAATAAGGATCCATCTGTCGCTCCTGAAGCAACGATATCAATTTTTGAATTCGCGTTAACCGCTAAGCACGAGACGGGATTTTCGTGTTTGCCGAACAAGTACACTTGCGAGGGCGAGTGCACCGCTTTCGTCAACTCGGCGTAGAGAATATTCTTTGAGTTTCTCTGCGCGAATACGATCTGATTGTCGTCTATGAACTCAAAGTGTGCGACATCTCTCGCGTTCACCACTCTCTTTTTCTTCCCGGTTTTCTTTTCATCGTCAACGTTAGTATTATTGTCGTCGTCCTCGTCCTCGACTTGAAGTTGATATTTTCGTACAATCGAGCGGTCGTCAAAATCGATTTTCGAAAATCGTAAAGTTCCTTTCGACCCTTCGCAGCTCACCAGACAAGACGCGTTGTTTTCATCGGTACTAAACGGGTTCATCCGGGCTATTATGGATGACGATGTGACGTTGTTGTTGTTCGATGTAAAATTCCCTTCTCCTATTCCTCTTCTCGAGAGAAGATTTTCAAACCGTTTCGTGACTCGCTTGTTGTGCACGTTTTCGCCTCTCAAACCGCTCGTGAATAACTCCTTCTCCTCTTTGGACGGCGCGTACGGGAGAAGATGGACTCGAATCGTCATTATTGTGTTTGTTGTTATTCTTAGTATGAGTATTCGTAGTGTTGGGTTGTCGTTCTGTGGGTATCGAGATGAACAACTCAGTAAGTCTTCTTCTGAGGACAAAAATCTCTCTCGCTTTGGATTTCAGGAATTCGGCGACTTCTTTACAGTACTTACTAGTTCTTAAACAACGCAGCAGCTACTCTCTCTATATTTGTAACACTCCTCTTTTTCAACGACGAGCTCTTCTCCTACCTCTGCGCCGACGCAGTCGTCGTCGTGCCGGCGGCGTCTAGAAGTAATTTGTGCACCTCCGTGTTCCCTGAACTCGCGAGCGTTTCTCGAGTGAATATGTCGTACTCTTTTCCGGAGAAGTCGGTGAAAACGCCGCCGGCTTCGGCAACGAGCAAAGCACCCGCGGCAGTATCCCACGCGTTTAAGGATTCTTCTATGTAACACGATACTCTTCCACAAGCTACCCAGGCTAACATTATCGCCGCGCTACCGAGCATACGAATCGAGCGGACGGGGTATTTGGTCAAGTTAGTGGTCGTTTCGAGGAGGAAGCGACTGCTCTCTTCGGTCGGAGCGTACCCGGTGGCAACCAAACAATCATCTATTTTCGAACAGTTATCGACGGATATCTTTCGTTCATCCATGAAAGCACCGCGACCTTTAATCGCGTGAAACGTTTCGCGACGAAACGGGTCGTAAATGACAGCGACGACGACTTCTTTCGTCTCGAGCGAACAGACACCGATGCTAATGGCGGAGAGTGGCATGCCTGAGACGAAGTTGGTTGTCCCATCGATTGGATCTATCACCCACACGTAATCGCCATTCGGGTCTTCGCCATCGTCGTTTTTATTTTGTTTCGGAATGAAAGCGTCTTTGGTTGCTTTTATGGCTGCATCTGCGCCTGGAGCGACGTCTTCTTCGCCAAGTATTCGGTGGTTAGGAAAGTTCGACTTTATTTTCGAGCAAATGATGTCTTGGACCTCTTTGTCGTATTGCGTTAACAAATCTCTCGTGTTTACTTTAGTCTTGACGATATCCGCACCCTCAGAACCAAACTTACGCATTATGTAGCCACCTTCGTTGGCTGCTTTGATCGCGACTTCGAGAATCCTGTCCAACTGAAACGTTGTGGACGTCCACTCGTTTTCTTCTACTCTGTTTTGTCCATCATCATCGTTTGTAACAGCTCTCAAAATCGGAGAACAAGAATTTCCATTTTTATTACAACTTTTTCGGACGCGATGGTGAACTGAGCTTCTTTTCAAAGAGGAGACGCGCTTATCACTTCTAGAGGATGTAAAGGGCAGAAACGTGCACAAAGAGGAGGCGAAGGACATGATAGTTTCCTCTTTCTTTATCGGAGATGATGGATGAGAAAAAATAGAAGAGATTTCCCTCTTCCTTGTGAGGAACTTTTAAAATTTTAGAAAATAAAAATTAATTTTAAATACTATTACGATTTCATTCGACCCCCTACTTTTCGTCATCTGATTTGAAATAATATAAATATTTCGTTTGTATCCCGATCACATTTATTTCTAATAAAATTCACTTTATTTTGGGAAATTATTTAATTCTTCTGAAAAAAATATTCTTCAAAACAACCACAAAGAGAGATAAATAGATATACACGATTTCTAAATTTCACGTAAATGATGCGAAAAAGTGATTATATCATAAATTAAATGTATTTGTATTTATTTAGTTATTTAGGTGTAATATGGAGAATTCATCGAATTTATAAAAAACTAAATTAATTTTATTCCCGAGAACATTGAAATCTAGGCGAGTGTAAAATGTTCATGTGTATAAAATTAATTTCCAAGCTTTAATAACTAATAAAAAATCGGGAATAACACAATTACGCGTTGTTTCTTTTTAAATCAAATTTTCTCTTCCATCCTGTTTCTCGCATTTTCTTCAGAAATTCTCTCCTTCTCTTGATAGCTCATGGGTGACCTGAAGGCGGTGTTCTCTTCCCTTTTGGGGAAAGAGAGCGCCAAGAAGGTAAGGAAGGACAAGGACAAGAAGAAGGACAAAAGGAAGCGGGAAAAAAAGGAGAAGAAGAAAAAGAAAAAGGAGAAGGGGAAGGACAAGACGAAGGAGAAAATTGGGCGGCGAATTGAGAAGAAGAAGAAGAAAGAAGTTGAAGAAGAAGAAGAAGAAGAAGAACCAGAAGAGAATCAACGAAACGGACGAACGCAACAAGAGCTACCATTACAACAGGTAGATGGATACGAGATTTATGAAGAAGAAGAAGAAGAAGAGGTACAAGAACACCGGGGACAATCCGTTCCCAGAAAACGGAAGAAGAAGGAGATTTTGAAACCACGGGCAGACAAATCGAGAAAAAAGCCAAAGAAAAACAACAACGACGACGACGACGACGATGACGACGAACAAGTTGCAGGAGAACAAGACGGAAGAAAGAATTGGAAGTGGAACGCACACAATCTCGAAGGACAAAAGTATGGACAGTGGTCGGAGACGGAGCAGGAAGCGTTGACGAACGCTTTAGAAACGTGGTGTAGAAGCAACCGCTGTCTCGACAAGTTCAACCGCAAAGACTACTCGTTCTTGTTGAGAGAACGAAACCAAAGTCGACGTGAACTGGATAAAACTATATACTACGAAATTAGCGCCGAAGTAAACACGAGAAATCCGCAGCAGTGCTATGAACGCATTCGGAGAACGCTCATTCGTTCGGCGAAAGGTGCGGACGAGCTCAGGAACAAAGAATGGTCCGACGAAGAAAAGGTGCGATTGAAAAGCTTAGTGGATAGGTACGGCAACACCGCTTGGAATGAGATTGGAAAGAGGCTTGGACGCGATGGCCAAAATTGTCGCGATAAATATCGCAGCACTTTTGATATTTTTGACGAAAACAGAGGAGAAGTAAAGAAGGGGCGATTCAGCGATGAGGAACGAGCAAAGTTCCGAAAAATCATGGAGGAGTATTACGAAGAACACGACATCGAGCTCGGGAACCCGGAAGACGGTAAACACGGGGAATTTTTAGACAACATTAGTTGGACCGTCGTCGCGAAGAAGTTGGGCGGTAATCGTTCGGAAAAATCGTGTTTCACTCACTGGAAAAACGTCCTAGCTGCGGGCGAAAAAGGGGATTTCATGGTGGAGAACGGAGCCTGGGGAGGCTACGACGACGACGCCTCTCTGTTGGAACAAGTGAAAGAACAGTGCATTTCGGACGAAATGAACGAAGTGGATGTAGATTTCAGTCTTGTCACCGTTCCTGGTCGTTCGCAAACACAAATCGTCCGCAGATGGAAGTTTCTTAAGCAAAGAACCGATACGAGAAAAGTCAAGGCGCTTTCGAAGAAGATTGAAAAATACGAAGCGAAAGTCGTGAAGGAGAGGAAAAAAGAAGCACGACGCAGAGTAAGTTAAGTAAAGTAAAAAGAAATAGACGAAATACAAAACAGATTATGCATTAGAAACACGTTTGAAAACGTGACGTAGCGAGCGGAGTGCTGTCGCTCACATTAGGGTAATACGCAAGCCGAATTTTTTTTATATTAGTATTCAAAGTCACCGCTCTCTTCTCCTCACTTACACAAAGAAAATAAATAGTGAGAGCGAATGCTTTTTCTGCAACACTTTCTCTCTTCTCCTTCTTCTTCTTCTATCATCGCGGGCAGAGTCTTCGGTTTTAAAACTTTAACCGCGTCGTCGAAGTTTTGTTCTCGTCGAAAAAGTTCGCGCAGTAAGAGTAGTAAAAGTAAAAGTAAAACCATCATCGTCTCGATGGCATCAAACCCATCGTCGTCGTCGTCGTCGTCGTCGTCAAAATCGAGAAAAGTTTTAGACGCGCACTTGCACGTGTGGCCGACGCCTGGAGAGTACAGCTACCAGGAAGGTAAAGTTCCACCGGTGCCTGGTTCTGTGGAGGAGTTGGTCGAAGTTCAAGCCAAATCGGGCGTCGCGGGGGCTATGATTGTGCAACCGATAAACTTGCTCTTCGACCACGAGTATTTGGAAAAAGCTGTCAACAGATATCCTGGAAAGTTCGTCCTGTGCGCGTTGGCGAATCCATCTCCAAACGTAAACGGAGAGAAAGAGTTGGAAAAGCTGTTACATCCCGCGGGCGCGTTTAAAGCTGTTCGATTTAACCCAGGTTTGTGGCCAGAAAAGGAGAAGATGACGAACGATGTAGGTAAAAGAATGTTTCGCATGTGCGGCGATAAAGACGCGGTTGTTGGTTTCATGTGCTTTCACGGGCTGGATAAATCGTACGAGGAAATGTGCGAATTGATGACGGAGTTTCCAAAAACGCGGGTTTTAATCGATCACTTCGGTTTTGCCAGAGGTATTAGCGACCCGAATTGGCAAAAAGTACTCTCTTTAGCAAAGTTTCCGCAGGTCTCGGTGAAAGTCTCGGCGCAGTTTCGAGTCGCCGCCGGCGAGAAAATAGAGTGGCCGTACGAATCAACGTTCGAGCAAGTGAAAGATTTAGTCAAACATTTTGGTGCGGAACGATTAGTCTGGGGGAGCGATTTCCCATTCGTCGTCAACGAGTGCGGATACGAGAAGGCGTCGCAAATAGTGAACGAGATTGAGGATCTAACGGAGGAGGAAAGAGATTTGATTCTCGGCGGTTCGTTAGAGAAGATGTTTCCGAAGAGCTTCTATTCGTCGTCGTAACTTGGAGAGAGAAAGAGATGGATGATGATTTGTATTATTACCTATATTAGCCTTATTGTACACATGTATTCTAAAAACAACGCTCTATTTTATCTGCTATTTACTACTACTATTCGTTTATTATTGTGCTTTATTCATCTCTCGCATCTGTTTCGGAGTAAAAACGCCTAGTTTGACTAACTCGTTCTGCGTTCGTTTCATGTCCTTCTTTATCGTTTCCGCCGCTTTCGGACAGGTTGGGAAAAATATCACGGAGTGCACGATGTAAACTAACGAGTAGACTCCGAATACGACCGTGCAAATCAGTGGAAGGCACCAGAGAAACACGTGCAAGGAAGAATCCGTGGTCGTTTTTGCAGACGTAGTAGGAGTATCATCGAAGAAGTTAAAGAAGTTTTTTAGCAGAGCACTCTTGTTCTTGTTGTTGTTGTTGCCGTGAGAAGAAAGTGTCTTCTTCAAAGCGCCGCTCTGGTGCAGCAGAGATACCCAGACGGCGACGAAGACGGTGAATGCGATGCCTGTTTTTGATGATGTTATTCATCATCACAGATAGATTATTGAGAGATGATTTTCTCAGCACAAAAAGACGATACCAGCGCGTTGAAAGAGAGAGAGAGAGAGAAAAACGAACCGTCGTCGTCGTCCAAAATCATCATCTCATCTACACTAAAATCAAACGCATCAAATCCTCTTTTCCTCCTCCTCTCCAAAGACAACAAGGAAGGAAGGAAAGAAAAGAAGAGAGAGAGATGTCGCAGTAATAAAAAACGACGTACCAAACTGATGTATTCGCCGCATCATAAATAGAGAGAGAGAGAGAGCACGAGTATCAAAACAGCGATGATATATAAATTCACCACCTTCGTGTTTTTTTGCAGTTCTCTCATGATTTTTTTTCTCTGCAAAAAAGACACTTCAGAAACTCGACAAAAGAAAGGAACACACAAGAAGAACAAACGAGAAAAGATGATGATG